>Ga0179591_1295031_pt1 | contig 15092 bp, 16 predicted proteins | sample CZOMad2_1_08_16f_FD_182891 | JGI IMG/M metagenome (GOLD analysis project Ga0179591, IMG submission 182891) | Vadose zone soil fungal communities from Angelo Coast Range Reserve, California, USA - CZOMad2_1_08_16fungal (PacBio error correction) | ecosystem: Environmental > Terrestrial > Soil >...
AAGGGGGGGAGACTTCTCGCAGTCCCACAAATCGGTGTGAACTGGCGCCTCTCCCGTTGAACAAGGTGGGGGGAGAAAAAAGAATGCCATTTGGAGTCGCCTGAACACGTTCGGAGTAGCGAGGGGTATATGCCGGTGAAGGGGCCGGGTCCCCGTCAATCTGCACCACGCAGCAGTTTTCCACGCCAGCTAAAAACACCGAGAAGAATGGCGTCGAATATAAACCGCGCCGGGGTGGACGGAGGGGACAACGAGGGTCCACGCATCCGGCGCGAATCTCAGCATGGTGTGAGTGTCTGAGATCCGGCCGAACGACGGACGGGCTTCTTGAAGCGCGCAAAAAAAGAAGAGAGCGCTAGGCGGGGTGACGTCGACCCGATAGAACAGCGTGCAGTTTACAGCGCGCGCGGCGGGGACATCAGCTCAGCCAATGGAAAAGAAAGGGGGAGCGCTGGTCAGCAAGCGCTTCGAGGGGGTCTCCAAAGAACTGAGAAGGTAACGCGGGAGTATCCCGGCTCCGCAGCTCGTTCGTGGGTGGAGAAAATGATTACCCTTCTTAACCTGGAACTTCAAGGGGGCCGGAAGGAGAGGGCAAAAAACAGAAGGCTCCCTAAAAAGGAATTAGAGATGGATTAATATCGTATCTATCCCTGCGCTGCTTATTGGATCAAGTCCCCGCCTGGGGAGGGCGAGCTGCACCATCAATCAACTAGGCAACGATCCGGAGCCCAGAATTTCTCCCAGCCTCCCTGTCCCCCTCGTCGGGGGGAACTAACTAGACACCAGGAGAAGAGCCGGAGATCGCTCCAAATCTGCACCAAAATCCTTGCGTGAATCGTAGCGGGCTTGTAGATCGAATAGTCGGGTGGAGATCGTCCGGCCTCGGGGAAAGGAGAGGGTGCTTTCTGCGTTCCCCACTTGCCTGGGCGGCCTTCAGTTCAACAAAACCAAACCGTCGTACAATCAAGGGGGGATCCTAGAGACCAGCATAAAAAAGGAAAAGTGCCGGAAAAGCGGCCTCAAGGAAAAACCCTTGCCCCCAGAGGACACATCACAACGTCACAAGTTTGAATGGGGATAAGCTCTGAGAATCATTCTTCCGAGCAACTCAAAAAGAAAACAACCACACTAAGGGGAAGCGCGATAGTACCGGGAACCTCGCGCCACGAGAAAAGGGGGAAAATCTATCCTAGCCTTGCGAAATCGAAATTCGACAGCCTTACCACAGACAGCGAACCAAGTGATTCATAGGTCGCGCTATTTTCGTCTGAAGGAGAGTTCATACTTCCGGGTGGTTGCGAAAAGCTCGTGCCTACTCCACTCGCACACTACGACATTAGGGCAGTACCGGTAGAAGCCGACGAAAAACAACAGCGAAAAAGCAACCACTTGAAAAGTTAAACGGGCGCACCAATTAAAGTCTTTCTGGAAGAGCAAATGAGAAAGAGGGAGAGACATTGAAGCAGCGCCCGGGTTGAGCCGATCTCCGAGAGGATTCCTATAAGAAGGGGAGGGGTGACCGCCCGCTTACCCAGAGGACGTTTGAAATCTGTTTCTCCGCATTCGTCGCAAAAAAGTCTTCCGGAAGAGGAGGATTAGACAAGCGAACGGGAAGGCCTCTCACCGAGAGGGCCCCCCGACGCCAGTGCTCGCGGGGCCGGGGAATTGCAGGAGCGGATGTGTAGAGAAACATGGAGACGCGCACCGCTGGCTTGATGAGGGGTCAACGCGACGCCTACTGGTCCCTGGCAAAAAGTCGGCGAGTAAAACCGTGGAGGGGGCGTGCACCGAGCGGACTGGGAGGCCGGACCACGTGCTCGTCGTCCGAAGGGCGCGGAAGGGCGCAGTTAGTGGAGCTCAGAGGAGTTCAGCCTCGTGAGTAACGTGCGAAAAAAAAGGACGGAGGGGGGCAGAAAAGGACCCGGACTACCCGAAAAAACCGCTAGAGGGGTTTGAAGGTCTAGCTCAAGAAGACCTCGGTGGGGGCTTCAGAGTGGGTCTAGCGCGCCGACTCCCGCCGACTCTCCACTGGTGTACACCTCTTACGTTTCGATCGCAGGTTCCGAAAACGGTGTTCCTGAATAAGGCCAACGGAGGGGAAAGAAATCACAAGAAACTAAATGCGGCGTAAGCGGACGTGGCTCTAAGGCCTACTCCTGAAAAGAAACCCGGGCAGACCCAGCGCGAGCAGAAGCGCGCGCGTGAGGAGGGCGCCTACCTCGACCGTACATCGGAAAAAGAGGGACGAAAAAACGACTGGACTCCGAGTTCACTCAGACGCGGGGAACTACGACAAAGGGGGAGTCAGAGGAATACGCACCTCGTTCGCTTGTGCCGGAATACAGCCCGGAGCGACTGGGGAGGGCGAAGAGGATTCTCTTAAAGAGAAGACCGCGGAAGACAAGACCGTAAAACGGCCAGAACATCAACAAAACAGCGAGCGAGCCTTCTCGAAGATAGGAGGGACGACAGAATCAAGGCGACAGGGCCACAAAGCGTTCGCTTGACAGGGGGAACGAAGTAAGAATACGAGAACACGACGTGGTGGGTAATGGTCCAAACGAGGGGGACTCCTCGGCAAAAGGACGCGAGACAAAACTGCCCGAGCAGCATCTCCGAGCTTCAAATCGGCCATCGATCTGTCCTTGAGAAATTGGAGGGGACGAAAGACTAGGAATCTGGCCAGACGAAGAAACGTCAAGAAAACTTGAAAACCCGAAGTCTATTGGCGATGGGTTGGGACCTCAGACCGCTCTCGAGCAAGGGGGCGCGCCTCCTGAAGAGATACAAAATGGTCAGGAAATTTTAATATTGACTCGGAGAAAATCCCTCTTACGTGCAAGAAGGAAAAATTAGATTATCTCGTCGGTGTTCACAGGCACTAAAACACGGACCGCCTCAGTATTCTTCTTCCGCTGGTGACGCTCGTTGCGCTTAAACCTCGTGAAGTCGGAAAGACAATGCATGAGGATAGCAGGAAAAGGGAATCTCATAGCACCCGGATCTGAAGCGGGGCCGCCCAATGCAGAGCGATCGGGGCCGAGCGTCTCCCGAGATCGTTCTGGTGTTTGGGCGAGCGGCGCTGCGAGATGAGGGGCGAGAAGAATCAGGGAAGCGTAGAAGGACGCACTGGGCCAGACGGATAGCCAGATCGGCCAGATACGGACATCGACCACCGAAAAAGTAGAAACCAGGTTAATTACTCTAACAGTTCATTCACAAACCTGGCCCGCAGAAGCGGATTGGGACCTGGCCTACATTCCTAGCATCCTCTCTCACGTAGACTAGAGGCGGTGTGAGAACCCAACCGGGGCGAAGTGAGTCACGGTGAGAGCACGCGTTGTGTTCTGAAGAAAAAGGGAAGGAACTAATTGCTCGTGGGACTTGTCCACCATTAATTGTTACGTAACCGGGGCGACGGTTGTACTGTCACGTCCCCGACGCGGAGGGACCTAGGGTAGCGTCCTTATCTGGAATAACGACTGGCAAAAGGCTGGGTAACCGTGGCAATGCGCCCACGCAGAGACGACGGGCCTAGCGAAGCATATTCGGTGTCCTCCTCACTTCCCTCGAAGGGACGGGCGGTGGGCCTCGATGCCGGGTGATCTGAGAACTCCTCGTAAAGCGCAGGCAACGTCGCCCAAGTTAGCGGCTCCTGCCGCCAAGGGTTTGCGAGTCGTTTTTATCATGTTAGTCTCTTCGCCCTTCATGGGTCGGGTTGAAAACAGTCCTAAGTTTGGCGTTCTTTTGCGGGAAGATAAAGTCGAGGGAAGGAGGCGGAAGGCACCAATCACTCGAAACAACACAACTATATTGTAAAATAGAGGTTGTTTGGTGGGGGGGGTGTTTGACTGTCCGATTTCCGCTTGCGGAGACAAAAATACGACTGTGACCAACGAACGCTACATGACAGGGCCGTGCAATGCGGTAACGAGAACCGCAATCGCAAAACATGGGAGGCCAGGGGGCCCGCCAGGAAAACAGTAAAACGACGTAACGAGCGCGTAAGAAGGTGATCGAGGCCGAAATAACAAAGGCCATCGCCGCACGGCGGCAAGGAAAATGGGGAACTGGAGAGGGGACACAGGGGAACTCGCGCGGCGGGGGCGTGGGGGGCGTCATGGAAAAGGGGACTCAGCAGGAGGTCGAATGACTGACGCCCCCACACGCGCGTCGTAAGTGACCGCCACGAAAAGAGGACGAAAGAAAGAAGAGAGCGAAAAAAAAGTAGGAGCGGCTGTAATCCCCCCAAAAGGCCTGCGTGAAACTCCCACTCAAGTTGGGTTCCTGCCACCGCGGAGAAAAGCCCGGGAAGGAGGGCGGGATCGGAAAGGAGGGAGGGGACGCCGGGGGATTTTATGCGGAAAGTGGGGAACGCAGGGCGAAGTCACCAAGTTTAGACCAGGGTGTGGGGGCGAAAGGTTCTGCGATATGCCGGGGAGGTCGATGGTAGAAAAGAAGAGGAGAAGAAGATCAGCGAAGAGTTCTCGCCAGTAAAAAAACACAGCACTATACTAAAAATATAGCAAAGGCTAAGGTATACTAAACTCGATCTAGAAACGAGCCGGAGGAGAGGGAAGAAGATCAGCCTCTCGCACATGAGCTCTTCGCCAAGCCAGCAATCATTTTCGCCTCTGCTATGGTATTTCTCACTATGCTGGGAAGAAACTTCCGACGCAAGAAATCTGGCTGAAGGTTCGGTAGTGCTCCTGTTCGCCGTCGGGACGAAGCAATGATAGAGCCACGTCCCGTGGGTCGAAACTCTCCGCCCCCATCGCTCTTCCAGATCAGAACTCGGTACAGGAGCGCCTACAGCCGCGAACCTCTTTCTCTCCCAATCAATAGACCGGTCAGAAAGGGCCCGTAGTGGGACAGCGTCTCCGCGGATGGAAGATGCCGTCTGGCAAAAACGGGAGAATCAAGGGGATCGTCCCGCTCGACATCCGCTTGATATCTAACAAAAAATGCCGCACTGGAAGGGTCTCGAGGGATCGGAGAAGTAGGAGGCATCGAGGGACCACGCCCCAACGTCGGGGCGAAACTATTCTTGGGAGGAATAGGTACCAAACGCTCCTTGGTGCTCATCCGGAGAAAGGAGGGTAGGGAGGATCCCAATAAAGAGATCGGAGCTCTCCCAAAATTCTATTTGTGAGGGGATTGTCGTACCGGTGCAGGCGAGGAATTAGGAAAAAAAGGGGGGGGGAAAGTCCGTCACTCCACAGCGAAGCCGAGGCTGTACCGGCCCCATAAGGGGCTATTTCGGGGGCGATTAGAGGGAGCTTGCAGTCAAGAGGGAAACGCGCGGGAAAAGCGCGTGTCTAGAGGGGGGGTGGGGGGGGGAAGCGGCGATTGCAGGCTCTTCTATTATGATCCCCTTCATCAATCGGGACTGACGTCTATCTTGTCGGGGGGACACTGTTGGGGAGGGTTAAAATTCGAAGGGAGAGAAGCCCCATCGCGAATTACTCTGTAGTTTTAGGTAGGACGCCTCGTGTGTATGAGGGGGACACCTGGGGCTCGGACCAGAGATCGACCACTACGCGGTGTCTAAAAAAACAAACTGTGAGTCCTTAGTTCAGTTCTGAGCATAGCCAATCTGGCCCAAGCCGCAGCGTGCAGAGCTAAAAATCAAATAAAAAATCGCCCTTCTTGTTTGCTTCGTGGTAGTCCGGGGAGCGGTTGTAGCGACACTCCTCTGGGGCTCTCACTTACCGGAACGATTCGCCCATCCAATCCGGCTACCAGAAAGTAACTGCAGAAGAGAGCGGAGGGGAACGACCACGTTTCGATAAAAAAATTGCTAGGGCCGCTCGGGCTGTGGGCGCGATCGACGTGGTGGAGAGGACCCATCGGGGGAGGAGCGGGGAAAGAATCATAAAGCAAGGGGTTGGGGCGCGTCTTCCATGAGGGTGAGCCTGAGCACCATAAATTGATTTCAGCTTACTCTTAGCTAATGCGGGAACTCTCGGAGGGCTGCCGAATCTAAATGGAGGGGGGGCCGGAGTAGAGGGGAGGAGCAGAGAGCAGAATACCTAGGAGAGGTCGAACTGCACACCAGCCTTCACGTGGCCCGGGAAACGGGCGGTCACAGTCCGGAAGTCTAAGATCGGATCGTCGGAAACGCGATGCAGAGACATGTCGCCGACAGTGTTCTAAGAGAGGAATGACATAACGACGTCTGAAGTGCGGGGGACGACGAAAATTGACTCCTTGGCACTGGGTTGCGGGCTCGTGTCGTCTATGCTGGCTTGGGGTGGGGAGGGTAGGAAAAAGGGGAGAGGGAGGGGAAGAAGCGGGGGGGGGAGCAAGGCAAAAACACGCCCGGCCCAAGATCCAGCCCCGTTAGCCCATGTACTCTACAGCGAACGGGTTCAAGTTGTTGGGGGAAAGGGAAGGCAAGTTCTAGAAGGGCGGCATGGACTCGGGGCGGAAGTCCTGTATCTGTGTGGGAGGCCAGTCAGATCTCCGGCCCGCGAGGACAGGCTTAAGTGCAGGGACGGGAAAGGATGATATAGCCATTAGCAAAACAGGAACCGCCCGTAATGGCGCTGTGAAACAGAGATGGCTTTCAGGTGACCCTTCGGGAGGCTTCAGGCACTTCTTGGGAGGTTTACTGCATCTAGTCGAGGGGGGGCATCGAGGGGGATGAGCTGGGTCCGCCGGTTGGGGATGAAGACCTTGAAGGCCGCCATCGCGCAGTGGCAGAACGCAAACGAAGCATATTACTAGACTAGAATCCCGATCTTCGAAAAACGAAGCGTACTGATAAAGGACGACGGATGTGTCGACGAGAGACGAGACGAAACGAGAGGCAAACAGGTTCTCTTTCAGGAACCCGCTGGAACTGGCGGGAATTAGACCGGTCAGGGAGCTGAGCCGTGCCGGGGGGGTCTGTAGGGGGGCAGCCCTCGACCGAACACGCGGGGTCTGGCCACACTGGCTCGATCCTACTACCTCGTGGCAAGGAGAGTTCGCGGGGGGGGAAGAGAGAGGAGAAATGAGTGCAGCCGGTCCAAACGGGGGCGCCGTTCTCCATAACGATCTCCTGAAGGCTACGCCGCGGGGACCATAAAGACTCCGGGGGGGGGACGGTGGAGCTGAAAACTCGCGCGGAGGGAGATGCAGTCGCTGAAACTGCGGCCAAGTTTGCTACAGGGTCCACTCGCGCGAGGAAACCGCAACTCTCAGAAGAGGTCTGTATGGAGGGGAAGCACGCTCGCGGGATTCGGCGCGCTCAGAGCCGATCAGTCGTTCGCCGCCGCGCCACCTTCACATATCATTGACTACGCCATCTCGGTTCGTGACCGCGCGGGTTGGCGACCGAGCATCGAGAGAGAGAAGGAGACTCCATCGGCAGAGGGCGCGAGCGGCGTGGAACGCGAGGAAAAAAAATGCGTGGTGAGCGTGACAAGGCAAAGACACTGCACCTGACACCAGGAGCTCTACCATCGCGGAACTCGAACGTGTTCCGACGCAAAAAGGAAGGAGAAAGGGGGGGGGGCGAGGGGGAAACACCGCTTCACCGGGGGTGGAGGACGCGTCACAGGAAACCGATCCGGGGTGGACAGCGAAGTCCAAAACAGCGGAGGGCAAAAAAACAAAGAGGAGTAAAAGAGAGTTGTCGACTTCGCTAACCTATGTCGGTTAACTGGGGACGCGGCAGGGAGCAACGGTTAAGCGTGGTAGAGCCCAAGGGGGCCGTTGGCGTCGCGAACAAACCGTTTAGTAGCAGAGGGGTGAGCGCGGTGGGAAAGGTCAGGGTCGCACGCCGGGTAAAGGGCTCACCACCGACCGGGAGCGCGTGAAACCAGGAGAGCGGGCCCGCGCGCGAATGGTCGATCCTCTCTCTAGGTTGAACGCTCAAACCCCGCGAAGGACCACGAAGATTCCTAGTCCGCATTCTAAAACGTCATGCGATGTGGGAAGGGGCAGAGGAATAAGCTAACTAAAAGCGAGACGTCTAGGGAAGTCCAATAAGTAGACTCAAAATAATGTAGTTAAGCGGGAGAGAAAGAAAGATATCTGTCGACAGATCGGGCTTTTCGCCTCCAGCTAAAAAAGATGTCTTCCCTACCTTTGGGTTATCGAAACTAAAGGATCCAGAAAGCTGCGAGGCCGGTCAGCTCAACCGTCACAAAGTTCTTTACTCTTTAGGATCCCTTCTTCACCGGATCTGTAGTGGGGGGGAAATGGGCATCCTGGGTACTACGTAGGAAAGGGCATTAAAGCAGGTCGCCGGGTCTTTTCACAAACTGCTCACGACTGCCGATGCTTATCTATATCGGAAAGCATCTGAAATTTTAAGGGCCGACCGTCAGTGTGTGGCGGGCTTGCACATCCACTCACTCCTCCCGTAAGGGGGGGCGCCCACCTCCCTTAAAGATATATGGGTGAAAGACCTACCAAGGAGAAGAGCGCGGATAGGCGGTCAAAGAATCTAAGCTCCTGTCGATATCCTGAGACGGCGGTATAGATCGTGAAAAGATGAGATGAGTGTCTTCCTCTGCCTCTTTTGGGACGTTCTGCCCACAAGTGTTCTTCCGTCAGGTGTACCCCAACACCCGAAACTCAAGCATTCGCTAAAATTCGACGCGATGCAGTAGACCAGCCAAGTTGAAGGAAGCCGGGAACTCAGAAGGGGCCAAACATTGCCCACCACAGAGCTGGCTACAAAAAAAATACTGGCGGCTCCACATTGGATCTCCTGCGAGTCTCGGGGGGGAAAAGCAAGAACACACATACAGCCGTCACTCCCGTCCGCTCTGAAAATCAGGTCCCGAGGTCTAACCACGATGACAAACGCTTCCGGGATCCATGGAGGAGACCTGCGCCAGGGAAACAAGACACGGGGAAAAACCGTTCGAATGGCAGACGAGTGGGCAAGGGGGCGAGCCAGTCAACTGCAAGGTGGGCAGTGGTGGGAGCCAATAATCGTGAAGGTAGCCTGATAACAAGAAAGGCAAGCCGGACAAGAGCGGAAGAAACAAAACCCCGCGCACTACAAACCACGTTCAGTCGTCTAAAGCGGGGTTCTAACGCAGGAATTTACAAGGTCCAGCTCTATTAGATCGTCGCGAGCCATTAGAGCATCGGGGAGTTAGAGGAAACGGCTGGAAACGCAAACAAAAACTTGGCTATTTTACCGCCCTCTCGCTCAGGGTGAACGTGGATTAGTGTAGGGAATCAGTTTGCTCCGCCAGGAGGCGTCTCTCATTCTGTACCTCGACGGCCGCTTCGGAGGGACCCGCAGGGGGGACAGGCCGAAACGTTCAAAGATAGCGCCGGTACTGCCCGGCAAGGGGTTCTCGGTAGAACAAATTGGATGACTGCACCGGCTGGTGATCGGTCAGAGAAAGCAACTAAAACTATTGGGGAACTGGTGCACCACGTAGAGTTCGACGCCCACGGGACGAGTATTTCAGCACCGAATAAAATTGGGGTTTAGGCCTACCAATTTCTATAATCGCGACGGTTTCTCTAAGGGGAGAGCGTTTAAGTCCACAAAATTATTGGACCTCGTTCGTTCTGCGATCAAGGAAACAGAGGAGGGGGTGCACTAGAACAGGAAACGGACTACCACAGCAAGGGCTCTTTCCAGTTGCATAGGTCATATTTAAAAGAAAGACCTTCGGGTGGGGTGGAGGCTAGGGGAAATACTCTCGAAAGTCAGACCGCAAGACTATACTAGGAAAAAAAAAAGCCTCGACCTATCTCATGGACTAACTTGGGGGGTGTCTCTCGAAGGACACTAGTCGTTCAGCACCCAACCTCATCTTAAAGTACTGGGCTCGGGTTCAGAGATAAAGTGCTTCCCATACAAACGGTTCTAACATGTCTATCTAATCTCTCTGGATACGGGGCTCAGCCTAAGAGACAAGGCTCATCTATCGGAAAACTATTCTGACCCACAACCCCCGTCAAAACCGAGTTTCCCGCTTATTTCCAAAATACGAAAAAAACTAAACAGGTAGAAAACAAAAGCGGAATCCGCGGCCTCTTTGATCAATGTTCCCTTACACCTCGCGCGACTGTACCTACGACGGCTCTATTCAATAGGAAGAACCTAGACGAAAAGACCGGGGACCACTCGGGATCTACAAGTTAGAACGAACGCGATCTGCGAAGCGGGAATCGGGCCGTCCTCGGTAGAGAAAAAAAGGCGCAGACCCCGCCCCCGTGCTACGGGACGACTACCTACAACTACGAGCAGCACGGGCGTGTCCTCGAGGCAAGGGCCGCCTGAAAAGCGAGGAGGCGACAGCTAAAAGACTAAAAAAGTCATAGCCGATGGACGCGTCGAGCTGGAAAAAGTGGGAGAAAAAAGTGCGTCAGGAACGAACAGCGGCATCGGTAAAGACAGGGCGAGACCGGGAGGCACTACGTTACTCTAATTCTGGGCTCAGGGTTGCCCGAACCGCTGTCGCGCTCTTTCGGCGCACTCCGGGATAGCGAGATTGCCTATGTAGGAAGATTTCTCCTCGTATATCACAGCAGGGGTACTGGAGAGAAGAAAAAGTGGCTCGAACTAAGGGCGTGTTTCCACGATCCTACTACCGACCAGCGAAGGTCGTCTATGTGGAAAAACCCGGAGAGTGCTCTCCTACATCCCTGGAACAAATCAGTGCAATACTTCTGGGGGGGGACGATCGGATGAAGTCTCCATTATCGAATTCCGCTTCGCTTCGAGGAGACCGGGGCAATGGAGAAAAAAAAAAGCTATTTCGGGGAGACGTTCTCCTCCTGCGCTTTTTTCATATCTTCTTTTCCTAGATCAGGGGGAGAGAACGAGCGTGAGCTTTGGGAAGGAGGGAGACAGCATGCCACTGGGCCCCGAGAGAGCCGGGCTCTTCCATACGCCGGACAGGGAAAAACGGAAAAAAAGGGGAGGACAAATGGGACTTCAGCGCACGCTTCAACACTTTCCCTCAAAATCGGGACTTTGAACTCCTTTCACGAGAATTCACTCTACAAGACGTAGGCAAAAAAAAAAAACCGAAAGGGGTTAAGAACCAAACCTGGGAAAGTCTTTGAGTCACGCAGGATCTCTGGGGGGGAGTATTCCAGAAAATACTTAGGTCCGAAGAGGATTAAACGGGTGTGCGTACGGACTTGGGCTTTTTTTTTTCACTAAATACTCCGTACGCGGGGTGTCGTCAAGTCTCTAAACTGACTGTTCCCTTTCTCGTTCTTTTATTCCGGACCCACTCAAAAGAGCTCCGTCCCTAGGGGGAAACGAGCGGTTTCCAGACCAGCGTCCGAAAGATGCCCTGTCATCAAGTCTCGCTATGGCCTTTTGGCTGACAGATCATAACATTAATCTCTCGGGGGGAATTCAATCCTGGAGGCCTCAAGTGGGGGTTCTATGGGAGTGGGTAGAGTTGAGTAAGCAAACCCCGGCGAAGGGGGGTTCCAGTAAGTTGGTCGGCTGATGTTGAACTTACTGATTCTGAAAAAAAATATAAGATCAACAACACAAAAGGCTGATGAGGAAAGAGAGGAGTGTTTGGTGTGGGGTTGGGGGGGAGTTACGCAATCCGCGCCGGACTGGGCGCCAAACAGAACGGTCACCGAATCATGCAGGGAGGCTGCGAATGCTCAAGAGAACAATAATCATAACCACAAGGGGCGTCCGGCCGCGGGAACGACCTGTCAGGTAAGGGGGAAAGACGCGTAGGAAGGGATCGATTGAGTCGATCAACCGAAAGAGGGGGAAGCTCACGGGGAGACATGGGAATATCAGACTCTGCCGTGAGGGAGGGACCGAATATGGCGAAAAGAAGAAAAGTCTTCCTTATCTTTGGCGGCATTGAATTTACCACAAAAAGGGCAAAGGAATTTCGAGAGAAAGGCGACACCAAGAGGTCACTCGAGTATGGCATTTAAATAGACCACGCCAGTACTAAGAAGTACTAACGGCGAGAAAAAAGGGGGTAAGCTGATCAGAACCACGCGGACATTCTTTCTCAAGACCGGTGGTGTTAGGCCACCGGACGCTAAGAACCTGTAGCCGGGGCTTGGCTCGCCCGGATGAGGTGCACAAGGCGCCAACCCCACCGAGTGATGGGGCCGGGGTGAAAGTAGGGAGTTCCCCGGGGTTCGCCTTTGTTGGGTCCGGGCTCGGAATATTCCTATCAGGGCTGGTCTTAGTGGGACATCAGGCGACGCCATCAGCCCGCGCGCGGAAACGAACTTAATCCTATCTCGGACAGCGCCGGAAAATAACGAAAAGATAAGACAGGGGGGAGAAAAAGTACTCGCCCTCGTCGAGACTCGCCGCGGGAAACCTGGAAAAAAAGATCTGAGAACCCATGAGAGTAGCCTCGCCAGCAGGGGGTCCATGGGGGAAAAGGGGGGGACGGGGGGAAAATCAGTGAGGCAACACGGGGGGGCCGAAAACATCGAGCGCTTCGGGGGGTATGCTCTGTGGTACAACAAGAAAACTCGTCGGAGTTCTAAGCATCCTCGTGGATTAAGAGCCGCCCTCACCAATTAGAGGGCCAGATCGTCCGAGAAAGAGGAGGCGCGCCCAGCGCGCCGCGTCGGTTCCAACAACAATAGACCTTCGAGGGCCACGTTGAGCTAAAGAAAAGCTGAGGGGGCAGATGCCGCGGTCGCCTGCAATTCTCCACTGCCAGCTCGACACAGTTGACGATCGGAAAAGGGAATGCTCCTCGGGATATTGTAGCCGTCCCGCCGTGAAGTGGGGCGGCAGGAGGGAGAAAACCTCCAACTCGTGCTGCTCTATTGTAGTATTCAGTGCCAAGAAGAAAAACTGGGGAGGGAGACGGCGTAGCAAAGAGAAGGTGCGGCGAGCTCCTCGAGATCGCAAAGGGAGCCTCACATTTAGATGTTCTGGGGTGCCGGTTGGAGTGGCCGGCAGGGGAATAGAAGAAGTCGTGGCGACCGGCTAGAAGAGGGGCTGGGGGTTGCCCACAGGCGCGAGGGTCGGGCGATGAAAAGAGTAAGTTAGTCGTAGGGTCCCGGCGCACGCCGCGGGCCACGAGAGCGATTTGGGGTGTATCAGGAGGATAAATTGACACAGACTCGGCTGAGTATTATATCCAATTCCTCACTGAGGCTTTCTTCCGGTCTGGTGGAGTAGCAAGGTGGTCTGAAAGTTCGCACTTTGGTGGATCCACTACGCCATACTCTCTGGAAGTTATAGTGACGAAGCGTGTAAGTTTCTTCGAAACGTGGCTCGACAGGCGCTAGGGAGCTCTCTGTTGAAGGTCCGGTAATTAGTTCTTCTCATGGGTCTCCCTATCCAACTCATCCACAAAGGTTGAGTTAATATCTAAAAATATACGGAATGCAACCTCGGGGCCCGAGCGTGGGAGAAGTGAAATTTGTTCCGTTGCCTGTAAGCCCCAACCCGGATTCTGAGACTAATTAATAGGGCGGAAAAAGGAGACATCAACTCCAGGCTGAAGCTCCCATGACTGGCCACGCGCATGAAAGACGTCTGGTTCTCCCCCAGTTCAGGCTCAGAATTCCAGGGGGGGTCGCGACGAAGAAAAGTGGTGAAAATGGAAAAAGGGGTGAGTCGCGGACGATCTCCAAAAAAGTGCGTTCTTCTCCACGTGGTCCGAGCAACTCGTCCGTGCCAGGGGGCGGCGAACGGAGGAAAACGTCGTCAGGAGAGGGGCCGAAGCTGGAGCGGGCGGCGTCATCTGAAAAAAACATCGAGAGGAATACCTCGGCAAGATTCTAAAGGCGGCAATACACAGACATTCCACGTTCCACATGCTGGTGACGAAAGAAGGGGGGGCAATAACTCATCAGGAAGCCTCTGCTAGTAGTCGGGAAAAAGCGCTGATATCACAGGAGCATCTACGGCATCTGACCGGGCCAACTAAAGATAGGCATGCGTGCACGCACCCGTTCAGCGCGATAAGAAAAGGGTTGGACGGTGCGCGGTGTGTCTTCCCGGGCGCTGAACAGGGCGTGCCCAGGATTGTGAGTAGCAGGGCGAGTAGGGAACTACGGTCCCAAAACAAAAGGACCACCAGAGGCAAGTATAGCACAAGGGACGCAACAGCCGGAAGCCAGCGGCGAAAGTTGCCCAGGCGGGGTCCGGGCGGTCGACAGCGATGCCTAAACTACATGTCCTGTAGGTGGGCGTCAGGAGGTACCAGGCGATCACGGGGGGAACGCAAGAGTGCATGCTGGGTTGGCGCGTGCCGAGCTTTCTCACGCAGGGAGAAACCAGAAAAGAAGACCGGGGTGCTGATGGGCCAGACTCTGGAGGGCAGGGGGGGGGGCCCTGACTTGGCCGAGTACATTAAGTCGGGCTTTCGGAACCCTGCATCAGGGGTCGATCGCGGAGGTGCATGAATGGGACCCTTGTTGTCCGGTACTACTTTGAATGCCGCCGCGAGACGGGGGGGTGCATAACGCAAAAAAGAAAGAGCCGACAGACGACGATCCTCGGTCGCCTATAGAATCGACCGCCTTACGATCCTGCAAGCCAGGATGGGGGGGAGGGAACTATTAGAACAGAAGCAAGCGGTCTCCGGTACGTGAAGTGAACCCGCTACGCGGGCAACTTGCGTGCGACACGTGCGAGAGCGGGGCCGGGAGGAATGGTGCAAGACCACAGCGCCAGACGGACGGTCAGGGGAGTTCAAACTACGGGCTCGATCGGAGGAGCCAGGCAAGGGCCTCGGGGGAGGGAAGGGGAGTGATTGACGGGAGGACCGGCCCGAACCGTTCATGACCAAAACGGTCCAAAAAGGGGTCCGGGGCTTTATCCCAAAGACGAGAGAAGGCGCCGGAGACTACAGCGTTACCCTCTCACCCGTGGTGGAAAGGGGGGGAGCCTGAAAAGGCAAGTCGACGAAGGATTGCGAGCAGAGCTTACACAAAAAAACGGTCCTTACAAGGTAATGGCGACTCTGAGGCTGTAGAGACGAGAAAAACAAGGGGGGGAAAAGATCAGTAGATCTCAGGGTGATAGACCAGCGAACCATCGCGGTCTACTGAAGGAAAGAGCGTGCAGACCAATATCTAGGGTCGCCGTGACTGGATCCACGGAACAAAGGCAGTGCCGTGAACATGCTCGCCGAATAGAAAAGGGGGGGCTTGTACCCTGT
>Ga0179591_1361473_pt1 | contig 15092 bp, 12 predicted proteins | sample CZOMad2_1_08_16f_FD_182891 | JGI IMG/M metagenome (GOLD analysis project Ga0179591, IMG submission 182891) | Vadose zone soil fungal communities from Angelo Coast Range Reserve, California, USA - CZOMad2_1_08_16fungal (PacBio error correction) | ecosystem: Environmental > Terrestrial > Soil >...
GGGTACTAGATCTTTGGGGGGGATGGATAGAGTGCCATCTCTCAGGGTACGCATGATATTTTTCCGCCACCCGAAAGAGGTTGGGGAAAAAAGAAAGGTCTGAAAAGGAAGGGGTAACCCTGCATGACAGACAAAAAATCCGTTCACGACATGTCTTCTCAAAAGAAGGGAATAACAGCCTAGTTTCCCGATCCTCGAAGGGAGTGTTGAGACTTCAGGAAAAGAAAGGGGGGAGTAGTACCGGAAAAAAGATTCTACTTATTCCGAGCAGCCGGCGCTCCAAGCTACAGCTCCTGGGGGGGGGGGGGGCAGGAAACGCAAACGGGGAGGGGGATAGTAATAGGACTGAGGGGAGGGGGTTGAGGGGGGTAGCAGATGAGTTTAAAAAACGCAATCTTGGCAGCTGGTGGTGGCCCTTAAAAAAAGACATCCATTAGAGGGTCAACGGTGGAGGAAACTCAACCGGGGAAGAGCGTGGAGGAAGGAGGAACAAACGGGACCGCGGGGAAGGGTGGGCCGGAGGTGAAGGGGGGGACGCGATGGCGGAGGGGTCGTTAGGGGGGAGAAAGGATTCTGTCGGGATCCTTGCCTAAGGAAGTAGAAGGCGATCAGGGGTGCCTGCGACAATCTGGAGGACTGGGGACTAAGTCTCAGCTGCTCGAAGAGCCTACGCCTTATCTGATGAAGGGGGGGGAGTCCTGAGGGGAAAGGAAAAAAATGGGGACTGCGGGAGGGGAATATGTGAAAAGGGGCGCGTCGGGGGGGCTTGAAGAAAGGTACCTCTACGAGGACTTCTGAGGCTTTCGGTTGCTTGCATGGGAAAGAAGGGAACATGAAGGAAAGAGGTTTGGTCGAAGGTGACCGGACAGAGAGGGGAGAAACGAGAAAGAAGCACGGCCGCGGATCAAATGGGAAGCTCGTTTGAGGGAACAAAAAACAGAAACGTAAGGTGGAAAAAGGAAAATCCCCGACGTAGGGAGGGGGTGCCCAGGAAAATTGGCACGGAGGGGGGGGGGAGCAGAAGGGAAGGTAGTTTCCGGCGTGCGCCCGGTCCTAAAAAATCAAAAACAAAAAAGGGAAAAAGGGAAGAGATGGGGAAGGGCAGGAGGACCGAGTTCAGGGTCAGAGAGGGGGGGGGGGGACGGAGGTCATGGAAGACCAAAGGGGCGAAGAGGACTTCTGAAGGAGGATGTGAGCCAAAAGAGAGCCGGACGAAAAAAAACGAGCGAAAAAAATTCAGCGAAAAACGGTGTGACGGACGGTATGACTGGGTGGCGCAGGGGGGACTGGGGGACAGTCGGGGAGGGTCCGAGTCCTTGCCAGCGCTACGCCGAGTTCGGAAACGTGGGAATGCAACAACAGGCAAAATGAAGAGAAGAAACAAAGGGGGGTATCAAAAAAAAAGGGGTAACAATGACGGGGCTGAAAAAAAAAAAGGGGGGACTACGGATGATAGGAAGTGCGAAAGGAGCAGTATCAGTACGAACATCTTCCCCAGGCATAGGGGGGAAACAATCTGGAAAACTTAAAAGGAAAAGAGGAGAACAGAAAGGAGTGGGTCTACAGCTGGAGTCTGTTGGAAGGGCAGAGGTGGAAAGAGAGGCTACCCCTGGTCTAAATCTGCGTCAGTCCGGCTCGAATTTGTTCGCAAAGGGGGGAAGAAAAAATAGAAAAACAAGCGAGGAAGGGGTGACTAAGGGGAAAATCCTTCGCAGGGGGGGGGAAAGGGACGGCTGAGAGACTCAAAAAAAAAAGGATGATTTTAAAGAAGCAAAACGGCGCAAGACTTCGTCACACGCTCACTTAAAGCACAATCCTTTTGGGAGATGAGGATCGACAAACAAGCGCCCGACACAGGAGAAGTCGGGAAAAAATAGCCCGGGGAAAAGAATGAGGACCGTGAGGCCGGGGGGTCGGAAGTGAGCTTTGCCCGCTTACCCAGCACGACCCGGGTAGAACCAGAAAAAGGAGAGAATTGGAGACAAAAAGGTCGGAATAAGAAAAGAAGCGTGGACGACCAGGCTCTTCAGTGAGGAAAGTGTCGGGGTCAAGGACCCTCAGATGGAGCTTCCAAAATCAGGAAAGAAAGGAGGGCCAAGGTCAGCAAAGGAAGGGGGGGGGGGTTTTAAACCAGGGCTGATAAGGGGAGAGAGAACGTGACTTTGGAAGGTTGGTTTGAACTGGGGGACGAAACATCGGGGGACCGAGACCTTGCCAGGGGAACCTCAAAAACGAGTATGTAAAGCAGGACAATCCGAAAAAAGGGTCTCAGACTCGAAAGGGGATAGGGACTTGTGATAACTCCCCGCCAGTAGGGGGGGGGGAAAACTTGAGCTGGGAATCATAAAAGAAAAAAAAAAAAGGGGGGGAGAAATTGAGAGGGGGGGAAAAAAAAAAGCCAGGGTCGACCATACCCTTCCAGAAAATGTAAAAATCGGGCGAAAAAAATCCTTTCCCCCACGCCCTCAAAAAAAAGATGAGTGGTCAAAGAAGATCGGTAAAACGGGACGGGGAAGAAACTGCAGGGAACTCATCTGTCCTGAGGGGCTCCCGCCTGAACGGGGGGTCCTGGGACCACAAAGAAAAAAAAGCGCACGAGCACGTTCAAGGGTTGATAAGACAAAAAGCATCTTCTTAGCAAGTAACCACCTTCGGAAAAGCTAAGGCCGCCACTAGCACAGGATAAACAACAATCTGCCACAAAGGCAAGGGGAAACATCATGGGGCATCAGCAGCAATCATCGAGGGGCCCCATCCTGACAAAACACAACAAGATTGAAATACCGCGAATTTAGTCCTACAACATAAATCGCCTACATATCGTAAAAGCCCCAAAAAAAAAGTGGATTCTCTAAGGGGGGAGCGACAACGCCTCGAAACTTTTCGTAATTCGGTCTTCGTCGCCATCAGAGGAAAAAACGTGGCACACTCGGAGCAGAAAAACGGCTCGCTCGGCAACTCACATGCCGGAAGGTACAAGGATGCGGGACGACATAGACGGTCCAGACGCGACGAGAAAAAAAAAAAAAGAAAGCACAATCGCATCACCTATTTTGAGGACTTAAGGACCCAGCGGTTCGTCGAAGCTAAAAATAACATAGGGAAACCTGAGCAGGTGGACATAAAGGTCCAAGACAAAAAAAGGATCAGGTTCCACCTCATGCTGTAAACTGCCGACCCAGGATCACTTCAATTGTCCCGGCCAACCTTTTGAAGGTAAAATTCTTTTTTAATGGGGACCGCGAAGTCGACGAAGCCCGGGGTGAAGACGGAAGGATGCTAACTCAAGAAAAACCTTATCTGGCGGCCTTCTAAACCAAACTCGATTGAACTGCGAGGAAAACAACGGGCGGCGTACCGGTAATTGACCAGAATCGTGCCGAGTTGTGGGGAGTCGAAGTGGGGCGTCCAGTTCCCCCAAGAGAAGGGGGACGAACGAATTTTTAAAAGAAAAACTTCAAACTGCTTTAAAACACACGCAAAAAAAAAAACCGAAAAACGGGGGACCGGGATTTCCGGGAAAACAAAAAATGCGAGCAGAGCACGCGAATCCGATACCCTAGGACAATATATTGGAAAGGTTGCGGGGTTTACTATGTTACAACAAACCTCTCGGTCAGTTGCCGTGATCAACTCTTCGGAGGAAATCGGGGGACTAAAAAGAAAAAGTGTCATTGGATCGTCACCAGGTCCGCACATTCTGGGGGGTCAAATGCATAATACTTCCAGGGGTACGGACCACCAGCTCCTGAGACTCCTTCAAAAAGTCGGGTGTGAGAAACCAAACCGGAAGGAACTTCTGGGTAAGCAACCCCCAAGCCGGCGGAGCCGAATAAACGGGTGACACCCCTCCACTCGGAATTCCAGAAACAGGTCGTAGAAAACCAAAGACAGTAAACGATGTTCCAACCGCCGTCGACCGCCCACAGTAGGTATTTAAGCGGAGCACTGAGTGTAAGAACATCACCCACTTTCGAGGTCCCTTGCTGGTTGGGGAGTCCGTGCATTTATCAAAAAAAAAGGGCGTTGGGCCTCCTTTGGTGCAGGTGGGTCGGACCGATTCCGGCCGTCAGCCAGCTTAAAAGTTTTTCTAAACCTGTCTTGTCTCAGGTGCGAAAAAAATGGTAATTCTCAAAACCGGCAGGTATCGGCAGAAGGGCTGCAGAAAAGATCAATCCCACGGAAGAAAAATACACCGCGAAGACGAGTGCAGGGGGTCCATTGTAAAAGGTAGAGCTCGTCCCCCCTTCAACATGCTTCCCGAATTAAAAAGCCCGACACGCACCCCGAGCCAGCCACTAGTTGAATCAGATCCATCAGGGATTTTCCAGCCGTCTGCCCCCAAAAATATAGCTTGACGGATTCCACTATGGGGTCCCGTCGCTCGCGCGGGATGCCTTGGTAGAAAAATTCACGGTGTCGTAGAGACCAGAGGATCTTAGGAGCAAAGGGTCGGACGGTTGAGGGTGCGTCCCGGCTTCTCTTCTATCAACCAATTCTCGCGGGCATTCGAGTCGGAGTTTCCTATCGTGAAATCGAACAGGGGGAAACAACTCCCGGTTGGCTAAAAAACAAACGTGCACCCCGCATACCTGCACCGGATCCGACTCGTCATCTCGCGAAGGGCCTCGTGCCCTCTCGATCTGCTGGGACGGGGTCCTCAAGGCCCGAATGCGTATGACCCTCTCAGACAGAAAACAAGGGTACCGCTATTACCCCTCACGTCGAAAACAAAGGGTTCTAAGTCTGACGGTCCCTGCGAACCTTCGGGCATCGTTTTCAACGGAGAGGCCACTTGACAACAAGAAAGTAGTTGCAGCATAGCAAAACAAAAAGGTCTCATTCGAGGGGCTCGCTGGTTTTTAAAAAGTAATCAAACAAGAAAGCACTACAACTCACAGGCCGAAAAAAACCAAAGGCCTTAACCCAAGTCCTGGGGACTCTAACTGGCCACTAGCGACTGTCTGTCAAGCCCGTCACCGGAGGCTAAAAAACGCAGCTGATGCTTGCAAGGTCACAGCAGTCCTCCAACATCCGCCCCAGGAAACACTTGCTGTTGCGCGTCAAAAATCCATTAAAAGGAGGCGCGCGGTGGTCACGGTACGAGCTATTTCCCACTCGTGCGAGACTGTCTGAGTGGGGGGACCGTCGCTGACTAATGATAAAACGCCTCTTTCTGTACGAACTCTTCTGTTTTCATACTGAGCAAGGGGTATGCTTGGGCTATTCAAGCATAGCCCAAAAAACGGAGTAACATCTCGTAACGATCTCACTCAACCCTCAAAATCGAGAAATAACCCATGGGATCGCAGCTTCTTAAAGGTAAAAAATTGCGTTCCTTCTTCTTAAACGTAATGAGGCTCAGGATCGGGCCAAATCAAAGAGCAACTTCCGGAGACCAGAAACTGGATCGCTGTTCACGCTCCTTCTGCGTTAGGCTCCGCAAGAAAAAATCACACAACCATCGCCCACACTTATGCTTCTGCAAATAGAGAGAAGCGCTCAGCAGCACTAAAAAAATAAAGGCGTCTCAGGAAGCGAGAAGTCTCAGGTTCTCGGGCGATGGCAAATCGCAAAATAGAGCCTGCAGGCCTCGCAACCGTAAAAATGCTCGCAAACGACCTGGGAGACACAGCGTGGGGGGGTGAAGGAGATCGTAGGAAGGCAATCCGAGGGCAGTGAACAGCGTCCATCTCTGCCCGAAATGTTGATCAAAAACAACAATACCCCTAAAAAGCAAGAAGCGTACTCTCCAAGAAAGAGATCGCGTCGCGGCCACGGCCAAGCGCTCAGAACTGTAAAAGAGAAAGAAGGGGGCTTGAACTGACCCGGAAGACCTCCATTAAAAGAAGTGAGAAGATAAAACCGAGAATGGACACGGTACACTTGCAACTCTATTGACGGGACTCGAATTGGGTGAGCTGTAAAAGTAACTCTCGACACCTTGACTGTCTGAAGAGATAGTCGGAGGGGAAAGGGGGTTGTCGGCTGATGAGGCGGGGCCTGTTAAACTCTGTGAAAAACCACACAACAGCGAGCACCTCGCCAGGATCGAGGGGTAACGCGACGAATCTTACGCGCACATCCCTAGAAACCAAACGATAGAAGTTAGGAGGGCGATGGAGAAATCGAAAGGGGGTGCGAGGCATGGTCTTATGACAATACTGCCTGGGGGATCTTCCACTATCGAGTTCTGATAACGTGAAGGGGATACAGGTCCCCGTTTCTGGAGGGCGGGTAGCAACATGGGTCTTAGATTAAAAGCTTTACCACTGACCGAATAAAAGGGTGATAGAAAGGAAGTTTACGCCACAGCCAACTTTAAATTAATGAGATCGATGCTTAAACTCGTGGTCCTCTACACTATACAGGAGACCGGGTATAAAAGGCAAATAAGACGCGTGAAAGAAAATCCGGGAAAAAGTCGATACTCGGAGGAATACTACCCGGAGATCAAAGAAAGGGAAAACTCAATGAGAAGGATACTGGGCTTTTCGGAGAACAAAACGGGCTAAAAAGTTCCTCTATAAGTCAATAAACAAGAAAGAGTAAACAATAGACAACGTGTGGGGTTCAGATCGGTATCCCCGAAAAAGAGAATGGAAAGTGAAGACAATTCCTCCTTCAAGCAAACATACCTTTAAGGGAGAGAATCAAAGTCCCAACCGGAAGCGCGGGGATACTTCAACGGATCTTTCCACGAGAAAGAACAGGAGGGGGCAATAAGGGGGCGTCAACACGGAGCAAGGCAAAACAGCATCACGACGTAGGCACGTGGGGATGGTTGACACACTCTTTCTCTAAAAGTACCATGGGGGGGGAGGGGAGAAAAGGGGTTGGAACATCGCAAGATGGGGGGATGTCGAAGACGGATTCAGGGTTGGCCCGTGGCACGCAAGGAGAGGACTAGACCTTACTCGGATGGGAAAAAAGGTTCTGGGGAAGGCACTACACGAAAGACACGGTCTTACGAACTAGTAGGGGAGCATCGTTAGGGGGGGCCCTTACCAACACTTACTGAAGTCTCAATAGGTTTAAAGGGGGGACGAACCGTGGTGCCGACACAAACGTCATCACGGAGAACGGCACTCGTCACGCCTAGGGTTATCTTAGATGATAAAAGTGAAGGCGTCATAGTAAAACCTAAATCAGACTCGATCTGGGAGAATCGCGTTTCTTCAGGTGGGCAAGAGAGGGGGTACAGGCGAAAGTATGGTAACTCCTGTAACTCCCTGGCGGACAATCACACTTCAAGTTAAAAGAAAAAACTCCAGTAAATATAAAAAAGGGAGTGGAACCAGAAAACCGGTACAGAAAGCCGGAGGAGATGACCAGGGGTTCGACGGAACAAGGAAGTACTTCTTCGACTGTTCCAATCAACAGGAAGAGGGATAAAAAGCCGACCTAGGAGCCACGGCGAGAACAAAAAGCGGTAGAATGCTGTTGCGCCGAACTCCTGGGAAAAAAGGGAAATAAAGACAAAGGACGAAAGGGTTGCCATCGGTCGCCGACGGACCGCGTTGCCGTACCTCTTTTGTTAAGGGATAAATTGGGCGGCTATTGCAGGAGGGCACACTTGGAAGAATCAGGTGAGTTGGTCTATCGGAAAATTTCTCGGGCGAGAGATGGTCGGACACTAGACTCTGGCGACGAAGTCCTAGCCCAATTTTGTATGGAAGGGGGGTTCTTAGGAAGTAGGAATAAGCATGGGAAAGGGTCTGTATATCTTCCGGGCACGGTGCGGAGAGACGAACCTCTCTCTTCTTCCTGAGTTTTCTTATTTCCATGGAAAAAAGGAGGGGGGATTGGAGCGATGAAAAGGAGGGGGGGAACGATTTTCTGAGGGGGAGATCTGGGGAGGTCCGGAAGCTCAACTTCCGGGGAACATCAGTGCGCATATCTCTTAAAAAATCAACCAAACGAGGACTTAACGAAGACCCCGAAGGTCTTTCCAGGACCTGACAGGCTCAGAACCATATTTCTCGTTTCTAACCTGAAGAAGAAAAAAAGAAAAAGAAAAAAAGAGGAAAGGGGAAGGAGACGTGGGAATACTTAAAAAGGTGCACCGATGGAAAGGCAGTAAATTGAAGACCCCGTTCCTAGGGAAAGTGGGGCAGGGAGGATAGAAAGAAGAGGAGACGAGAGAAATACTATCAAGTTCACTTCGGAGAAAAAAAGTGCTCAGGGCGCGTGACTCACGAATTTCAACCTAGCGCTGGAAAAAATTTCTATTTTCAAAGAAAGTTGGTCAAAAAACAATACAGTCTTCTCCACACTGGGGGTGCAACATAGAAGGTGCGAAGGGGAACGCGTCAGAAGGGCAACCATCAACGATCGGGAACAAAAAAAATGACAAAGAGAAAAGGCAAGGGCAAGATGAAAGAGGAAAGAAATGAGGGAGCTAGAGTTCAGTAAAACTGTCCGTTAAGGGAATCAAGAACTCTTACATCTACAAAGGTCTCTAGTCAAAAAACTCGAAAAAAATTCAGGAAACTTGGGGGACTATCACAAAAGAAACAACGAGGGGGCGCTGTGAGAAGGACAGTACAGAGCCAGGGTTGAAGTCTATCTAAAAAACAAAAAAAGCAAAATTGGAAGATGAATCAATACTATAGAACAAAGAGAAGATCGTCAGTAGCTCCTTACGCAACGCAGGTTGTAAGATGCGCCCACACCAAAAACTGGAAAATACCACAATTAAAAGAGTCGAAAAACGAGAAGAAGAGAGTGCACACGGCCGTAAGTCTCTGACACGAAAAAAGAAAGGTAGACCATTCAGCACTGATTTCTACTAATGCTCTCCAAAAGGGGGGGGGGGAAATGCAATGGAGAGGGGAGGGGGACGAAGATGGACGCAGTCCACTTCATGGACTTTCCAAGGTCGGGGGAGAACGCCCTCGACGAACTTGACTTCCACAAAGTCAGGGGGGGGGGGGAAAAAAAAAAACGGAGGGATAAAGTTGGTGGACTAAGAGGTTTTTGTCGTGCTCGCCGTCCCCTCGATGAAGGCCTCGTCAAAAAAAAAGAGGGGGGTCACGGGAGAGCAAGAAGCACAAGGATACAGCGTAAGATACTTAGAGCACCATACTTCTCCCGGGATGGGTGAATAAGACCAAGGGGAGAAAAAGTTATGAAAGGAAACAAGACGGCCCAAAGGAAGCCTTAATCGGAATCGGGGGTACGGACGATCCAGTTACGACTCCTCCAAGACTCTTGGGGGGGCGCGAGAGGAGAGGGGAACGGTCCCGACAAGGGAAAAAGCATATTCCGGCAAACGCCAGAAGTCAAAAGTGGGGTCATATCGCCCACTCTGCCCAAACCCCCTCTATTGGGGTAGGCAAAACGCTCATGGATGACACTAACGTGAGCGAGGAAGGACTATTCTAATGCGGGGTCAAAAACCCACGCACAAAGGGCATGTTCAACCCTGTGACAGGAAGAGTAAAAGCAAGGGAGGCCGAATCACAAGATAACCTAGCGGGTTAAGGACAGAACCCCATCGCCATCGAACAGGGAGAAAAGAGGAAGGGGATCAGACAAAGCAAGGCTCACGCTTTGTCGGGGTAAGGGGGGAAAAGGAGGCAGGTCTTCGGCGCAGAGCTGCTGACGCAGACGGGACAGGGCATCGCTAGTCCACAAAACAAGGGAAAGAAGGAAAGACGGGCCGAAAAGAAAACGAGGGGGGCAGACCCTCTGCAGGAGAAAAAAGAAAAGCGAGACGAAAAACGCTGAGACGCGGAGGAGGTTCAGAGGACGAAGAAGGTCCGAGGAAACCTTTCTACCAATCCTTGCGAGAAAGGAAACAAGAGACAAAGATTAGGAGGGGGGGGGAATCCAAACCCGTCACAAGACCGAAACCAAAGTGGCGAAGGCACACCAGATGTCAGGCAGAAAGGGGTCTCCTGTTCAACGACATTTAGATGGGCCGCCCGCTGGCAAGGGGAGGGGGCAAGTGGAGAGAAGGTACGAGGAATCAGGGGTCCAACCCAACACTCAGAGACATGATCTCGGAAAGGGGCTTCAGTACCCACGGGTCTTGGCGGGTCGGCTTACTTTGTTGGGGGGAGGCATGCCTTGGGAAAGTGTAAAAAACGGGGGGAAGGGGTAACGGGGGCGAAAAAAAAACGGTCGTGCCGGAGAAGACAGAGGGAAAAAACCCTCGGCCCCTCAAGAGAGAAATAGCATCCCCGACGCCAGTCCAGGGGGAAGAGGGGAGGTTTTGGGGGAAGAATGTAAAGCGCAGCTCGGTCCATATTGGTAGAACTCGTAATCTGAAATGGGCTCGGTCTCAGCATCTTGTTTGGGGACGTCACCAAAAAAGGCTCGCAAACCTGAAACCAGCGAAAGGGAGAAAACGGAAAAAGGGGGTAACCGTGACCGGTCCATCCGGCGGCACAGGGGGGACTTGGTCGGTAGTAAAGAGGGCGGAAGCAGTCGAAGAGCACCCAAGGGCGGGAGGCAACAAACCTGCATTCAAGCCCAGGGTAGCCGAACAACAGAAAAGAGAGGGATGTGCCAAAAGAATAGGACAAGACAAATGGTGCGCAGGGCGACGAGGGGAAAGGATGCACAATAAACTTCTACGTTAAGGAGATGGAAAGGGGGGAGGGGAGGGAAAAACAGACAGGGAAAACCTAGCGGTCGTTGACCACCTGGAAGGCATTTTCGTACATTGAAAGGAGGAAGAGAAAGCCGCGGGGTGTTTTGGCCTTATTCTCATCACGGGAAAAAGTGTAGGAGGGGGGGAAGAGGGCACCCATCCGAGGCAAGTGGAGGATAAAAGCCTCGAGAAGGGTTCCCTCCTTTTCCAAAGTTACGGCTCTGGACCAAAAGGGACGGAGAAGGAAAAACAGACGTAGAAAGGGGTGACCTGACCTCCCAAGGGGGGGACTCACCAAGGAGTTAATCTGGGAAGATCACTGGACACGAGTCTGGGGCAACAGAACATCTGTCTATCTCGGGTCGTCAGCGGGAAGATGATGACGCGTCCCCTTAGCCGGGAATCGAGGCGAAGAGTACCCGAACATAAATTCTCATCCGCCCGTTTGATGGGGGGGTGAATTAGGAAGGGAAGAGGAGGGAGAGGAAGGGGTTCAAAAGGCGGGAAAAGTAAACCTTTGGGACGCGGGGGCGGCCCCCACCAACGAGAAGCTATCCACTATGATAAAGATGAGGAAAGAAAGACGTCGCGAAGAGGGGGGATCTGGAAATAACTAAGTGAAGGGAGGGGATGAAGGCTCCTCCGACGGCAAAAAGAACGGGGGGGGGCAAAGACTTTTAAACACCTATACTATTACATAAGGGGATATAGGGGGGGGAGGGGGAGAGGAGGGGAGCAGAGTAGTGCGCCAACGGAGAGAAAGTTGCCGCAGATAACGAGCGAGACAACGGCAAGGGAGGGGTCGAGGGTGTGTGGGGTGGAGAGCAAATAAGCCCGCCGGAAACCAATAAAAAAACGCGAATCATTCTGGGAGAGAAAGTCTGCTGTATCTAGCGGGAAGGGGAAACAAGTAACGAGGAGACCGGGTCAAAATATCTACCAAGTGTGTGATCGCCATCCATCTATTCAGAAGGAGAGTCCTAGGGAGTTTCAAAAGGAAGAAACGATTACCTCGATAAGGATACGTAAAGTGACGGGGGTTGAGAGAAAAAAAAAAAGAAGGGAAACCAGCCTACGGGTGTGAACGAAAATAGAATTGGGCAGCTATGGCCCACCTTCAAGCATAACTTGGGGAGGAGGGGCGAAAAAGAGACGGGTCTTGACGACATAGAGGGAAGAGAGAAATCAAAAGAGGTCGGGCAACTATCCTCAGAATACGGGGGCGAGCTGGAAAGCTCTATCGAATCCTAGGAAAAAAACGGAAAAGAAAGTTGCAACTTTGCCAGAGAACGCCTAACTTATTCGCGGGGCTAGACTCAGAAAAAACAAGGGGGAAGAAAAAAATATAGAATTTTGGTCACAACGCAGAAAGGGCAGCGAAGAGGGGAGATTCCATTTTCTCTATAAGTCTAAAACAGAAGGAGAATGAATGGACGCAAGGGAAAAAAGAGGGACGTATCAGAACTATGTGAGAGACGTCTTCTCCTCAGGGGACTATACGAAAAAAAAAAGCAGCTAGAAGGGGGCGAAAACGCAGTACACAACCCAAGGGGGTCGAAACTCAGGGGGAAGAAAGATAAGCCGTTATAGATCTCAGTCAAAGAATGAAGAGATAAGTACGAGACACAACGAAGGAAGCAAGGTAAAGACACGCCTCAAGATTAATCTAGAGTTCTCTATCAAACACGGAAAGAAAGGATTGGGAAGTATAGGGAAGCGTAGACTACGGGAGTCATTACAGGGAGAAGAAGAAGGGGGGTGACTGAGGAAGAAAAGTATTCTAGTTCGGGAAAAAAAAACTCGACATACGAGGCGACTAGAGGGGGGGGAGATGCACGTCTTCACTGGCGGGTGAAGGCCTTCGGGGGGGGACATAGGAGGCAAAGAAGCGGGAGGGAGTAGACTAGTGGAAGCTGATCATTCAGGCACCCTATAATTTAGGAGAATCATCTTACTACTGGAATAAACAGAGACAAAGAGAAGACATAGGTTGAAAAGACGATGAACTCACTCTCATTCTCTACTGTTCGGGGATGCCGCGTGTCAAACCGGTATTAGAAGGGCTGAGGAAAAGAGTTCACCGGATTATTTGGAACAATCTCTTAATTCTGGAGAATGCAGACGCCAAACCATCATTAAGGTATTATCAGCTAGTCTAATATCCAGAAGGTTGGAATAGAAAAGAAAAGGATCACAAGTCGACGGGAGAATCGCTCTTGAATAGTAATCTCTAACAGGGCAGACTGCTCACTCCAACTTCGGGAGACTCAAAGAAGGGAAGAGAAGTGATTGAGGGGGGGGGGGCGAACCTGATGGATAGAGAAGGGGGCAAAGAAATCGTCACCTCACCATTACGCCCTACAGGGTATCTTGGGGATGAGAAAAAAGAAAAGAAAGATGGGGGAAAAGATAGAAGTCAATGAGGGGGCTTCTTCTCCAACATTGCCCAACCAAAGGGAATCTGACTTACTCGTTCCTAAACAGGGGCAGGAAAAAAGAAAGGCTACAAACCTCTGGCAGAGGTCACATAACAAACAGCTCAAGGTAGACGAGAAGTTGTTGCATGACAAGGATTCCTCAATAAAGAAAAAAGTCACCTTGAGGGGTCGGGAAAGGGAGGGGGGGGAACATGAGTGGGTGGGACCTAGACCTGGGAGGGGGCAGGTGCACCTGCTCAGGAAAGTGGAGGAAAAAAGACTAAAGGGGGATGGGAGAAAGGAGGTGAGAGTAGCACATCAAGAAAACTCCCTTTTCGCCGATGATGAGAGCACGTCAACTTATCACAGAGTAAAGGTAGGGAGTGTTGAAAATGGGGGGGACTGGAAAAACGTTGGGTGAAAGATACAAAAGCCAAAGCTGCAGGAGACCCATAAAAAGAGAAAAAAGAAGGTGGGACAAATGAGTGAAGTCTCGTGCCTCTTAATCTGGAAACAAAAGAAGAGGAAGAATCATGAGAGCGGATGCGAGAGAGGGGGTTATGAAATCTTTAACAATCGGCTGGGGTAAGCAGGGACAAACTCTTTTGCCTCAAACCATAAAAAGAGGGGGGAAAAAAAGACAATGGGAGGAAAACAAAGGAAAAAGGGCAACGGACGGGGCAAGAAAAGAATTAGACCAGAAATTCCTAATTGGCATAGAGGGGAGTGGGGGGTGGCAGAAAGGAACGGGCAGGGAGGGAGGAAATTAGAGGGAACTTCGTCCAGTTACGAGGGCTGGAGTCCCCAGCGGGTAAAGAGAAAACGGAGGAGCGGGAAGACGACTACTGTGTCCGTAAAAAATGGGCGCGAAGCTGGGAGCGGGGGTGCCCTTAACCAGTACCTTAGATGGTTTGGTTCCCCGAGACCGAGAGGGCGTCTCGGGCGCCGGGGGGCGTCAGGGTTCCGGGTAGTGGGGGGGATTCAATTTCGGCGGGGGGAGCGTCCAAAGGCGAGGGGGAAAGAAGAGGGTCGGTACGGAACGAAGGAATGTGAGGGTGGCGAAGCAATTCTCTCATCGAGGGGGTAGGGAGAAAAGATCAGAATGGGAAGGGGAAATAGCCTACGAAGAGGGGGGGGCTTGCGGATGAGGTACAACCTCGGGTCCTCTTAGAGTTAGGAGAGAGTCTGTGACTGTAAAGGGAAAAGGGGGGGAGAGAGGGGGAGGAAGAAGAAGGGGGGTGCCGGAAGGAGGCGCGTAACAGTTGTGACGACCTCCAGAGGGGAAAGAGGGGTGTGCTATCTCTTTCCGAGCATCATCTTTCACAGTGGGGAGAAGAGAAGAAACCGGGGGGGAGAGAAAAAAAATCATTAGACCACTATCTATTGAAAGGACACCTGCTGCTGCAGTCCATACCTGATATTAGATCTTATCCAAAAAAAGGTTTGAGAAAAAGAGGGAAAAAAAATACAACCGAGAAAGAGGGGAGGAAGCAAGTAGGGGTTCGGGAACCATTTCTGTGGAATTCGTACGGAGGGTCCATGAAGGAGGACGGGGACCATAACTTCCAACAATTAGCAGGGGGTCAAGCAGAACTCGCAAACAAGGAATAAAGTGAAAAAGCCGGGAGGAAAAGGAGACGAGGGGGGCTGTGACTCAGGGCATGAATAAGAGGGCTTTGACGGCCTGAAAAGCATTGGCTTCGGTGGGAGACAATTTAAAAACAAAGAAACACGAAGTCGTCTAAGAAAAAAAGGGGAAAAATCAGACTGGGGGAAAAAAAAGAGTTCGGTGAGAAGTAGGGGGTCGAGGAATGTGGACAAGGGAAGAGAGCTGCGTGTCTTCCACGGAGCCCAGGCTCATTGAAAAGGGGGGAGAAAAGGGAGGGGGAAGAGTCTAACTTGTCTTACTCGGTCTGTAGAGCAAAGCGACTCTGCGAAAAGGAGAAAAGGGGGAATCCAGTGACGGCTATTCCTAACGGGGGAGGGTCTGCTACAAAGGGGGGGGGAGAAGACAGAAAAATCTACAAACCAAGGGGAGATGAAGTGGGATTGGTTAGGTGGAGAAGTTCTGGACT
>Ga0179591_1204474_pt1 | contig 15088 bp, 10 predicted proteins | sample CZOMad2_1_08_16f_FD_182891 | JGI IMG/M metagenome (GOLD analysis project Ga0179591, IMG submission 182891) | Vadose zone soil fungal communities from Angelo Coast Range Reserve, California, USA - CZOMad2_1_08_16fungal (PacBio error correction) | ecosystem: Environmental > Terrestrial > Soil >...
CGCGTCGGAAAAACGGTCAGTCAAAAACTTTCTACTGAACAAACAACGGGAAAGGGTTCGAGGCCAAACACAAGCATCAAAGGCCCAGTTGATCGGCCAAGCATGACCATTCAGAGCAGGTCTAAAAACTCCTACTCAAAAAGACAGGGAGCACGAACCTGTCCTCGGACCTACTCTTAGAGGGGGCGGCGAAGAGCGTCAGGAGATGGAATCGGAGAAACTTTCCTAGGGCGAAAAAAGGGGGTCGTGGCATTCAGTTGTGTAAAAGGCGCCTAAACGAGGGGGAGAAAAACCGGCGCCGAATAGAACTACCGCTCCATCAGCCCCGACTCGCGAAGGGGTACCACGCCGTCACCTCGGGAAACTACGAAAAAAAAAACAGAACGGGCATCCTCTGAGAACCTCTATAGCAAAGGCAGGGGCAAGGGAAAAAGATTCACGACACAGTGCCTCGGCCTAAAAAAAGTCAACTCATCCTCCTAGGCGAACACTAAGGGGGACAGTCAAGGGGTAAGCGGGGGCGAGAATCAAATACACGCAAATGACCAAAACCGCGGTAGAAAAAAAAAACAGGAAAAGCGCGGACAGGTCAGAAGGAAAAACCGCCTTACCCTCGTCTAAAGGTGGTACACTTAAGCAGTCAGCAGGTAAGAAAAGGACTAAGACAGAACGGACCCTTTATCTCATGTGGCAAGTAGGGCTCCCTCTGAGGGGCTAAAAACAAAAGACCTGGGAGAAAACGGTGTTTGTGGTAACGTGACTGAAACAATTGAGAACAGGGTTGAAAGTAAAAAAGCGGGGCCTGCTCAGGATATACTACTCCTAAACAGGCAAAGAAAAAGACTACAAAAAGGGGGGAGAGACAGAAGGTCTACTAGAGGGGGTAGGACTCCGGCAGGGGTAAGAATGGTCGAATCTCGAGGTGAAGAAGGGGACAAGGGTCCAGAGGGAGGGGGCAAGGGGCAGGACCTACCCCTTTACGGGGGAATGGGGAGTGCCAGCGGGAAAAACCCTATCGACGAACGCGACCATCCTCTCCATAGGGGGAGGGGGAGGTGTAGACTAAAACAACAAACGGGATAAAAGATATAGAAATAAGAAAGTCGGACTCGCGGGGAAACGGGGGGAACGCAGGGGGAGAGACTCGTGTAGAGGGAAAGTAAGTATACGAATAGGGGAACTGGGGGGAGGGATCTTAAAACCATTAGAAAGAGCGGGATAACGGTCGGTAAATCCGAACCTTACAAGAGTAGAGGAATATCGAAAGCACCCCGACCCACTCTACAAATCGAGGTTGAAATACTTGAAATTTCCTCCGAGGAAGGAGTTGATGGGTCCCGGGGGCGTCTTCACCATCTGGGAAAACGAACTCCAAAAAGGTCGCCGGGGGGAGAGAAAATCGGGGGGGGGACTGTCTGGGGAAAGGGCAACGTTCGCAACAGACGGAAGCCTGCAGAAACAGATGGGAAGGGGGGGTTCAAAAGTACTTTTCAATGGAATAAGAAGGTGGCACACTGGTAAGGAGTCCAAGGAATGTTAGTACAGAAAAGTAGCACATAAGGAAAAAACTCAAGCGCCCAGTTGAAGGGTCGGCGGAAGGGGGGATATCCCCGAGACGAAGACAAGACAGGGGTCTGCAAGCTTTCCGAAGGGACCGGAAGGTGTAAAATTGGTCGGTAACGACGACGAGAACTGTAGAAACAACGTCCCCCCTTAGGAGGCGGCCTAGAAAAATGAGGGGGGGGGTAGGGAGGAAAGAACGGAAGAGAGGAGGGGCTGTTTAAAAGAAACAAATTCCTGCCGACGGGCTCGAGGTGAAAGGCGACGATCGAAAAGTTGGAACGGGTGAGTTTTTCCGCTGGCGAAAGACCTTAGGCAAAAACCCACCGAGGGTCTTGGCTTCGGAGGGGGACGCCGACGGAGGAGAAGAACTGGCGCAAACCGGCCGCAGGTGAGTAGCCGTAACCAGAAAAAATCACTGGACCCCATCGCCCAGGGGGTGACCAGAGAAAAAGGATAAGCAAAAAAGAACGAGGGGGCCGTTTACCTCGAGACGATCGGGTGGATAGAGAGGGGAGTCGCTATTCGGGGGGGACATAAGAAACTATGGTCCTCAGGAAAAAAAGCTTGGGGCGGTCGCCTTAAAAGGAAGGGGGGGGGGGGGGAGAGTCTTGGGGTTTCCTCGGAACGCCAGAAAAGAAGATGACCAGTGGTGCCGGGGGGGAAACGACGGGGACTTACTTCAGGATGGGGAAAAGACCAAACTCACTTGGGGTCAAAATGGAAGAACAAAATCGCAACGAAAAAAGGGGTTTTTTTCGATGATTCTTTTCAGAGGAAGGTTGCACAACACTGTGCGGGGATCACGGGGGAGGGGGGGAGCGGCCAGGGACAAACTGGTGCCGAAAAAAAGAAGTAAGAGGGAAAAGGCAAAAAAGGCGAGGCAAAAACCCCTTCCTCCTCTTCGGGATCTAAACCGCCTGGCGACCACGACGCCACGAAAACAAAAGAGGAAGGACGAAGACCTCAGAGACCTCAAACCGGAAAATAAAAGAACATAGGGAAAAGGGCGGAAAATTAAAGGGATTGTCTTTGAATCGGGATGGGGCCAATTGCTCGCCGGAAAAAAAGATATGGGGGGAAAAAAGGAAGAGAAAGGAACAAGGAGCCCTGCTTTCCTGACCGCACGTCATTCTAGTTCTGTCTGGGGTCAAGAAAAGAACAAATTAAACCATCTCAAGGGGCAAAAGAACTCAACATCAGGCTGGGTGAGGGTCACTCTGTGGGTTCAAGGGGGTTCATCGGAGGGACGCTCTACATTGTTTCCCATGATCAGCAGAAAAAAGGTTAACTCTTGGAAAACTAAAAAAAATTGCAGGGGTGGAGGGAGGGATGGGAGGACTCACGGGAAATACGGGTACCGGAACCAACCGGGAAGTCGGAAGGGGAGAACCGGGAGATCCGTTTACTAGGAGAGGAAAAGAACCCGCAACAGTCTTATAAAAGCTACCGCTTCCAGCAGACCTTGGTTTTCAGGTCTTTATTCCGGAATATATAATCAGGGGTGGGGGGGCCCAAAGAAAAAATACAACCGCACTAATAGGTCACACCTCCTGGACAGGTCCAGCGTGTGTTTGCGTAGAAGAGGACAAACTCCAACTATCAAGGTCAACGTACTTCAAAATACTGAGCTCAGTTTCTGGAAAGAAACGGGACTATGAGCGAGAATTCTATTATCATCAGAAAGAACCTATTCCGGGGTTGAAACTAGACAATGTATGCACTAATTTAAATGAACGCAGGCCAATTCTGGCGAAACCTAGAGACACCCCCATTTCGAGAAAAGAACTCTCATTATTAGAACGGATTAAGAAATCCCTAGGAGGGAGAAATTTAACTTTGGGCGGACATCGGAAGAGCAAAAACAGAACTGAAAGGAATAATATTATAAAGAGATATAAGAGATTTGTTCTTACCTCGATTCCCTCAAGACAAGCCGCTCGAATTTGGGAAGACTTTAAGCATCAAGGATGAGGGGAATTTGCAGGAACGAGTTCTTGAAAGGTATGGCACGGGTCATCCGGACGGGCTTCGGGACAGGCCACAAAAAAAAAAAAAACAAAAAAAAACCCAAGGGAAGGATCAAAGGGCGACCCATCGAATTCTCCCTAAATCACGGACAGAAGTACGATTGGGGGAATTCATCCTGGCTACGCTTGGGGGGAGCAAAGAACTAAACAGAACAGTCGTGAAGCGCCGGGGGGTACGTGAATCGACGCGGGTTCATTGCAAAAGAACGACCAGGTCGGATACTGTCACTCAACCCGGAGCGGCCAGGACCCAGCAATGGAACACCGACACGTTGCGGTAACTAGACTCTAGGGGAAGGGAAAGGATTTCCTCTTACGAATAGAAATAGGCCTAGAAGGAAAGCCATCTCCTTACTTGGAGTCAACTTCGCCAGGCAGGGAAATAAGGAGTCAGGAGAACACAATGACAAGGAGGACAACCGAAAGAGGGCAAGCACGGGGGAAAAAACATTTCCTCCACTAAAACATGGGATACAAAGTAGAACTCCGCAGCCAAGCTGGAACCGGTGCTCAGGTATTGGTAGACATTAGGAAAAAAACCATAAAGACATCGACAGAGTTGGAGCTAAGGGGAGATCCTCCAAAGCGATTCCGGCGCCTCCTCAACCTCTCTAAGAAAGAAAGAAAGAAAAAGAAAAACTACTCTAGAATCGAGGATTGGTGGGGCTAAAAGGGTTGATATCGAGGACTATTGGTTAGGAAACAGTCAGTAAAAAACTGGTTACGATGAGGTCAAGGGGAAAGGGGCTTCTCAAGGACCTCCGAAGGAGAAGGCTCGAGCTCTGATGCCGGACTCTGGGAAAGGGGGCAGAAACTAAAAGAAAAATGAAAGCCGAAAGTACCTGAGTGAACAGTGAGAGTTAAAAGATCCCTAACTCCAGAAGAGGTTTTTCACTAAAAAAAAGCGCGGATATTGGTCTCAGGAGAATGAAAAAAAACAACAAGAGAAAATAACCGAAAAAGTACAAAGTGGGCAAAAAACGTTTAACTATTTCCGACTAACCCGGGCAGGTTTGATCACGGAGGGTGGACTCTTCAACACAATCGACTTTAAGTCCGCACAAGGGACGACCACTCAAGTAAAAATCGACTAGGGGTAGGCGGCGGCGGGTCATCGGCCTCGCGACTCGGGTCTCAAACATATCCTTAGAAAGAAAAAGTATGAAAAGGGATAGCAAAGGACTCAAAGACAGACCCTTCGGGAGGGGGGGGGTAGTCCGTCTGGTTTCATCCTCACTTAAAGAAGACGGGAAGGTGGGCTAAAATCGTCAACAGAAGGCGAGAGACTCTCGAAGAACAGGGAAAGCAGGGTGAGTCACCGGGGAGTCCTTTCGATCAAAAACTCAACAAAAATTTAGACGAAAGGGACTACCGATACAAATTAGGAGAAAAAGACGCCCGAGGGGGGGGTTCACAACAAAAACACCCTGGGGGGGGGGAAACGGCCCGTGAACCTAGGACAGACTTCAACACCAACTCCCACTCAATGAAGTAAGTCAAAGGGGAAGTTCAAGTGAAGTTCAAGAGATGAGAGAAACGAACATTCCCGGAAAAACCCTGGGCTAAGATACGATCTGCGAGAAAGACATTGTGAAAGGGCACTGAACGTGTGGTTCCAACGCGCCGAAACGGAGCAGGACTAAAGGAAAAAAGAACTCTAAAATGCGGTCCGCACCTTACGCAAGCGATCCCCTTCGTCTTACAAGGGGGCAACGAACGGGAACAAAAGAAACATCTGTGCGGAGAGAAATACATAATGGGGCGAAGGGGAACACGGGGGCGCAAGGACAGGGGACCCAACGCCCGATTGGTCGTGCCGGCAGACCCCTGTTGCTCTCGGGACGATATAAAGGGCGGGTACAACCATAAAGACCTACACATTATACACAGAGAAAGTCGGGGGTCAAGCGGTGTCAAGCAGCCGCAACTCCGGGGGTACGAGGGTGTCTATTCGGTACAGAGGAGGGACAGAAGAGGGTGAAAGCATTAAAACACGAAACGATCAGAGGGATCATGTGCATGCAAAAAAAATCAACAGTATGAAAAAAACTCGAGGACTACGCGACCCAGAAGACCGCGCCACCATACGAGGCGGGGGCGGGGGATAGCTCAAAAACAAAAAAGGGGGAGGGATGAAAGAGATCGCCAGAATCAGAAGAGGATAACTTGGCCACTGAGGGGTAGCGTCCGGGCCGGACGAGCCATAAGGGTATCTTTCCATGAGACTCATAAGTGAGAAAGGACATGCATTCAGACACAGGGCAGGAATTCTGGGAATAAAAAAAAATGCCTAAGCTTACACGGAAACGTCGCGGGTGGGGGGAGAAAAAAACGACGAAAAGGCGTGGGAGAAGGGCCTTGGAAGAAAAATACTAAGGTGGGGAAGGGGTCCAGGCTGCATCGGGCTCACTAAATCATCAGGGCGGGCAAGGCAGAAAAATCGGTGAAAACTCAATTGGAAGAGGGAGGAGACAGAACATCCTTATAAAGCTAAGCACGAAAGAGGGAGTGGTTGCCTGTAAGGTGGGCAATGCCGATCATAAAACTTGTGCCAGGCGGAGGGGGCTGTCTAATAATGGGGACGGGGACGCAGAGCCCGATCTTACCATGAATAGGGGTCGTGACGGGGGTGTAGTGTGCAGTTCGTGAACCTGTGCCCGTAGGTCTCAGAAGACACGATGGGGCACCGAGAAGAAGGAATTTTTGGGGAGGGGTAGAGGGGGGGGGGGGTATCACAGGGAAGCAAGAATAAAAGAGGTCACGGGCCACTGGTTCACGCACTTTTAGGGGGTTATGGGTGTTAATGAGTTATTTCACTGACAGGTTAGGGTCCTTTTGGGGTGTGGGTGCCAACAAAAAAGGGTAACCAATGAAGGCGACAAATTATAATTGGCTTCTAACTAAGCACATCCCGGGGAAAGTGTGACGTTTTTGTCTTGGCGAAAGGGGACACCCACTGCGAGTACGGGCGTCCCTACAGAGTAGGGGAGGAAAGTCACTCGGGAAAATGAATGCACCGCATCTGTGGCAAGGAAGGATAAAGCAAGAAAAAAAAAACAACCATAGGGGGGACACGGTCACTAAAAGTAAGATACGTCATAAAAAAACCACCGTTTAATCAAGGAGAACGATATGGCTCTCGCAAAAAAAAAAAAAAGAGAAAATGACTGGTCAAAGGGTGGGTCAACACGGAAAGGTGGGGGCGCTTCTCGGCAGTCAGTCACTAGGGAGTTAAGACCTGAGCGAAGGGAGGAAAAAGGCTTTTTGGACAAGTCTCACCGACTCCTGTTATCCGAATGAAGGTGGGGAGGGAACCGCAAAGCAAAAAACTTGGGAAGGGGCGAAGCCGTAGGGGTGGGAGGCGGTCAGAGGAGCAAGACAAAGAAGCGACTCTAGTTGAAACATTTCTTTAAAAGAATGGGTAGAGGCATGTTTGAGTCCAGGAAAAAGCTTGTTATCCGGGTAAGGGCAAAAAAAGGAACAAGGGGGGGGACAAAAAAAATGGGGTGTTCGAAGACTCCATAATCAATTCAAAGCAGTAAAAATTACCTCATCTGCGGGTGAGAAATTACCCGAGAAGAATCATAGAAAAAGTCCTAAAAGGAGCATAAACATCCAGAAGCCTCAGGGGAGGAACCAGCATCAAAAACGCCTAAAAACGAAAAATTAGATGTGGAGTCCCGGATAGCGCCTAGGAGGAATGGCTCGGCAAAACGCCTGAGTTTCCAAAAAGAAACTTTAGTATGAAAGGCTCTGCGGCAATGGGTTCTGTAGTCACACTGGGGTCGATCATGTTCCCCCAAACGACCAGACCACCAAGATAGCACTACACGGTTAAAAGTTTTGCGGAGGCTCGGGCTCGGTTCGCGGAGTAACGCAAATCTGTGGGTACATGCCTGTACCGCCAGAAAGTGTTCAAGAAGTAGGAAACTCCAAAAACAACCTCCGTGCCGATTTCACACAGTCAATGTCTGGAGCGGAAACTGAAGAAAAGAATCATCCAGACGTCAGATTGTGAGGCTTGTTCACTCAACGCGTCAACAACACTGAAAAAAAAGTGTCCCGGGAGAAACGGCTAGCACAGCGTTCCCTGGAAATGAACAGGAAACGAAAATTATTCACTAATAGCGACACGGCGTTGGCAAGAAAAAACCACCCCCACCATCCACGCTACTGAAGGGGGAACGCCGGCGGCCCACAAAGGCGGGGGGTCTGTTGGGGCAACAGCACAAACATCCGAGACGAATAAAGCAGGGCAGGCTTTGAATCAAAGTCAGCAAGGGGGGTTCTCATCAGAGGAGCCTTCCTAAAAAAAGAACCTAGCCCTGGGGCCCGCCCAAGAGACGTATATGGGGTGGCAATGGGATCCTAACGGAACTCCTTCCCTACCAGACAGCGAGATGCGAGGACGATCAGCCATTGGGGAGAGTGCCACGGAGTCCGACTCCGGGCCCATTGCACAGACAATAGGCTACAACAAACAAAAACAAAATTGGGGATTTTAAAAAAAAAAGAAGATATGGGTTCGTTACCATAGTTCGCCTCGGCGGAAAGGAAATGGTTATCAATGTCCTCATTACAGAAAAGGTGGGCTGAACGGGCGGGTTTCAATTAGCCAAGGGAGCCCTCAGGCTTGGGACGATGCCAAACAACTCTTTTTCGGATGGAGGGAACACTATTCGCAATACAGATCCACGAGCCGCCGTAAGAGGACAATGGGCCTTAATTCCTACAGGGAGTTTGAGTCACGAACACGCCCCACTGACTCAAAGGAGGGGCCCCGGTCTCGGGCCTACTTGACACGGACTATCCGTTGAGGAGCGCCTAGGTGAACTGCCCTCGTTCATGTAAGGAGTGAAAGTTAACATCCGCCTAGGCTCTTCCACTAGTAAAAGAGCCCTAGACGCAACAGAGAAAGCCCGGGGTGTCTTTTAAGGGGGTCCGGGTGCACAAGAGGCTCATACAATCGATCCGGACAAAGGCCAAGGAGGAAACGGCAAAACCAAGTACCACGAAGAAATACCAATAAAAATCAGCGGTGGCGGTCTCAGAAAGAAAGGAAAAACTCGCCTCAACACCACAGGAAATTCGGGGGCAAGAAAAGTGAAGGTAGACAGGCCATTAGGACCCCAATACCTACCTCTACAGGGTCGCTTAAGAGAAAGTGGGAGCGTCTCCGCGCGTAGAAGATAAGCATCCTAAGTAGGGGGGAAGGAAAGTACAACACTAGAAACTTACTCTAAGTAGGGGGGAGGGGCGGGCTGGAGATCTATATCCTCGAGTGGGGATGGGGGGGCTGTGTTCAGGGAGTTGCAAGAATTGGCCTTCGAAGGTGTCCTAGAGGAGAAGACTTAAACCCTCAGGGTATAGAATTTCGGCCGGCTCGACAGGATTACGACCATGTGTGATCCAGGCTTACCTCTACAGGAAAACCTGGGGGGAGCAGGCCAGGTTAATCGTGAAAACTAGCGAAAAAAACATACAAATTTAAAGGGAGGCGGTCTATTTTCTCCCAGAGCGGACGCCTAGCTCCTTCAAGTCTCTAACTTCAAACACGGGGGAAAGAAAAGTTCCGGAAAAGGTCCTCAAACAGGGCATCAGGGATAAAACCTCGGATCGGTCGGGGAAAAGCCTAAGGTCCATAAACGGTAGCGCCCCACACAACTCGACAAACGAGGGAATAAATTTAAAGGACGGGGGAAAAACCTTTCTCAGGGGAAGCAGACTTCGAAGAGGAAAAAAAAAGAGCGTCCAAACTAAGGAATGTGATGGAAAAGGTTAGGGAGAATAGGACTTGAATACTAAAAAGGGCAGAGGGTCTGTTCACGCTGTGGTTTCGTCTCCCAGATCCTGGATCGCGACAAGAGTCCGAGAAGAGACTACGGACCAGCACTCAGACCGCCAGTGAAAATGGGAAAAGGGAAAATATTCCCTCGACAGTCAACGACAACGAACACCTAAACTTGGGTCGAAAAAAAACGTCCAATGAAAAAAAAGGAGAAAGCAACACTCGAGAATAATCCATGAATGGTGAACTTTCACCTCCGCACCGGGGAGTGCGAGGGGGAAAAAAACCGAAAATCCCACAACCAACACCTCACACAAAAACACGGGACGACGCGAACTCGGGAGTTCCGTATAACTGGGGGGGGCGCAACTAATAACATCTTTGACACACAGAACCCGACAAAAAGGTGGGCAAAGGGTCAGAAAGGAAAGACTCTCTCAGACCGGTCCCAAGGGCCTACTCCCTCGTGAAGGGCGGAAACAGAACAAAGGGGGGAAAAAACATTACTCCTCCCCTATGCCGGTACTCAAAAAGTAATCCTCACGATCTTAACACAACCCGGGGTCGGAATTTCCCCATTACGGGGAAACCGTCCATCATGCGGTAAAGGTACCTAAAAAAGTATGTGGTCAGAACATTACGCCGAAAAGTCCTCCCGATGTCGCAGGCAAGGCCACGAGGAACTACCTGTTTGAGCTCTCAGAGTAAAAAAAACTACCGTCAACCCCGAAGGCCATAATCCTTCGTATTAACATCAAAGAATAAAGCCCCGAAAAGGGTGGGATAAGGGGGGGGGTTGCGATTCCTACAGCGCTTGTTGTAAACAAGTTACTTGTTCAGACTCGGACAGACGCCGAACGGCGCGTGGACAACGGGGTCGAATGTTTGAAGAGAAGAAAGTGTAACGAGAAAAGAAAGAGAAATTGACAGCAGGGTTGAACCCCCAGCTCAACCGAAGACTAAAATCGCCAAAAAACGAGCCATTAAAAAGCGCTCATTCGGAGGGATTCTTTGTAGATCACAAAAAACAAACGGGAAGGAAGGATATAGAGATCCATCAAGCACTACTCTCCGGGAGTCTTTGGGCTCGGGTCTGTGAGACCCCGTCGAGAGCTTGGGAAGATGAATTAGCCGGGAGACGGGATATCGCGGAGTCATGGGGCAAAACAACACCCTCAATCAGGAACCTCGCGTCACTGGGCCTTCGATATCGGAACTCGTTAAAAAAAATGGTCGCGAGGGGGAAGTATCTGCAACTACCCTGAGGATTGAAAATAGGAAGGTGATGGGTGATGAGGGGATTTTCGGCTTCAGTGAGGCGCGGGGGGACAGAAACGACCGCGACCGTCACGAATCAGAACCTTTCTTCATGGTCCAGGTAAACACGGGAAAAAAATCCTTGAGAAGACGTGACACCGGCCGCGCAAAGTCAAAGGGTGCCAGAACTTGGAAAAAAGAAAATGACCTGGTGGGGCCGGCAGCATTTCAACGGCATGAAATAGTGGAGGGAAACAAAAAGAAGACCGAGCTGAAACAAGGGAGGAGCTGAAAGGGGGACGGGGATGCTTCCCCAGAAAAAAACGGCGCGCCTAGCTGACGAGTCTGAGCAGCACAATCAATTTGTAGGGCTGGGGGAAGGGGTCTCAAGTACGATAAGGCACGCCAGAACCAGAATCTCGGCAGGACTAAGAGGAGGCGGCCTTCAGAACTCGTTCGACGAGGTGGGTTGCTCCGATTAAAAAAAAAGGGCACAACCTGTATGGTTCTCTGAAAACTGAACCTAACAACAAAAAAACAACACACGGGTCTGGTTCAAAAAAAGGGGGTGATTCTACGGCGAGGACTCGCAAAGCCGGGAGGGAGTTAGAGGAGGAATCGTATCGGAGGAGACCAACATCTTGGACTTGGGAGCAAAGAAAAACTCAGGCGGAAGATGAAAAAAAAGTAACAAATACCAAAATACACAAACAAGAAGGGGGGAGAATTCGTAAGATGTCAGGACGGGTCATCCTCTTCTCGGAGAGGTGTCGGCACTAGAGCGTCGAAGGTAACCGATAAAAAAAGGGGGACGGGCCTTACTACTGCAGGAGTGTAACTGGGAACGGGCAAAACTACAATTCGAGAAGGAGGAAGAGCTTTGGGGAAACCAAAAAACAAAAATGGGCCCGGGAAAGGGGCCAGGGAGTGAACACTTTGTGACCGTCGAAAGAATACAATCGTTGGGAAAAGGAAAGAAAGACAGGAGTTGAGGAGTCGGGTTTAGAAGCGAATCAAAATCTCCCGCAAGCAAGGGGAACCTGGGGGGTGACAGGTCAGGAGGTTGTCAACTGATTGGGGAAAGGGGAAGTTAGCCCGGTTTCGAGAGAACAGAACAGATCCACCTGTGGGGAAGAAAGACCTGTCCGGCATGTGGGCTCAGGGTATTGGGGTCCCTGGTCCTCCTAGGAGGACACCTTAAAAGGAAGGATTCTACAACTCATGCCAATACTGGAAAAAAAGAGGAAGGTCAATGAAAGGAGGGGGAAGGGGGGGATGGGTGATGTCTCCCAGGTAGACCCTCCAAAGAAGAGAGAGAAGGCAAAGAATCTTAGAGAAGTCGAGGGTGTCCCCTTTGGGTAGAGCCCATTTGGGGGGGGGAAGATTCTCCTAAGCGTGCAAGTTTCTGCGACGACAGAGAACGGGGGAGCAGCTGGACCAGGTAATCGTCTGAGGGGGGGGGTCGAAAAGGGGGAGGGAGCAGTCGACCACCCGAAAAGACGTGGACATAGGGGTGAGTCATTCCGTGGCCTCAAGTTGCCGAGGCAAACCTGACGAACTGAGGACCCATTGGGGGTCTCCCCCGACGGGGGAACGTCCGAGGTTGGGCCTCGTGGGGATTTCTCAGAAAAAAGATTGTAGTCCGTGCTCCTTAAGGAAACCGCGCGATTTCTCGTAGATCTTGGACTTAAACCGGCCGAACAGAGCTCGGAGGGAGGAAAACGATCTAAACAGACCAGACGAAAGGGGGGGGGAGAGCCTGATTGTCCTGAAAGAGAACAGGAACCTCTTACGCCCTAAACCTCTGCTAAAATTCCAGCGGAGTCACTCCCTGGTGCTTTTGAGAGGGGAGGGAGAGACCCACCGTTAACCTTCCAGAATAGAGGAAGAGAGTACCGAGCCAGGACAGTTCCAAACATCAAGGACTTCCTCGGGTCTGTGGGAAAAATCCTAAGTACACCCCAAGTGGTAACAATCAAGATACGTCGGTATGGATTAACGAATCCTCGGACGTATGCCTAACCCAAACATAAGGAAGTCACCGGACGCTGGGATTCTAAAGGCTAAAATCCCGAGAGTAGATGTACCTGTGGTCACAAATCGATGGACGGTTCCCAAGACAAAAAAAAAAAAAAAGTGGGGGGATTATTGGGGGAACCCATTCACCACGGAATATTCGAAGTGTGTAGACTCAAAAGGGGAATCAATCGGCGGGCGAATCTTGGGGTGACACGCAATGAGGGGAAGGATTAATCCTTAAAACAGGGGGACTTGCTAAGGGCTGGGTCGTATGAAAAGGACAACAGAAGGTCCACAATTACCGTCGTCTCAAAGACGGGACGCACGGACAGAAAGCAAATAAGCCTCCCTGTACCATATGAAAGGGGAAGACAAATCGCGGTCGATCGCACCACCCCAAGGCCGGTGGGCACCGCCCAGTGGAATTAATGACTAGTTCTTTCAGACGAAAAAAATGGACGTTAATCGGCTACTCCTAAAAGGGGGGGGACCCTGAACTCGGTAATTGGAACACGGGGGGAGGGTGACAGGACCTCCGGAAAAAAAAAAAAAATTGAAAAATCGGTTTCAAGCGAACATAGCTCAGAGATAATAAAACCGTCGGGTGGGGGGGGGGACACGGCTCGTTGGAAGTGAACAATCTCTCCAAAGGTAAAATGACGGACAAGAACGGGGGAGAGGGAAAATGCAAACTTACAAAGGAATAGCTTGCGTCACGATGAGATAGAGGGATAATACACACGCAGCAGGCGAAAGAAGTTAACCTTCCCGGCGGGGGAATGGGTGAAATAGACGTAGAAAACCAGAAAAGAAGATAGAAAAGAAAATGGCAGAGTATCCTATGCCTGCGTCGGGCGACAACTCGTCTTCTAGGGGGAGGAACGTCAGACGGCGCGTATACTAAGACCGACGGAAAAGTTACCCGATACGGGAGGATGTTGGGGGGAAGGGCCAGTGTTAAAGGATCATTCAAGGAGGGGAAGAGCCACTCTGGAATTTTGTCTAGGGGAAGGGGGTCCCCGAGTGCTTTTGGAAAAAAGACTATAAAAAAAAGCGGAGCCTCCTTCTGCCGGCGAATGGAACACAGGGGGTGAAAAAGAAGTCCGGCAAAAAAGGCAGGAAACCAAAAGAAAACGGATCCCCAGTTAAAAAAGAAAAGTGGAAAAAAACCTCAATTCGCGAACGCCCAAGTTTCCGGAGCGGGCCAATGTGTGATCCATCAAAACGGAGAAACAAAACCGAGCGGCCGTCTGCATCGAAAGGCCAAACAGTTTTGGGAAAAAAAACGGGAGGGGGGTCCAAAAAACAAAAAAAACACCAGCATCGGTACCGGAAACAAGCTCTGGGTCCAGAACCAAAAAGGGTACTGGCCGGCGGGAGGAAGCCCTCGACAACGCGCGGTTACGCTTTTTTCTCAAGAAATCGAAAAAAACCCTCTACGAGACACAAATAAGTAGGGAGTATTAACCGGGCAACGAGGGCTCAAGGCTCTAGAAAACCACCAGGAGAAGTTCTGGCCTGTGTGCGTTTTCAACGCCCTCACCGATCCACACAGGGGGAAACCCCTGGCGAAAAACGTATAGAGAAAAGAAGGATCTGAAAAGGGACTACAGACCCTCAAAAACGAAAAAACACGAACTAACCTTCTGGCCAGTCTTCCGATCACCTCTAAAACAACGCAAAACGAAAACTGGGAGGCAATCAGAAAAAGGCGGGAGAGGGGGAAAAAAATTCCATGGTCGGCGAAAAAAGGGGGATATAAACTTCAAAAAAGAGAAAAAAAAAGGAAAGTAAACCAGTCAAACCTCCTCTAAGCCAGAAAGGGGGTCAGGGGGGGGGAAAAACCGGGCTTAATCTGGGGGAATCCCGGGACAACTCCCGAAAAAAACACAACTCGGGACAGAAGGGACTATCCTTTGTCAATGCCAGAGAAGCCCTTACCCTCTGAACTGAAAAGAGAAACTGACTCTCTTCTCGGGACTGTAGGCAGGAACTGCCAAGAACTATCAGGGAAACCGGTTCACGGAAGGGGGGAACCGTGAGGGGGGACCGACCAATACTGGCAGGCAAGATCGAAACCTTATTTGTTTCGAATTTACTGAAAAAATGACGACCTATTCTATCCTTCAAAAACAGATTGTTCTAGCCGCGAAGCTACGCAAGAGGTAACGGCAAAGACAAGAAAATCCTGAGTTCGAGGCATCATATCAAAGAAGAAGGGTTCCGGGGGGAAAAAAAAGGGTCCTGGAAGAACTACTCCCTTTTAAGAGTGATCTCGGAAAAAAAAAGAGCAAACACTCGGGAGGGGGGGGGGACAAGCGGGGGGGGGGACGCCTCGGTCATCCCCGTTAAGATATATTCTACTTCCAAAGCATCCCCGAACGACGTTCTACGTACGAGACAAGACGCAATCCGATCAGGATTCGTAAAGGGG
>Ga0179591_1267171_pt1 | contig 15087 bp, 12 predicted proteins | sample CZOMad2_1_08_16f_FD_182891 | JGI IMG/M metagenome (GOLD analysis project Ga0179591, IMG submission 182891) | Vadose zone soil fungal communities from Angelo Coast Range Reserve, California, USA - CZOMad2_1_08_16fungal (PacBio error correction) | ecosystem: Environmental > Terrestrial > Soil >...
TAGGAAAGGGCGAGGAGGCATGGGGAGGGATAAGGGGGGTTTGGAGACTCCGGTGTTAAGTCTGCAAAAAAGAGGAACCATAGATAACTGAACAAAGAGGCGGAAAATCGTACATTTGCACAGGGGGTGGCGGTTGACGCGAAGGGCAAGGAACAAAATGGTGGCGGTTCGGACGAGGAGGTACTACGTCTCTAGCAGGGCGCTGGGGCTGAGAGCAGACAAAAAAAAACAATGGGTGGTGTTGGGGGTTTGTCGGGGACCTTCCGGGGGCGGGCACGGAAAGGACTATGGACGCATGAGGGGGGTTCTTGCGCCGAGACAGGAAGACCGGACGTAAACCGGCGGCGGTCTTCTACAAGGGACGCAATTTTTCTGGACTAAGATGGCGATCACTTCTTCACCTCTCAGGGGGGGCCAACTAAAGGGGGGGGGGTTTGTGGGTGGGGGGGGTTGGGGGGGTGGGGGGGGGTAAAAAAAATCGGGAGGTGTCATACTAACAACACACAAGAGGAGACCATCTAGTAGAGAATCACCAGTCTCCTTCTTTGTGGGAAGCGGGGACCTCTGTTTCTCTCTGTGAAACCCCCCGCCTCTTTCCCGCAAAGGGGCCAGAACTGGTGAAAGCGCTGGAGGTTCTGCCTCTTCTTCGACCAGGAAACAGTCCCATCTCCATGACAAAGCAAAAAGAAGGGGTCTGTAGAGGAAACCAAGAACATAACAATCTGCCATAGATAGAAAAGGGGATACGATTCCGCAGTCGGGGGTTATTAAAAAAATGTGCTACGGAGAAAGTGAAAAAGTACCACAAAGACCATTTGTTCCCGGTAAAAGACGTCAAGGAAACCTATGCTCCGTCGGAAGACAGGGGCTACTGGTCCACGAAAGGAGTCAACGTCTTCTCTCTTATCGGGGGAGCTGGTCTAGCTTCGGTCGCCACACGCGGGGTCTCCGTCTATTCTCGGACCTGCCCATCGTGGAAAAGGAAGGGGCCCAGTCGAGATTAGCAGGGGAAAGGGACTGAAAGGGGCAGGAGGGGTTGGGACGCAAGCTGGAAAAAAAAAAGGCGGGCGAGTATGGGGTCCCGGAGGGAACGGGAAAAGGGACCGAACAGGGTTCGGGGGGAAAAAAAAAAAAAACGAATCGTCCAACAAAAGGACGGGGGGACTTAACTTCGGACGCAGAGCCGGGGCAAGACAAGGGACCAAATCGGGTTAAGAGGGGCGACCAGGTAGGCCGGGGCACGAGTGGCATTGGCTAACGGGAACCGGCGTTCTATTTCAGCGGAAGGAAAGGGCGTGGGGGGGTGGGGCGACGTGCTGTAAGACTTCAGGAACTGACGATGAGGAGCCGGGAGACGGAGTGAAAAAAGATCAGAACCAGGCGACTATCGCGAGAATCAGGTCGAGATTCAGCCGCTCGGATTTCGACGAACGAAAGGGATGAAGGTAATGCTTTAAAAACAAGATAAAAGACTGGCTTTTTCGAGCCATGGCGGGACACCGTCTGTCTCTCAGGTCACACGTCAACCGGGGCTTACCGTCCTGACACCTGGGATCAAAGGTCGGTCACCGATGCGCGAGTTTGTTCGGAACAAAGGGAGGGGCCCGCATCTCTCGGGCGAGGAACGGGCACGATAAGAACGAAGCCATCGGGTCAGTAGATCGGCGCCTGCGGCACAAAACGCCAGACACGGAAGGCTGGAAGACTCGAGACCAGAGAAAAAAAAAGATCGAGGCGGAAGAAAGTCCGTGGGGAGGTGATCTGCGAAGAGGAACTCGCAAAGCGAAAGGGGGGAGGGGCATTTAGCCCAGACGGGAAAGGAAACACTCACGCGCGGATCGCGCGAAAAAAGGAAAAAAAAGGAAAGAGATCTCGGACCAAACCGTGAAGGTCGCGTGGCAAGGGCTCATTGATACAAGCAGAAACAAACTACACTAGACGCTGAAGACCAGAAAAACGCCTTGCGCGAGATAAACTGGGAGAATCGCACAGGGAAAGAGGCGGGAGCACCGCATCGAGAAAAAGACACGCTGTAACGCGGGCGGAAAAGAAGGGGAGACCAACGTTACCCACTCACCAGTACCGTGATTACAGACTCTCTCACGAAAGAGGACCTTTCTGAGCGAAACAGGTAAAAATACATGCTTGGTTGAAACACTAGAAAGCGGAGGGAGCGAACACAGGAGAAGCCGCTCGACCGCAAAATCGCGTACCACAAATTAATCTACGGGACGGAGGGAAGTAACAACAAAAAAATCGGGGGGTTCGATAGATTTAATCGCCTAGAAACGAGGCGTGACGGTCAGTCGACGCAAGCCTGTAAGAAAGCTTTCGAAAGGTGAAAAGAGGAATTTTCCGCGAGTCGCTTGGGGAGTACAGAGAAAAGAGGACATCACGACTGAAAACGGGTATAGCAAGATGAGAACTCGTGAACGGGGGGTAGCGAAACTACAAACCCAATCAAGAAGCCTTCCCCAGCGGAGGGCGGGAGGAGCGCGATCAATGCGCGATAGGATGAAAATCAAAACCGTTCGACAGTGAATACTACGCAGAGTGGCCTGTGAGGGAATCTAAGGGATCTTATCGAAGAGGAAGAAAGAAACGGATGCCGCGCGGGAAGCAGCAACTGGAGCGATGCATCGGGTCTAACCGGAATGAAATGCAGGGGTCCGCCCGACATTATGCAAGGGCTGCGCAAGTCTCTTTGAAATGACGAGAAGGGGGGCAGAAATTGTATTTTCGGTCTATTCCGGGGTGGCAACACAGCCACAGCAGGCATAATCGGGCGGGAGGGGGGAGCCAGGGGGAAAAAACAGAAAAAAAAACTCGCTCAGCAACAACAAAACGGAATGGAGTAATCAAGCGTCTATTGGGGGGGAAGGGGCAGTCTAGGGACAACCAGAGGCAAGAGGAGCGTGATTCGAGCGTCCGGCGCAAAGTCACTGGCGGTGACCAGCCCAGCGAGCGAAGGACGCCGAGAAGAAGCCATTGACAGCAGTATCTGTACGAAACAGGCCATTCAGACCTGGTAGATCAGGAGTGGATTAGGGAGTCACAGGCTTACAGGAGCGAAACGATAAGTCAGAAGAAAGGAAAAGGAAAAAGTAAAGTCTTCTTGAAACATGCGCCAGAGCACGAAGCAGAATAAAGGAAATTAGAACAGCACTGTAAAGCTCGAGCGATTCGATCTAAACCGACCCCAGCCGACTCATTGACTGGAATTGGTCGGGTGGGAGGACTCGCGTCAAAGCAAAATCCTAAAGATTTAAGAAACAGGGATTAAGAAGATAAGGAAGCACTCTTGAGTACGCCATCACGCGCGAAACCGCGTACAGTATCCTTTTGTCAAAATCTGCTGGCTGCTTATCGGGGGATGAAATACGGTACGACTCGTCTCGAGGGGAGGAAGTACGCCTCTCCGAGAAAAAAAAGCAACCCCTTTCTCGGGGGGTTGACTAAAGCAAAATAGCGAATCCAAACTTTGTCTAGCGAGAAGCTCGGGAAATAGGGGCTCCAGCTCTAGAAAGCGACCTTGTCGCTGGATCCGTTTCCCCGACCGTGTCATCTTATACAGATCCAAAGGGAAAACGAGGCCTATTCCGCTTCTCTCGGGCGGAGGCAGAGGAGTATGATAGGGAAAGGTTGAAGGTCTGGGTGAAACTGCGACACGATCGCTGGGAAGGAACTTACGTAATGTCGGAGGGAGAAGTGACGGTACATAAGAGATCTAGGGAGAGAACTACCGGAGTTGGAGATTATACACGAGGGAGCTGGCGGACTCGGACGTCGCTAATCTATATGCAGTTGAATCATCAACGATCATGAGGGGCACCACCTACGTCTCCGGTTTCGTATCCTCGATATGGTAAGAGGAATGTGTTCTCTCCTGTCCAGGGCGATTGAAGGAGTGCTGGAAGAGGGACCAAAGTGAAGAAATGACGCTGGCGTCCGTGAGAAAAAGAAGAGCTATCACCTCAGGGTGGTACGTCGGACTCGCGGAGACGAGCTGGGGCCTAGAGAATCTACAGCAGAAGGTGAAGTCAGGGTGGGACGGAGGCAGAGGGTATACACACCGTTGGCGAGGTATTGGCAGCAAACGAAGCAGGGCCTGGGCTAGAAAACAAGATCTGGAAGAAGAAAACCCACATTCTCCGCCGAGGTGACACGGGGAAAGGACATAGGGGCCAATGATAACCCCTCTGGGGTTGGAGAGGCGAGAAGAAAAGTGGGGTACAGAAGGTTCGACTATCTTTACCAAGGCGGGGGAGCATGGTGGCGAGGAACAAATGAAAAGTTCTAATAAAAAGGTAACCGGAAGAGACTGGCTACCTAGCGGATAACAAGCGCTCTATCTGGCTCCCTGAGTCGCGGCTTGAGACAGGGGGAAGTCTCGAGGAAATTCTGGAAGGGTCAATAAGAAAATGATCGCCGACAGAAACAACATCAGATCTAAAAGTGTCACACTAACTAGGGGAACATCCTCCTACCATTAAGAATAAGGGATGCACAAGGCCAAAGACTAGAAAGGTCGACTAAAATCTGAAGCACGATATATCTTGGCTCCCGTTATCCGGGAGTACTTAGTCGTACTTTCATCGATTAGAGGAAACCTCTACGGAAGAAGAGAGGGGTAACGCAACTAACATGGATATGCAGGAGCCTCAAGAAGTGGCGAGGGGGAACCCGAAAGAGCAACAAACGTGCAGAGAAAAGCTAAACAGCGGCAAAACTAAGCTCCTGTAGAAAAATCAAAACATAAGAAAGAGAAACCTTGTATCCACTTCGGAAAACAAAGAAGGCATAGAGGGGTTCTCCGGTGGAACTTTATATTGGGACATCTAAACTAAATTCTCGGTGGTAAAAACCTTTGAGAGATCTCAGCTTCGGATACCAAGGACAGAGGTCGCCAGCATGGTAGCAGTCTTCTTGATGGTAGGGGGACCTGATTATTTGGCGGAGGGCTTCTCAGTGGGAAGTTTAAATAGAGAGCACCATCCCTAAAAAGGACCTCCGCGAAAGGCCGGACACCTGATGCGAGTGGCGCGGCCCTTTTTAGCGGGCCGGGAGGGGGGGCCGAGACCGGATCTGGGTAAAAAGACCACCGTACGATTTCGTTTCATCTAGAGAAAAAAACACATGAAAAAGGAGGGAAAGGAGTGCTCCCGCTCGGAAGATTTCCGGCTTTCAAAATCTATGTGCTCGCGATAAACCAGAAGCAGCTCACCCGGGGAGGCGGCAGGCTCCCCGGGTCGTGAAGGCTCTTATGGGGGGGGGAAAAAAAGCGCGAGAGAGATGGATCGTCAAGGTGGTGCTGGGGGGGGGTGGGGCGGTGGGGGTGTTGAAACCGCTCCCTCAAATAGTCTTGGCCAACATCATAATTTGCACGACCCCAGAGCGACTCTGCTTCGCGAGACAAGCTGCGCGCCTACCATGCAGACCTTACTAGAAGGTAAACTAGAGAAAAGAACCGATACGCTGGTCTCGCCTCTTTCAACGTACCGTAAAAATGGAATTACACTACTGAATAGGGGGTTTTGCGCTGGATATACACTTGTCAAAAAACATCATGGAGCTACGTGAATACCCTGATTCTCGGGGTCCATGTGTAGCGAAAGTTAGTTATTTTATCTTTTTGTTGTTCTAGAACTAAACAATTCTGTTTCGAGGGAGATATCAAGGTGATTTTAACGCAATCGATCGTTGGTTCATGAAAGTGGGAGTCTTTCAAGAATACACTTGGGCGGAAAAACAGAAGTATATACCGAGATATCTGCCAAGCAAAAGTTCGGGTTCACATTTGTCCGTAGTACCTTTCGGCTGGGAGCGGATGATCCGCAATTGTTCGGGCGGAATGGGGGTCGGAAGGGGTTAAACTATGGAGGGGGGAGGGGTACCGTCTAGATTAGTTTCGTAAGCGATGTTTGAGGAACCTGCTCGATGAGGCAAACTGGGATAGCGTAAGCAAGCCGGATCAAAACGCGTTGAGCGTCTCTGGGAAAAGCAAGACTCTCCGGCGGGTTCGCGAGAATTTCATAGGGAAGGGGGAAACAATCCGAATGTCGCCACCAAAAGGGACGACAAAACTGCTTGTTCACTCTTCTCAGGCGGGTCAGCCTCTGGCTAGGGAGTGCAAACTCCCACAGGTTTCTGGCATCGTACGAGGACAAAGGGACAACGTAGGGGGACAGAGGCGGTCGCCCTAAGGTGTAGTGAGGCGATGGGTGTGAAAAAGCGTGTAACGCCTGGGCAGAGCCCGATCCACTGTGTACGCCGAAGGCAAAAAAAACCGAAGACGCGGCCGGGGATTCGATCCGCCCCCAGCGGGGGAAAGATCGACAGCAACACTCAAGGGGTGATGGGCCGCTGGCAGGACCGTCGGAAAGGAGACATTTCAAAAGTTCAAGGGAGACCGAAAGGGCGGACGCGCACTTCACGAAACTCCGAGTAAAAGAACCTCGGGGAGGTAGCGCGCAAAAGAAAAAATGGAGGCTGCGCAGCGGGCAGCTCGACGCAGTGCCCGGCGATAAATCGAAACGACGTAGCGGGGGGAAGAAAAAAAAGAAGTCTTGAGCAGCTCCAAAGCAGGGGAGGGACGATAGATACAGCAGAATCGCAAACGGTATACCGCGCAGGCGCTATCGACACTAGGGGGATCGAGCTGGATGAAAAGCATCTGGTCCTAATTTACCAAGAAAAAAGAAAGATCAGAAAACGACTAAAAACAAAGCTCCGATAAAGCGGAGAAAATACATAGTGCAACGCCAGAAGACAACCCCAACCCAACACAAACCCCAAGAGAACACCCCAAACCCAAATAACCCCAAAACAAAAAAAGACCCCAACAAGAGATACCCCACACCAACCCCAAGATCAAAGAACAAAACACACAAAAGACACAACCCCACCCCCCCCCCAACACCCACAACCACAACCACACCCCCCAAAAAAAGAAAACAAAAAACAAAAACCCAAACAAAAAAGCACCCCCACAAACCCCAACCCACACACACCCCAGCCCACACCAAACAGCCACCCAACCAAAAACAACCAAAGAGCGGACCACACAAGGAAAAAAGAACAACCACAACAAACACACACACAACAAAAACAAACCCCAAACCAAAGCGGGGCCACCAAGAAAACCAAAAACACGACACAAAAAAACACCAACCCCAACCCCACCCCAAAAAAAAAAAGAAAACCCGAGAAGAGAACAGGCCCCCCAACACACAACCCCCCCCGCCCAAAACACACAAACAAAACAACCAAACACCCCCACACCCAAAACCCCTCACAAAACAAAACCACCACCCTACACCCAGACCCAAACACACAAAGGAGAACAACCCAAGAGAAAAAAGAAAACCAACCAACACGCCCAACCCAGACCCACAACCCAAAAACCCCACCAAATGGGGAAAGTAAGGAGACCACAACCTCACCCAAGGAAAGAACACCAACACCACACAAAGAACAAGAACCACGGGAAAAAAAAGAACAAAACAGCGGATAGTACGTGCGGTCGGACGCAGCAAGGGCTTTCTTTACCTGCGTTGCTCGACAGCGGGGGGAGATCCCTGACCGGAGCTATATCTACCACTTCAATTCAATGGAGAAGGGGAGGGGGGACTTTGGAGTTAAACACGAGACCGGGGTGTCGCGCAGGCGAGTATCGTCGCGATAGTCGGAAAGCAGGCTCAGGAGAGGACTCCCCTAGGGAGAGAGTAAAACGGACTATTGTCGCCAGTAGAGTCGTAAAGTCAGATTGCCTCTCCGAACTGGGAGAAGGGGGGTCAACTAACTAATTTAGGTGCTAAGAAATAAGATAGAGACTCCAAAAATAAAGAGAAAGGGCGACCTGAGTCGGGATGCGATCGGCTCGGAATCAGATACTGAAAAAGAAATGTTCTAAAGGAAAATTCTCGCATTAAAGTGGAAGAGGGTCGACATCGTCAAGGAAAGAGGGAAAAGATAGCTATTCTCGAGCAGGCAGAGAGCTGGGGTCAGCAAAACCAAAAATCGAGCTACCAGGCCAGGAAGGAAGCGTGCACATCAGAGAATGGAGGCGAGTTCAGTGTCGAATGAGGGAGTGCCTGGCTCGGGGCAAGTCGGGAGGGCCGACTCTCGTCAACTAGAGAGGAGGAAGTTTTCTGTTATATGATTACGCCGGGACAACCAATCATCCAAGAAAAAACACCTGGTTGATGAAAGAAGAAATTGTGTGGACAGGTACAGAAGGAGGACCCCATTGTCATGAACGCCTGAACTAAAGGCGGGACCATCATTCGCGGCGAGAGACTCTTTTGGCCTGTGGGGGGTGTGTATATTGGGGGGAATTGGTTCCTTTTGGGGGTTGGGGGGGGGGGGGGGTGTGCCGACAGCTCGATATCCTCCTATCAAAAACATATTTGGGCGTATTCTTGAGGAACGCAGGAAAAGTTGGAGAGTCTCGGGGAGGAAGGGCTGGAAACAAGCGAAATCTCCTATGCTAATTATAGCAAATCAATCTCTGCGTTTTGGCGGCATTCCGGAAGAAAGAAACCTTAGGAGACGGGAGGTCTTCTAACGGAGTAAAAACGGAAAAAAGAGCACGAGGGACCGCGACGAAAACATCAAGAGGGGCCAGGGGTCGAAAGAATAGGAGAAAAGGTGGGGGGGTAAGCTACGGAAGAAAAGGGGAAGTTCCCTAGGTAGAAACGGGGGTGACAGCAGAGGGAAAGACAAGAAAAGATCGGACAAGCGAAATCGCGAAACGCAGCGAGACGGTACGCCGAAAAGAGGGGGCTTGTGCGGCAGCGATCCCACGAAATCGCGTAGAAGGCGTTGCGATAGGGAAGCGAAGAGAAAAAACAGGACTGGTGGAAACGACTTCTACCGACCAAAAGGGAGCACTTAGGGGGGGGGTTCGAAGCGATCGCTGTGTGAGAAGACTGACTCAGATCAAAGAAAGGACCGACTCTTGGAGATCTGAACGTCAGCGACATCACTTATTAAAAGTAACGGTGTCTATCTATCTGAGGATCCTCTTCCTACGTTTGTAAGCGCGGAATGTCATAAGTGTTAGGCATGGGGGATTCTACAACTATGCAGCTTGGGGGAGGAACGGAGGTAAAAGGTCAGTCGGCCCTTCACAGGGTAGCCAAGACCGGGCGGCTAATGTTCGGAATCGACAAGATAGGGGGGAAAAGTCTGGCACGAGGTCAGATGGTGGAAAAAACGCGACGGGCGGGGCAAATCTCAGGGGAGCTCGTGCCAAAAAGCGGTCGAAAAATAGCGGCGACAACCGAACAGTTCGTCCTGTCCAGAGGGATCCTAGAGGGGGGGGTACTTTTTTGCGAAGGAAAAAAACCACGGTCCGAAGTTTCCGTGACCTGAGTGGATTAACCTAGAAACGGGACCTGGCTATCCGGGCTTCCATAAACCGCTCCTCCCGTTGAACGGGCGGGGAAAAGAGCGTCTGGGAAACGGGTAAGAAGAGAGGGAGGAAGCCTCTGGGACTGTTTTACGGGGGTGCGACGTCAAACCGAGGACGAGCCGGGAGAGTCGGTAGGTCAAATAAGGCCTCGTCGCGGAGGCTGATAAAAACCGCGGTGAGAAAGACACCGTGCGAAAAAATCGGTGGAAAAAGACAGACAAACTTTCCTACGGGGAAAAAAAAGAAAAACCTGGACTTGTAACGCGATCAAAAGAAGCCAGTAGGCGATCGTGAAACACGTGTGAAAAGGGTTCGCAGAAACCTTCAGCCTAAAAAAAAGAGGGTGACCCCTGGACACTACAATGCGAGGAAAAAAGAGAGGCGATACAACCTTGAGGCGAAGATTAATCGGGGGATCAATAACGCTCAGGGTCAACTACATCGCCACATTCCACGACGCGACAATTTTCACAAAGTCAAAACACTCCGTGGTTACAAAGAATTCTAGGTCCCAACTAGAATAAAATCGCGTGACACAAGCCCACTCAAATGAAATCGGTAAAGATCTATCTCGGCTGCCGAGAGTCACGTCACGGTCCGGGTCGGGCTGCTCACAGACCTCGGACATGACGTTCGTTGACTGTCTAACACGAACCCAAATCAGTAAGCTCCTCCGAGGACCATGGGCTGGAGAGGAGAAAGCAACACTTCATCACCCTAACTTTGCACAAGAAATCGACATGCTCAAACTACGACACGACCTTTATGAACTTCTAATAGACTGTTTAAAGGTATATCACCAAGAAACTAAACGATCGTTATGGGTTCGACTTCTGGAACAGGCGCCAACATTGGACGGAGTTCGGGTATTTAAAATAAGAGAATGCCGATCAGGCGCACTTGTCCAGCAGGATTGTGGTCGTTTCCTCAGGGGATGGGGGGGGCTTCTTAGGAGGCGTGTGAACCTGAAAAAACTCTCAAAAAAAGGCATCCAGCTAAGGACCCGGCGAAGGGAGTCGCAAGACCTCTTGGAAAAGCCTCCGGATTGGGCAACCGCGCAATTGGGGTCAAAGAGCTCGAGAGGGAAATGGAATCTCCCAACAAAACGAAAGAAAAGAAGAAGATTAACGCCCTCAGCGCTGGGAAGAACCGGCAAATCGAAACCGCCGAGTAGCACACAACTTAGGAGACACTAAAAAAAAAAAACTCAGGGCGATAAGTTCTGTCTGCCGCGAGCAGACAAATCCAACCAGCAAGAAAACATCAGAGGTCACCGGGACAAAAAAATAAATGCAATCGTCGCGGAAGACGATGGACATGAGATCGTCTAGAAAAGCCGGACCGGACTTGAAGAGCCCTGTCCGGCTTACAACAGGGAGAGCATTCTCCTCGTGTGATCCTTTAAAGAAAATGTTTCCTTGGGAATGGCGAAAGAAAAAATGGTATAAAAAAAGACTTCGTGGCACCACCGGCGGAGATCCTTCATGAGGGGGAGAAGCTGTGGGGGGTGAAGCTGAAAACAGCCGAAAAGTCAATGAAACTCTAAGCCGGGGAGGGAGACTCGCTCTATCTTCTGAAAATAACGTTAAGTGGAAGGGCCTGCTAAGCCAGTCCGTCACAGCCTCAATTTCGTCCAACATATGGTGGCAAACTGATTTAGCTGGGGAAAGCCCTGGGAGTGGAAACTTGGGAACAGGGGAGGTTCCTGGTCGGGACGCGGGGTTCCTCTTTTCTCTTTTCCTCAGACGACGCTAGTGCTTGATCCAATGAGCCTGCGCTGGGGGGACCAGACCGCGAAGGTGAAGCAAAGGGATCGTGAGGACGGGGGGAAGACAACCTATTCAAGCACCCGGTGTGAGGTAAGGAAAAAATATTTCCGAGGGAAGAGAACCGGGTCGGAGGTTCGACACGCTCGGAAGTGTCTGTGAGCCAAAAGATACTCACTTCTTGGTCAAGAAGTAGACACGAACCTTGGCTTCAAGGACCACCTGGGTTCTTCTCGCGGGCGGGTACACACAGGGAGTGGAAGGTCAACCTAGGACGGCGCACCGACAGGGTACGTTCGCACGAGGGGATGTGCTCAGCAGCGCGAGAGGCCGGGCTGAAAAAAGATCGTCGCCCAAGTGTCGGATCATCGAAACGGCACCAACCACGAAACAGACACGGCCGGGATTCGATCGCTGAAAATCAGAAGGAAAGACGTCAACGATAAAAAAGGACGCGGGAAGGTCACTCTGCTGGGAAGCGTAAAGGGGATGATTTGTAACCGACAAAAAAAAAGGTCAAAAGTCGACGGCGCGATGGAAGAGCACAAGTGGACCCGTACACTACAGGAGGATCCAGGACGTAGCTAGCTTGTCAGGTAAGGGCCCTGATGCTCCGGGAACGCGTAAAAAAAGGGGGGCTATCCAACGTGATTCTTAATAGAAGGGCCTCATACAAAAAATCGGAGGGGGAGCAACAAAAACAGCGCGTGTAATCGTCGACCGCGCTACGGCTCGGATCCCCAAATGGCGCGAGGGGATACGCGTACAAGAGTCAAAGAATCTCACAATGGCCCCGCGAAAACAAAGATCGATCATACAAAAGACGAGCGACGACCCCGATGGGTGCGAGAACAAGCGACGAAAAACCGAAAAGGTGCGGGGGAGGCGCCAGGTCCTGAAAAAAGCTTTCTGAAGGAGGGGAGCCTTAGACGAAAGATCTCTCTAGAGGGGACAAAAGCAATTGACAGTGCGCGGCGTGAACAGTCGACCAGTTTTCCTAGGCGGAAGTAAAGAGCCGGGGAGCGGCGTCGAAGGCTCCGCAGCACTGCGGGAGAACGGAACTATTACGCCAGGGGGACTAGTCTCTTGACGGCGACTGAAAATCATGCCTGATCAGCAGCTTGCAAGGCGTAGGGGGGGGAAGTCTCACCCGGCGAGGAACGTCAAAAGTACGAACTTCCTGGCGGTCGAGCGATCACATCGCACCTGACGGGGCAAGTTCTGAAGGAACGTGATGCCGGCTGATCGGCATCGGCGGGGGTCAAAGTCAATAACAGGGGGGGGGCGAAGGAAAGACGAGGAAAGAGGGAGAGAGTCATGTAGGGACCGAGGAGCTATCAGCCTGTCCGGCAAAGACGGGTTCAAAACCGATCAAGGGAAACTATAGCGGCTCATAGCGTTCCTCCGCAGCCTTGCTCGGCACCAGAGGGGGAAGGAGTCCTGCAACAAACTCGAGGGGCAGGAGGGGGTAACCAGCGCAAAGACCAAAAAGGTAAACAATCTCTCTCACAGAGGATGAAAAGGGATTTCATTGGAGGATCTAACCAGCAGGGCGCCGCTATCGTGTGGAGAGAAGAAAAACGCAGGGGGGCGCCGTAGTACTCACAAACGGCGGCGAGGAACTCGCGCTCCGGAAAGATTGTCAGAAATTAGCTTGCTGAACCGAAGACATCAGTCCTTTAGAAGGGGAAATGGGATCTGGGAGGAATAAACCTCGTGTTAAATCGAAGAACAGTAATCAGGGAGCGGTAAGTCTTGGTAAAGATTCCGTGATGCAGAATGCCAGAATAGAATTTAGAACGGAAGGGCTTTCAACGCGAGAAGGCTCGCGGAAGGTCCGCCGAATGGTGTCGAATGGTTGGGGGAAAGTGGGGGGGGGGTGTTCCAGTGGAGGAGGAGGCTCGTCGGTTGTATTACTCTAAATGTAATCCTCTCGTTATCACTGCTTCCCGCTCTAATTCGAAAAAAAGACGGACACAGCTACTGCTTAACACCGAGGCCTCGGCAAGGGGGACAACAAAAGAAGAGGTTTTCGGGAGGGGAGGTAGACTCCGTACGCGCCTTCTATCGATGAAGCTCGGGGGTGCAAAGGACCACCAAAATAGGGTGTTGGATAAACGTCAGACGCGCGCTTTCTCTCTGTTTTCAATTCGAGCGATTCGGCGGGTCACAAGGCGACGCCGAAAAGAATAGCGGCGCTTCGACGCGCAAGCCGGTCGGAGAGTTTAGAAAGCCAGGGGGCAACCGGGGTCGTCATCGGGATGTCCGTACTGGTTAAAAGGTTCAATTGAAAAGACAATGCGGCTCGGAAGACAGTTCGACGAAGGACCTTCGCTTTATCACCAAGGAATTCTGTCGCCTATAAAAAATCGGGTGACCGGTGCCCCGGAGGATTTACGTCAAACCATTCGGAATATCGAGACCGGTGCCGGAGCTTTGAGCAGAGAGAGCCCACGCCGAAAAAGCGCGGGGGGGGAAAATAATGTCGTGGAAGGGGATGGGGGCGCGCAGGATGCATCGACGTTGGACCGGATGGGGGGAAGGGACACCGTGATGCCCCTGGGGAAGCATTGCGGCGGGAGGGGACACAGGCGACAATCGGAGTTCACGTAAAAAAAAGCAGTCTCCTGGGGGATCGTCCGAAGGGAAGGTTTCTTTGTTAATGCGTGGAGGTAGGTGAGGGGATGGGATGGGGGAAATAATTAACGTCCCCCGGGGGGTGCGACAGAGGGACGTTCAGAATATTTCCTCTTCTGGGACACCATAAGAAAAAAAGGGGGGTGGGCCATAAAGGAAATCTCATACAAAATCGGTGCAAAAAGATACGAGCATACGCAGTCGTCTCCGGGAATCAACCAATTTTAGTTTCAATAAGAACCGCGATTTTGACCTACGGACCAGGACCGAAAGTTTTAGGATGGGTGGCGCAAGCACGGACGCGGCAGCGGGTCTTCGTAAAAACTAAAAAAAGAAAACCCTCGCTACAGAAACACCAAAACAAAAAAGAGTCTGCCTGCGGTTCGGTGAAAAAAAAAAAACCTTTGCTCCCGAAAATTGGGGACTCAGGCGGCAAAAGGATAGAGGTTTTCATGAACAGGTCTTCCTACGACACAAAAAAAAAAAAAAAGATCCCAACAAAAACAGGGGGGCAAGGAGGTAGTCGCTAACAGTGTGAAAAGCTGATGAAGTCCTGTTACCAGTCCCAAAACACATGCCGAAAGGAGCAAGGATCGCACTAAAAAAATTATCTACACTTTCGAGACAATGAAAAAAAAAGCGGCCATGTGGGGGTCTTATTTACCTAAGGCGTTTGGCGGAAAGTGAAGCGGTCAGTCTGCAGGATCCGTGCTCAGGACCGAGGACAGCTACATTACGGATACGGGAGCTAAACACGAACACGTTCATATTGATCAGACACAATTCGAAGGGTGTTCGGGCGAGACGCCCAAACACCCGAGTGCAGAAGTAAATCCAGCGGGGCACCGCGAGTACGGTTTGAACTTTGCTCAGGAGACAACAGGATCATTATAGGAAACAGAGCGAGACAAAACTCTGTGGGGGGGGGAGGAGGGTGTGGTGTCCAGATCGTGGTCTGTCCACAGGGGGGGGGGCTGTACATCCAGGGGGGGAGTCTAGCATCCAGAGTGTTGCTCGTGTATCACGACGTCCTTCTCATGGGAAAAGAATGCAGTTTGGAAGCGGAAGCGCGAGGGGGTGTAGGGTACCTTTTGATGGAGTGTAGGGGGAACTCGTTACTTTGAGGGAGGGAAATCGACGCCCTGACAGCGCGCAGGGAAGGTCACGAGGGAGGGTTCAGAATCGCGGGTGTTCTTTAACCTGAGTGGGGGGGGGTACGCCATACCATCTAGGGGTTTCCAAGAACAGCCCTCTATCTGGAGGGGGGAA
>Ga0179591_1223681_pt1 | contig 15086 bp, 22 predicted proteins | sample CZOMad2_1_08_16f_FD_182891 | JGI IMG/M metagenome (GOLD analysis project Ga0179591, IMG submission 182891) | Vadose zone soil fungal communities from Angelo Coast Range Reserve, California, USA - CZOMad2_1_08_16fungal (PacBio error correction) | ecosystem: Environmental > Terrestrial > Soil >...
AAGATGGGTGACTTCCTCCGGGCATATATGGGGGCGAGTAGACTTCCGGTCGAAAGACAGATCGCTACAGAAGTTGAGGCATACTTTCCTGTGAGACGGCCGAACCCGTAAAAGCTGAAATCCGCCTTGATGCCTCTGTGGCGAACGGTTCGCGGGGGATCAAAGGGACAAGCAGAGCTTCGACCGGAGACCGAGGCAGGCGGCCGATGCTTTCACAAGCGAAAGAGGGGGTCCACGAAAGAATAGGAAGCGGGGGGAAGAGAAGAGGGGAACGGAACTTCGACGGCCAGCCATAAAAGTTGCGAATGAGGGGCACGGGAGGGGGGGGGTTTAGTTAATATGGGATGGGAAGCCCAACTCGGGAATGGGTTGGAAAAAAGGAGCTCTGCGCGTGACGGGCGGGAAAAAAAAAACCCGCCAGGTCCTGCCTGAAGAAGGATGTGCAAAAACGCGGTTTCCAAAAAGTGACGGGGGGGAAGGATAAAGATGTGAGGGGGAAGGAGGGAGGAGAGAGTCCCTAAGAAACGTTGGGCATATCAGGCAAAAATAAGACGTCCCTCTTGGAAAATCCCGGACCAAGAGCGAAAGAAGGGGATCTGAAACAGGGGAAAGGGGGGGAGGGAGAAGATGAACTAAAGTCAACATGACCGTCTCCACTGTAATTACGGCACAATGGCTGGTCCACAGGGGAGTGGTATGTTGAAAAAACGGGGAGGAAGGACAGTAAGCCTGGGTCAGGATATTCGGGAGGAGGAAGGGAGAAAAAGGGCGAGTGCGCGCCCAAGTGTCATAACGCCGGAAGCGGCATCGACAGAAGGACTCCCATTTAAAATAGCAAAGGAAGAGAAAAAACAGATTGCAAGGGAACCTGCCGCAATAGGATTGGTTAAGCAGGAGGAGGGAAGAATCAACTCGGGATGAATCATGGCTTTATGTAGAAAAAAAAACTCATACACTGGGGCCCACGGTGTAGAAGGAAAGCAAAGCTGGGTTGTACGCGCAGCCGTCCAGGCCGCGAAAACTAGGAAAATCCAGTCAATGGTGGCTGCAGTAGGGGGGAAGAAAAGGAGGGCAAAGGCCTTCGGAAACCGCCCAGAAATGAAGGGCGAAAAGGCAGTCTCGCCCGAAGTCCTACCTACATTACTTCCCGCCGATTCTAATGAAGGCGAGGGACGGAACGAGGGGAACAAGTGATGTCTAAGGACCAATTTCCCGGCTTGGCGGACAGGCGGCAGGGGCGGAAAAGAAAAGAATTTGATCCGTATTGGGGCAGGAAAAAGGGGACAGAAGCTGGAATAAGGCAGGGTGGTCTCGGCGATCACGAAAACTGGAGGGAGTTGCGACGTAGTCGAGTCGAAGACTAAGGAAAAAATGACGCACGAAAGGGAGGGGGGTTGAGTACCGTCTAAAAGGGTCAGGGGGTGTGGGGGGAACACGCGATTCGTTATGAAAAAAAGATCTATCCAAGGCCATGGGCGGGCGTATGAAATAAGGAGGAGGACTGAAGACGCCGTAAACTTCAGGCAAAAAAGTCGTAATAGAGCGAGGAAAAATGGGGAAGAACTGCGGGACTGAAGAACAGTCCCGCCATAGAAACCGCGGAGCCCGAAAGCAAAGGGGGGGGCGAAAGAAGAGGTGCGCGTACATAGTCGTGAGAAGGGGGAGGAAAAAGGGGGGTTTTTCTCGTTCGGGATGCCGGGAAAGGTACGGCTGGGCTTTGAGTGGCGCGATAAGTTGAGGGGAGGAGGCCGGTGAGGGGGGGGGAAATTCACGAGAATCGCTCACGAAAAAAAAAACCGCCCTGATTATCCTAATCTGGGAGCAGGGAAAATATCAAAAGCCCGCGGTTACCCAACCGGGAGAAGGTTGGACACCTGGATTCGCGGAAGGTAAGGGAAGTTAAGAGAAATCTCTCTTTGTCACAGGAAAAAGAGGAAAGAGGAAAGGGCCGGAAGGAGAAAGATAGTGAAGGAAAGGGATTGCGGAATCGTCGTCTGCACAAGGTCTTGTCCTAGTTTTCGTTCTTGGGAAACATCAAGAAAAGGGGAGGAGAATTCGTCTCACAGGGGGCTGTGGGCACCGGGGAAGGAAAGAGGCGCTCGAACAGAGAAAAACGTAACCGGGTTGGGTGTCCCCAGAAAGAAAAAGGATTTTGCACATCCACTGGAGCGCAATTGCGGAACGGGAGGAAGAAGGGAAACGTCTTAGATTGCTATAATTCGGATGCGCCGCGCTCTTGCACTTGACAAAAGAGAAGGGGGAAGCGATCAGGTCTCCTCGGTGGTCGTGGTCGTAACGGAGGGGAGAAAGCCGCCACCCAACCAAGAAATTGAAATCAGGACCGGAAAACCGATGGGACAACGGAAGGGATATTTTCTGAGGCGTCAAGCTTTCAGGCGGAAAAGAAAGCCGGGGGTCATTCCCGAACTTCCCAACAAAAAAAGAAAAAGAAAAAAAACCCAGTGGACGCCGCGACACTTTTTGACTGAGTGAGGAAGCGGAGTTGGTTTGGTGTGCCGAGAAAAAAGGCCGTTGCACGCACCGGGGGAACTCAGAAAGGTCCGGACGGGTCAAGGCATTACTCCACTAAAGAGGATGCCAAGTAGGTCTCGTCCTTGAGGGAGGCCGAAAACGGCAAACGCTTGATGACCATCTAAAAAGGGGAAGTGGATGGAATTCTCGTCTGGACCGTGGGGAAGGAGCGCAAGTAAAGCCCGCGAACGACCAATGGAAAGAAAGAAAGTTAATCGGTTTATTTCAATGCTTGTAATAAAAAGAGGATGATTGCAGGTTCAAAATTCCCAGCTCAGGAGATAAAGCACAAAAAATAAACAAAGAAGAAGCCTTTTGGCGAGAGAGAAGGAGGAGACAAAAAGGTCAGGCTTCATGTGGTGAGTTCAATTTTCCTCCATCGGACAAAAAAAAAGAAGGGGCTCACATTCTCTTCTTCCGACGAAGTGATAACCCAAAGGGTTTCAGCCACAAAGGCGGGAAACCGGTCATAGACTAACGCAGAAGATAGATTGCAGGGTAAAGAAAGCAGGAAGTGGATGCAGGCAGCAGGCGTACGCGGTCTTTTTTCCTATCACCGGGGAAAAGCGATGAAGAGGGGAGGCGAAAACCAGGGGAAGGCAAGCCTATATGCCGAAAAAAAGGAGGAAATCATGGGGCGCCGTAAGAGACATGGAAGAAAACTGGAAACGGAGCAGAGGAAGAAGAAGGGGGGCTATTGAGGGGCTATGGGCCGCCCTACAATTTTGTCAGACCAATATCTCTAATCAGGGGAAAGGACAACTGAAGAGGAGACCTTCCATTTGTTCGAAAAAAACAAGGAGGGGGGAAGATAATCTATTACTGGGATGAAAGGTATCTACAGGATGGGTGTGTCCTCCTTCAAAACCAAATAACTGTTCAGAGGAGCGAAAAAAAAAACAAGATTATGGGGGGGGGGGGGGAAATAATGATATTCCTGTATGTCTTTGGGTGCGGGGGGAACACAAGACGCACTCAATTATACGAAAGGGAGGCAGGGAATATACAAAATAGGATGAATAAACACTTGAAAGAAGGAGAGGAATTGCAAAAACAGGAAGCAGCAGTTTGGGGGGTGGGGCGGAAAATAAGTGGGCGAAGAAAGAGCTAGGTAATTTCTGCTCTCCTCTCATTTTCTCTGTCGCTTTCTTCTCGCTTCAAGGCTGTCAAGGAGAGTCTCAGCAGAAAGAGTAGGGGTCTGGGCTCGTGACAAAGTCCACTGACTGGGGGAAAAAGGGGGAAAAAGAGAATGAATATAAGGAGTGACTGGAGAAAGGGAATGAGGAATTGGGAATGACAATGCTTCGGTACGAGGAAAAAAGCGTCGCTGGTGAATGAAGAAATAGATTAATTGACACTAGGCAATATATCTGGTTTGAGGAATAAAGGGATAACGCCGGTAAAGCCCTCTGGTTACGCTCAATTGGAGAAACGGAGGAAAAGGTGAAGAAAATTATGGGGGGGGACAAGCAAGTAAAAAAAGGGGAAAAAAATAAAGAATTCTGTCATACCCTGCAGGGAGAAGATCGCCGCCTTCGTCAAACCCGGATGCGAATGATGCTAGACAGGGGGGGGGAAACACAACCGAGAGGGGCCTTTGAACCGTAAGCCTCTCGGAGGAGAAGAGGGAACAATGCAACCGATGGTCAAATGGGGAAGACAAGGAGCGGGTCGTTCGCGGGATAGAAAGCTAGCGGCACTCGGCCAGATAGAAGGAACAAAGAATTAAAACAGAGGTCAAAGAGCCTCTTTGGACAGGGGTTCTGGGAAAGGGGACGAAAAAGCAATATTGCTTCCCTTTATTAAAGGAAAAAGGAATGACAAACCCAGGCCTGTTATCAGGAACGGCTAAAAGGGACTGAACCCCAAACACCCTAAAGGTACAAAAAACAAGCGGCAACAAAGGTCTCGAGAGAAAAAGAGGAGGGTGGAGTGCCGGTGAATGAAGGAACCGGAGTCCCTATGACGCATAGGCAAAAAAAGAAAAATAAAAGGAACTACGAAAAACCAGCTGTTTCCCTGAAGGAGAAGCGTCTGGGGGGGGGGGCGGGAGGGCGAACATGAAATCAGGGAGAAACGAGGCGAAGTGCTCTGACCTGGGAAAAGGAGGGACCGCTAAGGACTCTAGCTAAATCTCAGGGAGAAAGGGGCACGAGTGTAAGAGAAAGAGTGACAGGAAACCTGGGGTGGTAAATGCAAATCATTCGGCACAAACACAGGAAAGGAGTTCATCTGGGCTATCGTCGACGCTCTATAAAAGGGGAGGGGAAAAAAGATGATCGGGGAAAAAAAATCTCAGGAGGAAGAAAAAAGCGAAAAGACCTGGTCAGAAAAAGGGGGGAGAGCAGGGTCAAGGCACGCCAAAATTTGTTGGCTCCTTGAGGGCGAGGTCATATGGCCGACACCTGGACTGGCGAAAACGAAGAGGAGGAAAAATAAGCTCAGAAAGGTGGAAAGACTAGGCCCCGGATCAAACCTTTGAAGGCGATATCGTCAAGGAGCAGATTATTAGGGATCGCCTTGGCCGATCAGTAAACCAGGGGAGTCCGCAGAAAACCGAGAAAAAACTTAAACAGATCCATTTACCGGGAGGAAAAAGGAAAAGCAAGGAAAAAACCCAAGAAAACAATAACCAGACTATTTCCGCATGGAAAGAAAGGAGAGCAAGCAAATTCGGCTTCGGTATCACTCGGAGGGGGGGGACTGACTGACGGAAGAAAAAAGAAACGCGAGGCGACCTTTGCTGGGAAATGTTTACGGGAGGGGAAAAAAAAATCCTACAGTGAAGCTCGCCCGCATTACCTTTCGGACGGGGAGGAGAAAAAAAAGAATGACGTCTCCAAAAAAAGAAAGGTTCTCGAGAAAAGACTCACAACCACCATAACTTTCGGACTTCTTACCAAAGGGGACTTGAAAGAAAAGAACTCCTTCTGGGGAGCAAAAGATCACCAAACACCCCCCCCCCCAACAGGTAAGAGAGGAGAACAAAAAAATTACCTAACAGGTTCTGGTTAAAGTTAAACGGCCATCCTTAGAAAAGAAGGCGCCGCCGAAAATTTCAACGCAAGAGAAAAAAAAAATCAGGGGTAGGGCTAAAGCCCTTGTAATCGAGGATTCCAGACCTCAAGGGGGCCTTCGGGCACTCGGGGGGGGGGGGTTTGAATGGAAGTATGAAAAGGGCGAGACGCACGGCTAGCAGGGGGGGGGGGGGGGGGGGGGGGGGGGGGGGGGGAAGGGGCGCCGAGTAAATAGGCTCCAGAAAAAACTCCAGCAGCACCTATACATGAAGGCAAAAAAAAGAAATGGGAAAAAATGTATTCTCGACCACAAGGGTCTCGTCACAGAGACGATTCCGGACGACGCATCATTCGCTCTCTGCGACGCGTGAGGCGGACCTAGACGCGAGGATTGCCCAAGCCTTTGCACAGGATGAAGAAGACAAAAAAGGCGTCGAAGGGGGGGGTCTTCGCAACGGGACGACGTTTCGGGGCTCGGAATTAGGAGGAAGGGTAGCGATCTCACTTTTGCGGCGTCTAAAAGGAAAGAAGGAATGACCAAAAAATGCTTCTGAGGGACTTCTCAAAGGGAGGACTGATCAAAAAAAAAAAAAAGACATGTCGGAACGTCCTCTAGGGGACACAGTCTTGAGGCCGGAGGACTTTTTTCACAAGATTCGACTGCTGAACTTGTCGAAAAATAGGGAGAAACCAGACTAGTCCGGGATGCCGGCAAGACTTACCGAGCGCTATCTACTAAAAGTCAGGGAGAAAAGGATCGAGCGAATGCCTCAAAGATTATCTCAAAGACGGCCAAGGGAGGGGGGAAAAAACGTCTCTTCCATATCCTCACGGCCTGCAGGACCGGTATTGGAGGGGACAGGGGTTTGGGAAAGCCGGACCGCGGCCAATGAAGGAAGGCAAAGGAGAAAAATGTTACTTCCCATCCATTCCAAAAAAAAGAACAACCCACAACACCATCCGGGAAGAAACAGGGACAACGGCTGTCTTCCTCCGGGGGAAAGGCATGGAGGCAGCGATGCACGCCGTTACTAGGGGGGGAGGGGGTTTGCAAAAACGAAACCCTGCCTCGGACTCGCTCGTCGAATGCTTGGGGGAGGGACAAACTGAGCAAAGCGACCCTGGGCCTCGCAACCTAGTAAGAGACGCAAGAGAAAACCGTTCGGGATTTGGGGAGCCGGGCACTGATCCCATTATGGGACGGCCTTCGAGAGCGATCTAAGGAGGAAAGAAGCTCGCACGAGATTCCGGTGCGGGGCGATCAGGGGGGAAAAATCTGGGGAGAAAAGCGTCGGAGGGGTAAAGAAGTACCGCGTGTTCATTAAGTCAAAAAAGAGAAACTCACGCCAACGATCGGTTGGCATAAGAAAGCAGGGAAAAAGGAGGACACATTGTAACGGAGGGGAAACAAATGAAGGGATGGGGGGGGGGTGCAAAAAAGGAGCCCTCCGGCCGCTGTCGTTCTACCGACCGCGCAAGAGGGAAGGGCCTTACCGCGGTCGTCGAGATTCTGCAATATCTCGGAAGACCAGGCGGAGCCTGCAAATCACCAGAGCAAAGGGCTAATTCAGTAATCAGGAAAGCTCGTCCATCTTCACTGGCAAAGGATTCCGAGAATCACCGAAAGAGAAATGGAAGAAGCGCGCGGGACGGCACAGTCGACGAACAGAATCAAAAACAAAGGTTCGGAGGGTCTGTTCTTAGCAGAAAAGGTCTTTTCCAGAATTTCGAATCACAGCACTCAACTCTGGGAAGGGCAGTCTCGCCTGCCGAACCGATCTTTTCTACGAATGCAAAGGCCGGCAAAAAAGAGCGGGGAAAAAGAATCACAAACCAAAAACAAAGACAAGGAGAGAAGATTGAAAAAAGAAGGTCGTGAAAGGGCCGTCCACATTCAGGAAAAGAGATCAGGAAACTGGCGGCAGTGAAGACAGGGTCCCTATTTGCGGGTCTTCGGCGCGGAATAAGCAAAAATAGAATCAAGAACTAACGAAAGCTCCTGGTCGTCGAGAAAAAGAAAAAGAGATTGGTGGGAAAAGCGTTGCGGATGCCTCGATAGAGCAAAAATTTAACGGGAAAAAGTCAGTAGGGCTTCGCGGACCAGAAATTTGCTAGGATTTCCGCCGGCCAGCCGCCACAGGAACGTCCGATATCTGGGAAAAGGAGCAGGAATCAAAGAATAAAGATAAGTAAATTTAAAAGCTCCGTCGGACTTATCTGACGAACAGGAACGATTTAGCAAACATGAGTCACCATCATCATACCATGGGGGCAAAAAAAAAATGGGGACGTACGGGGGTCCTGAACCGTGATGAAGTCACCTGAAAAAGAGGGGGGGGGTGGGGAAAGGGAAAGGACCCTTTGGATCTTAATCGAGCCGAAGTTCTCTCTAAACTTGAGAAGGAAGGTGGGGGGGAAAGGGGGGAGCTACGGGTTCTCTCGTTGTATATAGACAGCTCCCGAGTCAGAAGCGCGAAAAAGTCAGACATACGCTGGGAGGAGAACGTCATCCAAATAAACTCTTATAAAAGGGGAGAAGGCCTCATTGGACAGTATAACCATTTTCTCTCTCCGTGTGAAAGCAGCGGGGAGGAAAAAAGGTGCGAGCGATGCAGGGACGGGGAAAAAAAACAAAGTAACACATGCTGCATCGGGTATCAATCTACGAAGGCTTAGGAAGTTCCTCCAGCCATCCACCGTAGGAAGGAGGCAAACGCGAGTGTGTCTTGTTTGTGGGGGCTAAGAAACACCGGTCTTCCTTTATATAGTGGGGGAATGACGGCGGCAGGGAAATTCTTCTCAGAAAAAGACAGCAAGCAGCGTAGAGTTTCAGCAAAAAAGGGGGGGATTCAAAGAAGTTTGTCTATGGGGCAGAGATAATAGTGAGGAATATTTCGCAATAGGGGACAGGGAGAAGATTTCGCCGGGTGTAGCAGATATGATCCCAAGGCACTCTTCCGGAAGAAAAAAAGCGTAGTATGTTCTACGAGAAGGGATAGGAACCCTTTCAGTCATCGCTGCGGTACCAACTTAAAAGAGGCAAACTCCGGTCTGTCTGTGAACGGGAAGAGTAAAAGGGTACAGGTTTTTGTTGTGCCTAACCGTGGAGAAGGAAGCAAGAAAGGCATCTTTTTCTGATATTCGGACCTGGGAAGTCGGCACAATGGCGATTCGAAGAACTCAGGGAATCTACATGAGGGAGAGACACTCGAACGGGGCGCCTCCAAAGCATGTAACACTAGAAAAGAAACCGTCCGCATCTGAGTGGACACCGCAGCAGGGAAAGGAGGGGAAACTCCGCGTCGCGAAGGAAGAAAGAAAAGGCTGAGCGCAACGTCGGAGTCTTTGACGAAAAAAAACTGTTTTACGCGCGATCCAGGACGGAAGGAGAACGGAACCGATCCTGTCGAAGGGTGCGGCTTGTAGCCTGGAGAAGAAAAGAAGGTAGGCAAAAGACAAGTCGGGATAGCGGGACGGCAGCGCCTACATCCTCACTACCGGGAACAAGAAAAAGGGAAAGAAGGGGGAAAAACAATCGGGTCGGGACGCCCGCTCTCAGGGAGAAGAAAAGGGGTTCACGGAATGGGAGCCTGCTCGGAACCGTGGACCTCCGGGGGGGGGGGAGCTCCTGGATGGCAGTTGACCGTTAAAAAAACAAGGGGGTAGTTCGAAGTGGTCGCGATAAAAAGAAGATGCTTTCGTTGGAGGAAAAGAGAAAGGGGAGTCAAAAAAACGACGAGGAAGGAGTCTGTGTACGCATTCGCAATGGAAGGGGGGGGTGGGAGGAACAGGGAAGATGGGGAAGTCAGTTTGTTGGATAAAGAAAAAGCGGAGGCGTGGATTCCCTCAGCCCCGACACAGAGGAGTATGACTTCAGAGATTGAATTGCGCCAAAGCTGGAAATTAGAAACAACTTGTTAGGATAGTCTGGTTACGACGGGCACGGAAAAGAGAACCTGCCATCTACTCTACCACTCACAAAAAGGCGGTTAGTAAGTGTGAAGCAGGTCATAGGGCTGGGGGAGTAAGGTTGCTTCCTGGTTCTCGTCTTGAAGCAAGAAAAAGGGGAGCGTGTTGCACGTGGAGTGCGTATCCGGAAATCGTGCGGGGAAGCAGTTCAAAAGCGATAACCAAGAAAGAAAATAGCTGGAAGAAGATGAGAGAAGGTTCCTATATCGCCCCGGCAAAGTTTCACGTTGACGGGAGTTTCACGAGAGGCAAGGTTGGACGTTGGCTAATGAATTAGAAATCTGAAGGTTCTGAAGAACAGGCAGGAAGCTCAGAAAAGTCCCCTTCGTCAAAAAAAAGGAGGTTTCGGGCCGATGGAGAAATGCGCGAAAGTTGAGGAATGGGTCTTCTTGTAAAGAGGGACGGGGAGAAAATGGAGAAGAAACCTGACTTTTGACGACGGTGAAAAGTCGAGACAGGAGAGGGTTGGGGAGCGAACAGAGGGAAAGTACGGCGGGGTGACACTATAGTTTGCACTTCCACAGGCGCGAATGGGATCAAAGAAGCTGCCAAAGGTCACTCGTCCGGTGAAAGAAGAGAGTTCTCCTCGCGATAGGAGGAAAAAAACCTTGGAGGTCAGATCGCTCCTCGTGTTTGAGTGAAAGTGAAGTCAAGGGCAAGCTCCAGCCGCCACCCACAAGACCCTGAAAAAGGGGAATAGAAACCAATGATCAGCTAGGCGGGCTTGATTTGGGTCTCGTCGTCGACGAAAGTATCAGTTGCAAGCAATGAGAACTAGAAAAACTAAACACAGTACAACGGGGAAATGGTTTTTTCGGAGGAATAGACCTTGGGGCAGAAAAAGTGAATCTTCTTGGGGTGGGGGGCCGTAACACGATTACTCGAAAAAAAAAAAAAGCACAACTCTGCGAATTAGTACTTGAAGGACAGTAAGCGCATATCCCGATGGATTCGTCTGCCACGGGAGGGGGGGGCAACCGACACGGAAACGCGTAGCAGAAAAATCAACATGTTATGTTCTTAAAAAGGGCAGGAGGTGAAGGGCTCCAAGGCGACGCAAACGCCAAGGGAAAAAGCGAGTAGGAATCTGAGCCTGGGAATCTGTTGGGGGAAGGGAAATCTTTTCCTCTCAGTAAGATTGCGACGGGGGGCGGAAAAAGCGAGGAGGAGAGAAACACAACTGGACGCGATCTTAGGCCGGGGTGAGACGATGGAAGGGAGGAAAATAAGACCTTCGGAGGGGGAAGTCGAAAGGGGGTTCCTTTTTACCAGAGCCAGCAAAACCCATAAAAGTTGGAACCACATCGTCTTGACTCGAATAGCCAGCAGGGGGCGAGAAAAAAGAGGGGAAACCCTGAGTTGGGAAATCTTCGCAAAAATTGCCGGGGAAAGAAAGGCAGAAAGTGGGTGCGGGCAAGCGACGCGCTTTGGGACCGAAAGGAGGAGGGCGATTCAAGTGCTTTGCATTGACGCAGCCTAGACAGGAAGGGGGAGAATGTAGGAAACCGTGGGAAAAGAAAATGCGCACACTTGGGGATACAGAAAAAATCGCAATCGAGCTAACTAGGGAAAAGAAACTACCTGTGGTGGGGGCCGCCATGGATAGAAAGTTGGGAAAAAAACCAGAAAAACGGGGACGGAAGCCGAGTTGAGAAAATGAACTGGAGAATGCTGCTCCTTGAGGAATGGTGTCGCTAAAAAGCAAGGAAAGAAAAGGGAAGATCTCTACACCAAAAAAAGGGGAAAAAGAAAAGAAAGACTGAAACCCGTAGGGGATTTGGGCTGGAAGGACAACAATATCCTGCTCAGAAGTAAAAATAAAAGGGAGAAGGAAAAGAATTTAATAACAACAATTAGGCTGAAGGACAAAGGACTGAAGGGACAGAAAGAAAATTCGGCGAAGAGGGGAAAAAGGGGCGGTCGCAATAGCGCCAGAGTTAAGGGGGAGGGGACTTCCAAGGTGGGAGAAAAGATCCTCAGAACAAGGGGACAGAATGCTGCAGTTAAGATAAGCGTGCAGGCAGGACAAAAGGGAAAAGGAAGGAGGAATCTAAGAGCATGAAGGCCAAGCGGACGGGCGCTGTGCATTAGACACGTAGGGCCGATTTACCCAGGGACTATGAGGTTGATACTATAATGGGACCCGAAGGGAAAGCCCTGGGAACAGGCGAAAAGGGGTGGCTCAAACTTCGTCGAAAAGCTGTGAGCAAGAGGAGAAAGGGAAGGAAAGGAAACATTACTGCAAAGCCTTAAAGGGAGACGCGATGAAGCAACGCAGGACTTCGTCGCCAACCTTAGAGAGATCGGGCGATCAGCGTTGTAAAGGGAAGCAAGCCGATCTTTGACTTGGAAAAGAAAGACGCAAAGATACGAGGTATGAGGAAAAGAGGGGACAACGGCATCACGTATTCAGGAAGAAGAGGAAAAAAAACAAAAGGATCGGGAGGGAGGCGGCGGGTCTCCGTCTAGTGGAAAACAAAAAAAAAATAGAAGAAACTGTCGAGGGGGGGCCTATGTCATAAAAGCATTTTTGCCGTGGGGGAGCGAAATGGGAAAAGAGAAGAAAATCCGTGGAGATGGCTTCCTGGCGTCCAAGTCAGACTATTCACGGGGGCGGAACGGGGAAATAGGGGGGGGAAGCGACCCAAACCCCATACTATGGAGAACTAGGGAGGGAAAAGGGAGAAAAGTCGCTAACTTGCAACGGGGGACAGGGGGGAGTGAAGTGCAATGCAGGAAAAACAAGGAAAAAAAGAAAAGAAGGAAGCCGATCCACATCAAGCGAAACGAAAAAGGAACCTCTCAAGAGTGGGGAACAACAAGGTATCTCAATGAGTATTTTTTGTGAGAGGCTGATGTCAAGGGCCTATAGAAAAATGGAATAGCTGCCTAAACGGATGGAACCAATAGGTCTAGGAGAATCAAGCCCTGAAAAGGAAAGAACGGTGTACCTGAAAATCGGGAGAAAATGGAGGCTCCATGTGTTTAAGTGCAATAAAAAGAGGGAGAAAAACGGTAAAAGTAGGTTCATCTTGGGGGGGTCGACTGAAACTGACCTATCAAAAGGGGAGGAAACCTAAGTGTGAGAGCGAGACGCCTTCTGACACTTAGGGACGAACATAAAACAACGAAGAAAACTGTGGCGACAAAATCTCGCCAGAGCAATGCCACGAATTAGGTGGGCACAGGAGGGGACTAGTTAAAGAGGGATTTCCTACCAATCGCTTTGAATACGAAAGAGTCCCTCCTCGAATCCAGGGGGGGGAAAAAATACCGTCAAACGAAAGGTGAAAGGGACTTGATATCGTCCAGGATCGGCAGAGTAGTAAAAACAAAGGGAGGGCGACTTGGCCGTAGGCTATTAAACCGGATTCCGGACGAAAGAAAAGGGAGAGCACAAAAAAAAAAAAACAAAAAAAAAATCACGGAAAGAAAGAAAGTGAAGGGATCATACGTCTATACGACGAGAAAGTACATACAAACGAGGAACGAACAGAATACCTCTTAGGAAAAATTTCGAAACTGAGTATATCGTCGATGGCGTGGAACTGGAGTATGAAAGAGCAACGTCACCGATATGAAAAAGGCGGGGGGGGAATGCTGGGGATTGAAAAGCACCTACGATTAATCATCAAAGAATGGAATAGTCAGATTTTGCGTAGAACGGAAGAGGCTGTCTCCAAAAAAACTGACTTTAAGAGTCTCAAAAAAACAAAATTTCTTTCTTGAAATTCGGACACTACTCGATTAGGAGAGAGAATCCTTAGCTTTTCAGCAAGAGAAAAAAATAGAACGGGGAGAGACAAAAAAAGGTAGACTCATTGAGGGACGGTCAACGGGTAAGAAGAGAAAAAATGTACGTGGTAAAGGAAGAAGAAGTCCTTCCAGAACAAAAGCCGGTCGGTAGACATCCAGGGTGGAGGGGAAATCCCAAAAACTCTTTTCCAGTGCGTCACGAGGGGGGAGGTAGGTAGGATTAGGAGAAAAAGCACTAGAGCACGCAGGATGGGGCTTTCCCCAATGAGAAATCAAGAAGGAAAAGAAAAACATCCACCGAGAAGCGTGAGGATAGGAAGTTATCGGCCTGATGCAGGGAAAAAAGGAAGGGGGGGGCCGGGAAAAGACACTAACAAGGAGAGAAAAAAGTCAGTCTCTGATAAGGAACGAGTATGACTTCGCTACTACTCTCTGAGGGTTTAACCAATCCGAGATGCAACGGGATGAGCACTCCAGTGGAACGCTTGTAATTCTGGTGTCGGAGGAAAAAGTTGGACGTGGAGGAATAGGTCCGAAGAAGGGACCCGGGGGATCGCATAAGCCAGGGGTCGCGAGCCGGTCAAGAAGATCCGAAAAAACAGATGATGCGCGGCGCCAACGCGTCGGATAACAAAACTAACCAAAACACAATGGAAGTAGACCAGCTGGGAAGCATACGTCGGGGAAGAAAGCAGACGGTGTACGGAGCTTCGACCTGACTGAACTGGGAAACAGAAGACGTCGCAATAGACTCGTTCCTTGAAGGACAGCAGGCTGGGCTAAAGAGGTCTACAACGGTTCTACATCTGGGAAAACGATCGAAATATACAATACTCAAGTATCTCTGACCTATCCAAGTATGTGAAAACAGATAGGGAAGGGATAAGAGAAGGGAAGGAAAGTTCTGGGTCTTCTTAAGCACGGAAGGAAAAAGAAAAAAAAGGGAATGCGGCTAAGGACGATGGGGGGGAATGCCCTCAATCGACCACACCCACGACACCAGATATCCTGCGCAAATGTTCTGAGGCAGTGAATCTCTTCGTCTATCAGATCGATGACGCCGGAATAGAAGGGGGGGAACGGGGGCAAACACTCTGCAGCCAAGGAATAGAGGAAAAAAGAAGAAGAGAAAACGATCTCGAAAGGGACTCAGAAAAAAAGAGTTATCCCCGGCATCTGGAAGGGGTATGGAAGTGTAGCTCCCAGGAAGGCAGCAGTCTAGATCTCTCGGTAGCGAACTCAGGAAAAAGGAGGTCATAGAGATGGCCCTTCTGACAGTTCAAAAAAGAGGAAGAAAAGGACCAGCGCAGGCCTCTGAGGAAAACCAAATTTCATATCTGAAACAAACCTGCACCAAAGAAGGGGGCAGCAGAAATCATCAAGGAAACCTTCGTAAAAAGTGGGTTCGGGCGACATTGACTTCATTATTATTTGGAAACAGGGAATCACTCAAAAACGAAGGGGTGCAGGAAGAACACCTCTATGTTCAAGGGCTCGAATCGGGAGTAGGATGCTCTTCGATATCTCAAGACGGAACGGAGAGGGAACGGCGGGAAAAGACAATAGCAATTTCTCATTGAGGAAATCTACAGGGCGGCGTCAAATTGACAATTCTCAATAGAAAAAAACGAGGCCTAAAAAACAAGCAGAAAATCTCTCGGGTAGAAACAGTCGACGACTCAGAAGGGAAGGTTAAGTGAGGGATCCAGAAGGTCTGTGGCCTATTTCTCCCGGAACTAAGAAGGAAAAATTCTCAAAAGGCCGGGAAAGAAGAGATAGTTAGAAGGGAGGCAGGAGGAAGCGAGCGTGAAA
>Ga0179591_1312559_pt1 | contig 15085 bp, 14 predicted proteins | sample CZOMad2_1_08_16f_FD_182891 | JGI IMG/M metagenome (GOLD analysis project Ga0179591, IMG submission 182891) | Vadose zone soil fungal communities from Angelo Coast Range Reserve, California, USA - CZOMad2_1_08_16fungal (PacBio error correction) | ecosystem: Environmental > Terrestrial > Soil >...
AGAAAAAGCCCAATATACTCACTTAGAGGGGTGGTTCTTTTTATATCTCGTCAGCGCGCGGGGAACGCCCAGACTCGGTGACAGTGAGCTGGGTTTTTCTTACCAAGAGACGAGCCGCGGCAGGGCCGAACCCTGCTGCAGCGCCTGCGGGCCGCGGGCACATTTATGGGGCTGTGAAAGAGAAGGGAGGCGTACAGTCATGAAGACCTCGGGGTGAAACCTATTGGGGGGTCTTTGAGCGGGCGGGTCAAAGGAGCCGCTTGCGGGAGGACCCTAAATCACCTGCAGTGGTCCTTTCAAAAGTCGCCGGAGAGGGGGGAAAAGCCGAGTGCTGCGGAGGGAGGGGGAGAAGGGAGAGGTATGGGGCTGGAGGGATGCTGGGATCCAGGCAAGAGAGGAACATCCTTCTTATACAATGGAGGGGGGGGGGGGATGCTCCTATTTTGGGGGGCATCTTCTAGGTCCGAACTAACTCCCTTTATGGGAGGGTTCCTCCGATAGGTACTGGAAGGACACTTTATGGGACCTCCCCAAGGGAAAATTTGAGGAGCAACTTCAGGTGCGGTAAATCTTCCTAAGCGACTCAGACTAACAGAGAGGGAAATGAACGGGGTTGAGGGCGCCAAAGCATTGTCTGCAGAAAGGGAGGAAAAAACTCTTCTCTTGGCTGCGCTGGTGTGAAACATTCCGCCGCAAAGACCAGGTTTAGGTGGTGGGGGGGAGTCGACGGAGCTTCCGGAACCAATCAAAGCGGGATAGGTGGGCCTGCTCGACTGTAAAGGGGGAATGCGTACCCTCAGGATCATGCGGTGCAGGAATGACAGGGTTCGGAGACGTTTAGAATCCATTGGCGGTACGCGAGAACACGGGTGAACTCGTGTCCATCGCCAAATAAGGGGGAAGAGGCAGTTTTAAAAAGAGGAAAATCGTGGTAAAAAACTGCCTGTTGGGGGAGAAAAAGTACGTGTGTGAAGATCAAACACGCCCTGCCTGCGTCTTAGTCGCCCTTCGGGGAGGGAAGGCTGAAAAGGGAGGAAAGTGGGAGTCCGGCAGAACCGGATATCTTGTGGTCATGATTGGAAAAGAGGAGGTGCGGAGGGGAGGGCTGCGGGAGACTAATATAGTAGCGCAGCAAGATCGTGAGGAACCGTCCTTTGACTTGGGAAGTTTGCAAGGTTCGGGGGGAAAGCTCGATCACAGGAGTGCCTGGTTTCCAATGAAGAAAAAAAAAGTTCTGCGGTATTGTATTTCCGGCCAGAGTGAAATACAGCAGCCGTAACATAAGTCGGGGAAAGGAGCAGAAAACCCTGCCCGCAATAAATGCCCAGAATCAAAGTCGAAAAGGTCCCGTCTGGTAAAACTCTCGTAGTCTGATTTAGTCGACTCTGGGAATAAGGTTGCGGAAAATTCGAGGAAGACACCTCACACCCCTATCAACGTCACTTCCTGGTTTCTCATTCCAGACAGTTCAAAAGCTCTCGTTCATCTAGGGAAAGAAAAGAAAGGGGGGAGGAGGGGGGTGAAAAGAAGGAGGGAGACTTAGAAAAAACAAATCTTGGAAAACATGTCAGCATTGGGGACCTTTGGCACTTCCTCGTGGTCCGAGGGCAGCTTGCCAGATACGAGCTGAGGAAGAAAGCTTTCCAAGAGGAGGGGGGAGAGAAGGGGGAAATCCTGGAAAGGGAAAAAAGGAATCTTCGAAAATTCTCGCGCTGGCTCTCCGGGGTCCGTATATAAGGGTCAAAGTGGGAAAAGGGACGGACCGCCCCGCGCCCTTGAACAAGGGTCACGGCCATAGCGACCAGCCGGGAAAAGAGATCAAAACCAATGACTCAGCATGGTAAGCATCCCGGTCATCTTCGCCAGTGTCAGGAAGAAACGAACTCGCATGCATTTCCTGGGGAGGAAAAAACGTTCTGCTGTCTTGAAGGGGGGGGGAAAAAGGAGAAAGAAAGTCAGGTTCGCCGGTGAGGAGGCCTTGGCTGCTTCGCGAACCAAAAGGAACGGCTACCTAGCCTCGGGGAGAGGGGAAATTACGGGTTCATCAAAAGGGGAAGGGGGGGAATGGTGGGGAAGCCAGTTGCAGGGACAAAGCATCTGCTGAGCATTTCTCTACGAAGATCATAAACCAAGGAGGATGAACAAGATATAGAACGAGACTGCAAAAAAAGGCCCGGGGGGAAAAGGAAATCTCAGGAAAAATCCCCGGGGCCGTACAGGAGACGGATGCCCCGGAAGTCGCCAAAACGACCCTGACCTTAGGGGAGGACGGAAAGGAGAAACAGCAGAAAGGGAGAAACCTTCCAGGGAGGAGATTCACTCGCCTGAAGAAGGTCACGCCTCAGTAAAGGGGGCAAGATGTGTCGGCCATTGCAACAAGTGAAAAATGGACCGGACTTCTCACCAAGGGGAGGGGGGAGGCACTCACGGGGGGGTTGTGAGAGAGGAGGGGGAGGGAAGGAAAATACTCTCTCGACTTTTCAAAGGACGCGGGGGGCGGTTCCCTCAAGCGGTAGCTAACAGAGGAAAGAAAATCCTTAAGAAAAAAGGAGCCTAAAAAACTCAGCTTCGGACGAGACGTCACGGATTACCGTATCTATAAGATCTCGGGGGAGGGAGTACGCATGCTCGCTATAAAAGGAGGGTTCGTCTTGGGAAAAGGAGACTGCAAGAGCCAGGTGGAGAAAAAAATGAAGGGGCGTTTTACCAGCCTCATCAGCTAGCCAAGAGGCAGACAGTGGAAGTGGCCAACATCAAGAGGCCACTCAAAGGAAACGTGAACCGTGGAAAAAGGGCTTGAATGGCTTTGAAGATCTTTTTGGTAGGCAGTGTTGCCGATCGAAGCGTCTCCGCACGCAGAGGAACCTGAAGGAACTTCCCAGCAAAATACCGGGGAACGAACTCCTCTACGCGCAAGAAGGGGGACTTTCTGTAAGAAAGGTGAAGGAAAGGGGGGTCGGGACGGACTCCCTGGGGCAAAGGAAGGATAGAAAAGTCGGAGATTCTGCTGAAGTTCACATCGTCCGGACCAATAAGAAAACAGCCTGGAAGGGGCCCCCTATAGAAAAAGAAGGGGGGAAGAGGAAAACTCACCAGCTCGAACATCTAAAGGAAACACTCCCACGGCTGGAACACTTTCACTATCAATGCGCTCCTAAGGGGGAAACGCGAAAAGCCTCGAACAGGGGACCAAGGGAAGCCTCGAAAAAAGGGATCAACGGAAAGCCACCAGCTATTGCGTTCAAAGATTTCTGCTCCAACTAAACGAGTACTAGGCGCAGAAACAAGCCCAGGGCGACTAAGAAAGAGTGTACACGACAAGCACCACTTACTTCAGTCAATCTGCAAGGAAAAAAACCAGGGGAAGACGGGGGACGCTTGGGAGGGGACATGCCTGAACCCTTAGGAAAGCGAGGAGGGGGAGGAAAAGTGAAAAGGCCGTACCGCCACTTAGAAATCGCCCGAAGAGAACTGCACACAAAAAAAAGCCGTCGGGTACGCAACAAGCTCGTTCGAAGAAAAATCAAGAACTGGTTTGAGGGGTTTCAGGAGAAAAGGCCTGTCAGGGGAAAAGATCAGAACAGGGTGCGAGGAGGAAAGAGCACCTATCCTCAGCCAACGTTCAGTGGGTCAAAGACGGCCGACAATGAGCGGAAGGCGAAAAAACCTCACAAAGGTTCAGGGAAGCTGTCTGGAGGCTGAAAAAGGACCTTATTCGGCGAGCAAGGGGGGGCTAACCGTCACGGAGTGGCAGCAGCTAAGCGGGGGGCATCATGCCCACTGGAAAGGCCGAACGCTCTGGAGGATTATGCAAGGAAATTTTTTGGAAGAATACGCCTTACACAACATCGGCAAGCAACCACTAGACCGTGAGGGCAGCCGGCTTACGAAACGGGCAATCGCACTAAATAAAATCCAGACAGGGAAGGGGAGAAGGACAAACCACAATTACTCAGACATCTCCTTGCGCACAACTCCGCAACATTACCCTGCATAAAATCTTGAAGAAAAAAAACTCACGAAGGGAAACTCAAAAAGCACCCTGATTGCTCAAAGAGAATTTTTCCATAAGTCCTCGTTTCTAAAAGCACTGTATAAAAAGAAAAGGAAAAAAAACACCATCAAGGGGCATGCGCTGAGAAGGGAATCTCGGGAGGGGGGATCGCCGGCTGTCTGGTAGGTTTCGGAGAAGCCCACCCGCTAAAGAGAGAAAGGGGCGTGTGGGAAGAAAGATCACCAAATCGGGGGAAGTGTGAGACGGGGACGTATCGATATTGGTTTGAAAGTGGAAACGCGCGACGAGGCTCTCTCAACACCACAACGTAGATTAGGGAGGAGGGGTGTGTTCACTATAGAGAAAAAGACACGGAGAGAGCCTCCAAGGATCTAACGGGAGGGGTGATATCGCTGCCGCGGGACCACAAGCAGGGCTTGGCAAAGTGTGTGCTACAAAAAAGTTCGACGAAAAGAGCCGCGGACATCCACCCAGACGGGGAAAAACAGGTCGTCGCGCCTGCAGTTTTTAACGGGCACAGCGGATGGGACACGGCGCAAGAGAGGACAAGTCAGAGGAGGAGCCATTTTCCTATGACCAAGGGGTGATGTGAGCATCATATGGTGGGAAAGAACACGGGTGGGAAGCCTCGGGCAAGAAGGTGCTCCAAGGGGGATCTACCTGGGAGGGAGGGGGGGGGGAACTCCCGAGGGGAGGGGGGATGTTTTGACCGAAAGTAGTAGGGAGAGCTCAGTATTCCTGAGAGATAGGCCAGCATCCTCGGGACACCGGGAGGAGGGGTCACGATGGGGGGAAAGGGGGGGGGGGAGACTGGCTTCCCTTAAAACCGGGGAGGACTTACCTTTCGGAATTCTGATGGAGCAGGCTATTTCCGGGCGGTTTCTGGAGGGGAAGATCCAAACTGGGTAAATTCTTTATCCACTCCAAGTGTTCAGCTCAAATCCTGGACCCGAAAAAAATAATTGGAAAAAAGTGTAGTTCCATGCTTGTTGCGCGGCGAAAGGCCCCGCAGGAAAACCAAGGAGAAAAAGCAAGAGGAAAGTGGCTGAGCGCCTTCGGGTAGAGGCCCCGCGAAAGGTGCAAAAAAAGGAAGGCGGAAGGGGCGGGGGAAGGTGGCCTTCGGTCCGGAACCCCTGAAGAGGGGGAGCCTTCGAAAAGGAAGAGCTGAGGAACTGGAAAGGTTGGCAGGTGAAGAGGGGGTTCATCGCCCTTGGGTCGTTAAGGGGAGGACCGTGACTCAGTGAAAGCCCTCCGAAGTTCAGAAACTTCCAACGGGGGGGGGGGAGAAAAGCCGCTGCTCGGGGTGGAGGAGCTAGTGGGGGAGATGGAGAAACATGCCTAGTAGAATCGTGAGGGGGGGAATTCTTCTTCATAATAGTGGATGCGGAGGTGTTGGATCAGGAAAGGCCGGCAGAGGGGTGCCTGGTAAGGGGAAAGTAGGGGGGAGAGTCTTCTTGTCTGATATGAGTCGCAGGCTTCTTACTAGGCGTATGAGCGAAAGGGGGGGGGAAGGTGAAAAGGGGGTCGGGGAGAGGTTTTGAAGAAAAAGGGGGGGAGGATCACTTCCCTTTCTTGGGATCGTTTCCACACAGGGGCGAGATATGGTTGATGTCGGCAAGGCACGGCTCAGAAAGGTTGAAGAGACTGGTTAGGAAAAGAAAGGCCCCTCAGCTACTAGTTAATAACCGCAGAAAAAGCTGTCTGCGAAGAGAGGCGGCGACAAAGGAAAGCTGTTAAAGGAGGGCTTGAGGCGCGGGCAAGAATGACCGCTAGCGGAAAAAAAGCACAACCCGATCACTCGTACACCGGGGGAAGGTGGAGGTCAAGCCTCCCGGAAACTCGCGGGCATCTGATTGGAGAAAGGATGAGGGAACTTCAAAGGGAGGAGCTGGCTATCTGATGACAGGGTCCAAGAACACTGACCAGGGGGAGGACCCTGTGAGCAAAAACGCATTTTCCAAGAAAAAATCTAGAGGGGAGCGGAGAAGAAAGCTCCACTATTCGGATCTGAATCAGGTTCACCGGAGCAAAGAGCGGCAAGAAGCAGGAGAAAAGGTTTCTCATCGCCGAGGGGGGTGCCAGGAAGACGCTAAAGAGAAGGGGAGGGTAACCGCCCCCGAGGGGTGCGCTGCAAAGAAGGGAAAACTCCAGCCGGACCGAGAAAGATCAAAGAGAAGGGAGAGATCATGAAGGAAATCTCCAGCTCCGGGTCCGTCAAGGAAGGCGCACAGGACAGCGTTCCCTGGTCGAAGCGTGTATGGGAGAAGAACGGTTCAGACTTCACCGAAAAAACGCCGCAAGGAGAGAGGGGGAAAAGGGGTCTTCAAGGAACTCATTTTGACTGAAGGAATGCTACAGGCTTCCTTGGTTCCGCTCATTAACTTTGGGAGGTGAGAAAAGGGCCAGTGGTCACCTGGGGAGGATTTGATGGGGGAAAAGGATTATAAAAGAGAAGAGGAGGATTAATAAAGAGAAGGAGAAGAGAGATAACTTTTCATCATCATAGTAGCCGGGGTGACCCTTCCCTTATCAGGCGGACGGAACATCATTTATACTAAAAGATCCGCGAAGGAAAACTTAGGGGGCCGCGCCAGCAAGAAGAAAGAGGACGGCCCTTTTGCGGCGGTTCAAAGAAAACGCTCGCTGCAAAAACAAGACTGTCAAGAAGGCCGAATGTTCTGGCATTTCACCGCAGAAGAAAGCTGAAAAACTTCGGGAAAGAAGGGTTAATCGACGGGGAGGGGAGACTGCTTTCTTGGGAACAGCTCTGTCCCTGCCCTAGAGAGGTGCGGTTCCAACAGTGTACGACCTCCGGAAAGAGTGGGGGACTGCGCCTAGAATGACCGAGGAAGATGGTCTTCCCGTATTCGCAAGATCCCTACTAGTAGAGCAAGGAGAGGAGAGGGGCCATCTCATTGCTGGAAACGATTTGACAATGTTGGGAGACTGAAAGAAACATGCTTCCAGGCTATGTCATAGGGAGGAACTTCAAGAAGATAAGATATCCATCAGAAGAAAAATGGTCCTACATTCTCTGGGAAGAGGACTCACCTCATATGGGAGATGGGACAAGCTTGGAAAGAAAGGGGGGGGTATTACAAAGGGTATCTATGGGTTGTTGGTGATCGGTGTGGGACGAGGGTGAAGCTCGACGTCGTCAGGGAAAAATCTAAACCGGCTTCAAGAGAGAAGGTCTGCCGACTCAAAAAACGACCACCCGGCTGGGAAATCGGGAAGGCAGTAAGCGTGCTGCCGGGAAAGAATGGTCCTACCAGAAGAGAAAGGGGGGAGCGAGGGGAGTCTGCGGTAGGGGAATCTTGCCATTACATCAAATACCAGTGCATCCAGAACGGCAACGGCAGTCAGGAACGCCTGTCCTTGATCAAAACTTCCTAAAAGGAAAAATACGGGGTGTGAAAGTTCCACTATCTTGAGGCGACTCCGCAAGGCCGAATCCTGAAACCGACTAGAAAAGCCGAGAGAAAAATTTATCAATACCGAAAAAAGAAGGGTCTTTCTTCTGGGATTCTTGTCCACCCGGCAGATCAAAAGAACCCTTGGAAAGGGGAGTTCAAAAATTCCTGGGGAGGGGGACAGTAATCCCAAACGTACTGGAAAAGACACCCTTTCATCGAGGGTCTGAACAACTTTGTAGAAATGTCGGCCCAGGCTGATTTACGGACTGGGCAACGAGTGAATTACGAAGGGGAGAAAAGGCGAGGGAAAAAGGGGAGTCCTCACCTGCAAAAGCGGCCGCGGGTACGCACTAACCTCTTAGAGGAAGGGAGAAATATCACACGCTGGGGTTTCCGGAAAGAAAAAAATGAAGCACAGGAACACTCACCTGGTCAAGGGGTGCTGAGGGGAACTCAAGGGAAAAAAGTAAGTCTCCTAAAGCTAGCGGGGGGGACTGGAGACCATTCGCGGGGAGAACCTCAACAATATCTTCAGGGATAACGTTCCGGCAAGTAAGGAGGGGAGTGACAAAAATGCTCTAAGGAAGGCAACGGGGAAGAATTGGTAGAATTGTACAGAGTGGGGGGAGAGGCCATCAAGTCCTAGCCAGAACGCTCGGAATCATATAAATACACTGGAAGAAACAGCAGGGAGAGACAGGTCCAGGAGAAGGAATTCCCTTACCCAAAAGAAACCACCAATCTGCGAACGTAGCCGGGGAGATAGTCAAAAAAGCTGGCTAGCGAAAAAGTATAAAAACTCATGAAAAAAGAGGAAAACTCGTCCTTCCTCCCAATCAGAGAAATCCGGCATGACCAGAGGCAAGCAAGAGGCCGTCCCTCACCCAGGAGGGGAAGAAAAAACAGAACCATGAAAGTGTCCCTAATGGGAAAAAGGGAGGGGTTCACCGGGACCAGAGAGGAGGGAGCCTTGCACCTCACCATTCCTCTTTTTTGCACAAGAAACTGCAGCTCTTAAGCAGGAGGCTTTGCAGGAGGGGTTGGTCGTAGGGAAAGAAAGGGAGAACCCACCCCTAACTCACTCACTGGAACGAGGCTTTTCGGGGGGGCCTAGACGCCAGAAAAAAAGGGAGAAGTGAGAAAAAGATGTTGGAAAAAAGGGCTACTCATAGAGAGGATCTCAAAAAACGGGAGTAAAATAAGAGATGTGGGTCACCGGGAGGCCGACGCGCAATAGCACATCGAGCAAAGAGAACAGCGGAACTGTTTTCTTTTAGAACGACCCAAAAGAGAAAGGGTCGTGAGAGGGTACTTCTTTAGAAAGAAAAAAAAAGAAAGACAAAGACCGATACATCCCCCGAATAATTGGCCTAAAGAAGGACAGGTTCCGCGGGCAAAGAAGTGCACTTCGAAAAGAACGCCGAATCACGAGGACGGAAACTATTTACCAGGGGGAAGGGGGGGGATCATCATTTTGCTGTTTTGAGCAAACCTCCGGGGGTGCTGGACGCTGGCTGCGGCCCTCAGGAAAAGTCCTGAATTAGAGGGGGGGACGTCCGAGGCTGCGATGTCCTTTAAGAAAAAGATCATGCTTTAGGGGGCTGGATGAGGATAGAATTGCTATCGGAAGATCGGGCCAATTCAAGGGGTTTATGGAGAAGGGGGAGGGGGAAGTGCCTCTGCTGGAACTCTCCGTACTCCGGATGGGCTGAATCAGGCCACGAGCGTTTCAAAATTGTATTGCAGAAAAAGAATGTCAATGAGGGGGAAAAAGCAGGAGGTCCACTCTCCGTACGAAGGTGATCCTTAGGAAACAGACGAAAGCTGAGGGAACAGGACAGGGTAAGAAATAGGTGGGGGAATTCGCCGGAAGCCCCGGAGGCCTATCTGAAATCAAGGGGGGGAAGGTATCTGATTAGAGTCCCGAAGCCTCATTCACTTGGGAAAAAAACCAGTGTTGGTTGAGATTCGTCGACATTTAGAGCATCAAAAGAGGGGGGATGTTAGCCTTCTCGTATGAGGAAGATCTTAAGTAGAAAAGAAAAAACAACAGAGGCAATTTGATCGGTCATCGAGGATCAGGGAGGAGGTCGGTACTCTCCCTACAAAGTGAAACTCGGGAGCCCCCTCAAACAGTTCAAATTGAGCATAGGCCAGAGGTTGTCTCTAAACAGCGCGCTGTCCTGTGTGGAAGGGAACGTTGTTTGTCTCGGACAAAGCCTGGAGGAACCGGGACCATGGGGCTTGATGCAAGGATGCGAGCTAGGCTTAGAAAGGGTTGGAGCATAAAAATGGCTCTTGGTGGGGGAAAAGGGTGAAAACACCGAGTGCAAGAGAGAAGTTTCTTTCGGGGGTCCTCCTGGACTCCGCGAAGCGTAGATGCGAAGTGGAATTTGGAAGGCCTTTAGGGGGACATTTGGGAGGAGATGGGGGCTAAAAACGGGCCTGATAGGGGGGGCAAAGAAAGGGGGGGGCTGCGGTCGGGATGTTTATTCAGGACTGGTAAAAGGAAGGAAACTCCTCGCGGCCGGGGGCTCAGATCCTTGGGAAAAGAAAAAAATCTACTGGGGATGACATTCCGCCAGAACAAGGAGGGAAGTCGCATGACGCGCCCAGGTCGTCGTAGCTGGGAGCTTTCACGGGGAGGGGGGGGAAGGACGCTTACCTCTAAAAAACCGCGAAACAAACCAGAGAGAAAGGTGGCTAAGTAAAGGTCAATGCCGTCCCAGGGGGAAAAAAGGGAGGAAATGAGTTTTCTATCCTAGTCCAGGGGACGATGGGGGGCCCCTCCCTGCGTAGGCGGAAGGGTCACCATCACAAAGCTGAAATTAAGTGGAAAAGCGTCAAGTGGGAAAGAGATCATCCCATTGAGAGCACATCTAATCTTTTCGCGAAAAGAGTCTGTATCTGAGAAAATACGGGACGCCAAGAGAAGAGGCTTTCAAACGAGGCTCCTAGAGGATAAAGTTTTCTTATAAAAGGGGCTCAGACGCCTGAAAAAAAAGAGACACGAACCATGAACATATCGGGTAGGACCCACTCCAGCAGTCCAAAGCCGATAATCACAACCCCTTTGAGGGGCAGGAGAGCAGTCCGGTCAGCTGGGAAGAAAAATAAGGGGTTCACGGAAGGAAAAGAGTCAAGGGAGGAGGCGTTCTGCAGTGAGAAGAGAGGTTTTCAGCACAGTGTCACCGGTTCGAAGGCAGGGTTAGTAATCTTCGGAAAACACATAAAGGGAAAAAAAAGAGCTCGGAGAAGGGTCCTCAGGAGAAGGAGAGGGGCCGGTTGGCAGCACTGAGTGTCCAAGGTCAGGGTCACCCATAGAGATGCTGCAAGGTAGTCTGTAGGAAAAAAACACGGAGGAGTGAGAACTTCATCATAGAAGTTGCCAAGGAAAAGATATCAGTTCTTACCCCGGAACCAACGAAGGACAGCAGGGACGGAGGAGTCGCCGAAGACCCGGAACTGAGGGGAAAAATCATAGGAAAAGTTGTCGGGAGGGGGAAGAAAGGCTCGCTCCTACAGCAGAACGCTGGGGAAAAAGGAAGGAACTGCCTGCCGAGGTTCGGATTTCCGAGCGGGCGAGATGACCGGACGCTCGACCGAAACTCAACGTGGTGGTTCAGAGGGGAGTAGATCTTGCTTGGATGGGGCGCACACGGCTTTTCCCGGCTGTTGCGAAAAAGGTATGACGGATCGGGAAAAAGAGGCCTGCTAACTAAAGCATAGTCGGACGCGATGAAGGAACGAGTCAAAAGAGTCCCGATTTGGGGGAGGGGGAGAGCAGCGAGCTAGCAGGAAAAAGCATTCTGATCGGAGTGGACATTTTATGAAAGGAGAACCCTCCCCCCAAAAAAAAACCCCACCCTTGACTGTCAAGGGCTTGTTAAAAAGGGAAAAACAGCGCCTAAAAAGGGAATGGGCCTAATCACCTGGATAGGCGAGACATCAGGAAAAAGGTTTGGTCGGCTGGGAAAAAAAACGCTGGTAATTAGCCACAGGGGGAGGCGAGTTTATCGCGAGGGAAGGTTGAGCTAAAAAGCAGCGTCGCCTTTGCAAGCCTAAAGAGGAAAGAAAAGCTCGACCAGACCTGGGAGACTCCGCTACTCAGAAAGCCGTCTGGCTTTCGGGCACCGGGGAGGAAGGAGGGGCTTGAGTAAGCCTTGTAAGAACGGAAGAGAGAGAAGTCTTGAACAGGGAAAATCAACCATATCCTCAGCAAGAGCAGTGAGGCCTTTGGACAAACACTAGTCACAGAGTGGAGAGCCCACCAGCTCTAAAAAGGGAAACCAAGGAAATTAACTATGCGGAAGGAAAAACCGCCTATCTCCGAAGCCTGTAAATCCAGACCACTTCCGGGCACAAAGACGGAAATGCCACCAAAGATAGGAAGATTCTTTATCCACCAACAGAAAAGAATATAGAAAGACGGTGCCAAGAGTCAACGGGCTAATAGTCAAAGGGGACCGGGGGAAAGGAAAACCAATACTTCCTCTAGAAGGCCACCCAGGAATCATCGGTTGACAAGAGATAAGCATGACCGGGAAAAAAAGGCTTCGGACAGTATGGGAAGAGTTAGGCGGCGTAAGAGTATACCGACGCACTGGCGGAAACCCGGGCAATGCTAATTCACCGTTTACAATGGGAAGCCGAAAAGATCGTTCGGAAGCTCCAGGATATCACAAGAGGGGTAGGTTTAGAAGCTCTCAGGAGCGACTAAAAGAGCTCACCTCAAACTGGGGAGGCTTGAGAAAGGGGTGCCGAGAAAAGAGTCTCTCATAACTAGCATTCGTGGGGGGTGGCATGGACAGCTCTTCCTAAGGCGTCGTTTGCAAGAAAAACCATTCTTCATGTAAGAAGGGGACCTTTTCAATTAGAAAGGAGGTCGTCTGCTGTCCAGGAGGAAAAGGATTCGTCTAAAGAAAAACGCTTATTGGGAGAACAATCAAGTCAAGGACAGAAAAGTCTCGGGACCGAGGACAGCCCTCCCGGGGGAGATTCTAAGTTGAGACCGAAAAGGAGGTACCCACATCTGCTACAACACGCTACCGGAATAGCAGGGAACTTGCAGATAGAAAGCTCATATCTGAAGGGCAAAGACTGAATTCAAGTACAGAGCAAAAGGCCTGTCCTCCCAAGCTCCAAATACTTACCTACCTCGACGGAAAGCGCGGGGGGAATCCCGCACCTGGGGACCTCCACAAATTATTAGGCAACCAGACACTGGAGTGGTCCTAGGAACGAAGAGTTTCTCGGGCTGCCTTGAATTGAGCACGTGAACCACGCTGTGAAAAGAAGAATGACGCCGTGGGACGGGAAAGAAGAGCGGATGGTTTCTTTAAAATGGGGGAGGCGTATGTGTGTAGGGCGAAAAGGGGAAAACACCCCGCACGCAAAAGGGACGATCTGTGGAAAAAAGGAGCCGTCTGAACCGAAACGTTGAGAAAAAAGGGGAGAGAGGGGCGAGATACGGATCTTTTAGATGGAGTGGCGACGCTAGATCTCGTCCCCACTCTCGGAGGGGAAAGATATGCTGTTGGTCCCGAGAGAGAGGGAAGACAGATAGAAACCATAAAAAACTCCGGATAAAAGGGGGGAGGGGGATAGGGCGCTCCCGGGGGAAAAAGGAAAGGCGTGACCGTGCGTTCGCGGGGCTGACCCTGCTTCGCGCACATAGAAAACCCCGGCGATTGCCGGACCAAAGACAAAATTGACAGGGTAAACGGAGGAATCGTATTACAGGAAAGGGAATAACTCTTCAAGTTGATGGACCACTTAGTCAAGTTCTGTAGCAGAGTGGGGTCAAAGAGTAGGCTTAAGAAACCTCTTTCTCGGAGGGGAATGATGCTCCTGATAGGAGGACTTCCTATTTCTGGGGGGGGGGAATATTTCCTGAGTTGACTGAGGGGGGCTGTATCTCTCTCAGTCTGCCGAAAAAAAAAGTCTGCTTACAAGGAAGGGGTTGGTGTCTCCGGGGGGTAAGGGCCTGTCGGAGGGAGGCAGTAACTGCGGAAGCCAGGGATGGAGGAAGAGAGACCGATGCAGGAGGGGCAGAGAAAAAGAGGGGAAAATCTTGATCCACTAAGGGCGTGGGAACCAAGAGCGCCTAAACCGTCGAGACTTGAGAATCTGTCCTGATAGCCAGAAAGTGGATGCCGATGGGGGGACGGGGAAGGCCTCATGAGGGGCTATCGTGGAAAAAACAAGAGCTTGGAAGAAGGGGGGCGAAAATCTCATCACGGGAAAGATTGGAAAGAGGAGGGGGTCTTCTACAGGACTGTCGGGGATTCCGGAACCCTCACAGAGTGTGAAAATGAGCTCTCGAACGAGGAAGGGAGAGCGGACCCTAGGAAAAAAAGGTTCATGTGAAAAGGTCATCGCCCGGAAATGGCGGTATCACATTGCGGGAAGCGACCGCTAAAAGGGAAACTCTTTCAAACACGACGGACCAGTGAGGGAGAAGGGCAGGTCTCTGAAAAGGGGGGGAGAGAAGAGGCCTTGGTGGCTTCATCTATAGGTGTTAGCTCGTTCCCATCATCCGGAGAACTTTACCTCTGGGGGGGATGAGGCAATTGGGTGGTAAGAATCCTTCAGAAAGAGGGGTTTTTCGTATGATCAATCATGATGATAGCAGGCGTTGAGGTCGGTTGGGAGAGGACAGTGCTTCGACTGGGGCGGCGTAGTGGGATGACATGTGAAAAAGTTTGTAGGGGGGGGAGGATAAGGTTGATCTGTTGATCTCGATCACGCAAGGCTGCGTAGAGGCAGCCAGTCTGATAGGTGATGCCTTGCCCGAGACCTAAGGAAAAAGCCGGTGACAGAGAAAAGAGTATTACCATGATAACCGGCACACGCTACTGAAGAAAAAAGGGTCCCTCAATAAAACCGGATGGTCGCGGGGGAGGGGACGGCAGAAGACGCAGAGGGGGAAGCCGGGTGAAGGTAGCGTCTGAGCGTTACGAGTACCTGATAGGAGAGCACAACCCTAGAAAAGGAAACTAACAGGCTCCTCCCTGGGGGGAGGGGGGGGAAAATCCGTTTCACCAGAAGGAGGGAAAGCGGTGAGGGGATGAATCAGGTAGAGTGAAACGGAGGGAGATGCTGCGGGGAAGGGCTGGTCCCACTGGAAGAAGGAATCTTCCCTGCACAGGGAAACGGACTATCATCATTCTCGGGAGCTATCGATCGCCTATCAACGCGGGAGGGATCAGGAGGAGATCCGTCAAGAAAAGCGCGTCAGGAAACTTTCTGCAGGCTGGCTCTCCGAGGGGGGAGGGAAGAGGCAGGTCTGCATAAAGATGGAAGTGTCTGGTAATCCACGACCAAAGCAAGAGCGGTCTTGCAAAAAACATCAGGAAAGGGGGCCGGATCCCAACAAAAAAAAAAAAAACAGGGAGTTCTCCTCAGAAGTCGGAGAAAAATTGCAAGTCCTTTTCCCGGCAAAGGCACGCACATAAGAAAAAGTTACCAGAGTGTTCAGCGAGACGTTGGGGGGAGAAAGGCCTAGCCTGCAAGGACCGGTAGTCTCTGCGGCAACCGAAAGTTCCGTGTCAAGGGAGCCTAGCTCGGCAATTCCGGGGGCATCAAGGTCGACAGTCTGAAAAGTGTCCAAAAAAAGAGAGTAAAGGCACCGGAGCTGATGGGCAAGGGAGAG
>Ga0179591_1286371_pt1 | contig 15084 bp, 12 predicted proteins | sample CZOMad2_1_08_16f_FD_182891 | JGI IMG/M metagenome (GOLD analysis project Ga0179591, IMG submission 182891) | Vadose zone soil fungal communities from Angelo Coast Range Reserve, California, USA - CZOMad2_1_08_16fungal (PacBio error correction) | ecosystem: Environmental > Terrestrial > Soil >...
TTTTCTTGGGGTGGGGGGATGGTGGGTCTGGGGAACAGGCCTTCTCTCGGAAAAGAAGATTACAATCAGAATCGTTTAGTATTGGGGGGAGAGGAGGATTGAAGGTTAGGGACCCGGGGGCTTCGCGCAATGTGGGGCACACATAACGTTATGCGAAGGAGGAAAAGGTGAAAGAAAGAGACAGGAATGAAAACTCTTCTCCTCCTAGTCAGGGATGGGGGGGAGAAAAGAAGATATAAGGACCATTACCGAGTCATAAATCTTGCCAAGAAGACGCACAAATTATAGGAAGGACAGGTCTCTTGTAAGCAACTCCCAGCGACCAAGAAGGAACTCCCCCAACATCGTCAAGAAACGGGGAATCAGGGAAGTTCTACTGAAAGAGGGAGACTTCAGGAAAGACGGAGTCTAAAAGTCAGGCCGGGAACACTCTCGGGAAAATTTCCTCCAAATGATTAAGATCCAGGGACTTTTTTTTTCTTGGGGCTGCGGGGGGAAGCGCTCTTTCAGGGGTGGGAGGACTGCGGAAGATTGGTACGGGGCGAAAGGGAGAGGCCTCTTTAAGTCGGTCCTTTTTCTGAAAGGTAATGCGAAGCGACGTAAAAGTAGGTCACAGCGCCAAGGACAGCTAAACTACGGATTAAAAGCATTTTTGCCAGGCCATGAAAAAAAAAAAAGAACCAACTCTCGATATTGGGAAAGGAGGGTGACGGAGACGGTCTCAAGTGACTAGACTACGAAAAGATAAATCACAACGGCGGGTCAATCCAGACAAAAAAATCTTACCATCAAAGCTTCCGGGAGAGCCGGGTTAAAAGGTAATTTCACTTTACGGAGGTCTGTACGGGAATGGGGGGTTAGGGACGTAAGAGTTGAAGGTCGATAAGTGAAGCACTCTTGTTGGACTCGAACTAAACCTGGGGGACAGACGCAATGCTCTTGACCAGGGGAGGAGAGGGCCTACATTGGTAACGGACAGAGGGCCACCAGATTTGGAGGAACAAAAACCATGGGATCTCGAAATTAAAAAAAGGAAAAAATTTTCCCTGGTCGAGGTAAACTGAACGGAATTGGGGAAGAAATCACCTTGAGTACCATAAGGTGTTCAACGAACAAAACACAAAAACGCGCGAACTGGGTCAGGGAGAGGCATGGGGGGTCTGTGCCTAACCAGAAAAAAGGTTAAATCAGGAAATGAAGTGTTTCATATTCCGGAAAACTTCGGAGGGAAAAAACTAATGGTGGCTGCCCACCAATCAGACGATCAATATAAAGTTAGCGCCCCGTATGGGTCGCAGGAGGGAAGAGCTTGTCGTGCGATCATAAGAGAGGGGGCGGACTGGAGGAGCAGGTACCTCCAATTCTTGAGCCAAGAGGAAAACAAGGGACACGAAGAAGAAATCCCAAACTGTGGCTTGAAGATGGGGACGACCAAGAGACCAAGCTCACTCGAGATGGCCTAGACCCTCGAATTGACAACGGGGCCGCTGACAGGGGCTTTTCATACTCTCTTCACCTTGGGCAGTGGGATCAAGGTCCTTTCGCGGCGGGAAAGAAGAAGGGGAAGTAGAGATAAACAAATGGGAAGGGACCATATGACGTAGGCAAACAGAGTCAATCAATCTTCTCGATTTCAAAACGGGAACCGCGCCTCACCTGCTAGAAGATGTCCTACATTCTTCTTCTATTTTCAGGGTGCGGGTTCCGCTGGGAGGAAGAGCGTCCCTCCTTAAATACCGGGAAACAGAGCTAACTTGCAAAGAAAAAAGGGAGAGCAACCCGAAGTAGATCTCTGAGGACGGGGTACTAAGAAGAAGACAAAGATACTACGGGGCAACCGCATGCTGACCAAAAAACAAAGGTAACGGCTTCTTGGACTCTACAACTGACTGCTTCATCTAATGAACCTCGGGAAAAGGAGGCTGGGATCAAAGGCACCACAGGTAAAGAGACAATTCATTCATTGGACGCCCCAGGTTTGTTTCAGGGGGGAGGGGGAGGTAAATCTCGAAGAAAAGGAAGACATCATCCCCGTCCGAAACTGAGAGGTCATGACAGTGGGACAGGCATCACACAAAATGGAACCGGCGCAAGGTCGATCTGGGCATCAGGGAAGGACGCGGCGAGATCTCGGGTCCAGAGATACCCGGACTGAAGACAGAGCGCTCCCGACGAAGTTCTCGTGTGGGTCCAAAGCGTGCGATCAACCCGACTGGGGGGGGCAACCCGACACCGGGGGGAGGCCGGTCATTCAGAAGAAAAGGAGCTTTACAACACGAGGCAAAGGAGAAAAGTACCAGAGTAATTAGAGAGAGCAGAGGTCATGTTACATTTGGATTCGGGTATGACCCATAAGAATCTTGAGAAAGAAACAAACGATCTGCGAGGTGGAAGAGTCCGGGAAGGAAGCGTCTGGAAAAGAAAGGGAAGAACACTTTTACCTGCTAGGAGGAGCGTTTACTTACTATTCACTCTGGAGAGAGACCAGCGAGATACCAGAACAGTATCAAGTCTCAGTAAGATTAGTTCGAAGAAAAACGACTACGGAGGTTAGAAACACACTACTGGAGAGGACCCTCCCCATCGGTATCTCCGACCGGCACGCCAAACCCAGGAGAGAGATAAATCCATTTACTTGTAAGAACTGGAGTAAACCACCGGGCTGGAAAAGAGAACTCTATTCTTTGCTAAGGGACGAAGAAAGAAGGAGAGGCGAAGAGAAGAAGGGAAAAGTTGCTGCCTACGGGAAGCCAGCGAAAAAAAGGAATCCAATCAAAAGCGCGACGCGCATATTTCAAAAACCGAAAGGAAAAGGCGAGAGGATTTTCATGACGAAGAGCGAAAAAAAGAAAGAACGTGAAGCTGATGGAATTAATCAAAACTCCAGCAATGAGAAAAAACAGAACGACGGAACTCAGGGCCGGTCAGCCTAAGGTTTCTCCGGGAGGGAGATTCAAGGGGGGAAAAAATCGAGCCTGCCTACACTCAGTCGAAAGATTCAAAGGAGAAGGTCCTATCTTCTCTAGGGCGAGAAATTTAAAAAACAACGAGAACTCTAGGACGTCTTCTATCCGAAACTTGGTAATCCGAAAAAAAAGCATCGAAGAAGGCGTACCCGTTACTACAGATAGAAGAGAAGGGAACGGTCTTTCGCGAAGAGGAGAGAGCGGACTAAAAAAGCGCCAGTAACAAAAGCCGTTTGGTGGAGGAGGGAGAGAGGTCACAACACAACAGATGCTGAAAAGAAGAAAGATCCTGCCCCCAGTCCTTGGCTGAGGCGATCCGCTGCGAGACGATACGAATTAGGGAGGGAAGCGGAACTACCCCGGAGATGTCATCTAGGGGAGGGTCAGCTAACGGCGGGGTCGACCGGGGGCTATTCCGACGCGACTTCACTAAAGGCCGTCGCCGATCAAGGAGGGGGGAAAGATTGTCCCTTTTCCGACGGAAGAGGAAAAGGATTTTGGAGGAAAAAAAGAATAGAATGGACGTACCTCGAGAAGGTTCAAGCCAAGGCTGGGGACGAAAGAAAAAAACCTAAGCTTTTTCTACGCCGGTGACTACTGGAAGCCAACTCCCCGTCTTGGTTGGAGAAGAAGGGGGGAGTAAAGAGGAGAAGGTTCACTTTTCTTTCGGTGGCGAGAGGAGCGGGACACGGAGTTCTACTGAGGCGGGAGGGTCCGAGGGGGTCTTACCGGAAGGCTCTTCGTCCTCGAGTCTGTAGCTAGCGCTGGAAGGAACCGGCGGCCGAATCAAAATCGACAGAAGGTCAAAGAAATCGTGCATCCTGCTTGTGGGAAGAGCGTCCACTTAGGAAAAAAAGGAAGAGGAGGGCGTTTCGGGATCCAATTTGTCCCGAAGGGATATCCGGAGGTGCAGGGGGGATGATCAGCTCTTTCGTTCTTCGGGAAGAGGCTCTCAGTGAGGGAGGAAATCTCCCAGAGCAGTCTGTGGCGAAAGCTAAAGATAGCGTCCCGGGCAAGGTCGAGCGCCTGAGACTGTTGGCAGGTATCTACGTAGGGGGGGTCAAGGCGACAAATACAGAATGCACCCCGGCTACATAGAGCTGCCAAAGAGGGAAGGTATGCTACGGAGAGTGGTTGCTTCACACGGGCAGGGAAGAAGGAGGAGCCGACAAAAGGGAGGAAAAACAGAGGGAGGCCCTCATAGTCCTTGGGGGAGGCAAAACTGGAAAGACTCCCTGCTCCAATGGTTTTACCCTTGAACTAACCAGATTGAGAAGAAGAAAGGCTACAAGATGGAGAAATCAGAAAGGGCGTGAGTTACTATTCCTCTTCGTGAGAACGGGGGGGACCGCCTCTACGGGTGTACGTCCCGTAATGCGGGAGGGGACTACGGACAACGCGCAACCCTGAAGAGGAGAGGGAGGACTCGTCTCTTCCGGGCGAAAGAGGACCTATTATAAGGACGAGTCCCTCTATTGAAGCAGGGTATCAGAGAGGGAAAGAGCCTGAGGGGGGGGTCAAAAACGGACGATCATGATCCTAACTGTGGAGGGGGAGGAGATTGGCCCCAAACCAAAATGAGTCGAATGTGGACGAGTGCATCACGTTTCTTTTCCAAAAGACCAGGGGTGCAAGTCGTCTTGAAAAACGGTTGTCGCCGCTGGATGACAAGCCAGGAAGGAAAGGGGAAGAGAACTCCTCCTGTTAGTGGGCTGGGCTATGAGGGTTAGGGGAGTCCGTAGAGGGGATCTGCAGAGGTCGCCGTCCTACGATAGAGTCGTTTTAGACAAGGCGGGACCAAGACACAGCTCTCTTCAAAACGAAAACGCCTCTTCGATCTGGAGCCAAAAGCCAAAAACGCCACCGCGCCGAGGGGGGGGGAGAGACTTGAAAGAAAAATATCAGGTGGAGGGAGGAAAGTACAAGTAATAATATCTGAGAATGGCAAGGATTTCTTAGCACACTAAACTTAGGGGGGGGGGGCTTGGGGAAGCGATACGTAGACCGTATGGGGGTTTTGGAAAGTCAACCATTTGGAAAGGGATCCGTGCAGCGCTCCTAGAGGAGGAGTATAGCTTCCATTCTAACGTCTTCTTGAGCTGACATAGCGCGGGGACTCTGGAGGAGAGTCCACTGGCGTTCTTTTTGACGTCGGAAGGGTCTCTGGGTGTGAAGAGGGCCCTCCTGATTGTGGTATAGCTCTCCTTCGGGCTCAAACTTCCGAAAAGGCGGGACGAGAAGCTCACAAAAAAAGAGGAGGTTCATGCAAAATACGGGGCTAATCACCGCTAATTGGAAAAAAAAGGAGGAGATTGGGCTCCAAAGAAGGTTTGAAGAACCTCGGCTATGAAAAAAAATGAAATGGAGAAAAGTCGGGGGAACCTGGGTATGGGGCTCTTGTCACAGAACCGAGAGGGGGAAGACGAGACAGTTCTACGAGTGCGTTGGGCTCCGGAGAAAGGAAAAAAGGGGCGAATCAACGGGAGTACTTCAAACACAAGAGGAGGATTACTTTGTTACTACGGCTAATTGTTTGGGAGTTCACACACGAAGGTTATATACTTTTTCTTCCACTGATCCATCGACGCCCAGGGATAGACCCGGGAGGGGAGGGAGAGAAGTTTAGGAGAAGGGACACCATCGCCCGAGGTAAGGCATTCTCTAACGTTCGAGGCAAACAAAGAAAACAAAAAACAGTTACGCTAGGAATCAGAGGAACTGTCATTCCGTTACAATGAGGAAGATTAACGGGAAGGGACCGCTGGGGTTTATCGTTGAAAAGCAAAGGGGGGGAGAGGGAGCGCGGCTGAAAGAGGGTGGGAGCCGCACCATGCAGAGACTGAATGACGAGTTGTGGCTTTGGGGGGGGTCCCGGGAAAAAGGAGCATGCTCCGAAGATGGGGCTGGTGCTCTTTTGCTGGTCCAAACAGACGCCGCTCGGCATCAAAAGAACAGGCCATAAACACAGCCCCCGCGGTACAAAAAACTCAAAACCAACCCCAAAAAAAAAAACGGCACAAAAAAAGAAACCTCCAAAACGCCAAAACACGAAACCTCACCCAAAAAACAAACAGCGGCAGAGAGAGAAAAAAATAAAAAACTAAACAAAAACACAAAACAACGAAAAACAAAGAACCGAAAAGAAAAACCGCCCACAAGAAAAAACCACCCCAAAAACCTCCCCAGATCTGCCAAGGGTGGACGCGCCGGTTGGCCGGCGGTTTAAAACCTTATCGCCGACGACGAAGAGCGGCGCCCCCCCAAGAAAAATATCCCGAAGAAATGGGGGGCTTCCTTTTTCTATAAGTGGGTTCGGGGGCCGGATCGAGTCTTTAGCAGCTTGTATGCAAGTCCAAGAGGTCGACTGCTCGCTGAAAGGATGCTTTTTGTAGGGCGACTTTGAGGCGCTAAATAGGAAAGGCTTGGAAAGTTAATGTGCGGCTGAGTTGCACCGATCTGAGGATAGTTACCATGGTCCGCGGATAGAGGGGGGTCAGAACCTTCCAAGGCCAGTCCCGCGACGAAATGAGTAAGGATCGGAGAAGGGGAGGTACAGGGGCACTCAGTAAATCCGGACCCTGGTGTGGCGTGCCACGAACCGTGTCCTAAACGGTAATTCCCCACCATCCTTAGCCGGGGAGGGACCCTCACGTGACCTCAGGTTTGCAGAAGAGAGAGTTTACCGTCGTTGGCGAATAGCTGAAGCGGATCTGAGCTGGAGATGTTAAACTGTCGAATAGGAAAGAAAATATTATGTCTTAACCTCACAGAAGACAATGACGGGTCCAGGCTCAACCGAAGGCGCCCAGGGGGGAAGGCAAGACCGAAGGATGGAAAAAAAAATTTAGTGGATCACCACCACGGAGATTAAAAAAAGGAGGGGGGCATATATATCGAGAGCAGGATTAGCGGGCAGCGAGAGACTGAAACAGAAGGCCACACGGTGAATATGGCCCGTAACCTATGATTGGCTCGCTCGTCGGTCTTCAGACCTCTGACGGAACTAAAAAAAAAGGGATGCCGATCTCCGGAGAAAATATCTTTGGTAAGGGGGTAAGGTCTCAACACGAGGAAAGAACGTCAGCGAGGAAAAAGCGCGCAGCGACGAGTAGGGGGTTGGGGAACCGATCCAAGGGAGATGGATGGGTGAAGTGGATCGCAGCACGCTCTTTAGGGGGGGAGGGGGAGAGAACCAGAAAAACAAGGAGCATTCTAAGCGGGGTAAAAGCCGACCCTCCTCACGGATAACTTACTAGCGAAGACTTCCGGAACTATTTATAATCAAGACGTAGACACCTACCAGAACCTAAAGTCTTAGGAGCTTGTCTCACCTTTAATGAAAATAGAGTTCAAAGAGGGAAGAGTCTCTCACAGTATTATGGGGATAGAGATTAGGAAATCGTGCAGGCCGAGTGTGAGAAAGACGCATGGCTCTCGTGCGGATAATGCTTTGAAGGAACAAACGACTTCATTAATGCGAATAGGAAGTAGTCTAGGGATGAGTGAATTGAGGGGGGGTGGGCGGTAAAAGGTCCACGGGGGCGGGGGTCAGGGTTTTGATAAGCAGACTACAGAAGTGAGGTAGGCATTCTCTAGAGACTTCGGAAAGGAACACATCAAGAAGCTAGGAAAGGTTCCAAGCAGCCTAGCGTAGACGGGGGGACTTTGCAGAGGGAGAGGGCTTCACTAGTTCCGTGAGCCACGGAACAAATGCAACAGAAGAGAGGGGGTACTCCTGGCTCGATGACTTTCGTGTGGACGCTGGATGTAGAAAAGGTCGATACTACTCCTCTCCAAAAAAGCACATCATCGGAAACGTATCTGAAATGGGGGGGTGACTTCTTCCGTCCGGCTCTGAAGGGACATTCGAAAAATAAGCCGATACGAGTCATCTAGATCGGAGACGCGTCAAAATCTAGCTCAGGGAGCAAAGGTACATTGGCACCATCTACCCTTTTAGGTTAGAGGGGGGATCAGGGAAGGGTATTCGGATTCTATCATAAGAGGCGAGGCCGACTTTTCCACCCCGAGAAGGGAAGAGAGTCCCACTAAGGGGAACGGGCTCTCTTCAAAGGTCGGGAACTGGCTCAGATAGGAAAGGGTGGGACCATTGGGGGTAAGGATCCAGGTTCCTTCGCCCTATTAATAGGAAAAAAAATGTGTATGGACGCCAGAACGGGTAGAGATCGATCCGGACCAATACAAGAGCAGGCCTGATCTGCCAGCGACCGGCCTGAAAGGATGGCGTGGTGGGGTGACACCGAGATCAAAAATGGAATAATTCCAGATCGGGACCACTCCGCCGCAACCTAGGAGACCGGCCCGCGGTCGCGAATCTCCAAAAAGTCGCAAAAAGACAGAGGCCAAGAAACGACAGGATCAGGTCTAAGCTGGTAGGGACAGGATTTTAATTCCATCAGGGGTTCTTCTGCTTAAGGAGTACCATCTACCAAAAAAAGGGGCCGCCCATCTCGAGATTTCGGGTTTGGCAGAAGGTGGGATAAAAACGGGCACTTGGACGCCTTTTTCGGGCTCTGATGGTTAAACGCCGGCAAGGAGCGAAATAGGGGAACGGATGGAGCAGTAGGACATACTAATGGAGTGTAAGTCACCATAAAATCATCTAACTACGCTGCTGAAGAAGGAATCAGTGTGGCGGGTAATGGACAACAAATAAAAAGAGACATCTAAGGGAAGGAGAGGCTAAACCTTTTCAACCCGTAGGACGACGCAAAGAAGAAACACGGCGGGGTCGAAAAAAGGAATCAAACAATCAGCCTCCTTTTGGAAGGGGAATGACCGGGGCCACTCGGCCCTGGGAATGGTAAACCAGGTTGTTTGGGTGGGGTGAGAGGAGTGCTAACTTGGAAAGGGAAAGGTCCCTTAAATCTAACTCAGAACCGGATCGCCCTCCGCAGGAGAGGGAATAAAAAAAGTCTTCTATTGTAATAGAAAAAATCGGACAACTCTTTCGTGATTAAACCTTAGAGTCTTTGAACCATGCAATTGTACATCTGAACCAATGGTGTCCTGAGGCCCCTTGAAGTGCCCTGAAGGGGGGCGGGCACAAACGGGAAAAGATGGACAAAATCGGAGCGAACTTGGCTCTCTCGTCAGGGATATAGAGGGGTACTGTGCCCGATCAAATGAAAAGGTAACGAGGGGGGGTCCTTCCTTCGTCTTCAAACCTATTGGGGGGGGGGGGAACAATCGGACGGAAGACGGGGTGATACAGCCTTATTCGCACGCAAGAAGCTTTTCAGGAAGCTCTCCGCGGCTTAAGGGGAGGGGAAAAAGTGAAATGGCGCACGGCTGCAGGTCAGGTAAAAAAAGGAGGCTACTTGAAGAAATGGAAAAAAACAAAACAATAGAGAAAAGCCAACACTTGGCTTCTGATAAGACAACGCAACCGCGCCTCTTTTCCGCGAAGACTCCTTTCGAAAAAAGGGCCGCTCATACAAAGATAGAGGGAAATGACGAGGGGGGGAACCGGGTGCAAGGCCGGAGAGTAACAATCACCGAGGGGATAGCTCTCAAATCCAATGCCATACTCATATTCGGGGTGGATCTCAGGGAGCCTTCTCGACCGTACTGGGGAGACCAGCACTCAACACATAGAATCGTCCGCCGAGTCAAAATTCGAGGGAGGGTGGCGGTAACTACTTCGAGAGGAAAAGGCTGGCCGGGACTCTCCCGATGAAAAGAAATGTCTACAAGGGGGAACTAGAAGCCAGATCGTGACTATGACGGACGCTACTAAAAGGACCTCCGTAGATTAACCTCAAGAAAAAGAAACATTGGGTGGTACTCTTCTCACCCTACAGGGGCCTGGGCGTGGTAAGGACCAAGAGAACGAGGGTCAAGTCAGGGGGGGATAAAAGAAGCACCCCGGGGGGCCACACGGTGTACGGACTCGAGATCACTCTAAAAAAAGGGACTGCGGTTGCTTTTCTGTTACAAGCTCCTCAACCGATCAAGCCAAGTCTATGAAAAAAGAGGATGAGTTCAGCTTCATACAAAAAAGTTAAGGAAGAATCGGACAGCCTCTCCATCTAGGGCCCATCGTCTGGATGGGAGGGGACTCTAGGTAAGAAAAAGAAAAAACCTCACGTAAAAGATACTACTGGCAAAGCTCTTACGGGGTATTAAAAAAGACGGGGCTATCTCCGGAACTGGGATGAGGGACCGAAAGGAGAGGTGGGGGTCGGAAAAGGACTCGTAACAAGAACTTTCGCTTCTGGAAAGGCAAAGTGATTCTCCTAAAACGAGGTAAGGACTCAGTGTGAACAAACCTAGTCTGCCCGGAAGTACCAGACGACATCGGCGCCCAGGCGGATAGGAAGAATATGGGAAGAGATCTAGGGGGAACGGTTACGACCCCCAACATTTAATCTCAGACCTGAAGAGGGGTCCATTGAGCTAGTCTAGTGGAAAGCCTTGACATAGGGAACAGGAAACGTCGAAAGGAAAGGAGCGCGAACGACTACTTGAGAGGAGACCCCCAGTCTTTCCCTAACGAAAATGGGGGGGGGGGGGGGAAAGGGCCACATAAACGCCGCGCGGGAAATCACAAGCCGGATATATGCCAGGAGAAGAACACCTTTGCCTGCTAACGAGAAATAGATGGAGTTGTCTAAGGACAAGAAGGAAGAACGAGCACTTTCCTAATACTACGGCGCTATGGGGGGGTAAGTCCGGGAGGGACATCAGGAAGTATACAACTTCATACCGATAGAGTCCTATCTGGTTCACGAAAGGAGAACCGACAGAACGAGTCTAAGTGGTGAAGTATAAGGAGAACCACCTCCATCCCAATTTGAAAGGAGAAGTGGAATGGAAAGTAGCGGGCCATCTATCCAGCGACCACGAAGATTGAGGACGTCTGCCATGCGGAATCATACTTCGAACGAAGGAAGGGGGATCTAAGGAAAGGGGGGGGAAAGGTCAGGTCCTACCCTTAAAGTCGTTGGGGGTTCGCCATCCACGCTAATCTGGTCGAAAAAAAAGATATCTCAGTGCCCATATCAGGGAGCTGCACGAAAAACGTGTCGGAAAACCGGCGGACGGCCTGGGAGCAAAATAGAAAAAAAGGAGAAAAAAGCACTTAGAAAAAAGAAGAAATAGAAGGAGACAGGGCTCTTTAGGGGAGAGGAACACACCAGCGCGGAGGAAAATAGGGGCGCCAGTAGAGAAAAAAGGGGGCGCGAAAAAGATCGGCAACACACACGGGAGTAGGAAAAGAGAATCAACCAGGAGCGGGGAAGGGCTCTCAGTTCTCACGAGAGAGGAGGGAGCCTAGAAAAACTCACAGAGGAACCGTCGCTCGTCTCGTCGAAAGAGAGGGGGTCCGGTCTATGCGACTCGAGTCGTAACGCCCGGGGCCAAGCAAGGGGGAAGTCGCAGCTCTCGGGACCGGGAGAGAGAGCGAAGAGAATCGAGGAGGGGACGAAAAAAGAAACTTGTACTTGGGTCTCCTGGATTTGGAAAGGAATACGGGGAAGGGGGGCTCAAAGGCGTTTGACGACCGATGATCCGCAAGGGCCTCCGCCGAAAGAGGAGAGTTTTCAGCGAGCCCTCTGGAGAGACTGCTCTTCTGCCGGGCAAAGGATGGAGGTGGTCGCTCGAGAAGCCAGCGACGCGCTCGTGAATGCGTTCCTAGGGGCCTCCTTCGTAGAGCTAGAGATGAGGCCAAAGGGGGGAGACGACGACTTTCCACGACAGACATCGGAGGCCGTCGTCTTCGGAAAAAAATCTTGTCCTCTTTGCGCTCTTCAAGGACTCAAGGAGAGTGGAGCGGGAGTACCAGTTGCAGGAGACGGCATTCCTTAAATGCGGGGGGGATCAGGAGGAAGAGGATTTTCATTGCCAAAAACTGAAAAACACTCGGGGTAGCGCTGTATGGGAAAGAGATAGTTGGGGGGAGGAAAAGACAGCCCATTCCTTCGTTCAGTTCTCCAAAGAAGGAGCCCCGCGCCTTGGAGCCGCGGTCAAAACGTTGGTTATTCTGAATCTTTCAGCCACAAGAGAGAGGACTCGTCCGAGCGGCTCTCTAAGGAAAAAGGAAGAAAGGACGAGGTGGCTTCAAGGGGAAACCGGCTAGAGAGGGGGAGTTAGACGAAGGCAAGAGTAAGATTAAAAGGGAAAACTCGGATGTGGAATGCCCATCCGAAAAGGGGTAACCCTTATCAGAATCAGGAAAGAAACTGGCTTTGAATCCTAAGTTGTACCGCAAAAAGGAGGTCTTGAAGAAAAAGAAAGAGGGGGATAACGGTTAAAAAGGAAACTCGGTGTCGGCAAAATCCCATGTTCGCGGCACTAGCTTGGGAAAAAAAAGCGCACACCAAAGAAACCTGAGGAGAGAGGCTCGGGCGTACCAAGTTCGAGGCGGAAAATCTTCAAGAGGCCCTCGATGTCGGAAAGAGGGATGCCGATCACGGAAAGGCAATTGGGTTAGGAGGACCCATAATAGAATCGAAGTGTACTGTCTCCCGTGAGGTTGAGGGTAGAGGAGTGACCAACACGCCACAGAATCGAAGGGTTGGAGGGATATAGGGTTGGGAAAAGAAAGTGGTTGCTTTCGAGTTTATACATCAGCGGAGGGGGGGACCGAGGGGGGGAACAGTTAATGCACGCAGCCGTCACTGGTGCGCGCGACCAGCCGCGTTCCATTGGGGACGAGAAGGGGGATTCTCAGGGAGTCCTGCTTTCGGCGCGAAGAAGAAAGGAAGAAAAGCAGGCGGGTATACATTACAGAGAAAATTGGGCGGGTCTCAAAAAGGGCCAAGAGCTCGTTCAAGGAGCACCTAAACCGAAACTAGCCACCATCTCCAGTTTTTGCTGCTTAATATCGGAAGTGGAGTGGTCCTCATGATATAATAATGACCGGCAGGGATGGCGGATCCACCCGTACATAGGATGAAGGGGCCTTGGGTGAGGATCTTCCATCAGTGATGTCTAAAGAGCCGCAGGAAACTTTAGGATTCCGTTTCAGAGCAGGTGGGAAAGGAACTCTATAGAGTCGGAGGAAGAGGTCTCCTTGTAGAAAGGAGGGCGTCTAGGAAATGGGCTTGCTCTGTTCGGTTCTTAGCGAAGAAGAAGGAAGTTTGGAAGAAGAACTATTGTTACTAGTTTTTCACGAGTGTCTCTTCAAGTGGGCGACGCGGTTTATAAAACACGGAGAAGGACTGAATAGGGAGACCCTAATCTCGGAGCTCAGACAACTCTGGGCGAGAAACCTACTTGGAATCCACCCCTTCGAGGTATAGGGGGGGTTGAGAACAAAATATTGTTGTCCGAAGCAGGAAGAAAAAGGAAGAACGTCTTGTTCACCTTGAAGTGCTCGGGGGGCGAAAGGAAAAAGCCTAAACGACCGTCGCCGCGGGGTTGGGTCCAGTTCAGGAGCAAACACCTGGGGAACAATCAAAACGGGGGATTCGGGAAAAAAAAAAGGAGAAAGGGCCTTTCAAAGGTGTGCACGGGGAAACGCAGGGTGGGGGGATGGGCATCACGCAATGGTTGGGCGAGACGTTTCGGAAAAGGGAGAGCCATCTAACAGGGATTAAAAGGAAGTGAGAAATTGTTTCTATTACACCAAGGCCCGAAGGGTCGGAGGGCAGAAAGTCGACAAGAAAAAAACAACCACGAAAAAAACCGGCCGAGAAAGAATCGTCGAAGGCCCGGAACCATGAAGGAACTTTTAACTGGTAAGCGGGGGGGAAAAAGCGTTGAAACCTCTCCGGGTTAAGGTGGGAAAGTCTCTGCTCAAAAAAGGGGGGACAAGGGGGGGGGGGAAGATTCCTGCGGGAGAAGAAGTCGGGAGTTGTTTTGTCCCTGGTACAAGGGAAAGAAGCTCTGCTCAGCAGGAGTTCGAAAGGCATGGGTGGTGCTTTTCTTTTCAAAGGCGGGGAGGAATAAAAAAAATGCGACCCATTAAAAGAAAGACGAGTCACCGAAGGGCGCTGAAAGGGCAGGATATATGAAAGGAACACAGAAAGACAGCCTTGAAACCCCTCAGCCCCAACGAAAAAAAAGGGAAAGCGGAGAGACCGTTTACTTTGGGGGTGAGGAACGGTTTCATTGGCCGGATCGAAAGATCTACCTTTCCTTCTCCAAAAATTGGGCACTGCCCGATGCGGAAAAAAAATTATAGAGGTTAACAGGGTGTTATGGTGTCGGACTTGTTCGAGGGAGAACCGCGAAAAGAATGGGGCTTCTTCTTTTCAACTATTGAGGATGAGAGGGAAATTGGTTCCCTAGAAAGGGGGCACACCCGCAGGAACTCAGGAATACGAGATAAATTGCCTATTGTCTGGGGCAGGGTCCTCAGTATCAGAAAAAAGTTCTCTTTCAAAGACGACGGAAGGGTAGCAGGAGGACACTTAAACCCAGGCCGAGCCGAGGGAGGAAACTCGGGCCCCTCTGAAAAAAGTGGAATCGTTTTTTCCAAAGAACGGCCGGTGCCTCCTTCAAATCGCTAGCGGATCCTCGGGGATCTTAGGAGAGAAAGCCCCATGTCTGAAGAAGCAGCCACAATTAAGCCAGAGGACACCGGCACAGGTTCTCAGGGCCCGACTTGAAAACACTCAGTGTAAACTGGAAAGGAGAAGTACAGGGTGGATAGTATATAGCGTAACGAAAAAGCAGGGGGATGAGAAGGTTCAACGACTAAGCACGTCACGGGGATTACGCGGGAGAAGGTGATTGTCAAAGAAGAAAGGAATGGAGGTCTATATCCGGCTTCTGACGGCGACCTGGGACGGAAGTAAAATAGGACAAAAAGGGAAGGCTGGGGGATTCTCCGGAAACCAGTGGTGACATTGGCCGGGGGGGGCAAGGAGGAACACTTTCATAGTCTTGCTGCAAGAGCAGCTAAGTATTGGGTACTCACAAAAGGAATCCATTATATTTGGGGAGGGGGGAAGAAGGAAGATAGTCTAATTTGGGGGTCCTCCCCTGCTGGCCAGTTCTCAGACGAGACTAGCCCATTCGGAGGCCGAGTCCTACCCCCGCCCAAGATCACCACTTCTAATAAGTCCAGCCGAGCCAGATTACGGGGTAAGAATCAATCCCGAAGAGCGCGTCTTAAGGCAGTGAGAAAGGGAAAGAGGAGTGCGATCGA
>Ga0179591_1156422_pt1 | contig 15076 bp, 11 predicted proteins | sample CZOMad2_1_08_16f_FD_182891 | JGI IMG/M metagenome (GOLD analysis project Ga0179591, IMG submission 182891) | Vadose zone soil fungal communities from Angelo Coast Range Reserve, California, USA - CZOMad2_1_08_16fungal (PacBio error correction) | ecosystem: Environmental > Terrestrial > Soil >...
GCATCGGGAGACTCAAGATGTACGAGCACTTTGAACTCGTTATCGTCGCGGGATACTAGAAAGGGAGGGAAGAAAACGTGATTGGGCAAAACAACCTTGCCAACCAGAGAAACGGTCATCGAACGGGAGCGGCGTAGGGAAACCCTTGCCTGGGGCAGCGACAGCCGGCTGAGCGGAAGGGACCGTTGGTCCCCTTAAGCTCAAAGTGGGGCAGAAAGGGCTTCATCCTTCAACTGAGACCAGCGGTCTAGGGGAGGTGGGCGCTGAAGAAGGACGAGGCCGGACGGAGAATTCACTCTCGTCGCTTCCCCGGCAGAACGGGACGACACTTAGGCTCTTATCCACAAAAGAAGAAAAAGGGACCGTGGTTCGGCGTGACCTGGTGGTGGCAAAAAATAGTAGTAAACGACGTGGTCCCGTCACCGACCATCGGAGGAGGGCAACTAAAACCATCAAGGACGCAGAAGGTCAAAAAAGAAATCGTGCAGTAAGATATCTTCCCGGTTACCGGGAAGGAAAGGATCCATCTAAGGAGCTAGGAGCTTCCTCTGCGTTAAGTCGCTACCTGCAGCGCCACGACGAAAAACGCAAAGTAGTAGGGGGAATACGTCTAGACCTAACAGAGGGGGTGCGGAACAGGTCGTCGCCCGCTCCTGAGGCTTCAGTACTAGAGGGCCGTCACGGTAACCTTGTAACGGGACGGCGGGGAACGAGGTCGCGGGTGACCGTGAGACTCAGCCGGCCAGGGGGCTACATTACCCTTCAACGCAGGAGGGATATGCGACCAACCTAGAAATCGCAATCAGGGAGAAATCGCGATGTAAGAGGGGAGGGGAAAGGCGAAGATGGTGTAATCCACTGTTCTATAAAGGGGGGAAGGGGGAAAATGCTCGCAGATTGCCTACTAAAAAGAATTCAGGGGGACGAGCTGAACAAGAAGTGGAGGTGTCGACTTCTCAAAGGAAAAACGGAGAATGCCCGCGGTTCGTCGGAGGAACGAGACCCTGCGACGTTGCCCATGAGAGGGGAAGAAGAAGCAGGGGCGCAAATGGAAAACGTATTCATTCCGCGGAAAGGGGGGGAGCACAGACGCTGATCAAGGGCCTGCGCAAAAAGAGAAGTTGCCCTACTAACGCGTGGACGTTATTCAAATAACGCTCACAACGCACCCAACCGGAGGAAAGGGGGCCAAGCGGGCCAGTTAGAAACCAAAGTTCAGCGGGAAAGCAAATACAATCTACGAAGAGAAGGGGGAAAGAAATCTCCTTCCTCGTGAAGACGGGGGACACAAGTGCTACGAGGTGGGCGGCACAACGAAGGGCCTTAAAACGGCGGTTTGGGAGGAGGAGGACGAAGAAGAGGTCGGTGCAGGCCGCCCATGATTAAAGAAAAGAGCCAACGGAAGGTTTGAAGCCGGTCCACGGCAGGGAACAAATGCTTGGCTGTGAGGCAGGGGGAAGACATCGCCGGCGTTCAGGAAAAGATCAGACAAAGGGGGGAAACCGGGGGACAAAAAGGTTTTCCGTCTTCCGGTCGGGTCAAAGGAAGGGAAACTGGTTCTGAGGAGGGGGGACACTTCGACTGGAAAGATGAGAAGCAGGGGGAAGCCTTACAGCCTGGCGGCGCCAATTCAGGGTTTAGAGGGACCTCTATGAGCACCGGAGTATGGGGACAGGATGAAAACCACTTTATACATCTGGGCTAATGGAACGAAAACAAAAAGCAGAAGTATAGCGGAGAGGGAATCAAAAAGGAAGACAAAAAATGGGTGCTAGTCACGAACATCGTTTTTCGGAGTCCAGGAGGGGAGTGATGCTCGCGAGCATCAAAAGTGAGAAAAAGAAGGAAGTCAGCAAGCTTTCCACGGCTAGCTGGAAAAAAAGAACGCCTCCCATTTACAGGGAAAAAATGAAGAGCCGTTTGTGACGGGAAACAAGCGCCTCTCCACCAGGAATAGGAGTTAGTTGTGCCCCGGGGAGGAAGCGCTCTCGGCTTCAGAAGATTAAAACCTGATTCACACAACTAAAAATGCGGCTTCGTCGTCCAAGATCGCAAAAAAAAAAAAAGGAAACTTTCCGTTTGATCGGTGCGATAAGGAAGGAAGGCCAGAAACATCACGAAACCGCCACAACGTCGTACCAAAAAAAAAACAACCGTTCCGACAGAAGGCTTGAACTACCAGAAAAAAAGGACCTCGTCAATTTCCGATCAAGAACGGGCTGGAACACGGACAGGGGTCATAGAATACGTCTCTCGGCGCAGGAACCGAGGGAGAAATCCAATATAAACGCTGGCGACTACACTCCCATTGTGTCCATCACGAGCTGACCGGCAGCCTGACCAAGGACGGTTAGACTACTGCAACAAAGAAAAAGGGACGTAAGGTTGCACTTTGATCTGGAAAGAGGAAAAAAAAGATTATTAAGAGAGATTACAGGGAATAAGGAGTTGATTGCTGGCACTGACAAGACAACGTATTTTTCCCAGGAGGGTAGCTGAAGGGGGAACACATGACCGTCGTACACAAATTAGTGATCGGCAGAGGAGAGAGGAAATTAAGGTCGTCTGTCGATAAAAAAAAAAGGGGAATCGATTGAAAATAGTTCGACGTCAGAATTAATTGATCTCCAGAACGTACGCTAAAATGCTTAGGAACGGTGGAACGTCCCTTTTTTGGAGGAAGGAAATTCCACGAATTTAGTTGTGTGCGGCTGCGGCTGGGGTGTCCGCAGCCGATCATGTGGAAGAAAGCTGCTCACGGCAGGGAAAGGGAAGGGGGGGGATGTGACAAAGCCGGAGGAAAGATCAAAAAAAAAAAAAGGAAGGGAAAACTTTGGTGGTTTTTAAGCCCTGAAAAAAAGCGAGATGTCCATTGCCCAAAAACGCCAGAGAGAAGGTGAGGGACGATGTCTACAAAAGAGATCCAAGGGGAAAAAAAAAAAGGACGTATACGGAAGGCAATAGTCTTTAGAAAGGAAAGTAAAACCTTCTCCTTTTGCCATCGGCATGCATTACTACATGTGGAGGCAAGATGCGCGCCGAACCAGTAACAGCGACTGCCAAACTGGAGGGGAAAAAAAGCCGAGTAGAAATAAGGGTGATAAAAAACCGAGAAAAGCTTCGGCTCTTCGTATCAGGAATGTCGCCAGAGAAGGCTAAGGGCATCGTCGGATATCAGGGAAAGAAAGAAAAGTAAAGTGGTGAACGAAAGGCGGCGTTAATCAGAGCCCCGTCGCCGTCGAAGAGTTTAGAGATCCCAGTCCTGCGCCGAGCAGAAAGAAAAGGGGGCACGTTTTAAAATGACAGTCCGGCGGCCAAGGGGCCTCCTTACCCTTTAGGGCGACAAAAAAGAAAAGACTCGACCTCCGCGAGGTAAGGGGAAAAGGGAACTCTCACCAGTGGAAAACAGGGCAAAGAAAAAAAAGGCAAGTTCGTCACAGACGTTGGCTATCAAGGGAGAAAAAAGCGGTCTATTCTTAAGAAAAACACGAGGTACGCATCGTGGGCTTCAAGGACGATGACGGACCGGGCAATCACGGGGGAATCTCAAATGGAAGGGAGAAGCATCAGAGATCCGGAAGCGGCAGCACATCGGAAAGGCGCCGAGTTCCTCAAATGGGCCCGCGTCCTCGAAGATTGAAATCTCCGTTTTGGAACTCTGTCAGGGAAGAAAAGAAGTCAGACCCACCTGCAGTCTTATGGCACAACACCGCGAGGCCCGGCTAATTCCACAAATGGACACGCCTCGTGGCTCGCCGCGACAGAAAAGAGTGGGTCTTTTCGACCCAATGAAAGAGGAGAAAGTATCTGGGAAAGGACCGGGTCTCTCGTCAGAACTCATTCATCACCTCTTGATCAAAGTCGCCTAGGCCGACATGAGCCGCAAAAAGGGAATGCATCGAAGAACCTCTTGGGGGAACAGGCAAAAGGGCTTCGAGCAGGAGGGAAGGAACGCGAGCGCACCTTGTATCACCCGATCAGAAGACTCCTGAGTACATTGCTCGATAGACCAGCGCGAGATGATCTGGAGAAATCGAGAAACCGGGAAGAAAAACGACGAAAAACTTGCCTTCTTAGAAAATACAAAAAAAAGAAATCATCTCAAACCTCCGTCAAACCAGACACGTCAAGCAAAAGCAGACTCAGGAGGCGGAACTAAGGACCTTGAACCGCACGGGGCCATATACTCTAGGAGAAAGAAAAGAAACGTCAGTGTGGCGTCTTTCTGGGAACAGTTAAAGAGGAAGGTCCACTCCTAGCCCTTTAGCTAACTAGGACGTGGCTTCCTCGGCGGAAAAAAGTATTCACCGGTCGACTGAGTCGAAAAAGCATAAGAGGGGGAGTGTGTTTAAAGCGTCCGTGCGGGGGGGGAGAATGGCCCTTCGGAAAAGGTCGAGAATGAAGGAAAAACGCCGCGTCAGTCGCCTTAACGCCACCAGGTCGAAAATGGGGGCAACCATGCCCGCCGAAACCCAGGCACGGGAATGGGCTCGCTGTCGGCCCAGGATGAAGTCTACCAGGACAGTCTTTACCGATATCAGGGGAAAAGGAGCACGCCGCCCGTCGTACCTCGCCAAAAGGACCACTCGCATGGTCCAAGCGACGATGAAGTCCGAGGACTCACAGTTTGGAGGAGAAAACACCAACCCCCCACCACACCAAAGAAAAAAGGAAAGCATTCTGAGCGGCCCCACTAGCGAAGGGGAGAAAGATCGAAGCCGAGCCCTTTCGCCAGGGAGCTGATAAGGGGACAGAACGATCTTTACAGTTGGTACAGCCGCCGGTTAAAGGAAAAGAGCCCTAAAGAAGCCCTATAAAAAAAGAACCGTAAACTCAGGGGAAAAATCTCTGCTAACAGCGGCTCGAAAAAAAAAAAGTAGAGATGAAAAAGAGATATAGAGCGCTGTTCGACGCTCAAGAAAAATGTATCAGGCAAAAGCACGGGGACTGCATATAGGGACGAGGGCCGAGGGTGAAGACCCCGGGAGGAAGCCATTAAAAAAAGGGGAGGATGCAACGTCATCCGATACCTTTAGAAAGGGCCAGGAGAAAGAAAGAATCTCGACCCTGCTCTTCAAACAGCGACTAGACGGTGTGTCGCGGCGGTATTCAGTTGGTGAACAGGGGTTTACCTAATCTTCCCTGCTAGTAAAAAAAACGTCGAGTGGGGGAAGGTGGGGGCAAAGAAAAAAAACAACCACAAGGGGAGAGAATACGCCGGTCCTCTACGGCGTCACGAGCGCGGACCGCGACAATCCGAATAGGAAGTCAACTGAGATATGTAGACCACACACAAGGGAAGTTGGGTCGTAGGTGGCAACAAAACGTGGCCGACCGGGTCGGTACTGCGACGACGCAGACGGAGGTGCAAATTACTCGCCAAACCAGAAGTCGCAGGTTCTAAGAATCCAACCAATAAGCGCCTTCAACCCAACAAAGCCACTTCGGCGCCTGGACTAATCAGAAACGTTCTTTAAAGGAAAAAAAAGCAATCCTCAGGATCGGGGAGAGACTCAAGGGCGGGGGCAAAGGACGCCGTCTCCAGTCAGCACTACGAAAAGGCCGTTACGCAACACTCGAGGCCTCTATCGTCAACGGCGGAGGACCAGTCTCTCCTAGAGCCTTAGCTGACGGGTAATTTCGCTGCAAGGGAAGGGAAATGATGTACGGGCGAAAGGGCGGGTGACTTATGGGACTGGATGAAGATAGGGAGGAGGCTTAAAATTACCGAAGGAAAGGAAGGCTCGAGGCATCTCACAAGATTGAAAAATAAGGGGGGAGAGGAGGCGCGATGTCTACGATTTCGGAAAAAACCTTACCGCTCACTGAATCCACGGTGCTCTAAAAGAAAGAAATTTCGAAAAGAAGCGGGGACAGAATAAACCACCTTCGGTCAGGAAGAGAAGCAGTCCGACGGTGTCGGGGGGCGCTGGTGGCCGGGGGTACGCAAAAACGTGCGGATCCTTACCTAGGTGAGACGGCGTTCAGAAGACTAAACGCCGTTCTACGGTTAACGAGAGGGGGAAAAGGCTGGCATTGTAGAAACGACAAGGGGGCAGCGGGCTCTTTCAAGGGCGATCAATGGTGCCTAAGTGCGCGAGCTGGGGTATGACCCCTAAAAAGAGAGTTGGGTCTTACCTAGTGAAACAAACGGTGGGAAAAAGGGGATCCTGTACCACGATCACTCTTGCCGAAAAGAAAGGCGACACACTGTCGCTGTTGCAAAGGGCGACGCAGGAAAGAGAGAACATCGCGGGGACTGAAGTTAGGTAGACGGGGATCCCTCCGTGTTCCTGACAAAAAAAAGAGGGGGTTCAATAGGGAGGGGAAAGATCATCGAAACCTGAGTCGTGATGGCCAAAAAGGGAAAATCGCCAACGCGTTGGTACGAAGGAATTCGGGAAGGAATTGAGAATGAAGGAGGTGTTGCTGTCTGTCCGGAGAAAAGAAAGTTCTAATTAGGTGCTTTCTGTTGCGCAGAGGAAAGGGGAGGGGGAACACGGTGGCCGCTGCAGGATGGTCCAAGTGGTACTGGTCTGAGGGCGAGCGGAAAAAGTGGCGAGACGATCCAGAAATGAAAAGAAAAGGTCGTCTTACTGAAACGCCTCCTGTTGGCGAAAAAAGGACGAATGTCCGAGGTATTGCCGAATGAGTCCCGACTGCAGTGGTCCCGATGCAATGGGAGAAGTCGACGAACTGGCGCAGCCGGAAGAGAAAGCGGCTGAAGAGGTTAAGTATCACCATTAAGATCTAATTAAAGACACGGTTTTGTAGCGGCGGCTCTGCAGCAGTGGGGGTTTTTGAAACGTCGTGAAAGGGAAAAGGGGAAGTAAAGGTACCCACCAATCCCCTCGGAAGGAAGGAAAAAGGCGTCGAAACGCCTGAGAGAATTTGAAACGGTCCGAGCATCAAGAAGGGACAATTGACTGGACTCATAACCTCCCTTCTCAAGGAAAAGCAAAAAAAGGAAATCTGCGGGGACGGGGCTTGGGGAAAAAGCTCGGCTTCTATGTCAACAACTTCAACCCACAAGTGACTAACATGACGTTTTGGAAAGGTCGGGCCACCTGGGAAAACCAAAGGAGAAAGCCTTCTGCAGTAGGGGTGGGGAGATGACGTACAGGCACGACCACTCAACCGGTGTCCGCGCCGCGAAACCTTTAAGACACAGACTTGCAAAAGAAAGCACCTGGGGTGACTTCTCTTACCCGTCAAAGGCGGAAAGAAAGAGGGTCACCGTTCACTTAGAGGGTAGTTATCGAACGTACATTGAAGGTAGCCAGAACCAGATAAACTTACTCAGTTAACCTTCCCCCAGGTAAAAGAGGGGACTTCTGGAAAGAACAAAGGGGACAAAAACGACCGGGGTGAGCTACTGCACCCAAGACACTAAGTACATTTGGAAGAGGAGAAAACAAAAGGGGGATTATTATTAAAAGAAGATAAAGAAAGGACACCAGTCTTCTGTTAGTGCAAGAAAGAAGGGTAAACCAGGTGATCTTGGCACTTCCTTTCGAAATGAACGGCGGAAAAATCTTATTCGCCGCTTACATAGGAAAGGGGAAAAGAGACAAGAGGGGAGGGGACTAAAGAGAAATTCAAGGCGATGACCACGTTCTCCAGTGCCCGACAAGTTATCATCATTGACTGTCCTCCGGTTGTAGAAGGACAGCAAAAATTCACGGTGAACAGAGGGAAAAGGTAATGGACACTAATGGGGGGGGAGCTTGTTCGTGCACAGAAATGTATCCGCCACAGGTGCTAACGGAGAGGTCATGGGGGGGCCTGGGTACGAGAAAAGGAAAAATCCTCAGGAAGGCTGGACCACCTTGTTGGGAAAGAGAGTTGTGCCGCGGAAATATAATAAGAAAGCGCTGCCATTGGACAAAATGCCCCAAAACTGAGGGTTGGCTTCGAAAAAGGTTCAATCGGAAACGAACACGGGCTAGGAAAGGCATCGGCCCGAGTCGGCGGGACAGCCACGTGCTTAGCATATAGGACTTCAAGAGGAAGGAGGGAGAGGCACCGTTTACTGTCAATTACAGAGAAGAGAAAAAAGGAGCAGCCTCCTCAAAAAAATTTCGTGACCGAGAATTAAAAATGGGTAAGAAAGAGAAAAAAAAACGTCGGGGGGCTCTTCAGGAAAGAGTGAGCAAAGGAGGGAGGACCTGTCTCCCATGCATAGCGTCGGGAAAAAGGGGTGCTCAGCAAGGAAAAAATCGCGGAAATTGGTGGCCTCATGAGGAGGGAAGGCCGCGCCAGTCGCCTGAAGCACTGGATCGGCGAGCACTGCTGCAGAGAGGCCAACGGCACAGGGGGAAAAGAAAAAGCCTCTTCAACTCTGGGCCACACAAGGGGAACGTTCGTCAGACCGCCATAAAAGAATCGACCCGCCGGACTAGTTAGGACACTGCCAGAACAAAAACAAGCCCAGATACAAACTCAAAAACTGAAAAACAACGCTTGGGGGCTATCGCCGTGTCACAAGAAGACGGTCCCGAGGCTGTCTCAAAAGACCCAGTCGCAAGTGCGACCGGAACCTTGAAACCGGGCAAAATAGGAGAGGTGTGACACAGGAAGGAAAAGCCCGGGGAGGAAGGGGGGAATGGCTCATCTCAGTAAGCCCTAGGAACAAAAGCGACCGTTTCGCAGGAGTCATCACTGGACATCGGGGCCTGAAGACGGAAGGTTAGAGCTAGAAAGAAAAGGTCAGAAAAACGGCTTCTAGGGAAAAAGAAAAGAAAACGCGCACGCCTACTTCAAAAACAGTTACGACTCGTGCACCGCGCAAGGAGCGATACTCTGTGGATGTGGAAAAGCCATATCAGAGAAAAAAATATAGGGAAAAAAAAGGTCTCTCCCCCAACATCGACGAAGAAGAAAAGCGGCATGAGAAAAAGGGGTTTGCGCCTCGCGCGAAAGTTCATGCAGCAGCAAACCCTCGATGGGAATAAAAAGAACACAGCATGGTTGGGGAAGGGGAGAAAAGGCGAAAGAAAAGGTATGAGAGGGAGAAAACGTGATCACCCTAGCGTTCAGAACAGTCGACATCGTCGATAAGAAAAGCGCGCGCGTGACGGGACTAAGCTCGAAAAGCTCCCTTTAGAACGTGGGCGAAAAAAAGGGGAAGGCTTAAAGTAACCATACCCCTCTAATTCCCCGCCGTCTCCTTACAGATGCGGTAAATGACCGCGCCAACGAAGCGATATGCGTTGAGCAGGAACCTGTGAACAGAACTGAACACTAAGAAAACGTCAAGGGAGGCTGGAGGGAGAGAACTGGGGTTCCCACGCCTATGCCCTTAGCAGCCGGCTGATGTGCTAACAAGAAAAAAAAAAGCCCGTATGCAAACGAAGATCTATAAGACAAGAATTAATTTTGGGGGGAAGCGCTTAAAGTGACTTGGTGTTAGGTAGAATTCCGCCCTACTGAGGTATCGCATACGGACGTCGGGAACGAACTGCGTAGAGTCTACAAAAGGATGCAAAGGGGGGGAAAAAACATTACCTCACGACCACCTTCAACTGGTGAAGTAATGGAATCCTTGTCTTCGTCCCCTATGGGCCTTGCCTCGAGCAGATTGAAACGATAAGAGGCCAAAAAAAGAGAAGCCGCTTCAAAAAAGGAAAAACGGTCCACTAGACTATTTCCGGGGCAGAGGAAGGGAAGAAATCATTTTTAACAAATGAGAAGGGCCAAAAGGCACCGACTCCTCTACACAAGACTCTAGAAGGGAGGGGGACCACGAAAAAAAGGTAACAAAAAGGGAGAACGCCTGAGCACTTTCTCCATCTAGGCGGAGAAAAAAGACAAGCACGTGTCCATGTTGCGTCCCGACCCGTGGAAAAGACCCGCACGGCATGGACGAAAAAGAAGATAAAGGAAGACCGTGGTTGCCGTTACTATAAGGGGAGAAAAACATCTATGAAGCTAGAGAAAAAACACAAGTAGAGGAAAAAAGGAAAAATCGCTTGTTCGCGACGCAGGACAGATGTACGAAAACAGCACGGTCGGAGGTATCTGGGGCTCGACAGTCATTCTTAAAGAACACGCAAAAAGGCCCGCTTGAGGAAGTAGGGTAACGTCAAGCGAGGAGGGAGCTTGAGTGGTCTGAAAAAAAGGGCTCTAAAAGCGCTTCCCCGTGGGCATCGACAAAGCCCATAGACTTCGTGAAAAAAAACTGCTGAAGAAGTGTCAAGGAAGCTCCACGGGGAAGTGGCCTACTCTTCAATCCGGCACTGCCGAAAGTACATAGAGGGAGTTTGGGTGAAAGGGCTGAGGAAAAACTTGACGCGGCAGAGATAAGAATCGACGAGTGGTTCAGAAATCGAGGACTCAAAAGGAAAATCTACGCCATCCCGGATCTATTAAAAAGAAAATAAAAAAGTGGGTGGGAAAGAGGTGGCAACCACTTTTAGGGAGTGGCAGCTGTATAGGGGGGCACGACGCTGGGGTGAAGAAGGAGGACTTACAAAAAAGAAGGACAGTCACGACTACAACCCGCAACGGAGAAGGAAAAAAAAACACCCACGCCTACTCGGGGAAGGACGTCGTGCGCTGGGGTGGACTGATACTTGGCCCAAATAAAGTAGAAACGGGAAGGCTCGGAAAGAAGGGTAAAAAGGGGGGGAATCGTTCTCTTCCTCGAAGCAGAAGAACAAGCCGGGAACGTCTCGGAATACGGAGACCGGAAAAGTGACGGGACGCATGGCCAATCTACTAGAGGCGACTTGTCGATAAGAAAGGCCGAGGCTTTGAAATGCGGGGTGAAGACTTTAGGGCAGGGGTAACGCTATCAGAAAAAGGTGGGAGGGCAGGAACACACAACTCAAATGCGAGAAACCATCAACAGACTTCGCGATGGTAACAGTTCGTCACCTACGGAACGTCGGGTGAGAACAGTGCAGACGTAAGAAACCTAAAAGAAAAGAGCCGTAAACCCACCTTAGGGTGACAGGAGGAGAAAGGCAGTCCGAAGGTTGCGCTGGTAGTCGGAACAGGTCGGCAGAGGGGCGAAAAACTTGGAGGGATCCTGCAAAAAGGTCTACATAGGAAGAACGGCCGTGCTAAGTGGGACCCCGGAACGAGCTGGCCCGTGTGCGCACGAAACAGTATGCGCGTGAGCATGGAGGAAGAAAGGACTTACAGGGGGCACGATACGGACGAGGTGTCTTTGGACCCTCCGCTGGTTGTCTGACCTTCGAAGGGATTCGTAAGAGAACCCACCATCAGGAGAGATACCGGAGGAGCACTGGGGAAAATTAAAAGACGTTAACGCAGAGTAGGGGTCCTAGCGCTCCGACGTCTAATAGAGAAAGAATGATGGGGGAGTGAAAGGAGACTGGTTTCGAAAGGCCATAAGATCAAACGATTCTGACTCGGGTCTGAGTTAGGACCGTCTGCAGAAGGGATTAGTGAACGGAAAATTTGAGCGAGAAAAAGCGGTGGAGCAACTAGTGCGGGAGGATTACGGGCAGTGGGAGGTAGATTGGGAAGGAGACGCCGGCAGTTTTCGGAAGGTGCAAAGGAGGGCGACGCCGACCGGGGTAAAACGAGGACAGTGGGCGCGGCCGGTCATTCAAAAACGAACGTAACCGGGTGCTGCTCAGGCGAAAAAAGAACGGGGCGAAGATAACAGATCGTACGGATGGCTGCGGCACGGACACTCCGGAGAAAATTACTGACTGAACGATAGGGTCTATGAGCCACAGACTGGTTCCAGAAAATTAGATTCCCTGGATAACATGTCGACGCAGCAGTTGACTTGACGAAAAAAAGGAAGAAGAACGTATCGGGAGTAGAACCAGGACGAACCGAGTCACCTACAGGAGGGCTTGCTCCTTGATACATTAGGTAGCTCTGGGAAACAAAAGAGGGTCAAAAAGGGGAGAAGTCAACCTGAAACTGTTCCACTGTCTATTGGATAGTGACTTCAGGCAGAGTCAAGACGAAGCTATATGAAAGTGGAAAGGCAGTCCATTCCTTTGTTAGAGTCACTAAAGGACGCCAGACGTCGAGCCAGACGACATCGCGGGCTGGGCCTTGTGCAATTTCATCTGGGGGATTCTCGGCGTCTGCCGCGGCACGCTTATAAACAAAACAATTGCAGATGCGGCTGCGGTGGGTCAGTCGGGGTAAAACGGAGGTAACAGAAAAAACACCGTGCCAGTCCTGGAAAAAGGGGGTTCTGAATACGGTCACATAAAACAGCAACTACAAACTGAACAGCCCAAAACTACAGAAAAACCATACGTGGGAACTTAACTCAGGTACAATAAGCACCGGCGTCAGACCGTCCCTGGCATTCAATACTTCGGGCACACGTCTCAATGTCAAGTTACGAGAAGGGAGCGGCATAAGGAAAAAACGTCATACACTGCTTCACTCTGGTCGGTCAAAATGTGTCCGCCGAGAAGGGAACAAGAAACAAGAGGAGGGGGGGGCCGAGTTATCTGACTGAAGCAGAACGCCACGCCTTAAGGTGAGGGGGAACTTCAAACAACAACGCTGAAAATAATAGATATAGGGAGACTTGCGTGTCTTTAGGGATGTTTCAGTAGCTCACGATTGGTACAGGGGAAAGGTTTTAAGTGAAGGTCCCCTAATTCCAAGTGGGAAAAAATGGGAAGGAGAAAACGTTGCCGCCTTTATACGGGGCGTGCGGCCCGGTAAGTAGTACCTTCAACTGGGAGGCCGTGCCCTGGTTCCCTAAGTTTATTGTATCATTACAGGGAACGGGTCAGGAATGAGAGTTACATCTGGAGTAGGGAAAGGGTCTGGTGTTCTCCTTTAGTCAAAAGAAGTTCTTGGGCTTCGTTCTGGATGGGAAAACGATGCTAAAAATGACTAGCGGACTTACTGGGTTTTTGACCCTCTTTTCAATACGAAACGGAACAAGGGGAATGCGCGCCTGCAGGGACTTGTTGGTTAGCCGGTTGGACGTTACAGTAAAAAAAGCCGCTGAGAGATGTCGTGAAAAAAACACTCAAGCGAATCCGGGCGGAGATAAACAGTGACCTTGATCGGAAACGCCACCTGGAGAATTAAAAATTGAGAGGAAGGGTCCAAGGAGCAGCGGCGTTCTAGTCTTTCCGTCGGAGAAGGAAAGGTTGGCCAGCTTTCTGGGAGGTGCCTTGAAAACGTTGCTTACCATAATCACGATGCCCAAACCGCAGCAGCAAAAGGAGTGACTCGCAGTCGGCGGGACATGTGATAATACCCCGAAATAAGTAGGAGCATCGATCGGACAGGGCTAAGGCGTACATGTATCCAGGGAAGATCCGGTCGACAGAAAGTGCTAAGTCGCTGAAATACAGAGCTTTTTGTGATACTTGGAGTGACAGGGTCAGGATGGAGCAAGCGCGTCATGCCTGGAGGAGCGTCTCCTCCTAAAGGGAAGGCGAGCCAAGTGCGGCGAGGATAACAGCAAAAAAAGGGACGGTTACCATTAAAGGCCGGAGTACAACGGTTTCAGAACCCTTCATTACGTAGACCCCACACCTCATGCGAGACTCCGAGCTGTTCGTCCATGAAGAAATCATCCGAGTCACCCATATAAGGCAACGAAGCCCGAAGAAGGGGGGAGTAAGCTTGTCGATCTCCGAAGGGCCACAAGGATAAGTCGGTCCTCACTAAATAAACCGAGCCTAGTGCGAAGACCTGACCGGGGCACCGACTGAGAAAAGGGTCAACAAAAAAAGAGTCTGGTATTGGAGCTCATTGACTAGCCGTCGCAGGACGGCAACGGAAAGGGTCTCCGTTATGTCAGCACTGGCCCTCACGTGCTGAGGAAGGAGAAGGGTAAACAAGGGATCACGCGGTCATTCATCACGTCGGTCAGAAAAACGGAGGCGTATGGGCACACGAAAAAACAAATGGCTCCGGAGAATGGAAAACTGGAATAAGAGATTCCTCCAACCATAAACGGAATACCTTGGTTGAGGTGCGCCAGGAAAGTGAATGACAATCAGGTTCCCCTTCTCCCAAGGCGTGCTAGGTGCCCTAAAACCTGTCATCAACGAGGAAGGATACGAACGTTGGAAAAGATTCAAGGTAGGAAAGCTCACACCCCACCTCTTCGGCGCCCACACGGACCAAAAATTTCTGCAAACTGAGCACGGCCAGGCCTCTAGAAGAAAGGGGGGGGGGTTCCACCGGGGGGAGGGGTTACGAACTCGTCTACCGGCGGGAGACAGCGCGGAGGGTGGAGAAGCAGCGAAAAGAAAGGTGCAAGGTCCATGTCGAAATGCAAAGGAAGGATGAGGTCATAAAAGCGCCTAGAAAACCCCCGTAAGAGGGAAACAAGTCGTCCGGGTAGCCGCCCATAAGAATCATAAGTATCGGGCGACGAAAAAATGTCAACTAGCCTGGGATGCGGGAGAGTCAGTAAATATGAAAGGCCACAAGGGTTGCGAAAAAGGGAAGTTAGACGGCGAACTTTTACAGAGGACAAATTGAGCAAACTCGCTAGGACTAGCTCAGTGCCCAAAGATGCAGACCGGCGAATAATAAGAGGAAGCAAAGGGGGGTGTTTTCAGGCGCGTACGTGCCGGGGAGTCTAGAACTAGACCTTCGATGTAGTCGGAAGCCTCTTCCCCGCCTGAGAGGTCAGAAGGGACTGCTACCGTCATGTTGTCCCCATCCGGAAGGCCACCTGTCACTGGCATGTGGCGAAGAGAAAAACTGATTCTGTAACAGGGTAGCGCAGCTACTCAAGGGATCGAGCTTGATCTCTTCCAAGAGGACTTACTTGACGCCGCGGCTTAATCCCCACCGTCACAACTAGAGATGTTTTAAGGTCGGGCCGATTAAGGATTAGCCTGATTCCACCTCACTTGGAGAGGAAGGGGGCCAACTTCCCGTACCGGCGACCGAAGTAGAGCCTGCTGGCGCTGCCCCAAATGAATTGCCATGGTAATATCCCGATGAGAGAACAAGCGACCTTTATCGCAATAAAGAACTACTCCCGGTAAAGGAAGGGGGTGTTCCGCCAGTTTTATTACAAGAAGATCGAAGCGCCAGTACGGCATACCGTGCTGGTTGAAAGGGATCTCTTTGAGCGTCGAGAAAAGATTTC
>Ga0179591_1361733_pt1 | contig 15076 bp, 18 predicted proteins | sample CZOMad2_1_08_16f_FD_182891 | JGI IMG/M metagenome (GOLD analysis project Ga0179591, IMG submission 182891) | Vadose zone soil fungal communities from Angelo Coast Range Reserve, California, USA - CZOMad2_1_08_16fungal (PacBio error correction) | ecosystem: Environmental > Terrestrial > Soil >...
GGGATAGAGAGGCGTTCGAGCCACCAAAGAAAGTGTTACCATCTTCCTGGAGTCAAGGAGAAATTTGAATAGTCAAATCGGGCTTAAAGTGGGCCCATGCTCTAGTCCGAGTTCAGAAGTAAAACGAAAAAGCAGATTACACTATAAAACGGGTAGAAATCGCGAGTTAGTCATTAAGCGCTTATCCTCCAGCAAAAAGTTGAGGGGGAGGAAGCCACCTCTTTTATTGGGGGAGCGAGGTAAACGAATATATCTTATCACAACCGTGGCAGCTGTACTGTCAAAAACTTCCATGAGTCGAGTAGGACCCAAGATTACGATCACCATTACGGGAGCGTATCACCGAGAAACGATAGGGGGGAAGACCGCTTTGTACAGAGCTGGCTGGTAGTGACAGATGTGAACTTCGGAAGACGGGGGGCTCGTAATCATGAAGTCAGACTGACTTCAATCAAAGGAGTAAAAATAAAGATAAAAACTGAGCCAATAGGCGAGGTCACAAGTGGTACCGTTCAGGTCGGGACAAATCAGGTATAAACACCTTCCGCCTTGATGGCGGGTGAAGCACGACGGGCTCAAACAAATGAAATGCCTAGCACTAAAATACGAACTTACTCACGAAGGGGGGCACAAAGGTCAAGGGCAGAAGACCCGCACGTACGGAAGTCGATCGCACAATTGGCCTATCACTCAGCGGCGCATCGGATCACAGATTTGGTGCGGAGAGGCCAAAGTGGACTGCGAAGGGGAAACAGAACATGCGGGACCAGTGAACAGGTCAACCATGAGAATAGGGACACCACAAGCACCGCCAGAAGGAATACAATCCGTGAAGAATCTGAAATGGAGGCAAGCCATGTTAAAACGCCAATTGGGAAAATCGGGGCTCGATACAGGGGAAGGAGGGGGTCGCGCAAAGATCTAGTGTAAAATCGGAGAAAGGGAAAAGGATGATGAATGGGTCACGGATGTCGGGGCAAAGGTCGTGTCCGTACTCGAAACCAGCGTGAGAACAAGAAGTTTTATCTAAAGCGTGCAAAGGCATTCTAAGAGATAAAGCGGGGGAAGACTACCGGCCTGGACGGTATCCCGAAAGGACGACAACTCAGGGAGAAGAGGAATTTGGGAGCTTTTGAAGGAAGCTCGAAAGAAACAGATGTGATTAACATGGAAAAATCGGTTTACATCGGGGGAAAGGGACGAAGCATGACCTTCAAGAACCACGGAACTACCCTTAAAGCGTCGAATTTAGGAACGACGCCTTGCCGGAACACCATTGAGAAGGGGAGACGCGACGGAGGGAGAAGGGGACCCCATTAACTGAACTTTGGTAGACGTTGCTGGGCGGTCCCAACATAGGAGACTCGTCTTCGTACTAAAAAGTCGGCAAAATAAGCGGAAGAAAGGGCAAAAAACAATAAGTCTCTTACATCTGGTCGAACTTCGTAACGACGAGGGGGGACAGCCTGGGCGGCGAAATCGGGAGGAGAGGATAAGAGTTTACGAAAAAAAAAAAAAGGAGGAAGATGTGTATCAATAGTACAGCTACAAGCTCCAGAAGGGACCGCAGTCTTCTCTGCTGCATCCGACGAGCTGCGGCGGCTACCGATGGGGTGTAAGTTTTCAAGAAAAGCGGCTGCGGGGGGGGGAACTGGGGAAGGAAAGGGGTGGCACCTAACAGGGAAAAGGTAGAAGGTTAGAAATCTCGTCGACGGGGCGGAAAGAGACCAACTCATCTTGTCACTCTTCAGCAGTCAGTCGACCCCAAACAGCGAAGAAAACGCAATAGGTTAGAAAAGGGGGGAAAAACCTGGGAGGGGGGAAAAATAGGAGAGATCGCCCAGTTCTAAGGGGGAGAAGGCTCGGATCCCGGGCGGGAAGCTTCTGCGCTACTTTTGGTCAAAAACAAGAAGAGTGAGCTTTTGTATTGCGTGGTTTTTAGGAGAAAGCGGAAGCTAAAAGTAAAGCGGGATGCGGCAAAACAGGGGATTGGACGGCCGACATCGAAGAGGGAGGAAACCCTGGAAAGAGGGATGTTCAAGGACGGGAAGGGTGTCTGGGGTACAGTCTTCATCCCACAACACGTAGGTCCCCGGGGGGAAAAGAGGAGGGGGGAACTCTTGGGTCGAACCGTCGAGAAAGACCTCGCTGCTCATAATGTCTACCGTTCTAAACCGCTGACAGGGGGAAGTTAATCGCTCTTGCCCTCCATGGTCAAAAGGGGCCTGCAAAAAAAAAAAAAAAAAAAAACAAAACCAAGAAAGTCGCCGTTCGGCTCCAGTCCGACCTCCTGGCCGCGCAGAGCGGGGACAGGTTGTTCGCGGAACCTCAGTCCTGAAAAGGGGGGGGAGGGGGGGAGGTGAAACTCGACTGGGGAAATCCGAGCATGAGTGACGATGCATCCCACACCCTAAAGGATCAGTTCAGTCACAAGGTGGGCAGGCCAAAAGCGCGGCATAGGCTCTTAAAGGGGACACGAGGCGCTGTGGTCAAGAACCGATCTCTCTCAACAAAAAAAGGAGTCTCATTAAGCGGGGTCGGCTAGGGCGACGGTGACGAGCTCGAGCAGTCCGAAGTCCTCTCTCATGGAAAAGGGTTTTGAGGGAAATATGGAAGGGGGGTGCCGGGCACCAAGCCGAGCTCGAGAAAATCAAAGCGGGATGAGCTCGGTTCAACCCCTTCTAAAAGGGGGGACTTAAGGGAAAGGAGGACTGTCAACCAACAGAGCGACAGCGAGGAGGCGTTCCGGAGGGGGAGGTCCGGAGCACCAAGGGCAAACCTGGAGCGTTCTGTTGTCAAGGAGACTTCAGGTTTACCTATGCTCAGATGGTTGGGGGGGGGGGGGGGGAAATGAATGCGGAAGGGGGTTTTGAACTTTCAAGGAAACGAGCCATGATCGAACAGAGAGGTCGTCGTCTAACGTTGAATTAGGTGTCCCTGAACGACCCAGGGGGGGCCCGATGGAGATGCCGACTGGGGAAAAAACCTAAATTGTTACTGAGAGGAAAGGGTGACAAAGAAATAGGGGGGCGAAAGAGAGACTACTGCATCCGGGGGGGGGGTTGCCGATCATCAATCGGAAACAGCAGGTCATACCAAAAGAGGATGAACACACGAGGCCAAGATAGTTAAACCTTGGAACAGGGCTCCGAGAGGGAAAGGGAAAGGACGGAGCAGCAATAAATACTTAGGGGGTCGGAGAGTGGGAATTCATATCTGCTCAATCCGGGAGCCTGGAGTTTTCGCCGTATCTGAATAGGTTATGATCTTGGAAGAGGGGAAACAAGGAAGAGGTGGTCAAGCTGAAGTTGAGGTCAATGTCGAAGAAGTCGACCGGTCATCGGGAAGCTCAACCCAGTGGGATGCCGCCGCAGTAATCCTGGGTATTAAATTTTCAGGGAGGTCACGTAGACTTCGTTTGCTGGAGGGGAGTCGGGCGCGCGGACGGCTGTACATCGAGAACAGGACGAAGGATCGGATCGTCAATCAACGCCCAGGTCCGGAAGAGGGGAGAAAAGGGAAAGAAGAATCCTTGTCGGTGGGTTGCCTGAAAAGGGGGGGGGCCGACGCCGAGGGGGTCCCAGGCGAAGACAGAATAAGGCCACTCCCCGACCCGAGAAAAGTGGGCACCTTGAATGGGGGCTCGCGAGAGGATGAAAAGAAAAGGAGGAGAGGGGGGGGTGGACCGGAAGAGGGCGGCGGGTCTCGGCCCCTCGGAAAAAGAACTTTCGCAGATTAGGGGGTTCCGTGTGATTTATTAAGGGTCATGAAACGTCTGGAAGTGAACTAATACAGAAGAACGGTTTCTACCCGAAACGGTGACTAGGAAGAGAGAAAAAAAAGATGCGTGGATGCGAGAAAGGACGTAGAGAATTGTGCCTTCTCCAGGGAGGGAAGGCTGAAAGACGGAACATTACCATTCAAAAACGTCGGCAATTGCCAAAGGGGCACACCGCGATCTTAGGAAGCGTACCGAGGGGGAGGGGGGGGCCAGAGGTCGTTGGGGACGAAGAGGTTTGGGGAGAATCAGCCCTGGGGGGACAGAGAATCAGGAGGGGGCGACGATGTGCCAACGGAATTGAAAAGTCCTGAAAAGAGCCTCGATCACACGTTGCGGGAAGGGAAGTCAAAGAATGATTCATTCCAAAAGGAAGCTACCAGGGCATCAGAGATTTTCATCTTCTCTGTTTCCAGAGGTATAGAAAGGGTTACCGTCGGCTAACTGGAGATCCTCCATCCTTACGGAGGAGGAGCGATCAACTGCCGTTGGAAGGAGAAATGACGAAGAATAAAGGGGCTAACTTCAGAAGTGAACGAAAACTGACACTTATTGCGGAAGCGGGAAGCTAACGGGGGGGGGGGCAGATCTATGCCTTTTTCGGCAGCAGGACTTGTTGGTTTGACCGGACAAACTTCAGTTGGAGGGTCCAAAGGAACTCCATGAGAAATTGGGCCATAGAGGAGGTGACGCAAGAAGAAGCAGATCCGGGAACCGAAGGCCTTGGAGGGTGTATGAGAGGGGCCAAAGACGAAGTGCTGAGTTGATGACAAGAGGCCAACTGGAACAACTCGGGAGGAAGACCAAGAGTACCGGGCCGGTCGGGGGGAAAACTCACGTGAAAAATCAAAAGATCTCGAATACTGGTGGGGGGGGTAGTAGAGGTTCTCGTTGTACTCTCGAACCAAAAAAAAAAAAAGCGAGAGGAAGAAAAAAAAGCATGGACAGATTCCTCAGATCTGGGGGAAAGGAGGGAAAAGGAACGTGCATTTCAAGCGGTCGGACGGAGTTACGCAACGAAGGGGTGAATAGCGAAACTCCAGTAGCTATAGGAGAAGAAATGAGTACTCATCGCGATGGAAGACGTTTAAAGGGGGAAATAGTTTGCATGTACCAATAGCTCCAAAGGGGACGACTGGAAGAAGAGCTTGACGAGAAAAAGGGGAGTCTGATGACTGGAAGGAAAGGGTTGGGGTCGACGATAAGGAAAAACGCTGACATGAACTGGCCCTCGGACTTACCGCAGGAGGAAGTTCCAAAGATGGATCTCCCAAACACTAAAAGTAGAGAGTAGGGTGGGATCGCGGGCGAAGCGATGGGGAAGCCACCAGGGCAGGGTAGAATAGGATCAGGATCACCAAAAAGAAAGATGAGAGTCAAGCTCGGAGTAGCGGGCCACCTTCTGCCTTGTCGATCAAGGACGAGAAGGGGAGAAAACGAAGGAGAAAAGGACAACATAAAAATAAAGTCGGAAATCGCGTTGGGGTGTCTACTCATAGAGGGAAGGGGGATGAAAACAGGAGGGGCGGTTATCTCTAGTCTAGTCTTATGAAGAAAAAAGTTCTGAAGATACCGGTTAAAAGGCATTCCGATAGGAAACCGAGGGGAGACAGAACTCGGGGCGTAAAAGAGAAAAGCCGAAACAGAATGGGGGGGGTTTTGGTTTTGTGTTGGGGTTGGGTTGGTGGGGGTTTGTGTTTTTGGGCGAGAAAGGAGGCTATTTGAAATGTGATTGCTTCCCCGGCAGGATTTTACGAAAATACAAGAAGGGGAAGGGCCGCGGTTAAAATCCTCACTTAGGAGGGGCGGTTTGGGGGGGGGCCTCGCAAAGGAAAGTACCCGGGCGAGAGAGGGACTCGGTAAAACGCAGGGGAGGGGGACCAGAACTTCATTGTGCGGTGTGAAGAAAAGCGTGCGAAGGGGGATAAACTGAATGTGACGAAAATCGCATATGCAAAATCACAAGGTCAAAAAGGGGGAACACCGCCCTAAACTCACGATGAAGTATGAGGAGGGGGAAGCCAAAGTTCAGACTTGGGGTAAAGAAAGATTCAGAGAATAGACGATATGGGGCAGAGGAAAAGATTTCGAAAGCGAACGCGATAACAATTGGCCGCCACCGACGTAACCCAGAATACTCCCCCGCACAAGAGGAAGAATCGGAGGACGGGTATCTTGGAAAGAGAAAATACTTTGGGTCGTCCGGACTCGGGATCGAGCGTCGGATCGGGTCAGGCATTGTAACTCCACCTCTTCCTGACACGAAAATAGAACGAAGAGGGATATTAGGTTAAAAACACGGAAAAACTGTTCTATGATAGGGGGAGCTCGCACTCAAAACATCGTAGGGGGGCGGGGTGCTCAATAAACAATGGTCAATTCTTAGCCGTGGGGGAAAGAGTTGGAAGGTATACTCTCAGCCTTAGAAACGTATCATCAATAGCACGTCCAAAAAAGGAAAGAGTGGGGCGTTCCGGCCAAAAAACGACGTTGACGGGAAGGGAGAAAGGGGGGGACGGTCGAGATGGGAAAACAAGGAAAATTAAGGGGCACGGGGCATTAAAAAATTACGACACCCTGTCTAAACTCCAAGATGCGACAAAGAAGGGGCCGGAAGCCGACAAGACCCTTTGCCTGTACCACACTATAAAGGTTCGGCGAAGGAGGAGCAGGAACCCTCAAAACCTTCTGTCGAGGGGGGGGAAAACCGCGGAACAGAGTAGGACGCATTCCAAGGGTCGTTCAGCCCCTTGGAAGGCAAAACAGAATTCCGTCCTTGGGGGGGTGGAGGGAAGGGATAAGGAATGGCTCCTTGTCGGGGAGTTGGGGACGATATCTGAAAGATGTCGTATCCGCAAATGAAGACAAGGGCGAGGATACCGGAGAGCATCCAAGAGCATTCCACCGTTCACCTTTAACGTGACCATAGAAGGGGGAAGGATATGGAACGACGTCCCTAACGGAGTGGGGGGTTGTTATCGGGGGCAGGTTATTCTGAAAACGTAAATCATGGAGTGGCGCTTCACCTGGTAGTGCTTAAACCATGAATTAGCGAGGGGGGGAAAAGAGAAAAGATATCATCACCGGGGCATCATTCCTCGAAACGAAACAGGGTCGACGAACGGCTTACGAATTCACCGGACGAGTAGGGACAAAGATTCAGGGTCTCCAGGGATTCTCCACTACTAGGCTCCGTTGACCAAAGAAAAAGGGCAGGGGGGAAAGACGACAAAAGGTTTTTTCACGCGGGAAAGAGGGTGACGATTTTCGGCTTGGGGAAGTGAAGGTACACACAGACGACAGGTCGATCTGGCTGAGAAAAGGCAAAAACCTTAGTCTATAGGAGGGGACACTTGAAGAGGATGGGCAACCAGGTTAAGGCGAGGAGGTTTGGTGAAGTCGGCATCGAGAGAGTAACCTAGTTGAAAATCAGGGGGGCGAAAGTTCGACACTGCGATGCTCGATCCCTTTAGAGGGGACAGTGAGGAGAAATCCGTAAAGTTATCCGCGGATCTGCCTCCGAGGGCTAGAAGGATTGACCGACTTCCAGGTGCAGGGGAAAAAGCCGGCCCAAGGGGCAGTCGCTTTCCTCATTGGAAACACCCGAGGGGAAGGAAAGGAAAAAGGTCTTTGGAACGAGGAAAGGGGAGAAGGGAAGAAGAGAGCAAAAAGGAGGGAATCCGTCAGTACACTGGAGTTTAACGAAACACAAGGGAGTCCAACCCTTTGTGTGCGCTTCACTATATCGGAATAAGCGGAAGGCATGGGTGTCCGACCGGATCTCTAAAAGGATATTGAGAAAAAAAGAGGGAGGGGGGAGGAAACTAAGGAGGGGAAAGGACTATAGGGGGGGATGCAGCGAGGTTATTTACTTCGGGTCAGAGTCCAGTGGGGAAAACGGTGCAATCACAGAGCTTCCCGAAGCTGGCTATCTAGTGGGAAAAAGCAAAACCGTCTAGAGATGAAAAAGCCTTAAATGCGAAGCAGAGCTGCCAGGAGTGGGAGTGGGACCCTTATTATAAGAGGCGGGGGAAGGGTTTTTTGAATACTACCTCTGGCATAGAGAGTGGGAGAAGTTAGTCCGGGATGTTTATAAGGAAGCGATCCAGGAGAGTAGCATAGGGGGAGGGTAGTAGCCGACCCCGAGAAGGGGAGTTCAATCACTCATCTATTTCCCGATCAGAGGGAAAACGAAGGGGGGGGGGGGGGTACAGTAGAGGTGTTGTAAAAAGGATCAGTACCGAGGGTCGATGTCGACGTGAATCCTTTGTGCAGACAGACATCGACCTCTTCTACTAAGAGGGAAGAAAAAATAAACAAGAAGGAAGAGGGAGTCACCCCAATCAGCTGAAAAAACCGTAGGACGGGGGCGACCTGAGCGGAGGTATTGCTCAGTGCTTTAGCTGGGAGGGGAATTACGCGAAAGGGAGGGGGGAGTGTTTCAAAGTAAGGAGTTACGTGAGAGTTAGAGGAATGGTGAGGGGAAGGAAGAACGACAATGCGGCGGAGGAGGAACCTCTTTCAGAATATTGAATACCGAGACCATGGGAGTCAAGGTGATCAATATACTAACATTGTCGGCCAAGCTCCCATTGATTGAAACCGAAAAAAGACCCGAAGGCCGAGCAGTATCCAAATATAAACTCTCTTGAAGGGAGGGAAGAGAACCATGGTACTGGTCGTGTAGGGGAAAGGGAGGAAAGTGGGTCCTAAAAGGGATACACATCCTCCGAATTGTCAGAACGACCCTACTTATAAGTCCGAGGAAAGATCGAGTCCGAGGGGGGTTCAAGGTGTAGACGCAGATGGAGCAACCGGGAGGGGTTGCTGGGGTCGAACTGTGAAGGGGGAGACAAGACCGGGAAAAGACGGTAGAGCCGGCTCAAAGAGACCCAAGGGACCTGAAGTGGGGGCTGTGAGCTCTCTCAGAAAAGAGGAGAAGGTGGGGGTAACAAAAAACGTAAGGCAGTGTTCCCCTTGTCTTCATGAGGGGGGTGAAAAGGTGGAGGTCGTGAAGGGAGGAACTGAAGGGGAAAAAAAGAAAATGACACAAAAAGAATAGATGAGGTCAAGGTCGGACTCGATCTGCAGAAAACATATTCTCTGAGGGGGACGGAAAGGAAGAGGATTGGAAGGAGCCTTTCTAATGATGATACGGTAGGTGACATGCAGAGAGAGGAGATCAATTACCATAGAGTAGGAGGAAGAGCCAGAAGTGGGGAGCTCTGTTTACTGCCAGGCGGGAAAGGGGCTCTCCGACAATTTATATTCCGGGAATTTGGGAGGGACGAAGAATTAATGTGCAGTGAGCGCCTGAAAACGATCGAGAGCGGACACTTTCTGTACTTCCTTGCAGAACAAGTGGCGATGAAGAAAAGATAACACGTCTATGATGGGAGAAAATGTGAGAGGGTCGGAGTGGGTTGCATCTCCTCCGGTTGCATGTATCTGCCTCCCGGGGTCGTTCCTTTCGCTATAAAAGTCCGTTGGAATACCAGGAGGATGAGAGGACCTCAAAGAACATCTCGAGGGGGATGGCCCTACTCATGCGGGTAAAGGGAAGGAAGACGACGGGTTCCTCTATTCGGATTCCGTAGGGGGCGGAGCAGGGGAAGGGAATTTTTAACGACCAAAAAAATTCGTTTGGAAACAAACCAGATCGTAAGGGTTGGAGTATATTGGAAACTAAATATTACGGAGAAAAGGTGTACAGAGGGAAGGGGGGGGGGAAGGATTCTTACGCCAAGACGAAGGCGTGGAAATCGGAAGCGAAAGAAACGGTAACCTCAGGGAAGGCCGCATTCTAACGGTACAAGGAAAATAGCAGGGAGAAGGAAAAAGAAGGCGGCTTTGGAAAGAGGAGGGTCTACTGTGGGGGGGTAATAAGGACTAAAGATAACCATTAGGAACGACGGGAAAAAATGGGAGAGGCTTTTAGCTCAGGAAGTAAAATTGAAAAAAAACCTCTAATTACGTGTCGGTTACATCGCTTAAAATTGTGAATCATAGAAAAAAAAGGGGCGGAAGGGGAGAGTCACTAGAAATCGCTCCGAGCTCTACGTAAGGGTTAGATGTCCTGGATGGGCCCCCCATCGTTTCTCGCGACTCATAAGAGCGGAAGAAGAAAGAAGGGGGAGGATGAAAGGGAAAAATCGAGTCTTGGGGGATCCATCATGATCACCCTAGGACCTGGTTGGGGCGAAATCGCTGAGCCCGGGGAAGTGTCAGTCCACCAGATAAGAGAGTAAACAACAAGGCGGAAGAAAAGAGAAGACGTGTTGACTGGCAACGGAAGGGGGGAGTCGAGTTCGAGCAAGGGGCAGAAAAGCAGGGGGGTTGCAAATAAAATCGAGAGACAACCAACCTGAGAAAATAGGGGGCCCCACGGCAAGGAGAGGATTGAAGGTTTCGAAGCGGTGGCGACTCCGAGGCGCAGCAAAAACATAAAGTGACGTCGTAATGAGGAAAAGGGGAAGGCGCTATCGATCAAGGGGCGGATTCTAGATTTCCCCGCGGGGGGTAACGGTGAAAGACGAGGGAAAAGGGAGGAAATAGACAAGGCGTCCGGCTAAGTGGGACAAAGAGGAAGGAGTATAGAAAAGGGTTCTCTCAAACTTCGGAGGGACTAAAACTCCCAACATACATTATTTGGAACTGGGGGGGGGGAAGGTGACAATTTGGCCGGGAAAAGGTAGGGCAGACGTGAAATTTTCGGAGAAAGAGGTCCGCAAAGCTCGTATTTCCAGTGAACCAGGGAAGGAGGAAATTTGACGCTCGTCTCCGGTATGACAAAATCAGAAAGCAAAAGATCACCTCCTGGAGATCCAGGTGGAAGCCGAAGGATACGAGAAAAAAACAAATGCCTAGAAGGAAATATAGGAAAAGAAGACTCACAAAATCAGGGAGGGCCCGACCAGGCACTATACTGGGAGAATAGTGTCTACCGGGGGAAGGGAAACAGCGCATCACGCTAGTGGCCGAGGGGGCAAACTTTATCTCTCAAGTCGAAAGAGGAAAAAAAAGAAAGGGACTAAGCTTCCGCAAAAGACGTAAAAGGAGAGACTCTTCCCAATCGGGAAAAATAAGAAGATCGCTTCAAGGGGGATGGGTACGAATAGGGGAATCTTTTCGGAAAGACGGTTCCCGCGTGGGGGCTAGCTCTATCGTGACAGGCATGTTCCAGAGAAGAAAGCGAGAAGGGCAAATCCATCCAAAAAAAAATGATGAGGTATCCAATCGGGGGTCCTGCGCAAAAGGAGGAACGGCAGACATACTGGCAACAAGAGAGGTCGATTTTCACTATCTCTTCCGGTGGAATGGGAAGGGAGGGAAAAATCTAAAAAGGTTCACTAACACTGACACCTTCACGTAGAAGCCATGAACTCGATCTGTCAAAAGAAGGTGGGCTATTGGTCCGTCCGACTAGACGAAGGGAAAGAGAAGAGGGGAAAGTTGCGGGGGGGAGGTTTGCGGGGGTTAAAGGAGAAGGCATATCGGAGAACAACGCAAAATATCTTTCTTACGAGAAGGGGCGGGGGAGAAGAAGACTGTCTGGGTTTACCAAAGTGAAAGACTTGTATTCTCTTCTTGGAGTGAAGTGGGGCTGAAAGGGGAGCGAGGGTTCGTCAATCAACGGAGGGAGGAGGCCCACTCTAATCAATCCCAAAAAATTGAAAGAAACAACTAAGGGGTAGCAGGGGAATGAAAGGAGAGGACTCTTCGTCTTGACAGGGAGACCTCTGAGGAAAAGAGGGTCAGAGACAATTAGTAGGGGGGGGAAGACCCCTTCCTACCAGAACGCAAAAGGAAGTCATGGCTTAAAGTTACGGGAACTTTAAAATCATAAGCGCAGGACTGGAGGGAGGAGTCAGAAAAACTTTGGGAATGTTTCCATCAGAGGGAGAAAATTCGCTCGAAAAGGGGTGGTCACCCCTTACTTGCCCTTCTCACTGAGTAACCTCTCGGAGAAAACGTGTCGAAACGACGCCATGCCGATTAGATTCCTTCGACAACCAGGGAAGAAAGAGAAGTCTTGACAAAAAGGGAAAGACGCCGTCGTGAGGGGACCACGTGACAGTTCTAACGCTTCGAGGCGCGAAAAGGTACAGAGACTAGAGACGCAAAAGGACCGAACAGTTTTTTCCGATGTATTGAAAAAAGATAGCTTTGGGGGGGAAGGGAGGGTTGGAATTCACCTCGAAAAGGAAAGAGCCTAGAAGATCTGGGAAAAGACCGACTTGAGAACCCCACCCCTTATCGTCTTTGGTCCCCTGCCGGACGTTACCCGCTGATTTGGGTAAGGAAGAGCGGGGGAGAGGAACAAGGGAGTAGGGGGAAACCTAGGGGGGAGAAAAGGGCGAAATAACGATTATCGGGAGTGTTGACAGGAGGAAAAAGACCGTGAAAGGTGGGCCAAGAGAAGGGAAATCCTGAGTAAAATGTAAAAAGAAAGAGGAGAAAATCAAAGGGAAATCCCAAAGAAATTGCCTGGCCGCGCAGAGAGGTCGGCCACGCCTGGGAAAGGGGGGAGTGAACGATGATAGAACCGAGAGGCGAATGGACAGAGAGCAATCATCCCGATTCCGAGGGAGAACGAAGGGGGATGAAAACTTGTTCAGCCGAATATCGAGCGGGGGAGTCGGGAGAGGCAGGAAGAGAGATGTGGGAGAAGATCTGGTCAAGGGGGAAAATAAGATCGTTCGGCAAGAGGACGCTTTCGTAGCTCGATGAAGAAGGACTTCTCAGAGATTAGAAGGGTTGAGGAAGAAAGGGGTACGGGAAGCTCTATTCTTTGGAGGGTGGCAGATCTATTTAAACGCCCCCGTATCAGCTGGTCGACACAGGGTGGGCCTAAAAAAGCGAAGACGGAAGGGAATGAAGGTGTCCAGTAACGTATCAACGGAGGGGGCAGGAAGCATGAGGTGCTCAATATGAGATTGGAGGGTCACGGATTTTATAAAAGTAACTAGCATCTCGGTAGGGGCGGAGGGGAGGGAAAAGGGTTCTAAAACCTCGTACGATTCAAATCACGAAGAATACCTCCTAGTGGGAAGACCCAAAAGAAAGTGGGGGGACAGGTCGAGGCACGGTGACAAAGACTATCATGGTGGCCTCGACGGAGTGTACGAAGGTCCTTGTTTTTTGGCAAACGTAAGAAACCGAGACTGGACCTCTGGACGAGTCAAAACAACAAAAAATTCAAAGCGGAGGAAAAACCTCCAATAGCAGGAAAACACCCAGGAGAACCAGAGGGAGGGGAAAGGGGAAGAGGATCGCCTGTTTATAATTACCCGGGAGATCTCTGAAGGGAAAAGTACACACTGCTCTATATCGGCGGACTTAAAACAAATGTTATTTTGCTACGGACTTCTGCACATGAGAGAGGTCGGGAGAGGGGGAGAACGTCGAGATGTAAGGAGAAAGTGGGTAAAGGTGCTCAGATGGGGCCGGGTCAATTTTTGGGGATGGAAACAGACCAGTTACGGTAGAATATCATCCGCGCGGTAGGAGGGGTCAAAAGGGATACGAATACCGGGACTTTCTGTGGAGGGAGGGTTGGTGAGGGGCCTTGGGGGGGGGGAGTGAGACACATCGCCGAAAGTGGTAGCAAGGGTCGCACTTCTATATCTTCAGAAAAAAACATAGGGGAGGGGGAAGTCAACACCAGAGGTTCATAATAAAAGCCTTGTCGTTGTGGCATGCACTGAGAAAGATAAGTACGAAAAAACGAGAACTAAAAACTCTCACCACCCTAAACTCCCTTTAATGGGTTGGGCATACAGGCGACGAAGAGGAGAAAAAGGTTTCTAGGTGACAAGAGTCGGCTTCTCGGCCCCTGAGGCCGGACGGGCGCGATGAGGGTAGGCCATGGTGCTCTTCTTAGCTGCAATTTGCACGTACAGAGATGAAACTCGATCGAAACCCTACTTTCAGGTCAACGTCGGGCTCGAGAAGGGGCCCCATCGGTCTGTCTTGAACAAGAGGTCGGGAGTGAACAGTTTGCGGGAGATCCCAAAGTCGAACTGAAAAGAAGGGGGAAAAGGAACGGGGTACTGCAAGGGCTACGGCAATTGCCAGGAAAGGAAATTAATCTAGTGGTAAGGGTCTAAAGTGGGACGGCTACATGTTTTTTCATCAGAGGGACCCAAGGGGGGAGACCGATCCTCTTGTTAGCGAACTAGGATTTGAAACAACTTGTCAGGAAGATGGTGAAGACCATACGATCGGAGAGCGATCCACAGGGCGGGTAAGCCTGACGGAAGGAGGAACTCCGTACCCCGGCGCGGCAAAGGGTTCATCATGGGGAGCGGGGTTTAGGAAATTCGACGGTAATGGAGGGGTGGAAACTTGTCTGCACGGTCCCGAAGGTGAGAGACGTAGAAAACGATCAACTTCTTGTTCATAATGGGCCATAGAGGGGCGAGGGACTAGAGTTCTAGAAAACAAAAGGGTGCTGGACATCCTCTCAGTAGGCCGGGGGGAGGGGTCGCAACCGGGGGGGGGCAACGTCGGGGGGGATAAGAGTTGGGACGAAAAGCCGTTCCATTGGGGTTTAAGTTCCAAAATTTAGCCCTCTGTAGTGGGTGGGGAACCAACTCGAAGAATTTCTTAATGGTTGCGGGACCGTTTTGAGAAAAGAAACGCAGGGGCGACAGTACACCTAGAAGGGGGGGGGGGAGGGGTTGAGGGCACGAAAATACGACCCGAGAGTGGAACAATATGGTGAAAAACCGGTAACCGGGGGAAATAGCCCATAAGGGAAGGAAGAAGTTCACTTTCACAGAAGCAATAGTAGGGAAAAGAGGGGGGGGTTCGGAAAGGGGTCTATCTTTTTCATGGCCAGGGGTAGAGAAAGCTGGGGGCAATATCAAGGACAACTTTAAAGTACCGAAGGGAAGACTTGGGGGGGACTTAAACTATCGAAATGGGCCGAAAATCAACTGACGAGGGTATAATAGGAAGAGAAGAGAGGCGATCGGGACTTCGCCACAGAGCGGATTCATTCGGGCCGCGTTCCTGTGTATGGGGGGGGGGAGCAGAATATTTGGAAAACACTAAAATTTCAGGAAAAGGAAAGGAGAAAATGGCGGAGGATGAGCAATCAATCCTGATCGGGGATAAATCTAAAGAAAAAAACGCTGGGGAGCCCTGGGCGAAAACGCGCATTGAGGCACAAATCCTGACGTCCCACCGATAGAGAAACGAAAAAAAAAAAAAGGGGGGGGAGGGGCGGAATATCGTGTTGATGAAAAAGCGGGGGATAATCAATCGTCAGGCGTACCAAGCGTAAGGAAGGGG
>Ga0179591_1132075_pt1 | contig 15070 bp, 10 predicted proteins | sample CZOMad2_1_08_16f_FD_182891 | JGI IMG/M metagenome (GOLD analysis project Ga0179591, IMG submission 182891) | Vadose zone soil fungal communities from Angelo Coast Range Reserve, California, USA - CZOMad2_1_08_16fungal (PacBio error correction) | ecosystem: Environmental > Terrestrial > Soil >...
TTTACCCTGCCCTCACCGCAGCCCCCGCCCCCACCCCCTCCCCCCCCACCCCCCAGCGCCCGAGTAAAAACAAAAAAGACCGCCCCCACCCCCCGTCACACGCAATCACCCCTCCCGCAGCCCCCCCCGCCCCCCCGCCGGCCCCCCCCCCCCGCCCTACCCCCTCCCCCCCCCCCCCCACGGCCCCCCCCCCCCTCCCCAAACCCCCGCCCCCCCCCCCCCCACTCCCCCCCCCCCCTGAGACCCCCACCCCCCCCCTCAGCCCCCGTACCCCGAAAGGACACGCCACCCAAGGCCTGTTCCTCGCTGGGGGAAGGTGACTCCCACATAAGGAGAACGGTTGCAAACGCGGGAGGAGAAATCTTTCTCAATCCAATTCCGCGGAAGGAATCAAGGAAGAGACTTACACCTGAAAGGGGGGTTCAAAACAGCCCTGGACCGCCGCTTGGCCTAAAAAACGAATCTTCCAGGAAGACGAACCGAGCGACCAGTGAAGAAGGACGCGACCTACACGTAAAACGGGACAGAACCGGCTTTACTAACCTCTTCCTTGGTCATCTAAAACGAAAGGAAAAACCGGCAACGGCCGTGAAAAAAGCCGTCCTTGCCCACCTCGCGCTAGGCGGACGGGGGTCCGGCGGTACGCATCGAATCGCGTGGTCGCCGTGCTTGCCGGGGTCGACACTGGGAAACACACGAGCTGCGATCAGGCCGGGGGAAGTGCCCGAGAAGATGCAGATCGAGCCAGTGATAGGGCAGAAAAGACGGAATCGTGCTGTCAGTACGCTGGAAATGGCTCCACTCGAACGGCGAAGGTCGGCCCGCGAGCAAAGGAGAGTTAACGTCCAGGTAAGCTACCACAAAAATCGCGAGTAATCAGAGACGAACCAGCAGGGATCCGAAGGATGGTGTGAACAGAGGAAAGAGAAACGCGGGGAGCTGACCGCGTGTCCTCGGACTAGACGGACGGGAACTTCGAGAGGTCCGGAAGACGCGAGGGGGGCAAGAAAGCACCCGCCGAAAGGGGCACTTCGGGTATAGGGAAAAAGCCTGCATAACTAGGAGAAACGCGCCACCAAAACAGGGAAGAGAAAAAAGGAGACGGGAGGGGAGACGATCCCGGGTCAAAAATCCTCACCGACGAAAGAAAGGCGAGAGCGAGGAGACAGAGGTGGGGGGGGGCGCACCTGATCGAAGCAAAGGGGCTGAAAAAGTCCAAGAGGGGGGGGGGGAACTAAACGGAAGGAAATCGGGCGCGTCACCCAACTCCTTCCGTTGAAGGGGTGCGCAGGAGGCAAACTTTGGACCCCCATCTCTCCAAAGGTAGAAAAAGATCTTGGAGGAATTGTTCTCCTAGTCGGTCTTCGTACTTTCCTCGGGGGAAAAACTCAAAAGGCGTTAGGTGGTCTAGCATTCAGAGGGGCGGGTACTATGCAAATGGGAAGTCATTTCGGTTGAAAAGGGAGGAAAAGGATGCGTAAGGCCAGGGCCAAAAACATGCTGCCGGTCAGAATACGGGGGAGAGTAAGATTGGGAGAGGAGAAGGAGGGAAGGAAGTAGTCGCTTCACCTCCCCCACTGAGGGAGGGGGGTGCTGAAAAAGATTCTGTCCCTAAACAAAGCAGGATGGGGGGAGGAATCAGAGGCGAGCAGGCTCCTCTACGTACCGCAAAAGCCGAATACGGCCAATTCTCGGGTAACAGAAAAAAGAAAGCATGAGGGGTCGGTGGGATCGGGGGGGGACGATCGAATCAGACATCTTTAGGAAGAGATCTTTCACTCGGGAGACAGAAGTATAGCCAGGAGGGGGGAAAAAGCTATGTGTCAGATGCCGGGGGGTCAATGGACTGGCGACATAAACGCTCAGAAAAAAGCTGAAGACAAGGTTCCGGGGAACTAAATGTGTTTTTCGAAGAAGAGGAAGTCAAGGGGTTTGAAATGCTACCTACGAATCAAAAAGAAACAGCGCAGGGAAGACAGAGGACGGCTCTGGAGCGTCGTAAGGAATCGAAGAAAATCAAGATCACCGGGAATCTCGAGCCGTATGAGGGGGAGGTCGGTTTTCCCTCTAGCTGGACTGGAATATATAGGGCAAACTCTGAAAAGACAAGAAAATCCCCCCAGCCGTAGAAGCGGCCGTTTGATCTCAGACCTAAAAAGGATGAATCGCTGAGTCAGAACACGTCGACGCCGCCGGGAAACAAGATAAAAATCGTAGAGGGGAAGATGGAAAGGCTGAGTAGGGGCGGGTAGAGACGTCGAGAACATAACTCTAGAGCAATTGGGAACCGAAACAAGAAGATAAAAAAAAAGGTCGAATTGAATGACCGAGAGCTAACTAAACGGGTGAGTAGTGCCAAAGGACGCTCACCATCCCTGGACGAAGGGGACCGAGAATCGAATCGGAGCTCGCACGAGCGTTGAGAAAACTGGGAACTGGAAATTAGCGGGATCGTTCGGAACGCAAAAAGAAGTGAAGATGAGAGTAAGGTGGGCCAAGATCTGGAAGACTCGCCAAATGGAAAGAAGAACCCGGACGGACGAAGTCCTTCTGCTCAGAGTGGAGAGAGCCAAGGTCAATTCGCTTCAAACAGAACTTACGGGCTCCAAAGAAAGGTTTAAACCACAAACGGGGAAAGAGCAGGACGCGAGAGCGTCGTAGTCAGCGCAAAAGCCAGTCCCTCGAGCCTAGCCACTTGGGAAAACGGTTTGAGCGAGCGCCGGCGCTAGTCACACATGTGGGGGCGAAGGGGAGGACACTCGCCAAACATCCATCGCAAAAGCCTCCCGCAAAGGGGTAACAGACCCGCGCACTAAACTCGGGCCTGGGGAGCGTAATTGGCCACTGAAGACCAAGATCACAGTCGCAGCCATCCGAGAGCACGAACAACATCTTATCTGATTCTGAGAGTCGCCGGCGAGATCGATAAATAAAGCCAACTATCTCATCGGGATGGAAACGACGAGCTCTCTCAAACAACAAAGATAGGAAGAGAATCGAGGGGGGCCTCCGGCAAAACGAATCGCCAAGGGTGTTAGTAGGTCTCTAAAATCTGCGCGATCACGCTCGAGTTCGCGGTGCCTTAGCGACTGAGGACGAGCGGAAGGGGATGCGGGCTTAAACGTGGGCAAGGTGATCGAGGACATCCCGAGCTTAATAGTGTTCATTCTACTGGTCTGATATTTCTAGGGTCGGTGCTCGCGGTTTTCGGTTGCCCTCTATGTAAACCTTTTGGGTAGTCGGTCTCCTCGCCGGTCTCAAGGTCAAGTGGCGCTTCAGGGCTCGAGTCCTCCGAGGTGGAGCGCTGCCTCTATCCTCAAACTTAGACCCTACTCTCGGGAGGGGTGTTTTCACAAAAGAAACTGCCGGCTAACCGCGGAAGATAAGGGACCCCTTTCTCCCGAAAATCAGAGCTCGCGCGGCTTCTTTTACAATGGTTTCAGAGGTGAACCGGCCCACTGAGGAAATACTTGACACCAATCAGATTCGGTAAATCTTCCCGAGGTCTTAACAAAAAGAAAAAGCGCGGATCCGGTCAGCGAAGGGAAATGAAGGATCACTGGCTCTGCAGCGAGTGCGGAACACGGCGCCGGGCGAGTCCGCGAAGGGTTAAGGGGGGAAAAAAAAAACATCCAGCTGGGGGGTTCGAGAATAAGGGGGCAAATTCATCGACCAGAGGCGACTTAGGTGGGCGGTGAACCAACTTCGCATCTGACGTGTGCGCGACGGGTAGTCTCTCCCAACAAAATCTATGCCAAGACCTGTCTAGCGCCTAAGAAAAGTACGAGAAGTGTTCGAGAAAAAAAAAGCCTGTCAAAAATGACGTAGCGAGAATCTTCGGTCAAAAAGGGGTAAGGAGATATCAAAGGCGATTACGACGATTTTAAACTGGGGCTTGGGAAGGGAGTGTCTGATAGAAAAAAGGGTCAAGCTAGATTACCAGGGTGTCGCAAAAAAGAATGTAAGTGAAGGTCAGATCTTCTATCATTAACCCTCTACTTGCTGCTGTACTCTTCAGAATACTTGAAGTGCGTTCTGCGTAGCGGGAAGTCAGGGAAAGGGCCTGACTCTGACTTCAGGGGGGAAAAAACAACTTCTCCTGAAAACAGGGGGGGGGATAGGCAATTCAGGGGGGAACTTGTCGTCCGGGGCGTGAAACCTGAAATAAAGGGACACAGAGAGAGGGGGGGGGGGGGCGCGAAGCGATCGATCCAGAGCTTCCATCATGAGCCAGACTGCGCGAGGGAGGGGGAAGGGACGCGACACGAACCCCAGGGTTAGAAAATTCAAGGCAAGATCGAAGGGGGCTGGGGTGTCGAGAGGAATGAAAAATACGTCGTCACTCCTGCACGCGAAATGGCAATAATTCTTCTCAGAATCACTTGTGGAAACGGGCAAGCGAAGAAGAATCGTCGAAAGCAAAAAAAGAATCAAAACGGTCAGGCGGTCCCGACGGAAGTCAAGGGAGGAAAAAAAAAGATGGAAAGGCCGAGAAACCGGAAAAATGCAAAACTCGGGGCAGAGTAAAAGCAGTCCGAAGAAAAAGAGACCTAGAGCGCCGGAGCAGTTCCAGAGACTGGCCGACGCAAAGACCGAGGGAAAAATGACAGAACGATAGGTCGCTCGCTGGGAAGCGCTGGGGGGGGGCGGTGCCAAGCGCAACCAGCAACAAAGAACACTAAAGAAGATTGAAAATCCCTCAAATCCGGCCTTCCCCCAACGCTGGAGCAGGCTAGAAACAACTAAAACGGAAAATCAGGAGCGGTCTAGACTGAAAAGAAACTCTCAAAGAAAGCGAAGAGAGGGAAAGGGCGAGGGTCATACGGTGAACATCTCAACGCGTCTAACGTAAACCGAGAGGGGAGAGTTGGGACGGGGGTGGCGGTGAGACGTCAACGGGGCATCGAAGGGAAACGGGGAAGTCGGAAATTCCTTATAACTAAGCCACAGGAAGCCGGAAGATACCATTTATCTAAGCAGAATAGAAACGGGGGCCGCCGCGATCCGTAAAAGCTTAAGAGGCTCTATCGGGGAAGGACGCATAACAGATCCAAGAGGGAAGGAGGTTTCAATCTTAATCTTGATCGCCGTTATTTACGTTGGGAAAACACCGCTGATTGGGAAAAGAAGAATCCAAGGTACTCGGGATGGGGAGATTCCTTCTTCGCGCTACTGAGAATCCGAAGGGCTCCACCTCGAGTCTCAGGCGAAGTTACGCACTAGGATCGGAAGATTATAGGGGAAAGTTCGAAAAAAAGAAGGCAAGCGCTGTTTTACGGTACAATAAATTCAACGCGAAACCGTGAGAGAAAGCGCAGGGAAGATAAAAGGAAGCCTAAAGGAAGGTGGTCACAAGACGCGAGTGCCATGAAAATCGACCAATGTTACGGCCGGTTCGGGCCTCGGGTGCCTGCCTGCCGGAAAGGAAACTAAGTTGGCGACTGGGGGTGTGACTTGGCCAAGGGGGGCGGGGTTTCAAATTCTAATCCTAACTGTGCAAGCAAAAAAATCAAGTTTCGGAAGTCTGAGATGAGGGGGAGAGAAGGGAAGGGAGGGAGGGTTTCCTTGGCTGGTATAGAAGGTCAAAACGGGGGGACTAGATTCACGACAAAAGTGCAGCTAGGAGGAGCTAGAAATTGGTGGGGGGGAGTGGCATTTAAAGAAGGCCGATCTGGAAAATCGCGCTGCTGTTGTTCTTCTAAAGTCGGGGCCGTGAGGTGGGGTGAGGGGGGGTTGTATGTGCGTGGTCTTGGTGAGTCAAAGCTAAGGGACAATCGCTAACGGAAGGTGGGAACTAAGGGTTGGCCGGGAGGGGGAGTCATCTCGCCTCGGGGGGGACCACGGACAAGGTAACTTTAGGGAAAAATGCGAGAGAGTTGAGAGGAGAAAGCGAAACATTTGTTGGTTGAACCTCTAGAAACTGACGAGGAGGGACGTGAGGAGAGCAAACACCAGTTTAGCCTCGGTCCCAGCTAGACTCGTTCGGAAACAAAGACACAAGGGGGGGGGAGGAGGTAAAAGAGAAAAAGAAGCTCGGTAGAAAAAAGTAGGATCCATCGAGACTTTCAGGGGGGGTTTCGAAGCTCATCGATGAAAATAAAAACCCAAATTGGTCTTTGGGGAGAGTCGATAGTGAGCTCACTTTTTTCAGTTCTTGTCAAAAAAAGCGAATCTAGGTAAGAGGGTCAATCCGTATCAAAGAAAGGGACAGGAAAGGATAGAGATTGTCCCCGCGGCTGGAATGATCCATCTGAAAAGAAACAAAAAAAAAAGCATCTTAGATCGGGAGATAACCCCGAGTCGAGCGGGTTAAAAGAAGGATCGAAACCTGCTCTCACAAACCGTTGAAAAAACCTCGCGAACTATCAGGGGGGAGCTGGAGGGATTCAGGGGAAGAGGAGGAAACTGAAAAATTGGGGATCCCATCAAGGGAATCCACCGATGTGCCACAGCTCTGGAAGAGAGGCACCGAAAGCGGAAACCAGGGGGTGGGGGTATGACCATGGGAGGCGTTGGGAGAGGGGCCCCCTTCCAACAAGGTCAAACACTTCAACAAACGCTAGGAAACTAGTCCTTGTTCAGACTAGTAAAGAGGAAGGAATCGGTAAAAAGGCCGTAAAGGGGGTAAGGTTCTGCTCCGAAGGGACACACCCGCTCGAACTACGAGGTTTGTAACGGGGGACCGGTAAGGGGGGAGAAATGGGTTATCAGCAAAAGGTTTCCCTGGGATACGCCGTGAGATGAAAGGGAACCACGAGATGGAGAGCCAAAAGAGGGAAGTAGGGGAAACTTGCAACCGCTAATATGAAAGGTAGTCACGTCTCAATGCTATGTCAAAAACAGATGTCGTGAGATCTAGAGGAAAAGGGGGGGGGGCGTCTTCTACGTTCATCCCAGACTCTACTTGGACTGGAAAAAAAAAAAAAATGGAGAGCACGAAGCGGTTGCGCTAAAAAAAAGAGAGAGAGAATAATCTCAGGAACTCACACAGCCGATTCTCAGGGGGAGGGGTATCATTCTAGGAAGGGGATCAGTGGATACGGAGGGGGAGCGCGACGAGAAATTCCTAAAGTCAGTGGGATATAGGGTGGGGGATAGTCCTCATGTAGACGGCCTAACGAGAACCGGAAAGGTGGAGGACAAAGGGAGGGGGTGGGAAAAATAATTCCTCATTCTCTCAAAACCTAACCCTCCTTCGGAATCCTCGCAGGGTGAGAAAGAAGGGGGGGCTGGAAAAAAGGGAAGGAAAGCGGTCCGAAATGTAGAGTATCTTTCTGGTCTGGCCTTGGAGAAAATGGCGACGACCGGTTTAGGGGGAGAGAGGAGGGAAAGGCGGTCTTCCCGTTCTGGCTATCTAACGCTGGACGGTTGTTGGGAGGACGCGGAAAAAAAGGCACAATCTCAAAACAGAGGAGTCGCAAGAGAGGGGAAAAGCATGGGAAGAGGGGGGGGGAGAGTCGGCAAACACTTGCAGAGGTAAGCTCGGGCAAAGAGTTGAAATTCAGGATCTCTCAAAGGGAGCTATAAAATGTACGGTTTGGCCGCGGAGTAAGAGGGAGGGACGGAAATACTTAACGAAGGTCGCTAAGGGGCTACGTAGAGGGGCGAAAGAGGAGGAGAGAGAATGGGGGATTCAAGAAACTTGATTGGAAATCAAAAGAATCTTGGAACGATGAGCAGGCTGAAGCAGAGGAAGCAGAGCAGAGAAAAAGTCGAAAAAGACGGCGCTCGTCCCGAGACGGTGACGATCACGATTGGCTGTCGGGCGGCCGACCGAGCAAGGAATGTCAGACGAGAAAGCAAGAGGAGGGAGAAGGCAAAGTCTATTTCAATCATCTGATGGGAAAAGGCTTCCGGGGGGGCAAAATCCGGATCCTCACTCGAGAAGAAAAAAGAGAAGAGATTTTTCCGGGGGGAAGTTTGGGGGGTGACCAGGGAGTCTAGCCGACTCATGGAAAAACGGTTGAAAGAGACTGAGAAGAAGACTAACCTAAAAGATACACATACGTCTCACTCAGCTCGGGTAAGGTCCAGATAATCTAGACCAGAGCGGAGGGGGGAAAATCTGAGATTCCAGGAGCGAGCTTTCGACTTTGAGTAAGGTGGAGAAGGCAGTCTCAAAAAAAACCAGGCAAAAAAGGAAAGAAAACTCCCAAACCTGAAAGAGTCTGGGCACGGGAATCGAGCAGGTAAAAAGGGAAGCCAAATTAACAGGGAACTGAATAAAAGATGCAGGGAATGACTGCAACGCCTACTCTTAGCCTCAAGAAACTGAAGTAAGGGGGAAGGGGGAGTGGCGAGACTTGCTGCACATCACTAATAGCGGAAGGGAGTTTTTGATGCACCCAAGAAGGAATCAGCCCGCAACTAAAAACTTGGCAGGCCATATTTGGTATTAATGGACCCGAAAAGGTCGAGAGAAACCCGTGCAGGGGATGGAAAAACCTAGGGAGAAACCTTCTCCTTTGAAGAATAAGTCGGGGATAGACCGCCGTAAGATCTTTTCAGGAAAACGGAATAAGGGGGAATATCCGAGCGGAAAGGGCATGACTAAGAGTAGTCCAGCTACCACTACTTTAGAGGCATAGAAAAGAACAGAGAGGGGGAAATAGATTTCCTCGGATGTTTGAGAAGTAGGTACGAGGGAAGGAAAACGTGAAAAACCGAGGAGAAGTTCGCTCTATTTGCTTCTCAAAGGGGTCACTGAGGAAGGTCAAAACCTCGTACCCCAGGTAAGGAAACTTGGTGAAAAAAACCGAAAGAGAGGCGGGAACTACGGAAACTAGGGTCTTCTTCATGGGGGGCGAGGCCAAATTCGGCCCTCAAAAGCAAAAGAAGAAAGTGCCCGGGGCTCGATGGAGAAAGTAGCGAACAGGGGGGGGAGACCACTAAAGGTAACACAACCGAGCCTCCCCAAATCGAGAGTCACCCTCAATCATCCCCTAATGATCAGTCCACGTCAGAAAGATTTTCTGGGTCTCGATGCTGGGGGGGTCCAAAGGCCTCCGCCAGGGCACGACCCAAGATAAAAGGGCTTCTACTCCCAGATCCCTTGCACACAGAACACACTACACAGCGCTAAGAGAAGAGGAGAGAGACCGTCAGTCTAAGCGAATAGACACTCTCATAAGTATGAAATTGAAAAAGGGATTGACGAGCATCTCTAGAAAAACTAGGTATTAAAAGGAAAGAGGAGAGAGGAGGGGTGGCCGACTGCGAGAACTCTCGGATATACGGGGTGCTTTTAGAAGTCTATATATCCTTCGGGGCTCTAAGACTCAGAGGGGGGGGGGCTTGGGGGAAGGTGAGCGAGGAAGGATGAAATCGAAGTTGAGGCTTCCGGAAGTTTTCCAACAGTCGCGAACCATAAGAGAGTGGGGGAGAGGGGTTAGGCAACGCAGGGGGGTTTGTCTCATTTATTGTTCTCTCGTGTAAAAACCAGGATGGGGCGCCACCTTTTCTCTCTAAGGGAAAGTCTAAAAACTGTTAGTGGAGGCGAGGATATGTAGCCTGACGTTTTGCTCTGAGCTTAAGAACTAAAGAGATCCGTTCGAAGACAGATGTGTCTGGTGGTGACCACACAGGGTTCCCGCTCTCGGACTCTGGGAAGAGGGGGGGGAAATGGTCCCCTTGCTCAATGCTGCTATTAAGCATTAAGTCATAACGGCTGGTCTTCTGTTCCGTTTTCTTCGTCGGGCTCTCTGACCGCGTCTCGGCGAAGGGGCGAGTGAAAAAGAGAGGGGGTTCAGTCTCGGTACTCTGGGGTTGGGGAACTAGTCCGAACCCCGAGCACTATATCCATTAGGAAGACGATCCTTAAGGCTCAGCGAGGAGATAGATCAGTCGTCCGGCCATGGTCTCCTGATCAGAGCAAGTGTGCATACAGTTCATAGGTGGGGACTAGGACGGGGTAAAGGCATGATACCGAGGAAGGGAAAACGTTGGTCAGGGTGCGACAAAGAAACTCATAGGACAATGTTGGATACATTGGAGGAGAAACCAAAACCCAATAGAAGACAGAAGGGGGTCCAAAAAACTATCCTCCTTATCAGGGGTGCCTTTGGTGGACCCGCGAAAATATAAGGGACTCTATCTCGGGCAAAAAATGCTCAACTGGGAAAGTGGGAGAGATCCCGATAAAGTAGGCGGTTTTTCTATTGGGCGGTGCTCCGGGGCGACTCTTAGGCAAAAAAGGGTAAAAAGACCAGACGGGCGCAGAATGGAAGAGTCCCGATCTTGGCTCTATAATATCCCTTAATGAGAAGAGCACATGCGAGGGAGAAGGGGGGGAGAAGAGGAGATGTTGCTTCGCGTTGGACGGCGGCGCGTCGCGTCAACTGGAATTCTTCGCTGAGAAAAACCACCTGAAGTTGAGCACCTTTCAGAAGTGAAGAGATTAGGGAGGGGGGAGGGGGACAGGATTTACCGGAAAGGGAAACACATCTAGAAAGGCTGAAAAAGTGGTCAAGGAATCGCTTACCGCGAGCTGAGGCGTGGGAAACCGCCTGCGAGCGAGAGGGAAGAGAAAAAACTACCGCCAAGGCGTGATCGTATTAATACTTTCCTGAGCCGGGGGCTTGGGCAGAAAGGGTTCGAGTTCCCGGCTAAAGCAAGGCATCGCCATCCGGAAAAAGAGCTTCTCAGGAGACGAAGAATGGGGGGGGAAAAGGGGAAAGACTAACTTCTTCGCCAGCAAACGGGGGGGGCACAGAAATGTACGGAAAAAAAACAACACTTGAAGCCATGAGAATGGGGGAACCAGGTCCCACCCTATGGACTTAACGACGCTGAAAAAAGGAGAAGATCTTCGAAGGGCAACGCAAGTGAGAGAAAGAGAATACAAAGAAGGCTAATAAAAAGACGTAGAAAGGACCAGACCGGTCATCCTCCGACCGAAAGGGCTAAAAGTTCAGAAAAAGAATGGTCGGGGGGGGACGCGCTGTGGGGAAGCTAGTTGTTGGGAACGGGGGAAAATCAGATCAAAACACCTCACGCCGGGCGCCTTGATGGGGGAGACGTGAAAACTCAAAAGAAGCAACAAGAGGGAGGGGATGAAAAACGGTGACTCGTATACGAAAATAAAGCGACAAGAAAGATCAAAAAAAAAAGAAGCATCTTAGGACGCTCAGGCGGGGGGCAGGCACCGGGCAATCCCTCTTAGACTCCAAGAAGATGGTTATCGTTCTGGTTAGGGATAGGACGGCGAAGCAAGACTCCTGAAAAAAAAAAAATTTCAAGGGGATTAACTTACAGCGCCTCGGTAGGGACCAGGAAAAGAGAAAGAGAAAAAGAAATATCCTCCGAAGAGCACGAAAACTAGAAGCCGCGAAAAAAGCGTCCTGAGCATAAAAAATCGCCAGCGGCAACGGAGAGGAGCTGTCGCGCCGAGGGGGGCAGACACAGGGGGAAGAAAAAATCCTGTGACAGTCGGGGAAAAAAAACGAAGCGTCGGTCTTAGTGACGACCGACGGAGAGGCGGAAGCAGACGTCTGCCAGAGAAGAGAGAGGAAAGGGATCTGATCGGGGGGGCCCTTAAAGAAGAAAGGTGAGCTTCGGATTCAGGAATCGACGGGGGGCGGGTCGCGAAGGCCAGAACGGGGAGAACCACTACAGTCTGACGGAGACCAGGGGTGACGCGAAAGGGGTACACCGAAAGAGCGCGAGTTGGGAACCCTTCCATTCAGACTACATTGGCAGGGGGTACGGCACATATGGGGGGAAAACGGGGGACAGGGGTTCCGCTCGAATTAACACTTTAAGAGTGGGAGAAAAACGACAACGACGACGGGTGTGCCGTTTCCCACTGTTTGCCTTGGGACATTACACTCACGGATTAAACACCCTGGTCGGAAACCATCGTGCAGTCCGTAATATTCGGTAGGATTATTGCAAAATCACGGATGGGCCGGAGGGTGATTGAGGGATATGCCGGAGCAAAGCATGCAAGGAGAAAAGTAGGAAAATGGGGTTTCTTTGTAAGCTTTCAGAGCGAATCACATGTCTATCTGGGGGGGTTGGGGGGATAAAATCTACCTATTTCCTGGTTGGTTTTAAAAAAAAAGGGGTTGGAAGTATATCGTAGCCAGAAGCCAAGTCTCTGAGGACGGTTCAGAGTCCTTTGAGGGAAAGACCGGAAAAAGAGGGGTATCAAAGAAAGCGAGTTGGGAAGAAGGAAAAAGAACATGTTTGGCTACGCAGAGTTCCCGAGCAGAAACGCAACTAGGGGGGGGGGTTGTCAGCCTGCAGCCGGACTGCAGACTAATGACGTCTAACTGGGAAAATCAGGACATCGGGAGACTCTAGATCTCTAAAACAAAAAAAACAAAGGGAGTATTGAGGAAAAAAAGAGAAGTACGGAAAAGGTACTAAAAATTGGATGAAACCCGGGAGAGAAGTTAAAGATCGCAGAGCGGAAATAACACACAATAGTGATGCGTAAATCATAATCCCAGCCACAGGAAAGTGGATTTAAGTGGACACAAGAGAAGAAGAAAGGCAAGCATTAGATCTAGAAAGTAAGTACGCGCGCGAGTGGGGGAAACGCAGGAAAAAGCGACAATCCGGCAAACCGCAAAACAGACCAAGGCGGAAATCATCAAAAGAGAGAGAGATGTTTCTCTGCCGGGGGGAGACCGGCCTCACGCCAAAAACCGTGTGAAAGGGGTAGCAAGGGGGAGCGCTAGGGGAGGAGTAGATCTCCTCAGAACACTGGTCTAGAGACTCCTATTGGAATCAGAGCGCTTGGCCTCCTATACCTCCTCTTTCATAATAAAGTAAGTGATCGTCATGATCTTCTGGGGCGGCGGGGACAAGGAAACAAGGTGCCCGCCCAGTCTAAAACGTACGGGCATAGCGGGGGAGGGACCTGCTTCGACCGCGGAACCGAACCTGCTTACTGTATGAGAAATTAAGTCCTTGGAAATCGGCTAGGTCGTGGGCTGAAAGGGTAGTCGGAGGAGAGAGAGGGTGTCTCAGTTTCTGGGAGAATTCGAACAGTCACAATCTTTGACGTCCGGAAAGATGAACGGAGGAATGGGGCAACGATGCCTATCGACAAAAGTGGACTGGGAATACAGGCACTATAGCTTGTTCGCAGCCCGGAGGGGCTGCTAAGAGCCAGTCCCGGCCGGAGTCCACAGAGGAAGCAAAGACTTCCAGTCATCCTGGTGAAAAGACACCTAGAGAAAAAGAAAGACAGCGCTACTCCTCTCTGACAAACTCCTGGGTTATCAATAAGATGCGAGTAAGCGGTCGGAGAGAGAGGCAGAAGAAGCTTGGAGAATTGGGTAGTCAATGCGAAAACTGTGGCATCCTAGCTCGTTGCAAGGGGTGTTAGAAGGCAGTAGGGGGGGGCTCACGTCGACTGGGGACTCACAGGCACCAACCACTCTAAAAGATTTTAGGCCATCAGAGGTAATCTGGGCGGACAGAGAAGAGCGATCTAAAGAATTAGGACACAGCTGATCGGGTCTTTCGTCCTGGCTACAGTTTAATACGAGCACGGGGGAGGGGGGAGATCCGCGGCCCTCTGGGTGAAGCCAACTTCTTTCACTCTGTAAAAAGGCGAAGGAGGGGAGGGGGGAGAGAGGGCTGCACCTTTTCCAAACAGCGCATCCAAAGTAGAAACATAAATCAGTTTGAGAATGGCTACGCTAAGTTTTGACGTAGGAAAGTATAGGGGAATTCTCCGGGGAGAGCTATTGTACTCTGAATCTGGTTCTAACGGATTTACGTTGCCGTCTCATAAGGAGCGATAAAGAAGGGTAGTGTCAAGTCCATGCGAACATTCGCAGGTAAAAAAAAGACCGGGGTCTCGAGAGTTTGGTCCCAGCGATGGCTAAAGGAAAAGGGTAGAGCGGGGACGTCCCCACATGAGTTATGACAGCTTCGAAGGGGGGGCGGGACGAGGGCGGAAGAGGCTCGTTCTCTCATCTCCGCGGCCACTTAATCACACCAACGCTAGTCCCGTATAGATGGTGTAATACCCAAAAACCCCTCACAGGCGACTTGGAGGTAGGTGGGGGAGTGACGGATCTTCACTTTTTCTCACGATCGGGCAAGAATGGGGAGACGCAACTATCTCTCCTTGAGAGGGGTCTACAAAAAAGAACTCTAAGGTAAAAAAATGCTTACCAAAACCGCCGTACGCCTCCACGCGGAGGAACAGGAGGACTTGCATGCAAAAAAGGACAAAGTGTGTTTTCGGGCACGGCAGGCCGGCCGGAAAAATTTTCAAGATACTAAGCCTACACAAGAAAAGGCTCAAAGAGGCCGCAGGGGAGAGCGCAGGTAGGAGTCCTTCCCAGTCTACAAAAAAGAGGAGACGTACTGAAGCGTACACAGAGCGGAAAAAGGGGCTATACAGCCGCCTCGCATCCCGCCGGACCTACAAGCGCTCCGAAGACAAAGCGGACGTCCTGTGTAAATCTCGCCGACCCGACGCAGGTCGAAAAAACGTAGGGGTCACTGCCCGGCCCGGGAGGAAACCAAATTCCTAGAAGAGGGTATGAGCTCTAAAAGTATTTCACGGAAGTTGCACTGTCTACTACGGCGCGCAACACTCTCATACTGGATATGTGTCCAAACGCCCAATAGAAGGCGCCTAGGTCGATAAGGAAACCCAGAGATCAACCCATCGGCTTGAAATTGTTAAAAAACACGAACGCGAACCTGAAAGCAAGGGGCACGTCGTTGAAAAGACTGAGAGGGGAGGGTGACGTAGAGCCTGGATGAAGGAGCGGCAGCGATCAGGGACCGAAGGGACAAGAGGGAGGAAGGGAGGCCGCCCTGAAGAGGCATATTTGCCTATCTGGGGGATAGGACGAGACGAAAAATTGGACAGCCACTCTACTAATAAAGTCTAAATTGATCGGGGAAAACATGGGGAAATTAGATGAATAGGACTAGATGGGCTATCTCAGGTTTAAAAAAACCGCCAACCCTCGGCTAAAGTTTGATCTGAGAAAGATACTGGTTATGAATCTGAATCACACCGGGAGGAGCCTCTATCAAACGAGTCTCACGTGCCCTGAAGAAACTAAAGAGGGGATCTAAGCAGGGGGTTTCAACT
>Ga0179591_1273802_pt1 | contig 15070 bp, 14 predicted proteins | sample CZOMad2_1_08_16f_FD_182891 | JGI IMG/M metagenome (GOLD analysis project Ga0179591, IMG submission 182891) | Vadose zone soil fungal communities from Angelo Coast Range Reserve, California, USA - CZOMad2_1_08_16fungal (PacBio error correction) | ecosystem: Environmental > Terrestrial > Soil >...
TGGACCTGTTTTGAGGGTCGCGGGGATGATTTTCCGGTTGGGTGGGAGCGGGTTTGCTGGCCCTCCGGGGGCGGGTGGTGTCAGAGCTGAAGGGGTCACCTGCGACCGGCGGAGATCAAACAAAAAAAAGAACTACAGCCACCTCGACGAGAAGAGGTGCTGGGGAAAGCGGGTGAGAAAAGGGCTAAATCTGGATTATTCCTGGTCAGGGACAGATGCTACCGACGAAGTCCACTGCTCAGGGGAATGTAAAACGGAAACTCATGTACTGATGTAGGGTGGTGGAAATCTCCATCTACTTCGCGTCCTACTTTCGGTTAACCATCGACGGAGGGGAGAATCGTCGTCCGAAAATCAAGCTGGGTCCGGACGGACTTCGCACGCAGAATCGGCTTCTCAAGTCCAGAGCGAGAGTCGGAGAAAAGTTTCGCGTCAGAAAGGAAAGAAGGGGAGGAGGACCGGGAAAGGGGCTCGGCCAAGAATTGAGTAGTGGAATGTCGAGGAAAGAACGGGGGCGGTTCTTAGGGCAGTCCCCGGAGAGGCCATGGAGGAGCTGAAGCCTTCCCTGGGGGGTATCTCCTGGTAGTAACCCAGTTTGGGAGAGTACGAACATTTGGCGGAGCTCCCGCAGAGAAGGAATTGTGAAACTCTGGATAACTGGGAGAAAACGAGATATCAGGGGCAGGGAACCCAAAAACGGGGACTCTTCAGGGTTTATAGAACTATGTACGCCATCCTTTATCACGTCCCCCAGGCTGAGACTTTAGCTACGGGTTCAGGACCGGGCAACTAATTCCGGGGGAAGAAGTAGAAGGGGCTTTTAAGCAGGGGGGGTCTGGGAAGCACTTCTAGGCCAGTCGGGCTCTTTGACGGGGAGGGTACGCACGTGCTGTCAAGAAGCGAGAAGAAGTCATATCTTGCTCTTATTAAGATAGGTATCTAACATTACTGATAGGCTGAATAGGAGGCCGTCGGGGGCTCTTCCGCGAGGCAGAAAGACGCAGAAAATCAAACAAAATGAGAGAACGGAGGGGAAACAACAAGGCACGGTCACCTGTATAGACAGGAAATCTTTCCATATAACCAAACGCGTGACGGGTAAGTTTCATCGGGCCTGGATTCAGGACCACAAGCCAATTTATCATGATTAGGTACGGAGGAGGTCGATCTAAAACGGCGGTATTCCTTCCGGCTCAAAAGGAGTACGAAGGGCGGGCTTGTATCTTCTGTTAAGGTGGTTTGGGGGGCTGGTTAAGAGGGTACGAAACGAAGTCTACTAGAAATAGCCGCAGCTCTAGCAGGTTCGGCCTGGACGGATCTCTCTACACAAAGGAGGCCGGACAGGCTCCTTAAAGCGGGCGAGGACCCACGAGAACAAGGGACCCGCGAGATGAACTGGAGCGAGGGGTCAAAGGTGTCTTTTTTGAAGGAGTGATCGAACCGATTCTTGGTGGCCAGGAAAAGCGGATGCCTGGACACTACTCCTTACAACCCAGCCCCCGATGGACTCATACCATTGACCAATCCCTTCTCGAGACTAAAACGGACGGATCCTATCTGCATGAAAGAACCAAGGAATCTCTCGGCAGCCCTCTCTACTATGGAACCTTAAAAGCCCCAGTAGATAAGAGGTCCCCGAGGATCACGGGAGCACCCGGAATACAATAGAGAAAGGTCGTCTTAATTTCGCCCGCGTCAAGAGTGACGTCAAGATATGTAATCGTAAGGGGTCAACCTGACGGACTGAGGAGGGGACGTGAACTGAACTTCTTCGCAGAAATAAGAAAAAAAAACTCCCGACAAGAGAAAGAGGGTAAAGGACCTAAGAGAGTGACCATGGCAACGCCGGGAGTTAAACTGAAAAGAGGACGGAGGGGTTTCGGCGGCCCGGTAGTGATCAAAGAAAGTCGGGCACACGTCGCCGGTATACGACCGAAGTCGTAGACGAGGAGGGGTTATTGGAAAGAAGTGATCGCCGATCGGATTGGCTTTCGAAATACCGCTTCGACGGGCAAGAAAAAAATGATTGGAGAAGGCGGGTTCCCGTCAAGGTAAACTAAGACTATTATCCCTCAAAAAACGGGGACAAGGTCGCGGAGGAGAAACGGGAATAGGGGTACTGATCCAAAAAAAAAAAGGTATTAGGGGTAGAAAATATAGATACTACTAAACGTCAGACCGACTGACGAGGAGTAAAGGTGTTGCGGGAAGCGGTCGTGGAAATTAATGAGAGTCTTTAGAACAAGCGTAGTGCCATCACATCTCCTCGGGCGCAGCATAGGGTCTGTCCAGTCCTAAAGAAGAGGCGGGGGTCGGGGGTCAAAGAAAAACCGAGAGGGGGTCGTAAACGTCTTCTTCGGCAGCTTGAAAGCTAAAGGCTAAGGAGCCTAGAAGAGAAGAAAAGTCGGGGTAATCGAAGTACTCTGCAGTCGATGGGGGGGGAAAAAGAGAGGAGACGTGGCCTGGACGCTAAGAGTCAAGGCGAGCAGAAAAGAAGATGGCAGAACATTATCACCTCTTCGCGAGCAATTAATAATACCGAGTGAGAACGATGCGCGCGTGAAAAACTTCATCGTGACGCTGCAAACAAGGAAGGGGTTTAGGAGGGGGTCTCGGAGTCGAGGCTCTACGTAGGGGATGGACGGGTCATGTGACCAGGCGCGCGAGATAAGGGCTCGCAGGGAGCTATTCTCAACAGGAAAAATACTGAAGAGAAAAAGGACAGTGATGGTAAGGGTGGGGGAGGGCGTGGCGGAGGGGGTAAGGCAGCGGCCAACGCGCTGAAGCCGCGGCTCGTCACGGTGATATCCACTTCGGCAAAAGCCACCGGACGCGAATCACTTTCCTAATAAGGGGTGAGCCTTTCGATTACCATGCCGCGGTGGCTAGCTGTTCCACGAGTGCGGAGAGAACGGCTGAGGCAGCTGAGAACTGGCTATTAGAGTGAAAAAAACGACTTTGGCCGCGCAACAGCCAACAAACACAGAATGACAAAAAGGTCAGAATCGTAGAAAGCGGAGAGGCAAGAAGCAGGACTTCTCTGAGAATTTCAAAGCATCTCGAAGGGCGACAGCTTGGCTTTGGTTCCGTCAACAAGTCTCACGCCCAGAGGACAACCGAGAGATGGCGGTTTGGGATCGCGGCTCCCGAAGGAGACCATGTGGCCCCTTTTTGGAAAAAGAATACGACTGGTAGAAAGAGAGGTGGTGAGGTTTTGTGGTTTGAGTCTCAGTGGGGAATAGCACTATTATCTCTGAAAGTGGGAATGGAGTACGCGAGATTGGGGGCATTAAGGCCTACCGAGGAAAGGGGGATTGAGCGTCAGGAGAAAAGGGTGGAACCAGTCAACAGCAGCGAGGGGGAAGGGGTCCTCCGGAGGACCGACAAAAGACGTCGTACCGGAGACTGAGAGAGCGCAGGCACGTGCAAATCTGGCACCTTGGAAAGGGGGACCCGACTCCCCGTGATAAGGGGCTGGAGTTATTTCCTAAGCAGACAGGAGGACGGCTCGACAAGTAAGGAGGGGGCCTGACCTTTCGGGGATCGTTAAAGAAAAAAAGACCTTCTTTATTCTACCTGACCTTATGACTCTAAGAGAGAGGGAGGCAAGGCGATCCATAATGACTTCTTTCAACAAAATCGATGGACGAGACAGGTTCAACACTCCGCCAGGAAAAAAACGGGGACTTGAAAAAAAGGGGCACTCTATCAGCGAGAGGGGCCGAAAAAGGAAGGAGGGAGCACTGTCCGCTCACGTAAGGAGAAGGGCTCTAGCGCACGGTAAAGGGAAAGAGGAAGGCGAGAGTAAGCCGAAGAGCAGCCAGCTTCAGGAGGGGATATGTGACCGGGTACACACGGGGTACTCAAGAGCGAAAGGGGAGCTCGTCGGAAAATGGGACACGGAACAAAAAGTGGCCAGAGGGGAGAGGCCAAAACCCGACGCAGGCAGAAAATAGTGTCCTTGTGGCGGAGGCAAAGGAACAAGCGGATGTAGAGGGGGTTCTGCTTCTAAGTAGGAAGAGACGTCCAAAGGATACCCGAATGAGAACAACCTTCTAGGTCCTTTTTTAAACGCGGATCGAGCTCGCCTGCGGGTTGTAATTCAGTAACCAGGGACCCCGGTCCACAGCGCCGAACGGCAGGACTGATTCAGGGAAAGAAAAACTCCGTGTTGTTTTGGGGGCCCCAAACCATCAGGAGGAAACGGAAGAAGAACGTATGATGCTAGGCATCTCCAGCTGTCTAGTCGGCGACGGGAAAGGTATTCCGGATAGGAAAAAGGATGATCCTAAGGCGCAACGGAGGGGGGATCTAGACGTAAATAGGTGGAGGGCCGCAAAAAGGGGACAAGGCGTCTTCACCTCAATCGGCAATAGACGCGAGAGAGTGTCATGATGACGGCAAGGGGAGCGGAGGGAGAGAACCAGGTCGGGGGCGGACTGAGGGCAGAGAAAGGCGACTACAGCTTAAGACAGCTTCCTGAAAGAAAGAAAAGGGTTCGGCGGGAAATGTCTTCGGGAAAAAAGGCCAGCGACTGAGGAGGTCAGCGACATCGTTCTCCTTCCTTTCACCACGCTCGAAAAAAAAGACATGAGGATGGAGCCTGCAAAGCTAAGGGGGGAGACTGGGGACGAACGCGACGGCGGAATAGGACTTAGTCAGACAGACGGCGGCCAGCTCGCCTCGAAGAGGGGAAAGGGGGGGCCACTGATCGTCGCTTTAAGGTCATGTCGTGGAGCGAACAGCATAGAGGCTGGGTAGGTGGGTCTAACGCACGAAGCAGAGAAAAGGAAGCGTTTCTGACTCAATGGGGTGGTCGAGAAGGGTGAGCGACGGAAAGAGGGGGTGAAGGAAACAATAGTTATCTGAAGATTCTAGTAAAATCAGACGACCGGGACTCCTTCGTCAACACCGACCTATAAAAAACAGCCCTCAAGCTCGACGTCAAGATAGATTGAAAAAAAAAAAATCCCTTCTTCATGGCGCAGGAAGACGTCTGAACTTCGGTCCTTCACGGTAGATAAGGCCTAAAAGAATTCCGTGCAAAGAGGAAAAACGACTCCTGGGGTTAAAAAGGGGAAGATGTGTCCCGGCCGTCGCTGGATGGGGGAAGGCCGGGTCAGAGAAAAAGAGGAATAAGAGAGACTGCCGGAGAGGTCTTTAGACTTCGCAAAAAACTACTAGCGAAAAAGAGGAGAGACTGCGATAAACAGGATGGGGAGGAGATGCAAAGGTAACAATAGAGAGAAAAACAAAGAGGTCTAATATATATATGTTGACAGGAACGGAAAAAAAGCTCTCAGGGGGGGTGGGGGGGAGTTAGAACTGAAGTTTTCTCTTCCGCGAAGGGAGTCGTCAAAGCCGGGAAGGACTCCAAGCGAAAAAAGCTCCATTCCGACCCGTGGGAGTCCGTCAAGCGTGCCTTTAAAAAAAAAAAAAGTGGACCGGACGCGAGAATGTACTAACTTCACTCGGGACTTGCGAAAACAAGAGGGGGAACGCGAGGGGGGGAGCAACCGGGGCTTTCTTCTTCTCAGGCCCGAGGGCGCTCAAGAGAAAAAAACAATATAGGAGAGCGAGAAGTATTAGCTCGTCTGTGGAAGGATTAGCCGCTCTCGGCTGGGGTAAAGACATCTGAAAAAATCTTCTTAAACGAAGAGCTGTCAAACCACCGGGCGTCGCCCGAACCAAAAGAGAGTAAAATTTTCTTCCGAGACCGGAGAAGCGCTACTAGGAAAAGAGCAAGACAGGAGAAAGACAAAGAAGGGGTATGTCGGCTGGTGAGCGCAAAGAATGACACAAGAAAGGTCAGTGAAGGAATCTCGGGAGAGCCCTTACGCCGTCGGTCCGGCGAAAAGGCGCCGAAGAATAAAATACCCGGGGGGGGGAGGGCTAGGCCGAAAAGTCCAGAACGGCATGGTGAGGAACTACCGAAGTCAGTGCTCTTCATCGGGCGGGGGGAAACAATGATCAGGAGGGAGACTACCAGCTACTTCATTAAGGGAATGGGAGAAAGAACCGTTCCCGGCGAACCAAGGAGCGATTACTCAGCTTAGGAGTGGTAAAGGAGATCACAAACAGCCCGCAGCGGTGCAAACCGCGGGCAATAATGGAGGGGGGGGAAAGTAGAGAGTCATCCTGCTCAAGATAGTACGCTAGCGGAGGGGGATAGTTCAGAGAAGCACGACAGTGGACGACGGGTGTGATCATCGACATGGGATGGAAGGGGTATCAACCTTCGAGGGGGCAAGAAGAGAGAAGGACCGCAAGGGCATATCGTAAGCGGGGAGCAAGCGCTTGGGAGAGGTCAGGTAAGAAGCCGAAGACTTGTCGTACGGGAGATCGTGAGGAAGGGGAGGAAAACGAGTTCTGCCGCCGAAGCGAAAAAAGGGTCGCGTATTGCCTGGGCTAGGTATGGCAGACTTCGGTGAAAAGGAGGCGATTCTAAGAGCGCTAGCGAAACCTCATGTTCTGCCGGTTGGCGACGTGTAGACTTCGAAGAAAAATCTTCTTCTCTACATAGGTCCGGATACAAAATAGTGAGATCACAAAATGGCGCCTGGCGGGACCCGCGGAAAGGAAATCTTGGAGAAGGCGTCTGGGGTGGGGAATCGCCTTTCACTGAAGGGGACTTCAGAAAAGCACAAGAATTACAAGCTGACCGCGTCACGGGGGTATAGACTGGGGCAAAAAAAGTAATGAGGAATCGCCCATGAAGGTTCGAGACTTTGGTAGGGAGGGGGTCTAGGACCTCGTCCGCGAGGAAGGACCGACCGGGGAGGGGTACTCCAAGGGAAAGAATTTCAAAAAACGGACCGGCTGGATCGGAGCGGCAACGATTGTATCGTGACGTCTGGGTGTATCGGCTAAAAAGAAAAGTTTTAGGGAGTGCTTGGAACATAAACGCAGACCCCGAAGCGGTGGAAGGCCTTCAAGAGGGGGGGGGGTATCTCCTGGGAGAGCCCTCTTAGTCAGAGAATCGTTCTAAAGATTAAGAAAGGAGGAACGTGAAGGGTAGGAAACCGGATCAGAGAAAACTGTTCGGCCAACAAATTCTCTGAGCAGGGCACCACGATTAGAGGTCTATAAAGGGGACCGGAAACAATTAGAAAGTCAAAAGGAGTCTTTACGTAACAAGGTTCACTTATAAGGTAATTTTAAACCAGGGTGTCAAGCTGGCCTAGACGGAGAAGGGACACTATGGGAATTCGAGGTGGGGGCAACGGGAGAGCACTTACTCGGAGAACGAGGAACTGATGTGTTGGCGAACTTGCTGCATATAAGGACCTAAAAGGAAAGGTAGAGGCGGAAGGGAGAAAATCGCAGAGCACAGGGGAGATGAGATCCTGGAGGGATATATCGTCGCGGGACCGTCTTCTACTAACGACAAAAAAACTCCAAATGAGGGGGAAAGAAAATAGTGTCCAACCCGGGGCAATGTGCACAAAGCGACCGGCTCTCAAAAACTATAATCCAAAAGCCTTCACCACCAAAAAGGATGGCATCTGGTGGAAAGTGGAAAAGGGGGGGAACGTTCCAACAAATCCAATGTCTGCATTAAGAGGGAGGTCAGTTCACGTCGTGGTGACCCACGCGTAAACCGCGGGAGAAAAAAATTTTAGAAAGAGGGAGGACGATGTGTACTCTTGAAGGTGGGTTGTGTACTTGGGTTACGGACTAAGGGGGGATCGACGTGCGGGGCTCAAACGGGAAAGGGGGGGGGGGGGGAAGAGCGGGATCAGCTTCGACGCGCCCGTCCGGGAAGAGGAAGGGGAAAAGGGGAGCTCGGAAGAGGAGAAAGGAACAGCAAGTCTAAAGAATATGAGGCTTCCAGGTTGTGAGGGCCTAAAGGAAGTTAAGAAGGAGCCGCTTTGCTGGCCAGCTCTGAAAAGAGGAGAAACAAGCTCTTCCCCCCAGAATGACCTCCAAAAAAATGACCCATCACTTGCGGCGGAGCAGGTACAGACGATGTATTGAATCTGAGAAGGCCTCACAATCATTCCCCTCTCGGCGAGAAGCCGCTTCCGGGGTATGCGACCTTGGAAAAGAAGGTAGCTAGCGGACGGGGGAAAGAGGAAGGCTGAGGAAAGAAAGGAAACGCCTTTAAAGCGTCAAGTAACGACGGTCCGCGTGAAAGCTTTCGCTAAGCCTGGCCTCGGGCATCGGGAAGGTCGGGGGCGCCGAATAGGCTTACAGGGTTGAAGAAAAGTGAAACAGGCTTGTATAGAGGAAAGGCTCGCCACCAAAATAAGCAATGAGGGGGGCCACATCGCGGGAAACAAACGAACGGACACTCGAATTCCGTACGTAAAAGAGAAGGTCCTGTCGAAAAGCGGCGAAGGAGCTTGCACGAGACCGACGACGAATCGTTAAGGAGGCAGGGGTTTATTGGACTCTCGCGGCTGAAAGGGGAGGGTTCGGCCAGAACAGATGGCGTTATCCTCCGGAGGAGATGATGATTTGAACTCTTCTGCCGATGCATCTAGACCATCCGCTTACGGAGACAACTTGTGGACAGACAGTGATCCAAATCGCGCGGAAGGATTCGGGCGGGACTTTACTTGTAAACGCAACAACAACAAGGGGAAGGGAGATGGATAAGGGGTCCGTACCGGAATCTCCAGAATAAATTGGTATTTTATTCCGGGGTGGAGGGACGGAAGCGTATTGCAGGAGGTCTTTATATTTCCGAGCGTAGTCATCAACGAGAATCGTCGAAGAGGTTTAGTGGAAGAGCTGAAAAGAGAGGTGCGGTGTTCAAAAAGACCGCCCTCGATCGGAGGGAAAATCGTCGCAGGTCACAGGAGGGAGCTAGACCGGGAGACGAAAGACACGTAAAAGGGGGAGGAAAGACATTGCCTATGGCCTCCGGAGTTGGGACAGCGAGGAGGACAAAGGACTAGAGTCGGGTGGGAAAAGGCGAACCGGTTCAACAACTATAGTCGGGTTTCGGAAAAGGAGAACAATCTCGCAAATCCTGTAAGGGGACGAAGCTGTCGAAGTCGTAAAAAGTGGGGCGCTTCAGCGTGACGCTGAAAAGGGGGCGGTCGGGAGAAAAAGAAATCGACGGTGTACTGCATGGGGCGGGCGTCGGCTCAAGTAGGGAGTATGGAGTCGACGTCGCCCTAAGGCGGGAGGGGTCGGGGCGAGACGTCTAGTGAGATTGGGCCGTCGGAGTCAAACCGAGAGAATTCACAAATGACTTTAGGGGTGGAGGGTTCTTCTTCGTGGTGTACTTCGTCAGGGGGTCCGGGGAATCGGCAAATAAGCGCTCCAGCAAGATACCCATAGTTAGCATCCAAACTCTTCGTGGCCAGCCAAAAGGACGCGAATTCATAGGGAGGGGTGTCGACTTGAGACGTGTCAATAGGAACTCAGGAGAGGGAGACTGGTCCAACAAGAGCTAGGCTCTGACGCGTCGATCCGCTGGAGGAGCTGCGGGGGGAAGAAGGAAGAAAGGGCGATCCTTACCCGCCACGCAGACCAACAAGGAAACGAGGCAAAGAGGAAAGGTCAGTGCCCAGAGGTAAGGAGACTGTCAAGGGACGAGGGGAGAGAGCCTTGTTCAGGGGAAAGCTCTCGAAGCCCTGGGGTTTTTTCAAAACGTGGCAAGCGAACGCTTCGCCGAAGGCGCGTGAGAAAGGGGGGAAATCGCGGAGGATCCGGGCGGGTGGGTACCTTTCACCAGGGGGTGTGGAAACTCTCTGTGGACTCATCCTCTTTGGCTGGGGTGGGGGGAGTGAAAGAGAGAAGAGACGACTAGATAATCTCAGCGACCGGGCGTACGGCTACTTTAGAGGAAGCGGACAATAAAAAAACTGCAGGATTCGGCTGAGAGGGAGCACCGTGCAAAAAGATAACCGGAAAAAGCGGCCGATCCGGGGGGCCTCAAACTGGGCCGGGGAAAACCCCGCTCCGAAAGAGGATAGAATTAGACCAGCAGGACAGACGGCCAGCATGATGAAGTATTAGCCGTCGCGCAGGGGAGAGGTAACTGGGCAGGGGGAATGACCCTATTTACAGGCAATAACCTTCATAGGGTCTCCTCAAAAAAGAACGGACGGAACTACTCCTTTGCTAAGGGGGGTTGGGGGTGGGTGGGGGGGGGGGGCGGTAAAAGGGTCAGAGGGGTCCACTTAACCCTGTCTCAAAGATCGATTAATGAAACCAGCCGAAAGGGAAGGAGGGAGGGTCGGGGCCCAAAAGATCCAGGTTGACTCTCATGTTTTGTGTTGTGGTGGCTCCCCTCAAAACGAATGTCATAACCAATTTGTGGGAAACTAGACCAAGACCAGAGAGAGCAGCTCAATCGGGCCGAGAAAAGGGAGGGGGGGGGCCTCAAGAAAGAAGCAAGAATTGATCTTTACTTCGCGATCGGGTCTCCGGACTCGCCTGCGCGGAGAAGGGAAAAAGTCCTCGGACCACACATCGCGTCAGATGCCGGCCGATTCCGGGGACGATCGTAGAGGCTGGGGAATCTCAGAAAAGAGTAAGGGGGGAGCAAAAAATACTCTACTAAGGGAAAGTCAAACTGAATGACCTCACCCCCGAACTTCTCACTTGTTTTGCCGGGGGAAAACGTCTGGAGGTAGCGAAATGCGCAGAAAATGTGCTCTTCGCGAACGAAGAAACAAAGGGATCCCTTCTCCAAAGACGGCTCACGGGTCGACTCGTGGTGCTAGCTTTGGAAGAAGAGCCTCGTACCGAGTGCAGGGACTGTTCCTTGAGTCGGAGGCACATTTACCGGGAGGTAGAACGGCCCACCGAATACGCGTTCCTCTTCGGCGGCAGAAAAGCAGGGAAAGATCCGCCCTGAGAAAACTGAACTGAGGGGAATTCGTTCTTCGACGGACATCAGCGAGAGGACGCACGGAATCCTCTCGGCCGGGACTGTATTGGAGTAACTGCAACTCAGGGGGAAAAGAATTTCGGAGAGAGTCCGGTAAAGTCAATGACGCCGAACATGGCGAATGTCGTGCTTGGCCAAGCGATATTCCACGAGTGGGCGCAAATACGTGGAGGGAGGTAATCGGAGATAGGTGGAGATGTGCGAGATACTCGCGGTCAGAAGATGGGAAAATAGTGCGGGAGACTCTCCGACGCAACTTCAGCCGGACAAGTACTGTAGCACGGGGTTCGGCGGGAAAGGGTGTCTCAAGAGAGGAGGGATGGTAGAAAACTCCCGTGCATCCTGAGGTGACCCGAAAAAGCTAGGGAGGAACTAGAACACGGAGGGGGGAGCCTCACCGCAGGAAAGTTTTAAGCCAAAGGGGCGGTAGGAGTCGCTAACTTCTGTCTTACCGAGGCGGACATGGAAGAGGAGTCCCAAGTCTTCATTGAACCTGTCGGGACTCAACAAAGAACAATTGGTTGTGAGGGGAGCTCGAATCAGGCTTATCGTCGGCGGCAAGGAGCAAACGGGGGAGATAAAGGGTGGGGCGACGGGGGGTTGAGGAAGGGAGAAAAAAGAAAGGTATGCCCTTAAGGAGGACGAGCAGTCCACCGAAAGAAAATTGCCTCGGAGCGCTCTAGAGGGGCAACCATCTTTAAACGACCCAGGGAGGGGAGAAAAAACTCGCAGTTCCCACAGGACAGTCGCCGTGGAGGGGGGGAGAGAGGACTTGGGAAGGGTGACCGATGCGTCATGAAACCAGCGTCGCTTAACGTCTGTTGTACCTAAGGCCTGACGCTGTACGGAAAAAGATGCCAAAGAGGAACGTCGATCGAAGGAAGGGAGCCATTCCCTGGGGGAAAAAGTACGTCTGCTCGGAAGAGGGAAACTTCTGAGAGAAACGTGCTTCAGAGTGGGCGGGAGGCCTTTGCCACTCTGGCTCCCCAACAAAAAAAGAGGGATGGGAGATAAGATATGTTTGAATTGGGAACGAAAGATGCGAGCACGTTTCGCACTTTGGAGATTCTCGAGGTTACTGCGAAGGAGGACGTCACCCAGGCAGGGAATGTGTAGAATGGAGAACCACAAAAAGGCATGGCACGGGGAAAGTAAAAAGACTTTCAGGACCGCTAGCGGGAGGCACAGGGGGGGCACTTTTCTACCGGAATAGGGCCGCAACTGGGTCTACGGTGGACGGCTTAGATGGAGACGGACTAAGGAGGAAGGCACTGGTGCAGGGATCTCGGGGGTTGTGGCTGGTTCTCGTCGGTGGAATTCTGGGGGACGAGTAGTCTGGCCTTTTCAGCCGTCTTCTGACGCACGATCGCTTGGGGTCCAAGCGTGTTCGCACGAACCGATTGAAAATGGCTTCCTAAACGAGGCCGGAGACTCATGGATAACGCCCCTTCTAGAAAAGAGAAAACAGATGCGAAGAGGGGGGGGAGCTCACAGGCCAGAAGCGACAAGTCAGGAAAATAGCGCGAGAGGCGAGAATCGAAGGACGGTCAGCTCAATCTGATCAGACCAGTTCGCGAGACAGATAAAAGAGGGCTGGGGCAGGAAAGTTCATCCGCAGTCTATGGGCGCTTCCTGGGAAGGGGGGGGGGAAGTCAGAGCCGGCTGGAGACGGAGAACCAAGGGAAGTCGAATGGAATCTACGAACCGTGCCGGAAAGAAAACGTCGCTCATGTGGGGCCGGAGGAATAAGTTGTAGTGGCGCGTCCTCCGCAACAAAGAAGCTTTGACCGTGAAGTAGATGGAATAGCGCCGAATCAGTTCGACACGCGCGGAGTTCGCGGGGGGGCGGGACGTTTTGGGGTGGGGGGGGAGGTGAAGACCTGTGGCGGCATCTACGTGAACTTATCGAGAGAAGCACTTAGCCATTAAGGGCAGCGACGCGGAAAAGTCCCCCGGATAATCGGTATCTAGCGGGATGATCGCTTTCGAGGCCTCAGAAGAGGTCGGAGGAACCGGGGAGAATGGGGCGTATGGTCTGAGGCGCCGGCCGGGAAAGCGATTAGCGTCGGTAATGGCTCGGTCCATGGTAACTTAGAAAAAGTCGGATGGATCGAGCTGTAGAACCTATAGTCGAGCTCCTTGTGGCGGCCGTTGGAGTCACTGAATCGGCTGAGGTCGAACGGTCGATAGCAAGCTGCGAACAGACGCCACGGAAGGAGACCCGGAAACTGGGGGACAACAAAAAAACACCCAAAACGACCGTGAACGTATTTCGTTGGGTTTGGGCATCGCATTAACGAACTACTTCCGTTTGGAAGGTACGTTGTAATAAGAGAGAAGAAAAAAACGTGCCCAACGCTCTCGACAACGGAAACACGTGGAGTATAGGAAAAGGCATTCTGATCACCAGGAGCGGCTGATAGGAGGGGGAATACTCAAGGCGAGTCCGGCGACCTGCTCTCGACGTAAGGATCAAGGAGGGGGGGGGAAAGCCTGGGAGTCATCTTTCTCGGGGGCCAAGGTTCCGATCGGGGGGGCGTTGGAAACGTTGGATAATGGCGGGGGGGCTGCCACCGCGCGTCCGTGAGGGAGTTTGGGAAAGAAACGACGTCTGTGGTCGCCGGGGGGCTATAAACGCGAGTCGTGAGACGAAAGAATTTCCTAGAGGAGGAATAAACTCAGGGATTTTCTGGTCACCGAGGGCTAACTTGTGGAAAGCCGTGTCGGGGCGGGATGAGCAACGTTCGTTTCCGTTCTTGCTAGACAGAGGTGAGTACCATGACTTGGAACGTTCTGGATGAATGGTGCTCACTGTTCACCATTCCAGCGCTGGGGGAATCTTGGGGTAGGGAGCGGAAATGTCTACTGAGGTCGGTTACATAGGGGGGGAATGAAAGCCGTCTTAACATAGATGGGATACTGGGTCGTGGGAAAACGAAAGGGTTCTCAAGTCAGCTCCTACCTGCAGAAGCGTCCGAGAGTCGAAGCTATGCAGGGTACGCCCGGATCTGGTCAGAACGGAACGATAGGCGACCGTCTCGGAACCGTCTGGAGAGATAAAACAAAAAAACAGAAAAGGAAAGGATACACGGGAGTGGCAACCACAGGTCGCAAGTATCGCCCAGAGGGGGAGTTCCCAACCAAAGACGGGGACTTCGGGAAGGAAGTTGTGGGGCAGGGAACAGAAAGGGTCGATGAGCTTGCGTTCTGCCTTCTCTCTACAAAACGCCCTTGGCCGTCTAAAAACCGAGGTGCGACCGTGCTGCTCTGGGGAAGGAGGGGGTAAAAAAACGGGGTTGGGGTGTGACTGGGGTGAGGACGATCGCAATTCTAAACTAGGGGGGTTCGATAGCGGATCGACTAGGCTCGCTCTAACAGAGACGGACCCAGGAGAGCCTCCGCTTTGAAACAAAGAAAGGGCACAAGAGATCTGTAAAGAAGGGCCTGTGCTTTTTTTGGGGACCGAATCGAACAGGGAAAGCGTGCTGGACGACGAGGCCGGGATGAATGCCCAATCTCCGGGAACCCCGCCAACGGAGAAGACTGAAAAACAGAACGTCGGTAGAGACGTCTCGCTTCTTGTCTACAGGAAGATCGTAAACTCGCCATCTAAACTCTGAAAGTGCTGTATCGAAGAGTGTTCTCAAAATGAAAGTATAGCCTAGGGGACGAATCCATCTTACAGAAGACAAGGCTGGAAGATCGGACATCTAATACAGAGGTCACTAAAATCTGCCGAGCTGACATCTGGGAGTCGGAATCGGCGCTCAACGTCACATTATCTCTAAAGGAAATATGCTGATCCTGGGCACCATCAGAGAGCGCTAGGTTCAGCCCGGGGGGGACTGCAGCCCGACGCAAAGAAAAAATCGAGTCATTGCAACCCTGTCGAGGCGGGTAAACCATCTGTACGGCCAAGAGTCGTATGTCGTGTTCTACTTCAACAGTATACTGTCGTTGGAGGGGACGGGGATAATCCGTCCTGGGGTGCAGAAAGTCGCCACAAAGGAGAATGCTTTACAGCTGGAGGGGTTCAGGGAAAACAGGGCTCGAATTTAGTTGAGGTTAGCCATAAAAAGAGAGACGGGCTGGCCGTCCGACGAAAGGGCTTGATAATGGGTCATCAAGGGTGTACGTTCTTAGACCGCGCATTCCTCAAAAAAGCGGACAACCTCAAGACAAACGAATCCCATCTCGACGGGATCGGGTCGAGGCGGGAGT
>Ga0179591_1334308_pt1 | contig 15070 bp, 15 predicted proteins | sample CZOMad2_1_08_16f_FD_182891 | JGI IMG/M metagenome (GOLD analysis project Ga0179591, IMG submission 182891) | Vadose zone soil fungal communities from Angelo Coast Range Reserve, California, USA - CZOMad2_1_08_16fungal (PacBio error correction) | ecosystem: Environmental > Terrestrial > Soil >...
AACATGACTCGCGGCGAGAGACGACAACTAAAAAAACATTAAAAGAAAAAATGTACCGAGAACAGGCACAGCACCATGGAAAACGACAACAAACCAACGACAACCGTAGGAAAGTAAGGGATGGGAAAAAAAAGTCGACCCAAATTGGTGGAAAACTGAGAGAAAGCCAAAAGTCATTCTAACTTCTCGAAAAGATAATAGTTAAGATCAATGTCGTTCTGAGGGGGGCGGACCAAAGTGCCCAATCGGGGGAACATCGAGAACGAAGGAGCAGCCAAAATGAACGGGGAGAAAGAGAAAAAGGAAAGTTGGGAATCTTCAAATGACGGTGCGTTGGGACGGTTCGCATTATTGAAGAAATGAAGTGAGCTCTCAGAAGTGAACGGTAAGAAATAAACGTACGGAAGGTCTATCAAGACCAATTAGCAAACGAAGTAAAAAATATCTTTGGTCATAAAAGTTTTGGCTGGTCATAAAATCCACCACCTACCATACTCAAGAAATTCAGCTGGGAAGCACGCACTTAGTAGGTCTTTAAAAGAAGGGCCCTGGGAACTTTCAACCCCAGCACTTGTTGAGGCTATTCCAAGGAATAGGGGGTTAAAAAAACAAACGGAGAAAATAGGAAAAAAACGAAGCTGGGGATGGGGGAAGGAGCGAAAAAGGGAAGAAAGAAATGGGAATAAAAAAAACACTTATAGCAGCGCCCCACTGATAGAGTAAAAAAAAAGACTACTGACCTCATACCTATGGAAGTCCCCACCCCCCACCCACAAACCAGCCACAAGAAAAGACATCTAGTCACAATAGTGATAAGCATTGAGCAGGGGATAAAAAAAGGGGATTAGCATCTCCAACGAACAGAAAGAAGAAATGACCACAAACCCGAGAAACTGCAAATGGGGGGAGAACCGCTCGAAAAAATTTGCTGGAAAGACCATTTTTCAGCAAATACCTCAATTGCAGAAAGGGGATCCCTAAGGAAAGGTAAGGTGCTAAGAAAGCTTATACAAGCAAAACCTCCGCTTGCAGGAAACTAGTAAAAGAAGTGTCACATTGAGACGGAAGAGTCAATAGGACGACAAACAGCTATCACACTACGGAGAACTGTACATGACAAGAGAAAAGGCCACCAAATCGCTACCGGGCGGGGGGGAGGAATAAGACATCTCGCCTCAGAAACATCCGTCGCACTCCTCGAAAAGGCATCACCGAAAGGGAACAAGTCAAAGAAGCCTTAAAGGGGGGGGGTTGAAGTTTGAAAGTGTACTCCATCCAGGGAGGGGAAAAAGGGCAAAGTCAAAGCGGGTGAGCAAGACGCCCGTAAACGATCTACAGAAGCTTTTACGAAACGACAAAGGACGATCATCATAATCAGTATTTTGGTACAGGACCAGATTCAATTGAAGGTGCTCGTTGGCCAGGAGATGTGTGAAATAAGGAAATCCGGAAATCACGGGGGAGGTTGCAGAAATCCACCGAGGGCAGGCGGAGGAGCAAGGTATAGCAGAAGTGGGGGAAGAAAAAAAAGGAATAAAGATCACAAATTTCTCAAAGAAGAAATGTGGAGACAAATATCGTGTTGGGGCCCAATATAACTGAGAAGAGTTTTTTCTAATGGTCAGGAGCATCTGTTTTCCCTGGCTTAGTCACAAGAGCCCACGACCGAATCGGAAATGCCCCTGATTTAAATCAGGGATAAAGAGGCACTCTCTTTGAGTGGGGTCGCAAAAAAAAAACCAGCCGAGAAACCCCCAACTTGTCAGGGTAACCGATTAGGGGGGGATGCGCCACCAAGGGAGGGTAGGGGGGGGCCCGGAAAATGTCGCTGGGTGAAGATAGGGGGGGGGGGGTAAATACAAAGAAAAGGGCATCTCGGAGCTTGGAGGGGATCAAGGAAGTAAGGTAATTGCACAAAGGGGAACAATCCGCAATTTTGCGTTCTTGCTGGAGGCATTACCATGAAAATCCAGAACGGCTAGGCCGGGCCACAGCGGGGGGCAACAGTCGCTTCTTTGAAGGTAATTATCGCTTCGCTGCCCACAGAAAAGGAAGCATGGGTGAAACGACTTCCCAAAAGGGAAAAACAAGATCAGCGCGTCGAGGGAACAGGGGAAGGGGAGATCGACAAGAAGACCGGAAACAAGGGAGGACGAATGCGAGAAAGGGGTTCCAGGAGCGATCGAAAAGGGTCAGAATTTGAAATTTCAGAATTTGAAAAACCGGAGACGATTAGGGAGCAACTCAAAGAAAAGCGAGCCCTACTACTGGGCATATCAGGAGGGCAACAGGACAGCAATAAGGGGGAAAAAGGGAAATGGCATCACGTCGGGTTCCGCGAACCAGGGGAAGCGAAGAAGGGTGAGAAAAATAGAACTGGAAGGAACACCGGCGGAAGAAAAAATCGTGTGGATAAGCAACCATGGGGGAATCTTCCAAGGTAAAAAAATCGAAAATGGAAGAAACGGGAAGGAACGCAGAGAGGGTCTCGCATCGGCAGATGAAGCCGGTGGTCTGCTAAGAAAAGGGGTCTGCGAAAAAACGGTCTAAGATGGACCACACGTGAGGGAGGCTCCATCGTAAACGAAAAAGCGTGACAAAAGAACCCTCAGTTGCGATGAGGTAGGGCTTGCGCAAAGAGGAACACTACACGAGGTGCGGAAGTTGGGGCCGTAGAATGGCAGGCTTTTGGATTGAAGTCGTGAAAGGTCCTGGCTGGTGTACCATAAAAAAAAGACCTTAAAGCGGATAAGTTCTTACGACGACCCAAAAATGGGGGTTGTAATCTAGAACAGAACGGCGTACGTCCGGCTACCTAGCCGAAAAAAAACGGGTCCTCCACAGGGGGTACAAGGTCACAACAAACACCTACTGCCTGACTCGCGAAAAGAGGGTACGCACGGTTTCCACAAGCGGAACAACGGGACACAACAAGCGGGGGAAAACCGCAACCGAAATAGGCTGACGCATCAGGACCGCCTGAAAATGCCGGAGCATAGGCGGCGTGGCGAACGAGAAACAGGGCCGGAAAAGAAAGACAAACACTCACGGAAAAAAAGCAACATCCAACACAGACCTAATCAAACGAAAAAAAAGGAGGAGAGGAAGAACAGACACGCAGCACCAACTTAAAGCGAGCCCTGAAGGCAAGGGAGAGGAAAAGACATTACAGAATAGTCGTGTAGTGAACGCCACCAGAAGCGGACAGGTGAAAAACGCGTCTGGCCGCAACGACACGCGCCCACGGGCGAACGCAAACCAGCTGCGTGTGTCAAGGCACAAGTGTTGATTCTAGTTGGAGTGTTTACAGAGGGGGTAGTTAGTGTTAGACTTCAATGGGTGACGGACAAGGAAAAAAAAAGGGAAAAAGGCCAACGTGTGAATAAACAGGGGGCGGGGGGTTGTCCGTCGGAGGAAGACAGCAGCCACATCAAACAGGGAGACGTGCTCACCAAATGCGCACGAAGTCGTGTGCTAAAGGGGGACGGCCAAGGATCTCCGGACAAAGGTACACATGCACAAAGGCGCCAAACCAAGAGGGGAGAGAAAACAACACGAGGTGGTGAAGGAAAAAGAGTGAAGAGTTAAACGACCCACAAAGCGAGGAAAAAAAAGAAAAGTGCGTATCACATGACTCGCTAGAACAGGCAAGAAGTGCACTGAAGGGGCGCGAGTGAGACAAAAATGGAGTGGACAGGCTTGAACTCACAGGGGGGGTCAATACGCGGAGAATACAAAAGGGGAGGCTACAGAAAGATACCGATGCAATAGGGGAGGGCCAAGCAGGCTCAGAAGTAGGGGTCTACGACGCAGGACAAAAGCAAGCCTACGGAGCGGTAGGGGTTAATTAAAATGAGGTCTCCAAACAAGGGGGTGTGATGGGGCGATGGCGAGGGTGCACCAGCAAATGGGGCGCGTAGTAATAGAGGTACTGCAAAAATTACTGGTGGCGGACGGGTGATCGAGAGGCACACAGGGGGGCGAAGAGGTTAGTTGGGTGAGGAGAGATAATTGTCGCATCTTGGTCGTAACAAAAGTAGAGGTGTGGCAGCTACTAGGAGAAAAACACGGGGGGAGGAGGGGGTGAGCGTGTCTCGGGCGGGAAAAGAGTCAAATCAGTGAAGGAAAAAGCGGGACAGTGGCATGGGAGGAGGGTCACAGGGGGAGGAAAACGTGCATAAAAATTTGTGGCGGGACATACACTTACAAAATGAGCCGAAGGCAAAATAGATTGGGGGGTGGTTGGAGATAAAAAAAAAAAGCTATCTGAGAACTGGGGGACACAGGGGACGGTGTGGTTGAACCCAGGGTACGCGGGGGGGAGAGAACACTATGTCCGTGCAGGAGTGGCACTACTCGGGACTGAAGTCGGTTAAAGGTTACGGGAAAACAAGAAAGGAAAAGGATGTACTAGTGAGCGTTGGTTCACAGTGGGGCTAACAGAAGGCAGGGGGGGGGGGAGGTTTTTCGCCTGGCCAGCATGGAGATCTGGAACATGATCAAAGCCTCCTGGGGAGTCCAACAGGGAAAGGGCTTGGATGGAAGAAAGTACTAGAAAAGATCCCAGCATGGATCTGAAACAAGAAAAAAAAAGAAAGGAGGGAGAAAGAACCGTCAAAATAGTATCTGTTTGGGGTAAACAGTTCAAAAGAGTCAGAAGGGGAGCAAGGAGAGACAAAGCAAAGTTAATGACTGGCAACAATAAAAAATCACGGGGGCCAATCAAGATTTTCAGAGCTTATCGATCACCGCTAGAAAATCTTGGTTGTGGTGGATAGGATTCAGCTCCGGGGTCAGGTTACAAGGTAATTCACACGGAATAGAGCCATAGGGAATCAGCTTTGAGGAGCAGAAGAACAAAGAAGATCCACTGGGAGGTGTACACTCCTCACGAGGGACTATGGCTGCTCCGACAACTCCAAATCTTCATCGGGGAGGAGGCCAATGACCCAACGGGAACTTATTTGACAAGAGCGGAGGGCGTAACGGAGAAGGTGTGTAAGGAACAAGAAAATCTCCTTAAAGATAGAGACAAAATGGGCGCATCTCAAAAACCCATGTCATATCCAGGGGGGGACGGGAAAGGTCAGGAATGCGTTGCTTCTTCCAACTGAGGAAAAGGTCCGCAAAGGACGGGGGCTTGGTAATGCAAGCAGGCGGAAACGTGTATGTGGGCCCTGTTTAATTCAGCACGGTAAGACATATACGAACAAATGCGAACAGCGGTGGGGAAAAAGAAACGGAAGGTAAACATAACGGCTGTCTTGCGGAAAGGGGGTGGGCTTCGTCGTATGGGACCTAGAGGAGAAAGTTACGTCTTGCTCCAAAGGGGGGGGGTTGGAAGCTGCAGTCGGGGAAAATGAGGAAATGTTCACCGAGCAAGGGGGAAAGAAAACGCTTGGGGGAAAATAAAAAGGGGGGGAGTTCGTCGGCGGAATCTGGAGGGGGGATGCGGAAAATTTGTAGGTGTGCAAGACCGACGGGATCGATGACATTGCAGGATGGATGGAAATAAAGGAGGGACAGAGTAGGAATTACGGTCTGGGCTATTCATATGGTAGCAGTTGGACGACAAGGGGGTTGGTAAAAGTGAGCCGCAGCGGGAATTGGCGGGAAAGACCCGCGTAATTGATGAAACGACTCTAAAAGGGGTCATGAGGGTAAAGGCTGTTACGGCAATGCAGGCAATAGAATGCCTTGACAGAGGAAAGCATATTTTTCAGAAGGGATGATCGGTGGGCAGTTATCCAGGATTATGGGTTGAGAGTTGGGCTGGTCCTGGGGGAAAGGCTAGTTTGCGTCTCATCATCGGGCCGGGCCGGCCTGCTCACTAGACGTGAGGCAAGGGCGAAAGAAACGGATGGGGGCTGTCAATCTCTTTTGCTTCGAGGCTTAAAAATGGGGTGGCAAAACTTTGAACGCAGAAGATGGACGGCCATAGCCTTATCGCCACAGGGTTCAACAGCGGTTCCGGGGCCGCTCGAAGAAAATGAGTGATGCGGAGGGCCAATTAGGGGCTGGGATGAAGAGCAACATTAGGAAGCGATACAAATCCACCCAAGGGGGACACCACGGAACTCAAAGAAGGTTTTGAAACGTCTAGGGGGGGGGGGTAGAAGTGGGTCAGGGGGTCTGTGTACGGACGACCAGACAAAAAACCAGGGGACGGGGAAAATAGAGGGTAGAACTTTTGGAAGGGGAGAAAAGGTCTGCGAATCATTGTCTTAGATTTCTTCTGGCGGGGGGGGAGAGGGTCCAAAGAGCGGAAAGTTCAATTGCCAAGCTAAAAAATCAACGAAAGCGCAACGCCACAGAAAGAATTCGAGAGAGTGCAGGCATGTTTGAGTCACGAACAGATGGAAAAGCTCTTCGAGCCTTACAGGGGAAGTTTGGTTCCATAACGATTCGGGCAAGTGGTGGGGGAACAGAACAGAATACGCTGTCCGACCACAAGGGAGAGGGGGGAAAAGGGTGGGAGATCTCGGGGGATTGAGTATGGGTCGCGTTGGAGCGAGGGCAGGGGCTGTTTCTGAACCAGTACTTTAGACCGCGTATTTTCGTCGCGGGGCGCAAATGGGTGGCTTCGCGGGCAAGCAAGCCAGAGGAAACAAGGGGACGGTCTTGCACAATGTCGGGAGAGGTCTAACGGAAGAAAAGATCAAAAAAAAACAAAAAACTTCTTCAGTTCGCAGAAGACATTACAAAAGGCGGGGGCAGCTAATCTAAAGAAACTTGCCTCCATCAAAAAATCTCCGATCCATACATCACGAGCCTGGGGGGGAACTCTCCCTAAACAGACGTGGCTGTAGTCAAAAAAAGACAACCGGCCTTACAAAGAGATAAATGGTAATTAAGTCTGAGACGCGAGACTCGAAAAAGGGGAAAGTAAGATTACGACTCGGTTGATAAGAAACAAAATTGCCCAAAGAGAAGCGAGAAACTTCATTCTGGGGGGACCGATGTTCTTGGAATAATGAAACAATGAAAGAATATCGATAACAAACTTAGTGGGTGCGTCTTTCTGTTCTGCAGGGTCCGGGGAGCAATGGAACGCGCATTTAAAAGATAGCGAACGGAAAAAGTCATGCGCTAAGAAGAAGGAAAAAGACTCAAACTTGCAGGGTAAAAATTAAGTGAACTTGGGACTAAAGACGAAACCTAAAAATCCACGCGCTGCCACAAGGCTTTGAAGCAATCGGAAGATGAGAAAAATGATCCAAGAAGAACAATTATCGGGTCCAAAGGAAAACGAAGCCTAAATCAATCAAGCAGTGTGAAGCTAAAAAAGTGGGGGGGGGAAATCAAAACGGGGAAATCAATCTGGATCTCGGACCAAAGATAAGGAAAACAAAAAAAAAGCAATGCAATCAAAAAAGGACTAAGCCAATTCGACAGGGGAACATCTCTAGGCGTTAAATCTGGTAGCGAAATGAACATATCACAAGAAAAATAGACTTACAACACCCTCGCGGATCAGAACAAAAATGGATAAGAGAGTAAAAAAATGAATCCAGTTGGTCCAAAGGAATCCCAGCAAGTGTGCAAAGCCCCGGGCCAAGGAAAACTCAAGGGGGGGAGTTGCGTTTCTAAATGAAAAGTAGGGGCATAACCGCATGCGCGTAAAAAGGCTGAGAAAAGAAATTGTGGACAGCTCTAGAGGAAAAAGGTATACCCCATCTCTCACTAGCCCTACGTCCAAAGGACCTGGAGGGATTAAAGGATGGCGTCCAATAGATAACCACGTAAAGTTGGGGCGAAAAAAAGCAGCAGCATCCCCTCTCGTCCTCGCAATACTCTGAGAAGAAGGAAGAAGACATCTGGACCAGGCTAATACGAACTAGAAAGGGAGGTTTGAAAGGGGGTAAGGGTTCGCCATTTTGAAGATCACGAGAAAACATCCACAAGAGGGGGGGAAAACTAAGTAACATAGAGGACGCATCTAAACGCATTAAGCAAACAATGTCCGCGAGGAGGCCAGGACTAGGGGAAAATGTAAAGGGGAGGGGTCAACTGTCGGCTCGTATTCCAATGAGAGGGGTGGGAAGGTGAAATCATTTACGTGGCATCAGGAGAAAGGGGGGGACGAGCAAGCCAATTCGCAGGTTAAGGATCACCGAGGGAGCGGGGGGGTTCAAAAAATCAGACAGGGAACCGTCTTATGCATCGGGACTAAATTTTTGACCGACGAAAAGGAGAGAGGAAATCGAAGGGGGGGGGGGGTAGAGGAGATTTCAGAGTTTCATTCGTCTCCTTCAGATCAGTCTTTCGACGGAAGAGGGAAAATTAGGGTTTCAAATGGGGTCAGTCCAAAGGAGAGAGTCGTTTTACGCAGCGAGCAGCCAAGATAAAAGTGCGTGACACTGCCCAACTGGCAGTATGACATCTCGAGGTTCTCAGAACAAAAGGTCCCTAATTGAAACGGGGGTGTTGGGCGGTGATACACGGAAAGGTAAGAGTCGTAAGATAGAAGAGGGGGAAAGCATAATATCTCAGATCCAAGCTTTTTAACAAAGAAAAACATGGGGGGTTCTTATTGCCTGGTGGTCGCGGACTAGAGGAGAGCCGGACCAATACTTTGGAGAAACTCGATTTCTTAACGAGTTGTCAAGCGATTTCACGAATTAGTGGACGGTATTACATCACGGTATCGGGCATTTCAGCGGAGAAAAGTTTGGAAACTGAGGACTAACGTAAAATACAAGATCGAGGAAAGTCTACGAAATCTCGAATCGCGCAACGTGCATCCAGAAGAGGGGGTAAACGAAAGAGGGGAGGATTAAATTGTGAAGTGAAAAAAGGGAAAGAAGAAAGAGTCCTATCAAGGCTTGAAAAGACCTGCAGCCCTTTCTTTATGCCAAAACTGAAAATCTAAGAAAAAAAGAGGGAGAATGAAGAATCAAATCTCGGAAAGGCGCAGAAAGATCTCTGCAATTTCCATGAGGCAAGGTACTGGCAGAACCATTTTTCTCGGGGGGGAAGATGAAGAATTTTGGGAAGAAAAATAACTCAAAAAGCCAACTGCAAAGAAACAAAGAAACGCAGGTAAAGGAAAACAGCAGGGGTGATAACTCTAATCCATTGGAGGATGTCACTTGGCTTCCAGATAATGGAAGAAAGAAGGCGTAAACTTATTTTCGAGGGGGCTCAGAGGAAGCTTTCTGGAGAAGTTACATTTCATCGAAGTGAGGGATGGCGGCATGCATGGTGAAACGTAACAAATCAACGTTTGGTGCCAGAGAAAAAGATTAAAAATATCGTTAGGAAGAAACAGGGCATACGTTACGCTGCTTAGTGGCAGTTTGGACATAGGGTCTGAGGGCCGAGCCTCAACCATCTGTAGGGAAGTGGAAGGGCTGCAAGGTTGGGTGATTGATAGGGGGTACCATCAGAAAAAAATTTACTAAAGTAAAAGGGGTCTCCAAGGGGTCTAAAAGACAGGGCCAAATTAGTCCGAAAGAACAAACCGCAAACCAGGCTGGCTTGAAAAGCGCCATTGGGGATCCTTCACGGTGAGGCCTCACATTGATAACAAACACCTTGTTATAGACCTAAAAGAAAAACAAAAAAAACAACGTGATAGGAAGAGAGAGATGGTACAGGAAGACACTTTTATCGAGGGCGGAGGACTCAGATTCGCGTAACGTCCTTGAAATCATACTGTGTGGGGAGAGTTGACCTAAAGGTGAACTAGGAAAAAGTCTAAAGTTACAAAGGGGGGATGGGGGATTGAAAAAGAAGGGGAAGAAACGACTTCACTTGCCAACGAGAGGGCATATAAGACAATTAAAGACCCTAGGGTGGAGAGCGGGGGGCGCATGAAGCGACGTAATGTTCGGGTTAACGGGGGAAGTCGGAGAGGATGGAGTCCGCAAAAGGCAGTATGGTTTCATGGGGTAAAGATCGATACCCGGTTCAAAAACGAAACAGGCGAGAGGAGATTGAAATTTGCATGAGGTCGAAAAGCTGGTGTGGGTGAAAAGGGGAGGCCTTTTATGGAGGTAGTACCTATTCCAATGGGAAAAGTTCGAGGGAACGCTGACGGGGGTGATGAGGGACTTTATTGGGAGGAACATTTGCGCGGGGAGATACCATATTCGGTAGTCGAGAATCGGAAGGCCACGGGTTCCTTCACAGTGGATGGGGCTGATGCGAGGGTGGAAGCGGAAAGCAAAGCTTGGGACTTTGTCTTAGTGGGGCGAAAAAAGGATCGTGGGGCGGGGAAACAGGGAGAGATTTCTTGCGGTTAGGGAGCAAAAAATTGCCCTCAACAGATGAGGATCGCGTGCGGGAACCTGAGAAGCGAGGGGGGGCAGACCTGTTACCGAAGGCTACGAGATCTTGTATTACGCTATAAGAACGGAGTGGAAACCCATTTTTTGAGGCCAAAAAAAATCATCGCGATACATTAAAGTACAAGTTCTGGTTTGAAAGGGAGGGGAAAAAAAATCAAGACAAAGGAGCACAGGCACTAAGGGACCAAAGGATCAGATTCAGGAGGACAGACAAAGAAGAGTGATCAGAGGTAGCTAGCTAAGGAAATACCGAAGATTTTGAAAAAGGGTATCAACAGGATACGTTCTTTCGGGAAAAAGAGACAGGGATCTGGCGGAGAATTCTGTTCAAGCGCCAGCTTGCGCGGGGGGGAAGAGGGTCTGCACTAATTAAATCCTGGGCACTGGAGAGCGGGCTACAAGGACGCGTGAGCGTGAATGCGGGGTTCGGAGCGGAAAAGGGCGGTGTTTACAAATTCTACGGGTCTTAAGAAACCATGATTTCTATTCGCAAAGAACACGAAAGAGGAAAATGGCAGCAAGAGGGTCTGTGAGGGGCTTCTTCCTTTCGAAGCAAAAGGGCCAATTTAAATCTATTGCGGACCCGCCGGGGAGAGTGGGCCGGGGGGGATGAAAATCAGTCGCCACGGTGGCACTGAATATGTCAAATGAAATCTAGGGGAAACGAGATATTCTACAGCGTAACGTCGGGGGGAAGGACCAGGGGAAAGCGAAATATCCATTAGGAAGAAAAGTTATAGGGCATTGGAGAAGGGAATTAAAAACATGAAGAGGGGCTTCGCCAACCAGGGGGGTGGAACGTGCCATCAAGCACAGGGAGAGAAATAAATCTTGAAGAAAAAAACGTTCAATCGAAAGGGTGGCAACCTCTGAAAGGCGTCGGCTTGGACGGAGCGATGGGTGAAACGCAAGTTTCGGGGATAAAGACCAAAAGTACGTGTATCGAGTGGGGTCTATCAAAGGGTTGATTTCGCTAGGAAAGGAGATGGCGTGGTAGGGGAAGGGTCAGAAGGGTGGGGCTCGATCTGTACTACAATTTTATTTTACATTTGAGAAAGCAAGCGTGGAGGGGTGTTAAAGCAGCGTAAAGGCTAGAAGCGCACTCGAAAGGGGCATGGCTGAGCGGGGAGGAGCAATTCGGGATAAGGCAATGCGAAAATGGATTCATCCCATCAATGGTGGAGAGGAATGGATCCAATTGTGGAGGGAGAAAGGGGGGGTGTGGGTTGAGTTTGTCTTGGGTCTTGGTGAGTAAAGAGGCTTTCATCCACTCAAAGAAAGGCTTTCGAAGATGGGGAGAAAAAATGGCGGGTCAATGCTCTTTGAGGGGGGGGGGGTTCTGTGGTTGGGGGTCGTCTAAGAGGGGGTGCCATCAAGATTGGCACACGTGCCTTTAAAAAGACGAAGGAAAGTTCCGGGGCGAGCTCTACATCAGAGGGAGTGAGGGGGAAGTGGAGGTATTGTAACATATCCAAGTGGGGAAATCCCGGGGAAGAAAAGAGGGCAAGGTTACAGCATCCAGAATGCAAAGAGGGCAGCTTTAGTGTTGATGGGGCGGCTTTGTCCTCAGAAGATCCAAACGAAAGGTGAACGCATCAAATCGTTTGTGGTTTTGCCGGCTTAGGGGTAACCACGTAGCCGAAAATACGATTGAGGGGGTAGTGAGAGGGGGGGCACGGATGTCATTGCAAGTCGCCCGGGGGCGAAAGGACAAAATCCCGCCAACAAAGCAACTATTGAAGATTAAATTTAAGAGTGGGGATTCCTCACAAAAAACATGGAAAGATAGACAAGGGGTTCTCGATTGTGGGTCCACCGCTGTAGCTGTTCAATTTGGGGGCAAAAACCGAGTAGAGAGGAGGAAAAAATCGACGGAAATGGGCAAGCCTGGAAAGGAAAAAAAAATGATTGATGGTTCTCGGTAAAAAGGGCAGTGTTGTCATGATAATCAGGAATGTGGGAGGACGTCAGGAGGCGGGGGGAAAATGTTGAGGGGGAGGGTTTCGGTCGCACAAGGAAGGTGCTGCTAGAGGTCTTGAAGGGGAGAAATAGGGAAAAACAAAAAAAAGAGGAGGAGGAAAGAAGATGGAGTATAAACAGCAGCATATTGGAAAAAAGAGGAGAACGCCCGACCGCAACATCAAAGAAAAGGTTCAGGCTATGGCCGTGACTACTTTGCAACAAGGGTACTGAGAATTCATAAAACCACTCTAACTGAACGACTAACAGGAGAATGGAGAGGACAGACTTCGAAGCGCAGACGACGTTGATCAATTATAATGTCGTTTCAGACAAAACGTCCGAAAAGAGGGAGGGCAAAACCTCGAGAAACTACGGGGTAATAACATCTTGACAAGTTTAGGGGAAGAGAAAATTCATTTCAATTGATGTTCGAGGGTGGGGCTTGAGGCGCGGTCTACGCTATGCAATGGACCGGAGCCCCCATCACCGAAAAAGAAATGAGACGAGAAGAAAAAGCCATTTAGCGGGGGAAAACTAATTTCAGTCAAAAGTGTTGGACTTACAGGTTGGAAGAAAAAAAGACCGAAAAAAGCTTCCAACCACAAAGAAGGAGGGACCACAAAAAAGGAGGGAAAGCAAGGCCCTATATCGTGGGGGAAGGGTCGAGAAAAAAGGGGGATAGTTGAATAGAAAAATCCGCAAATCACTCAAGCTGATTTTAGAGGAAACGAATGGGAGACGGAGTGAAAAAAGCAAGGTGATGAAATAAACCCAAGAAGAACTAAAAAAAAAAAAACCTTCATAAAGAAGCGACAGGGGAGAGTTTGGACCCTGGAAAAGAGCACGAGTGGTAAGGAAACCAGGGTGAGGACGCTCAAAATAAAGGCCACCCTTACACCACCTCACTCATCTGAAAATTGGTATACTCTCTAAAAGGCAGGGGGTTGGGGCGGGAAGAAGGGGGCAGCATTCCTATCTCATTGAGGGTCAAAGAAAGAAAGAGCACTTCCCTATTTCACGTTTAATAATTGCGCTTGGTAACATCAAAAGAATTTCGGGGCTGGGTGTAAATAAATTTTCTACATGATCAGAAGGGGCAAAGGAAAGCTTACTACAAAGAAATAAACAAGCGTAAGCGGGATTTATCGCCATTCCATAGTGAAATGAACACGGAGGAGGTAGTGGTGGACGAAAAAAGAATCAGTCAACAAACGAGGGGAAGGAAGACGCGGCTCCAAAGGAGTTCAATTACTAATGACTAGGTGGGGGGGAAAGGTGGTTTGAAAAAAAAGAAGAGCCAGATAAAAATCGCATTTGAGAAGACAACAGCGGGGGGACAGCAAGCTCCTTAAAAGTCAGAGTCTTTCAGGACACGAAGGAAAAAATGCGGGAGCTAAACATCCGCCTATGTTGATCGGGGTAAAGGGGCTTCGAGGAGAGTAAATCGTTCATTAAGGGGGTTGCATTTGGAAACACACTAGGGTTCATCATTCGGGAGGCAAACTGAAGATCCGAGCGTATTATCGTGAAGGGGGAGTCAGAGGGGACACAAAGAGCCAAACTGATCAGAATAATGAAGGTGGATACTATTCTTGGGGTTCGCAGCTTAACTCGGAAAAGGGGGGGTATAAATATTTAAGGGGCATTGCGTGTAAAAGCTTACATGCTCCTAACGATGCGACGCACTCCGAAGAATTCTGGGGAGGGGGGAGGGCCTCACACGGTTCTGATGGGTCTGGAAAAACAGAGAAAGGAAGCCATAAAAGTGCACTGCAAAACACGATTAATCCATATTAGGGTGCGCAAAAAAAGTTTCAGGAAGCCGCCAGACAGGTCTTGAAGTGAAAGAGGAGGGTAGGTACGAAAAGGTGGCAGAGGGATTAACTCTCTCTATTGCACATCGACAATCAGAGAAACAGGGAGTGGGTTATTTGCGGGGGGTCATCGTATCAAAAGTGTCACCAACTCTCGGCGGACGAGGGAAACTACAGAAGGGTCACAAGGATAGTGGACGTTATATGACTCACTGGTTCTTCAGGTCAAAGGGGGGAAAAACTGAAAGAATGGTGAAACTCCAGCAGCTCTAAAAAGGGAAAAGGGACGATCGCGTAGGAAAGGGACTTAGGAAAAGAACGATCTCAAAGGGCAGAGAGGCCAAAAAAGAGTTTTGCGTGATGAAGGGGTTGATGGAAAAGCAGAAGTCCGAGGGAAAACAGCGAAAGCATCACATTTCACTTGAGGCACTCCAAAAGCATCAGCACCGTGCTTCCGCGGAGAGGACAGCACGTCAGGCAAGGAAGTGGAAGACAACCGGGATCCGAATCACATGTTCTAAGGCAGCGAATGCTTTTGAAGACAAAGAAAGCGGGAGATCATCACCGTCGTACTCCAAGGGTTTCCAGGGAGGGGAAAAAAGGTCACGAAAGGGTACCAAGACCATCCATAAGGATGGGGGGGAAGAAAGGGGAGGGGACTGTAAAGACAGACCGTGACCGAATCTGAATCATAATCCAGGGACGCAGGTCTCGCCTCCGCTTCTGAAAGGGACGCTGTTTGCGACATCGAAGAGGCAGAAGAGATTAAACCCGCATCACTTAAAGAAACTGCAGGGAAGGAGGGGGACTTAAAGGAGAGAGCGACCAAATCTGCGTAAGTGGGTACTGCATTCTAATTGGGTGGAAGGGAAGATGGACATTGGACCTGTCTTTTTTGCAAAGAAAAAAATTAACAAAGGGGGGGGAGACTTTCCCGCCCTTTACGGAAAGCAGGTGGTGAAACAAGGGGGCTAACCCAAACAAGGAGGAAGGACGGCCGCC
>Ga0179591_1265604_pt1 | contig 15069 bp, 15 predicted proteins | sample CZOMad2_1_08_16f_FD_182891 | JGI IMG/M metagenome (GOLD analysis project Ga0179591, IMG submission 182891) | Vadose zone soil fungal communities from Angelo Coast Range Reserve, California, USA - CZOMad2_1_08_16fungal (PacBio error correction) | ecosystem: Environmental > Terrestrial > Soil >...
TGAAAAAAGATAGCCGTGAGAGGGTCGGAGGAAGAAGTGAGGCTACCGTGAAAAAGAGAGTCGGGGGAGAAGGGGAAAACGTTTAGGAGTTGAAGGGTCAGGTAAGAACAGAAAGGATTGCAATCCTCTTTTCCTTCCGGTAAGGGGGGGAAGGTAAAAGGCCCTTAAAAAAAGTAAGGGGGGGGAGAAACTTGGCCAAAGAGAGAAGTTCTCTTGGGGTAAAATAGAGGTGGGAAATAACAACTAGATAAAAGGGAGAAGGTGTGGGCAAAAAGACAAGGGGGCAAGGGGGGGAAGAACTTAAAATATCACGCCACCACTCATCTCGGCGGAAGGGGGACGTGGGGAATGCGAGAAAAAAAGGGACTGAAACTTGAAGCGAACGCTTTCGAAGATGAGAGGGAAAAAAAATTTTTCAAAAAGAGAAACTATTGGGAAAAAGGAAGAAAAAATAAAACAAATGGGGAAAAAAAGAGTGACTTTTGGAACGCATGCTCGGCACGTATCTCGGAGGGTCGGCCCGAGCGGAGAGAATAGGCGGACATAGAGAGACAAAGAAGCAGGGTCTCCGGGGGGACCAGGGGAATTTTGGTCAAAACAGTAGACGGAGGGAGGACAAGTATTTCTACAAAGGGCAGCATTCTAAAGCGGAAGGAAAAATTAAAAGAAAAGGAAGGAAGAAAAAATCGTCAAGAGGTGCCACACGCCCCATTTCGAGGAAATAAAGAGGAGGGAGACCTGTGGTGGGGATAGTGTGCCGAAAATGAAGATCGACAGATCAAAGTCATGCGTGGAAAGAGAAAGAAATTAAAACCAAAAACATTAGCAACGACGAAGGGGGGGAAAAACATGCCTGCGAAAAGAATGGTGTATACTTTCCAATACCCTGTACCGGTGTAAGTATGGATTCACTCGGTATAGACCTCAGACGATTAATAGTTAATGGCAAGGAAAGGTCAAGGCCTGGGGACAAAAAAGGGGGCTTTCCAACCTCGAATGTTTCAATCGAACAGTACTTGAAAAAGTTACGAACAACGGAAACTCCATACGATGCCCCGCGCAGGGGGTTCAGGAAAAAAAGGGGTCAAAAAAAAAATCTGGGAAAAAAAGATGACCCGATGGAAATAAAACATCGTGCCGGTTCTCGGTAATTGGGATGGGGCATAAGAAAAAAAAAAGAGGGACGGAGAGTCCGAGGGCCCGCATAAAAAGACGGGGGAAATTGGAAGGATCTCGAGGCGTTGAAGAGGCCGCGTTTTCCGGTTTTGAAAAAAGAAGTGGAAGTGAAAAAGGGGGGAGTGTAGGCGGGTGCCACACCCCAAACACAACCGAAAGTAGCACATGTCCGCACGCAAAGATGCGACTTCTCAATTCAACTCCTTTCGGTGATGTTCAAGCTCAAAGGGGGGATACACTAATCTGCCAGCTTGGCCTTTGCATAGGGGGGGGGGACTGGGTCACGACGACGGGTCAGTCCAACACCTCCCTTAACGACCTCCCGAAGGCACAGAAAAGGGCTTTGGTCAACCAAATACTGGCGGACGGAAAAACCCCATCTGCAAATCAGAGGGAAAACAGCAGAATAAGGGAAACTTTGGGGGAGAGGAGGAAACGAGGGTTACGGCAGGTACAATTTTCCATTCCCGGTTTATCCGGCCTGCCCCGTGAAAATGGAACGCAACCGAAATTCAACTGCTTCGCCTGATCCGTGCTGTGGCCGTTGAGGAGGGGATATTCAAATTCCGACGCTTACTGGAGAGCCAAGAATTTTCGATCCACAAACGGAAAGCCAACGTCCTATCGCGCCCTGGCGAGGTTCTGCCGGTCAAGGCCATTCAGGGGGAGGTTCTGGCTCCATCGACGTCGGGGCAAAGAGAGCCCTCTTTCTTTCCTTGCTTCGGGCCAATGAGGTCTAGGGGCCTGGAGGGCCATGGCAAGTTTTTGGCAGCTGAGATTATTGAGGCCTACATGCGGACGTGAGTGTCTGCTGGCTACTCTGCGTTGCGAAGATGGGAACCCTGCCGCTGGTGGCCTTGGGCATTCGCGGGGCCGGAGGATTTGGAAGCCTTTAAGAGCAGGATTTCATTTAGGGGTCGGATTCATGGAGGCCAGTGAGCCCGGGTAACGGCGCAGGTCCTGTGCAAGCCCCCCGTATGGTGCGGGTCCCCGGTTGATCGGTCGAGCGGTGGTCCTTTGAATCTCCTCGGGTGGCGTAAGGAAGCTGCGGGCTACGGGTGGTCGCACAATACTGAATGTGGCAATTGGAGGTGTATCGCCAGGTTTGTAGAAATCTCCTGTATCCCCCGTTCAACAAGGAGAGGGGGGGAATCACTCTGGCTAGTCCACACCACTGAACGGATCCTATAAAACTGACGGCCCGCTGGGGGTGGTCTACGTTCACCGTATGAGCGTTCGCGGTTACTGGGAGTACTGTCAAAGACAGATCCCGGGCTGTTTATGTTGGGGGATGGAAATCCTTACGAATTCCTTACAACCCACAAAATTGCACGAACCATCAGAAACAACGACTGTTTTTGCCGCCCAGGTAATCCCTGGTGATCCCACAGCTGACCATACAATAAAATGCCCTTAGCGTTTTCCAATCACATCAAGGATGGCTCTTAGCAGAAAAAACCGGCTCGGGGGGGGAGAGGGGACTAGCACAACCATCTTTTCCGGGGGGGCGAACTTTTTCAGATCGTCGCTTTCAGATCACCATGGTGGACATTGTTCGTTGCAGGTACCAAGTCACCAGAGAAAAAAGCCATTGAGGAGAAATCTCATCTTCAGAGCGGGCATTTCTAACTTCTCTGGTCTGCCTGTAAGACTACCGGAAACGCATACGCACAACTAGAGCCAGGCGTGGAAGCGCGTTTTGGGGAAAAAAAAATCACAAACAAATATCGCCGGAGGGGTGTTCGGACCATGTGTGCAAAACCGATCTGATGCTAACATAGTGCTGGGACCGTGAATTTTTAGGACAGTCGACACGGTTTAGCTTCCATTTCTATCACACACACACCACCACTACCCCTTGGGGACGATAACGTCTCCGGCCTCTTCGGCCGTTAGGTCTTGAAAAAATCCGGATGGAAAAGAAATAACCTGCCACTGAAGCTCCGTCGGTCAGGAGAAAAAAAGATCAAATGGGGAACGCAAGATACAAGGCTTTCGAAGTTCATTGAAACTGACCCAGGCAAAAAAAAAATGAAACGAAAGAAAGAATCGAGAGAGGGCCGAAATGACTGAAGGCTAGGGGGGGGGGAATCTGGGGGGCGAGGGGGGGGGGGGCCCCAAGTTTCAATTCAAGCGTGTAAAAATTAAAAAAAATAACTTGGGAATTTGAGCTGACGAATCTCGCTTTCCAAAAAGCTGCTTTGCACAAAAAAACTACGGGTATGCTTTTTCTCCAATGGAGCCGAGCGAGGAAGGACGACAAGAACAAACAAAATCATTAGGGTAGATCGTGCTCAAACGTTGGTAGTGCTACGGAGCCGTCATCGGGGCGCGAATGGTCGCGACCGTTGGCCTGCGCAGGAGCTTCAAAAAACCGAAAGAAGCGCCCCACAACTCCCTCCCCAGCAATCGTCGGGGAACCCGTGGCCTGAACCAGTAGTCCAAGAGACGCTTGCGATTGGGATCGAGATAATCCTAGTAGGTACCCCGCTGGGCCTTGTTTGATTGGGCTCGAAAGAAGAAGAGTACACGTTGGCGGGAAAGACGTTTTCGTTCGGGGGGGAAAAGCGGAGCGGTCATTGGTGCTTTCAACAAAAAAAACCAGGATCAGAACGAAGGTGTACTCAAGCTTGATAACCGGCAGGGATGTCATTGAGACCAATGTCAATCATATTTGGAGAAATTGTTCATGCCCCGCATAAAAACGGAAAAAACAAACCGATCCCAGGCCGACCCACCGCGCCGAAGACCTGCTCCAGCCACGGAGTACAACATAAATAAAAGTGACATCCAAGGAGGTAACGCTACATGACAATTGGCCCCGCGTGCAAATTAAGCATGCCATGCAAAACTCTAATTATGAAGGGGTTTTAAAACGCGCGGTGTGTGCCTAAGATTAGACGTCAGCAAAAACTAAAATATCGGGAGGTCGTCAAAATGTCACTATCTAACATGGCCAGCAAGGACAAGAGCCTGGGTTTTTCAGAACGATGACGAAAACTCACGAAAGGAGAACTTATTGCCTTGAGTCAACCCCGAAACACGGGCGGGATCGGTTGGAGAACGGCAACGCGGTGAGGGGGGTTGACCAAGAAAACAAAGCGGGAAGCGTGACACGCGGCGGAGGCCGAAAAAAAGAGTGAGCCAATGAAGCGTCCGAAGGAGGGCAATCCTGGTAATCGAACCGGGGATTTAACGCGAGGGTTTGTAAAGTGGATGGAACGGGCATGAAAGCAATGACTGATATCAAGAATTGGAATCCGGAAGAGCTGGTGAAAACGCATGTCATGGACCCTTTCCGAGACCACCAGATCCGTTGTGAGGACTGGGTCACAAGGCGTCCCGGGAAGGATCTTTAGGGGGATTGTGCGGCGGACAAAAAAAAAAGCTCAGAGCAAAAGCAACGAAGAAACCGAGAGGAAAAAGCGCGTTTCTCGCAAAATCTGAGTTGGGGGGGGGAGAAAAGTACAGGGTCACGATCAAAAACAAACAAAGGGAAAGAGAGAGAGTGACGGAAGCCTGTGACCCAAAAGTCAGATCGGAATTGACGCGCAAACGCAACTCGGGTGTTCGAGCGCGACTGCGGTCAAGAATACCAACGTGCAGGACCAGCGAAAGAAGGCCAGTCTCAAACAAAGATCTGCCGGAAAGGGCATCAGACCGTTGAGTTAAGTTCACACAAGGGGAAGCTGAGAGGAAAGATAGATCATCTCGCGTTCAGCCGGCCGCCACCCCTGTAAAGAGTCACGCGATAAAAACAGGAAACCTTGTCGCAGGAACGGGGGTCAGCCGAACGAATGTCCGCAACTACATCTTGATTCGGGGGGGGGACTACCCATTTAAGGCTCGAGTCCTTGACGCGACGCACGCTGCTCAAACAGAAAAGGGGAAGGGGGAGGGGGGAGGACGGCATTAAGCCTCAATGGGGAACTCGAAAGTTTGGGTATCATAGGACAGCGCGTTCCTGTACATGAGTGAGTATGGGGAAGGGGAACTGGGAGTATGGGTCGAAGGCTAGGGGGCACATAGATTAGTCGCGAGCGGACTCAACGACAAATGGAAAGCCATAGGAAGGAAGTCGAATTAATTTCCTTGAACCGGCTCTGGGGGTGCCTGAAGTGCCGCCGGAAGCCGGATGGGGGTGCCGAGCAGATGATTGGGAAGCAAGGCTGGGCACCATTCCCATCCCAGGCGGCGGAGCGGTGAGCGGGTTTTTTGGGGGGGTCCACGGGGGGGGGGGTGTGGGCCGAGGTCGAAATCACTGAACACGTCCAAATATGAACGTGAACCGGTAAAGAGGTCATCCTGCAAGGGGGAATCACGAGGATTGGTGAAAATCTGAGGGGAAAAACTTTGGGGTTGTAGAAACGAGCTGCGCACAAAAAGAAAAACCAGAAAAGGTTCCAAAGCACACCTGGTTGGGGCCGAAGGCTAGGCGAAAAATGACAGCACGACGGGGCCAGTTAAAAGGCTGCGGCAGGTTCTCAAAGGAGACACCATCGCCTGACAGGATATGGAATACTGTGATCCAAACCGGGTCAAGCAAACGAAACGGCGGTATGGCCGCTCGAGAAAACGTCATTTCGATCAAAAAAAGGTCGCGAACGGAATGCGAAGCCCGAGCAGGTTTACCGTGCAGCATCCGAGGGGAACCAGAGACAAAGGAGAAAATTTATACTGAACTTCCACAAGCCCCTTTTTGAAAGGAGGCGATGACGACCGGTTGTTAGTAAGCAGGGTGTAAGGAATGAAACAGAAGCACACTGATACCGGCTGGGTGGAAGCTTTGCAAACGATGTCCACTCAAGGGGCAGTGTCACTTCGTCCTCTATTCGAAAGGGTCAGGCGGGAGCCAGGGGTTGGCGAGGGACCACCAGGGGGGTGAGCAATTGGGAGTAAAAGGCACTACAAGGGGGGGAAGAAATCGGAGGGACAAAGATAAAAGCTCGACATGTCACTTGGGGGAAAGGGGGATCAAACATTCTCGAGAAGCCAAGGTTCAAGAAAAATCACGTGGCCGATGTTTCGAAACCATCTTCGACACAGAACAATAATGGGAAAGATATGAAAAGAAGTCTTTACGAAGGGGGGGGGTCAGACGATAACAAAAGGTCCCCCTTAGATTAGGGGAGGAATGGCGGGGCGTGGGCCAGGCCATAGGGGAAGGTCGAAGCTGTGGTGGAGAGGTAGATCGAAGGGATGAAGGTTCTCTTCTCCAGGGAGAGACACATTGCACATTCTGAAAATTCACCGAGAATCTTGAAAAGTTCGAAACATTAAAGGGGAGGTGAGGTCGGTGAGTTGTCCTATTGAAGGTTCGAAACATAATGGAGCCACAGGATTGTCGTTGACACGCGCGAAATAGTGGGGGGATTCAATAGAAGGTATGAAGTCTTGTACAACCTAGGGAAAAGTGCTATCGCGAGTAAATCGGGGGCGCGAAAGCCTTGTACTGATCGGTGGGTGAGGGTGGGGGTAATAAATCCCCTGTAGGGGAACTCGTATCGAGGTAGGTGAGAAACAGAGGTGGCCACGGTAAAGCGTGTGCCTCATGCAAACGGGTACAGATGTGCCAAAAACGCTAGTCTTGTGATCGATGAGATTAAAAAATGGGGGCAGAGGAGGGCCGCAAAAAGCCAAAAAGAGGGTAATTAGAAGGAACAGAAGTGGGTCAGGGGTGCCGGCTGTAAAGGGCACGATGAATCCTGGACCTTTGACTGGAAAAGGAGGATAATTAATTAAGCCCCGCAAAGACCAGAAGAGGGCGATGAAACTATCATGGGGGAAACGGTCGACAAACTGGTCATAACCGGTAGGGTAGCCTTACTGGGGGGGGCCGAACATTGGGGGTGGGTAGACTCCATACCTGAGGTGGAACGTCAAGAGAAAGGGAAACCCCGAAGTCTTCTAGCAAGTAAGTCCCATGTGCCATGGGCAAGGCCCGATAGGTGAAAGGGGGGGGGAAACACTGTGGACTAAAAAAGACAAACGGGCCGGGAAAGAGATGTTCAAAAACGTCAAGTGGTGTGCCGAGTTTCGCCCGAATGCGGTGGTTAAAAAAAAAAGGTAGGCTGGTCCGAGGGGCCGGAGGTAGTGAAAAAAAAACGCAATGATAGTGTCGAAAGCCTAAATAAAAAAAAAAGCCCTGCCGGGGGGATACAGTCGCGGGCGGGAACATTCACGAAGGGGGGGGAATAGCCACTTGAGCACATGAGTCCTTGAGCAGGAAGTTTGAGAGTCGGGGGGAAGGTGCAAGGAAAAAGAGGTTGAAAACGGATTAAAGGGGGGCAAAATAACTGGGGCAAAAACTTTGCGACAAATCCTTAAAACAAAACGGTCGGGACACGAGCCTAGGAGACGAGGCACAGCGAATGGGACAAGCGTGGAAATCAAATACATATGAAAGGAAGAAGATGTCCTTGGACTCCAAAAAAACCAAACTTGGGGGGACCGGGGCGATACTTCATGGAAGAAGCATCGGATGGGTGCATTAGTTATCCACATCAGGGGGAAAAGAAAAAAAGAGGGGAAAAAACCATTGCACCAAGGGGGAGAAAAGGGCTGGAACGATTCCGCAGGGGGGAACAAAAAAACCGTTGGATAAGGGGATGTTCAGGGGTAGGGACGGGGGGGAACCGGTAAAAGAAGAAAAAAGGGGAGGGGGATAATCGGACAGGAAGAGGAAACGTTGGCCTCAAAGAACAACTGAAGGTGCTAGAAAAAAATTCGAAGACGTAAAGAAAGTAGGGCTATGTTGGGGGAAAATCCTCAAAGCCCCACGAAGGAAAGAGACTGGCGAAATACGGACAAGAGAGATAATGGGGAAACGGAGCCCGTCAGTAAAGTATCTTGTCGGAAAAAACAAGGGGCGCTCAAAAGGAAGACGCGGTGGGCAGACAGATTTGGAAAGGAAATATGAACCCCGGGAGGGAGCCACTTTCTTAGCCCTCGTTGCCCAGGGGGGGGAGGTTGGGTTGGGGTTGGGGGGGTTGGGGGTGGTTGTGGGTTTTTTGGTGTGGGTTGGGGGTTTTTTGGGGGGGGTACCAGGGAAAAAAAGGTGGTCGTGACAGGTAACGCCGGGGGATAAAAGAAAGACTTTGGGGGAGGAAAAAAGTCCTCGACTACCAAAAGGGAAGGAACTTCTGGAACCTTTGAGGCAGCCAAAAGTCAACACCGGGATTAGGGAAGACCGTCAGCGACAAGAACGTTGGGGGTACCGAAAACCCAGCGGCTTAAGGAAAGACAAACGAGAACAAAAGGGAACAAAAATAAGGAGGCCAAAATGAGTCAGACGAGACCAGGGAGCTTAACGGAACGCTTTAGGTCAGAAGGATTTCACGAAAGGAGATAGGTGGGAAGAGGCCTCTGAAAAAAAACCAACACCGTAGGATGAGGTAAAAATAGAAGAAAAAAGGACAAAAGCCGGGTCGGTGAACCCGGATCGAAAGAAGTCGGTGGCAGAAAAAGAGGGTGAACGTGGGGCTCCTGGGTGCAAGGAAGAAGAAGAAGAGGAAGGAAGGGAGTGAAGCTTTTGGAAGGTACATCGTTACACCGAAACGAAAAGATGGCCTCGGCCCCAGTCTGGTACGCTGATCGGCAGAAAAAAAACCGATCCTGGATAAAAAAAAGGACGGCAACTTGAACAGCAGAAGGGAGAAGGCAGGGGATATCTGGGGGGGGTGGAAAAGGACTATTATTAAGTGGAAGCAACGAGAGGACAATATACAACGAAGACATTTCAAGGACCCAAACTCAACGAAAAAAATAAGGAAAAAAAAGGGGACTCAACTTTTGAAAAGGAAGTACTACACTGAGTAGAAAAAGATGGTCAGGCCTCGCCATGAAGCATCACAGGAAGACAAATCAAGGGGAAATCTACAGGAAGACTTCTACCTGGCAGGGGGAATTTTCCACAAAGAGAGGAACGTTGGAAAAAGCTTAGCAAAAGAAGTGGGCGAATTATATGAGTCGTGGACGGGGGACACCTTTCCAGAAGGGTTGGGGGGGGAAAATCGCCAGACATCACACAAAGTAAAAGAAAACAGAAGGGGCCGGGTTTTAGGAACAAGAGTATCGGCGGTCGGTAGAGGAAAAGGTTCAGGGGGGAGCAACCTAACCAGGGCAAGAAAAAAAAACAAGCAAAAAAGTGAGAAACCGAGTCGGGGAAGAACCAAAGAGTCTTTAGAAAATAAAAGCAAAGGAACGGGCGTGAACGTCATAGAGGGAAAGACTGTTGGAAGACTAAAGGGACAAAAAATAGAAAATAAAAAACGGTCATTCAGAAAAAAGGCCCAGAGTAAAAATGCCATACCAAAGATGGGACGGGGAGAGGGTTCCGTCATAGGAGGGGGGAGACTCAACGTCCCACAATCGCTCCTCTCCAGGACAACGGAATATCAAAAAAGTGACAAGTAGTTCGAGGGGGATCTCCGGAAGTTAACCGGGAAAACCGAAGGCGATTCTGCTCTGCACCAGAACAAAAACGAGAAAAGAGAAAAGGGAAGCAAGACATTAATTTCTACTGAAAATGGGAATCCTTCTGGAAGGAGGAGACAACGAAATAGAGAAATATCCAGGGACAGGGCAGGGGGCAGGAGGCATCTTGAAAATCATAGGCGGAAAACAACTCATAAAAGCGAATGAGATTGGGTCAAAAAAAGACAGAGGACAGGCTGAAAAGAGGAAAACATCCGAAGGAAACATTGAGAAGCCACCAAGGAATGGAAGCGGCTGGTGGGGGGAATCAGTTACAGGGGTGCAGGGAAAAAAAACTGTTTGATAAGAGAAATTCAAAACTAATGTCTAAAAAAGGAACGGGACTCAGAAGGGTGGCAAAGTGTTGAGAAATTATATGACGTGGACACATAAGACAACAGTTTAAATAAAAAAAAAAAAAAAAGAAGAACACTGGGGGGTGGGAAATGGCCATCACAAGAAAATCAAGAACCGCGAGGTTGTCAGACGTTGTCGCCAGGGAAAACTCAATAAAGAGGAGGGCGGTCAGAAAGTCAAGAAAAGCCTCGGTCGTCTTGCAGAAAAAAAAGATATAATCAAAAAGAACGCAAAAAAGGTTCCGGGGGGGTATACAAAGTTGAACTGGTTTCCAAAAACCTCAGGCACACAGAAAAGAAGAAGGGAGCAAATTCCATACTTTTCAGAACAAGAGGGGTGACGATGGGGGGCCAGTGGGGGGAATTTGACAACTCTCATCGGGAGGAAAAAAGCAAGCGGGGCGAGATCAGGTAGGGAAAAGTGCGGCACCGACAAAAAGGAACGGAATTAACAATCCGTCTGGGAATAAAGGTCGAAAAAATAGAATGAAACTAAGGAAAAATCAGTGAGGAGGGGACACCAAAAGGGACGGGGGGGGGAAAAAAAAAAAGGTTCCGTACAAGGATTTGAGCCGGCACCGGGGGGGGACTGGAACTCTCCAGAGACTTGGGCTCTCAAGAATTTAGGGATGGTGGGCTGCCCAAGCTCGGGGGCAGAATGAGTGGAGAGGGGGGGAGTCAGCAGAGGGAAAGAAGCCTTAAAAAAGGGATTAGCAAATTAGGGCGAGACAACCGGAAGCAAGACTAACACACTTGACGCGAAATTGGTTGGAGTCGTGGACGGGCGAAGTGAGGGAAAGACAAAAAGGGGGTCCAGAATTCTCCTGGGAAGTCGAGAGTCAAAAGGAATAAAGCATACGAAATAAAAGGAAAACAAAAACAGGTGAGACCTTAGAGGCGCTTGGAACGAAGGATCATACTGGGAAAGACAGTGCAGGGCAGGGCCTTTGAAAAGCTCCAATGGGGGGTGCAAATACACACGGTCCGCCCCGGAGCGGGGTAGTGGGGTGTTCTTCCAGCTGGGGGGAAAAAGTACAATCAGGATTAAAAACGGATTTGAAAGAGAAAACACCGTTTGTGTTTGAACAAAATGGCCTTTCAGCGGGGAGAACTGGGGTAAACGTTCCAGAAGAAAAAATCTCAGGAAACGGGGAAAAAAAAATAGGGGGGATCTCAAAAAAAGGCTTAAAGAGAAGGAAACACAGATGTCTGATAAAAAAGAAAAAAAAACAGGCCAACAAGGGGGGGCTCGTCAGACAACCAAGAAACTGAGTCACTAACAGGCAGCGGTAAAGGGGAAAGAAAAAGGGACTAATTCGGGGAAAAAAAAGCGTCGTGGGCCAAAAAGAAAAAGTCTGGGTCCCAGCAATACGGGAGGGAAAAAAAGAAATTTTTTCGCCATAGAAATGAGGAAGCTTCACAACAAGGTTATGGGGGGCACACCCAATCAAGAGGGCCGGAGCTACGAAAGACAAAGGTACTCATTTTCAAAGACTGGGTGGGAGGGAGGGACTTTCACGAACAGGGGGAAATGAGGGCGCCTCTATAACGACCCTTGGACGAAACGGTCCAATTCAAGAAAGAGGAAAGATACGGAAAATAAGGAGGGTCTTCTTCCGTGGAACGGGGGACCTTGCGAATTAAACAAAGGAGTAAAAGCGGAAGCGATGGATCGAAATAGAAGGCGGTAACTGGGTGAATACAACACCAAGAGGGAACCCTGGAAGGTTGGTGGTGTACGAAACCTCTACCCTTGTTGCTGTTCAAGACGGTGTCTTAGTCGGACGCCCCTCAGCAAGTATGTGATTTCTTCCGTTCTTGTTGCCCACACCGGCAAACATTGAAGAAGAAAAGTGAACAATCAAGGGGGAAAAGCTTAAAATTGACAATTGGGACTTACAAACAGGTTGAAAAAAATATTGGGGGGGGAAAGATTTGAAAAAATCTCAGCAGCGTGGGAAAAAACCCGTGGAAAGAAAAGCCAAAAAAAGGAAACTAGAATATACTATCTTCAGAACAAAATCAGAAAAGGGAAATTCTGCCCAGAAATGGAGGGTTCCATAAGCGCTGGGAGAACCTAGGGAAAAAACCAGGGGAGAGAAAAAAAAAAACTGAAAGAGGGATTGACCAGTCGGAGGCCAGGAACTCGTCTGCAAAACTAAAAAATCAAAAACAGGTTTACTAGAAAACGCGGATTATTTGGGAACGACATAGGTCCGCTTGGGGGTGGGTACAGGAGGAGCAGATTGCTCGGGAGGGTACGTACGCAAGACATTCGTTCGCCCAAGGGTCCAAAGGGGATCATACCAGGAAAAGTTAAAAATTAAAAAAAAGGGAAGCGGAAGTGGGTCGGACTGTACTGAAGAAAAAAGTGGGTAAAACCTGATTGGCCAAAAAGATTGCACCGCAGACCTACATCCGGAAAACCCGGGAAGAGGGGGGGTAAACGGCCTGAGGGTTTGGGTAAAAAAGAAAACATTCATTCCGAATGAAGAACGAGTGGAAAAGAGACTCATGAGATAACTACAGGTTTCAAACTCAAAAGGAATAGTAACGTATGAATGGGAGGGGGGAAAAGGGTGGTACCGGGTGTAAAGAAGAATGGAAGGGGGGTATTAAAGGAAGGAGCGAGGGGGGGGGTTTTAAATCGAAAGGGGAACTGAAGGCAACACCAGAGAACGGTAAAGATCAGGGCGTACAGCTGAGAAAAAGAGGTGAGATCCGGGGGCGGAAATTTCAATTGAAAAAGTTCGATTTTTTGTTTTGGCACAGCCAATAGGGTGTTGAAAAAAGAACGTAACCGGAGAATCAGTTCGACCGGTTATCATTGCCAGGTGGGAGGGGGGAGCCAAGAAAGAAGAAAAAAAGACGAAAAGAACCGAGATGGGACTGCATCGGGGTAAGCTCGAAAAAAGATGATGTTTTTGGGGGGAAAGACTGAGACAAGGCGAAATCCATACAACAAAAAACACAAGAACGAATTAAGGGTATTCGTAAAAAAGCATCTAACTGTAGTAAAAAAAAAAATTTCGCCAACATCATATCGCTAAGGGGCCACGAGACAAGGAAAAGATAAGTTGATCCTATCATGAGCAAAGGGCCGAACAGACCCATGAACTCTCAAAACGGTACTATACTCCTTCGAAAAACAAATGTAGATGAAAAGCGCAGCAAGATAACATTCAGGGCGGGGAGGGGCAAAAGGGGAACGAGGTTGATCACAAAAGCAAAAGAAGCAGCGACAATGCCCAGGGCATGGGGGACCGAGGGAAAAAACAACGCTGAGGTAATAAAAAAGGGTGACGCTATGAAAGCAAAACCTTCAGGACCAGATGTATAAGTGCTAACGGGGGGCCGCTACAGCAAGCGTTGATTCACTACATGGAACAATTACATGAAAAGGGGAGGTTGTCAAAAAAAATAGCTCAAGAGAAAAAAAATCAGAGCCAGAGCGGCCGGACTGGGTCCAATACGCCAATCAGGTTGGAAAAAGAAGGGGAACTGACTTGACAGGGTCCTAAAAAACGCCAGAACATTAAAAAGTGGCAAGGTAGGGTCAGGGGTACAATGTGACTAACGTCGGGGTGTTGGGGACGACGTTCTCGGTGGAAGAAGCTTGACTCCAGGGTCAACACCAGCGAAATCCGACAAAAAGGGCATCCATAAAAACCCCTCACAGGAAGACTGGTAGAAGCGCGGATGCCAAAACGGTAAAAAAGGTGAGGTTCTGGGGGGGGGAAGACTAGGTGAAAAAACCGTATTAAGAAAGGGGGGGATCCGGCAGGGTGTAAAGGAGAAATTCATCAAGTTCTGAAGGCAAGAGGATGGATCGGGGGGGGGGTTTTGTTTGTAAACCAAAAGGGGGGGGGGGGGTATTGTAAAAAGGGGGGACCAGGATCCAGGGGGAAAAAAAGTGATAAAAAATAAGGAAAGTAAGTCAAATGTCCAATAAAGTGGGTCAAGGGATCAAGAAGGATGGTCCAAAAGTCTTCAGGGGGGGGACCTTTGGGGGGGGGGTTGAAGCAACGAACTTGGGACAAGGAGGTGTCTCAGACATAAAAAAAAAAAAGGAGAAGTTCAGTGGACCAGAACCTTGACGAAAAAAGTTCGGGCGAGCAATACAGGCAGAACGGGTTAAGTAGACATATATTTTTAAAAGTTGCTAAGAAGAATCGCAGACCTGAGTCTGTGAAAAAGAACTGGATCTCATTTGGAAGAGACTGGGGGAAAACTGAAAAGGATGGGGTTGAGCGGTCCTTGAGACAGTAATGTTAGAAAAAGAACACGTTTAGAGTAGAATGCTCGGAACCTATAAAGGAAACCCAAAGTGCCCCGTACGTAACTCAAAGAAAAATCCAAACATGGGAAATTTAGAAAAGTTCTTTGAGGTCCGCAAAAAAAAAGGGCTAAACTGAAGTTAAGAAGTAACGGTGGGGGTGGAGACAGGAGAGCCGTTGGACTAGATCACAGTCGAGACACAGAAGGAATAATAAATCTGTTTGGGGGGTAACCAAAAAAAAAACGTTGTCTACGATGGTCCGAGGGTTGGAAAAAGTAAAAACGTCCTCGATTATCTGTCAAGCATGACAAGTCTGGTGGGAAGGGGAGGATAAATTGAAATCCGTTGGGGGGAAAATCATGGTGCACCTCCGAGAAGAGAGAAAAAACCCGGGACTCTTCAGAAATTGGCCCGAGGACTAGGGTGGAGGTGGACAGCTCAAGGGGACAAGGGTTTTCTCAATTATCCAGATAATAAAGTGTAATGGGGTCAAAGGGGGGAGGAATAAGGTGGGAAAAACGATTCTACCCAAAGAAGGTCTGCAAAAACGGGAAGAAACAGACACGGAACGGAACGTTGATGGCAAAGGAACGGTCCAAAAAGGTGTCCTCAACTGAAGTCTTTTTCTGAGGAAACAAGCAATAACGGAAACCTGCGGGTGGAATGAGTGAGAATGGGAAAATGGGAAGGGGGAAAGGATCAAGGGGGTAGGGAATTTGCACTTCAGGTGTAAGAGGGTCAAAAGAACCTATCGGGTGAAGCGCAAAGAAAGATGCCGGCCCG
>Ga0179591_1292273_pt1 | contig 15065 bp, 6 predicted proteins | sample CZOMad2_1_08_16f_FD_182891 | JGI IMG/M metagenome (GOLD analysis project Ga0179591, IMG submission 182891) | Vadose zone soil fungal communities from Angelo Coast Range Reserve, California, USA - CZOMad2_1_08_16fungal (PacBio error correction) | ecosystem: Environmental > Terrestrial > Soil >...
TTTGAAATCGCAGAGTTGATGCATCGGGCGAGCGTGCTTAAAAACGAGAAAAAACGCGGGGACGACCAGCTACCGCCGCCAAATGTAAGACTTTGGAAAGGGACATCGCTAAGTGGCGAATCGCGTAGGGTTACAATCATTACACAAGCGCCATTAAAGGCGACCGAAAAAGAAAAACAAGAGGAAACATCGCTATCATTGTTCGAAAGCTTCACGGAGGAGGTGATCACGGTCGCAGGGAGAAGTAAGCAAGAAGCCCCGCCCCCCGTGAGCCTCGCGCGAACTCGCTCGAGAGATGAAGGAAACTGATACTCCCCGGGGGAAATTTTGCGCTTACCCGGCGGCGCTCTTTTCTGCCTTAGTGCTCTGTCCTCCTGAGGGGCTATGGGGTCTTGGATCGGTTTATGAAGCTGTCCACCAACCCAAAAGGGGAACATAATTCGGGAATATTCACGAGACCTGATAGCAGCCTCTGAGATAACTCAAAAGAGCTGCTCCGCGAATAAGGGTGAGTCGACTTAAGTCGGCCGTCTATAGGATTCTAAGATATGAGAGGGTTCCGCCGTAGGCGGGAAGTCGTTGAGGGGAAGTCGAAGACGAACGCCCGCAAGTTTTAGAGGCCAATCCGGGGAGCTCTTAAAATGAGTAAGCGTATGAAGTATGCTGGGGAGGGTGGTCTCCTTAAAAGGGACTGGTCGATCTCTTAGTTCGTTTACTCTGGGAGAGATCGCCACATGAAATCTATTGGGTCAAAGTGTCTTGAAAAGATGAGGGTCATCTTCTTGCTCGGATCTCTGGAACCGTGGAGAGGAAGAGAAGGACGAAAAAAGCAAAGGACTGGAATCTGGACAAATATTGAGAAGCTGTCCTAAACGCATCCTCTCAGGAAGCCAACATCCGACGAGTAAAGGGCCAGCCGGAAGCGAGCAGTCCAGCAGGGGGGATCTGGGGGGAAAGAGGAGGAGGGAATTCGGCTCAACTTAAAGAAGACTCGCAAAGGTCCTCTACCCACCCCAAGAGCTCCCAAGAGAACGAAGATAAGGGGATCGCCGATCGCCGTCGTTCTTGACCCGCAACCTACACCGGAACGTTCAAACTCCTTGAGGGTCCTGAGCTCCTACTAAACAGCCAAACTTCTGCGAGAAAAATCGCGCTCATTCTCGAACGCGAGGGAGAAAGAAAGAGGACTAGGAAAGAAATCTAACTACAACACTCCTTCAGTGCACCTAGAAAAACCTCAGCCTTCTATAATTATCTGAAGATTAGACTCTCTAAAATATGTCTCGAAGGAAGGGGAATGTCAACCTTGAGAATCAAATCCCGAAAGCGCTAGTCTCCGTCAGGTCAGATGAGCGGAGCGGAATTTAAGAGGAAAAAAAGTTGAGGTTCGTGAAAAAAAAAACAATCCTTACCGGGAGGAGCGTATGTTTTCAAGAATCTCCTTTGGAAAAGGTTGTAGTTGGTATTCGGCTTCAGGCACGATGAGAACGTCCAGGAAAGAACGGCGAAGAGAAAGGGGGGGAAACACAAAAAATTTGGGAAAACGACAAAACTCGGGGATCTCTCACAAATAAGTGCGCCTCGTAGTCTAAATAAATAGGGCTCAGGCTACTACTCGCGTTATCGCAACTAAAGGAAATAGAAGACGACCCATTGAAAAGCGTAAGACAGATCGATCTAGGCAGACCACGTGAACGTTCCTCGGGGGCACGAAGTTGGCTTGCAAAGAGCTCAAAAAAAATCACTCATACGGGTCAATGGAAGCTGAGAGGAAGGGGGAAGGAAGGTATCCAAGTGGCGCGCGAAAGAATAACCCCTCCTCTAAATCCTCAATGACAACAAAAAAAGTCGTTATATTCCAAGAGACATCGGAGTCGGAGGACGTCCAAAAAAAGCGTGACCCCGACCTCTTTTGGGTCTGTCTGAGCTATCCTCTTCTCCTATAACGCTATCTCTTCATGGAACCAGAGAGCGAGATGCGCGCCCGACTGGCTCGTTCGACCTGCAATACTCTTGACCGCAGCAGAAACTTCTATCGCGCGTCCCGCCGCATCCCGGTAGTGAAAACAATGTTCGCTGTCTTCAGGGGGGAAACTTCATGAGAAAAAAGATTGAGGACCGTTCGCCCAAATTGAGACGGTCACGCGCGGCAGTCCGGTTTCAGAATCTATCACCATAATCCGCCCGCAGAGTTCGATGGGGCCTGGGGAGGGAAACACTAGAGAGGGCGCGAGAGCACGCTGGGGGGGTGGCAGCTGTGAAAAAAGAACCCAGAAAATAACATAACTCGCACGGTCCAATGATTTAACGAGGTAGTCGCGCTCTTAGGAAATCTACCAGGAGCTAGTCGCGGATGATCGGCGCGAGCTGAAAAGGCCGGTCGTGTGGATCTAAACGCGCAGGGAGCTCAGCGTGATAGCGCGTAAAAGGGGTCGCGAACGTCCGTGCACGAGACTCAAGCCGATCTCGGAAACGCAAGACGACGCTCTCACGCAGGCCAAGGGACCCTCAGGCGAAGTCTTCGTCCAGATCTTCATCATGAAAAGCAGACCGGGGCTTCAGAAAAAAAAAAAGCGGTAGAAAATTTGAAATAGTAAAAGCACCAGAAGGCTTCGGCAAGAGCGGAATGCTTGCACTTGGGAAGCAGCCCGCACGACTCGAGCACCAAAAAACCCTAAAAGCCTACACGAAAGCTCGGAAGCTAGCGGTGCGGATTTTCTGAGCTGGATTACTTCAGATAAGGCGCTCTATGCCACAACTTCATCAGCAGCGCTAAAGAAGAGCAGAAAGGGACCGGATGAAATGACGCACAGCGGCTAACTTCGGCGAGCTAGGGCACATCGCACTAAAGCTGAGTCACCACACTCGTTGAGAAGAAGAAACTCTGGGGAAAAGGAGATATCTAATAGAGGAATAGAAGACACACCTCGCGCGGTGCCGAATGACGCCTCAAGTGTAAGGATCAAAGGGACACAATTACCTGCTATTTAGAGGAAAAAGGAGAAAAATATCAAAAGGAGAGAGATCGGGGGGGATCCGGCATACGTCTTGACACCTTGACGAAAAGAGGAGACTTCTACCTGCTCGGGAAGGGAACGACAGGCATCCCTCTCCCACGAAACTAAACGTTCTGAACGAGAGAGACTCTCGAGAAGACCGAAGGGAATCAAAAAGAAGAAAGCTGCGACCAAAAAGCAGCGCGGAAAAGCCTACTCCTGCTCCGCCGGAATGGGATCTGCCATGTCCCTACTACCTGTAGTCAGAAAGCTTCTTCTTCTAACTTCACGGGAAAGGGGAAAAGCTCTTGGAAGCAACCAAAAGGAAAAGAAAGAAGAGATGAGAGAATGAGAAACTAAGAAAAATGAAGCAGTTCGAAACCGTGGGGAGCTGCGCGCTCTTGGAGAAAATGGCCTAGACACATTTATCGAAAATTCGTCTGATCAAAAGAAAGAGAGGTCTCGCCAAAGGGAGGGATTTCGCAAGAAAGAGGAGAGGATCACGAAAATAGAGAGGATAGCATAACGGCGGTTCGGTTCGAATATTGCTTGGGGAGTTACCCGGGAACGGTCAAAAAGCTGTAGAGCGCAGAGAAAAATACAGGAAACCATAGCTTAGCCACTTCTTTAAGTCTCTTCTCGATCCCTAACAGACCTCCTCGACGGTAAGGGGTCAATAAAAGGAGCAACTCAGAAAAAAAGGAGAGGGCAAGGGAGGAAAGAGACGTCTTTCCGATGCAGAAGAGTGTCGATCTCCTTCAGACATTCGCTCGTTGAGAGAAGGGGGGGAAAAGAGCCCGAGATCAGGAAGAAGCGCCTAAAGGAGAAGGGGGAGGTTTAATAAAGACCGACCCATCGCGGCATTAGAGGGGGAGGGACCGCCGCGTAAGTTGCGTCTAAGATCTCAGTGAAGAGGGGGGGATCCATAAAGATTTCAAGGGAGATCGGGGAGCCAGGAGGGCAGGTCGTTGGCGTACGGGAAATATTAACCTCGCGGTGCTCGATTGGACTCCATCTAGGGCGTCTAACGTGAAAATCTTTAAGAGGAGGGGAGGGAACTAGGCTAATGGCGAGGAATCACGCTTCCTAGCCCACCTTCTATGTTCGGTGAGTGGACTCAAGGACTGGGAGGGGACTTTTGCTAGGGATATGTAAAAGAGAATAGGAAAAAGCCTGGTGGAGCTCGGCTCAACTTCTTCTCTCTAACATTTTCTACTAGAGCTGATAGAACCTCTCGTAAAAGAGAACAAGAAAACACTTCGGGCCTATCATCTAGAAATTAACTTTCGTCAGGGGGAATATGCGCGACTGGAAATACCGTCTAGCCATCCTTGGCAGATATTATAACGGAGGGGGTCCTTTTCGGATCAAGCTGCAACCGAAGAAGAGGATCAGTTGAGCGGCGCGTGCCTTCGAAAAGAGAAGGAAAGGGAATTCTAAAAACAAAAAGGGTGCTCGGCGTGCCTGGAAAACGATGAGCTTTGCAAACGGAAGGGCAAAATCTCGTTAACTCAATCCAAGTTGCGTCACGGAAAAATCACGCTTGAGGACAGAAGACATGACACTTGAACAGGCTGGGACGGACTTAGCGTCTCGAGGCTGATGCGGGGAGAATCGTAAAAAGACTATGAAAAAAAAAGGAGGGGAGAATTCAGGAGCTGCGCAACGCAACAAGCTCGATGCGAAATCGGTGAGGAGGAAACTAGGGGAAAGATGAGAGGAGATCAGGAGAATATCTAAGCACGTCCTGACAAACCTGAGACTTTTGTTTTCCCTGTTTAGATTGAATGTGCTGAAAGAGGAAATAAGGAGGGATCTAAAGTGAAAGAAAAGGGATGTGGGGGGCTTTCAGGAAAGATTCTTTGTTTTGACATGTCGCTCGCTAGTTTCTTACTCGCGGGGGGGAAAAAGGGGCTTTTTGGGGACTGAAAAAAGGGGGGGAGCGGAGAGGACTAGAGAATCGTCTGGGCTTCGGGGAGTTAGTCTATTCAAGCAGGATTCGAGGAGAGGAGCCTAGATGGAAAGTTAGGATCAATTCGTTCGTTCTCATCTTTCAGGTGTTACATGCTCGGAACTCTATTTCGTAGGAAGAAGAGCTCGAAGTGGTACCAAGAGAAGGGCTGAAAGAAGGATCCAGAGGAAAAGGGGGGAGGATGGGGAAAGAAGAAGAAGTATTTTTGTTACACATTTAATCAAACTTCCGAGCTGTTGTATCCTGGCTAAAGTTCATCTGGAAGCCTGAATCGACGAAGAAACTAAAAGGGAGTCCCCAAGGGAGGGGATGAAGGGAGGGGGGGCTAAAGCGGCCGAATTTGGAACATCATTACATTGCACGTCACGCTTTCCAGCGTCCATCCTAAGGAAGGAGGGAATATCGAGGGATCTGAAAAAGGATTCTGAAAGGAATCCACTAGGGAAAAATTGCTTTCTCACGGGGTGATCGCGCTCCTTGCGTCAGCGTCACAAATTCAGACGAAGGAGAGAAGGGGGAACTGCATGCGTGGGAAGAAATAAAAAGGAGGAGGAAGGGCGGCCCTCAAGAACGCGTCTGAGCCTCGTGTGCGCGTCGCGGAAGGCCTACAAGAGGGGGAGTAAAAGGGGGGAGGTAGGAGAGTCCATACGCGAAAAAGCGGCCTGCAAGCTGCGGTGTCGGTGTCGCGGTTCGTAGAAAAAAAAAAAAGCGGGGCGGCGAGGCGTCTTCGGCTGGCGCTCTGTCGGACTGAAGGAGGGCTTTGCCGGATTCAAGGGTTTCTGTCCGGTCATCAGGAGACGTCCCAATCGCTTTCTAGTCGCTCGCGAAACCAACGTCGTTCAGCTAGCGGTTCGTGAAAGGAAGGGAGTGTCGAGGTTGGCTTTCTATTGCTCTATGAGTGCAAGGTTCTGGACCGGGCCTTATCGACCAGGGGGAGAAGGTTGATAGCGGCAAGAAAGAACACCCACTCGTGACGACCGATTCTCTGCGAGGAGAATCCGGTCTGGGGGAAGGGGGCTTTCAGAGGGGGGGGGCATGGGGGATCGCGTTCGACACGAACAGCATCAATACATCGCCACGAATGCAGAATCGAAAATCGAAGAAAGAAAGGTCCCGAAAGAAGTAAAGGTTCGAAGATCGAAAAAACGTCTCGGAGAACAAAGTTCTCTTGCTTAGAAAAGAGCTAAGAATCCAGAAGGGGGGGGGAGGAGTAACACTCTCTAAAACACAACATCTCCGCTCTCGATCGGTGAAGATAAAAGTCGACGAAATGGTTCAAAGTGGGTCGAAGGGTGAAAGGGAGTGAACCGCCTGAGGTGCTCCGGTATCTCTCTGGAGCGCGAATCTATAAAAGAAAAAAGTTAGGGAGGAATAGGAGGGGAAATGAAGAGAAGAACCGGAGACCCGCCGTAAAGACTCACTGGCCTCACAAGATCTCCCTCGTCATTCTGCGCCAAGGTCCAAAAAGGTGATCAGGTCATGAAAAAAGCGCTAAATGCGCCGCAGCGTTTTCGCGCAGATCGTCAGAGGAGGAGCAGAGGGAAGGGTCTGCGGGAGAAAAAAACCAGAGGGGCGGCGCAGCTCTCGACCCGTCGATCTATTGGCTAACATTCGGAACTGGAGGAGGGGGAGAGAGAGGCGTACTGGGAGAGAGTGCTGGAAGGAGGGGGGAAAATCGCCACTAAAAGTGCCGTCAAAGGGCGACAGATGCTAAGCGGTTCTAAAAAGAGAAGGGTTTAGGAAAGGGGAGGGTCTCGGGAAGAAAATCAAAAGAGAAAACAAGATTCGAACGAACAAGCGCGCCCTCCTCAAAGAACCAACCTCTACAGAAACCATTTGCCGAGGGGGAGAAAAGGCAAGAAGGGTCGGAAAAAATATGGGAAAGGGAGAAGTGACCTGAAGGACGCCCGGAAAGCTCGCCCGCAAATCTTCCACGCCAAAGAATCAGAAATCCAGAGAAAAGGCCGCCTAGAAAGGGAAATTGTGAGAAAAAGAGGGCCCCGGATCCCTCCGCGCTTTCTGAGCGCACTGTTACCTTCTCGGCTCAACCTCAAACAACCCATGCTGCGATCCAAGAGTGAACTCTACCGAAAACAAGGAAAGATTCGTCCGAACGGAACGAGACAAAAAATTCCGAAGTCCTACTAATATCTCCACACTCCTTTCATTAACGAGTCGATCGACAACCTATCTCTAGAATTTTCGCAGGGACCGAAAAAGAAAAGGACTCGGAGAGGAACAAGTCGTGGAAAAGGAAAGTCAATGGAGTCGGATTGAAAGGCAGCCCATCAAGTCTCTAGCTCAAAAAGTCGTCATTATTAGCTTATCTGGAACGCTGGACGTTGGGAGGGAGTATGGTGAATTTAAAAGGTAACAGGGAAAACAACCTACCGTCTCTTATGTTGGGGAAATAATCTCCATTTTTGGAGGGGTAGGGGGGGGGCGTAGAGGTCAGGAGGCCCGAGGGGATCGGAGGGAAGAAGGTCTAATGGGGTGTCAATTACGGAGATTGACTCGTAGCACATCGAACTGATCCCTATGGGGAGCTTCAACCAACATTTGGGAAAGGTTAAGGGGGGGACTCGGAGGACCGATCGTCTCTCTCATGGAAAGAACCCCTGCTAAGCGACCGCTTTTGGGCGACGTACGATTCAGCTGGATTCATAGAAAAAGGAAAGAGCTACGTTGGGAAAAGGGAAAGAGATTTCGAAAAAGTCAAAACAAAGCCAACCCCCCAAAGTGTCGAAACTCTGTCTCGACACCGCCTGAGAGGCTGGAGAGAACCAAAAAGACCTAGAAATTGAGAGGAGAAAAACCCAGCCAGCCGCCCTTCACACGAAAGTGGGAGATTCTCCATATAAGTTTCGAGCTCATTAGGAAAACTCTGAGAAAAAAACCTCAAAGGCCAACTGTGGTTGTCCTTAGGTCACAGCGCAGTCGCCGATACGTAAAAGAGGTCTGGGGGAGGTGCAAGCACCGGGAGCGTGTAAGTCAGTGTCGCGGTTGCAAGCACAGAAAAAAAAAGGGAAAGAGATGCAGTCGACAAAATTCCCTACAGATTCGGTCCCCAATAAAAAAAAAGGCCTGGAAAAAATTAAAAAAAATTTCTCGAGGATTCAATCTTGGCTACAGCTCCCCGAAGTGCTTCCTACCGACGAGCATTCGCCCAGCAAAAAGGGGTCCCGCTTTTTAATCCTGTTTCGCCAATAGAATCAAACAGCCCCTTCCGCTCTCAAGAGGGAAATTACAGAAGCACTCAAGAGGACCCGGCGCAGTTGTGCCAATCAAATGGGACGCTTGGGAGGGAAAAAAAAGAAAGAAAGGAAAAAGGATAGGAAAAGGCCAAAGATACCGCGAAAGGTCTTGCATCGAGCCTCTTCTGCAAATATACGAGGGAGCTATTTAGAGCGATCAGAAGAATTTAGATTGCGGCAAAAAAGCGAAGTGCAATACGCGTAAAGATGTTCGTCTCACGATCCGTGAACTCCGCCATCTCTGTCCGATCTCTAGGCGGGGGGATCCGCAAGAAATCACGAAAGAAAAGGAAAAGCTTCTATCCTGAGGGGAAGAACACGCGAGAATCTACCGAAGGGATAAATTGGACTTAGCGCAAATGGTCTCAGCGACGGAAAGCTTGAAATACTCAAAGGGGGGAAAGCAAGGCAGAAGGGCCTACCACCGACATCTTCCTCAATCTCTCAAACGCTTCGAACAGAGGGAGGGACTTATTGTGCTAGACTTCTAAAGAAGAGAAATCTGCGGAAAATGAGGAGCTCAAGGGTCGGTCCGGCTATCACTGCGCGACTTCTCTTCTCGAACATCAACTAAGGACGTGCCCGCAACTGACTTTCCGAAGAGAGAAAGGGGCGCTCTTGGGGAAACCGGCGAAAAAAGGCATCATTTCACGCGCGGTGAACTGCGCCGAATATTCCGGGCTCCGGGGAAAACAAAGGAATTCGATGTCGAGAGGCTTTAAGTAAAAAGGAGGGGGCAACGGCCTCGAGTAGACTCTTTCCCGTCTACGTGGCGAAAGAAACCTTTCCTCTCTAACGGAGGGGAACCTTCTAGTGCAAGCAAAAGAAATTAAGAAAGAGGAAAATCGAGGGAGGGGGAGAAGAGTATTGATAAAAGCATTCGCTCTTCTGTTCTGCGCGCTACATCTAAAGACAGAGGACATCGCGAACAAAAGATCTCTTGCAAGGGAACAAGGGGAAAAAGTACTGTCGTAAAGAAAACAAAAAACCAGAGAGCGCAGCTCAGGGTCTAACTGGGAGGGAAAGGTTTCAGGTCTCCCAAAACTTATTCGTAAAGAGAGAGTACCGACAAGCGCCTGCGCCTAACCCCTTGACTCATTTTCGAGCATCATTCGCTCTCTTTCGAGAAAAAAGGCCGGGGGAAAAGGATCGCGGAAAAACTGGAGGGAATCAGTGGAAAAGTGGTCGAGGGGAAGACCTAGGGAGCCACCAGCCTAAAATGCGCACTTTTATCAAAACGGAGATTCTCAGCAGACCTTAGAAACGTTTAGGGAAAAGAAGCTGCAGGTCGTAAAGAACTAGGCATGGAGAAAACTTGCGGGAACTTTCCGAGAAAGATCTGAGGGGCTTGCTCAACGCGATCCATAGACCCCGTCAACCTCAAGGGAGTAATAGGTTTTTCTCACGGGAAAATCTCAAGGAAAGGCACAAAAGAACGTTAAGAGGCCGGAGAGCTCCGTTCAAAACAACACAACGCTCCGTTCAAAAGACAAAGGGGGAAAAACTTTCGGATGCGAAAGAATCGCCGGGAGTGAGCTGTGAGTGACTCATCCGGAAAAGGAAACGGAGAAAGAAGAAGCGGTGAAGTGGCCGATCGAAAAAGCAGCATCGGAAGTTCTTCCAGCCGATAAAATCCGAACGGGAAGGAATTTAGCCGAACGGGGAAAGGCGTCTAGGAAGAGAGTCGTTGAAAAAATCTTGAAACTGGTCGCCTCCAGGGCTGCGTAAGTGCCCGCGTCTACTTGCGGCATCAGGAGGGGGGAGAGGGTATCCAATGGATCATAGGCGCCGGACGCTCTGATCAAGGAAAAGGGCGGACTATTGATCTTAGGAGGTCGTGCGAGGGATAGAGAGGTTGCGAGGACCGCGGCTAATCGTTACCGCGCAGGATCTCTGGGCTCACGGCAGGTCGTTGAAGAAACATTTTGATTCACGCTAAATCGGACACGCAAGAAAAACTCATTCTAATGCTCTTCCGAAGTCATCGATAAAGGGAGAGGGATTTTATAGGGCGCTAACGGAAAAAACGCGAAAAAAGGGTGCGGCGCGTATAAAAAGTCCTTTGCGGAAAAAATCACCTCCGCTCCTGCTCGTAGAAGGAGGTACTCTTCAGAAGAGGATAGTGATCCTATAAAAACTAAGAAGAAAGCGGGGGGATCGAGTACTAAAAAAGTCAAAAAGCGCGTGACCGAAATTTTTCTTTCGGTCAAAAAGCTCGACGGGAAAAACCGACTTCGAGAGAAGAAACGAAACCGGCTACAAAGTTGCCAGAAAGGTTCTCTTGACTCGCGACTCGAAGAGTAGATGACTTTTGAGAAAAAACACTTCGAGAAGCAACGCGCGGCTTCTTGCGGGACACACTTCTCGTATAACGCTCGTCTGCGAAGGCAGGGACTGGGGAGAATCGACCGCTCCGGTTCACGCCGGCCAACAATTGAAACTCGTGGGGAAAGCTGGTGGAAGGGAAAATTTTTCTAAAAAGCGGGGCTGGCGCCGCTTCAATACTTTGAGTGCCGGGGCGGCTCTATAGTAGGGGGGCCTTGCAAGGGAGAAGAACAATCGGCTCTAGGGGAATTTTGGGGAAGACTGAGGGCGCGCCGAGCGGTTCTTCACGAAGTTAATAGGAGGGATGGAGTAATGTGAGAAAAAGAAAAGGTGCAAGGAAAAAAGACTTAAGAAGATCGAGGAATCTACGAGAGGCGTCTCTTCTCAAGGGATTGTTCGTGGAAAGGAGAGGATAAACATCAGAGACTCCGAGAATCTTGACAGAGAAAGGGGGACACTTAGGAGTGGGGAGATCCCGAGAAAAAATCGTATGAGCCTCGTTCAACAGGAATCACACAGCGCCGCTGTGAGCCGGAAAAACGCTCTTCATCGTAATCCTGATCAGAAAAAAACTCCCACCTAAGAGATTCTTGCACCAACACTTAGTAATTCTTGGGGGGGGTTCTCAAAAAATTTGACCTCGTACAGTGCAATTTCCATGCTCATCTGAAACGTAGCGCTAAGAGCCAGGGGGGGCTGCGCCTTCAAAAAGAAAATTGCACGGGAAAGGGCTCTTTAAGCAATTGCTCTGAAAATATGGGTCGCGCGTAGCGCAGCGTCACGCCGAGGCATCGAAGCTTCTTTGTCCTCAGGGGAAGACGCACTGCCGGCGGGGGGGAGAGTTCTCCGGAGGGAGAAGGAAAAGTAAAAGGAAGAGGCGCGCCTAAGCCCGGGGGGGGGGTGTTCCTCGTTTGTTAGCGCCGGAGGGGGGATGAGAGTGTGAGAAGGAAGAAGTCGGTAAAGTGAGGGGGCCTTCACTCGCTGCGCGAAGGTGTTTGGGCCGTCTTTGAGGAGAAAACTGCCTGCGAGCTCAGAATCTTAGGGCTTTCGGAAGAGGTTCGCGACTTAGCTCATTTTCCCTTGCGTAATTTAAGTCACCAGAATCGGGTCTGGAGAAAGAGAAAAAAAGATCTCTTCCGGCTGGAAGGGGAACCGATTAAACTCTTCGGTCATGCTCTATGAGTGCGAGCTGTTGTAACAAAGATCGACACTTTTTGGAAAGCAGAAGGAGGTGATGCGTTCATCTTTGCTGATCCGCTCCAACGGAAATCTTGACTGCATTCAGAGAGCCCCTCCGCCGGAAAGTCGGAAGAAAGGGGTTTCATTGAAGTGAAGCGCGGTCGCGAACACTGCATGCAGATCTCCAGTGGGATAAGAAAGACCCAGAATCCCTGGAAACCCAAAAGTTTGAGGCCACGCGGGAGGCAACTTGAAGCGTGCTATCTCTAATACAGACCGTAATAAGAACTCTAACCACTATTCGGGGCGGAAAAACGCGCGCGTCGCCGAGACTATCTGCATGACTCAGAAATTAGAAGAAAAGCTTTCCAAGGGGGCTCGCTGGCGAGTGAGGTGATTCAAGCCGCCGGTGGTCGCCGGTCTCCGTCAGAGCGGGGGTCCTAATAGACTAAAAAAAAAAGGAATTTGGAGGAGAAAGAAGGAAATCAAACGAAGTACGCGCAACAGCTTTCATCACTCACGATCGCCCGAGCAAAAAAACAATTGGAAAGATCGGGAAAATAGGACGCTAAGAGCGGCAGCGCGCTGTTGTAAACGAAGCCGATCTAAGGATCGCTGCGTCTTCTGGAGGTTCTTCGAAGAAAGAAAAGGGGAATGCCGAGAAACTCTTCGACAAGCTTCGAGCAAAAACGTAACTCTCTTCCGGGCCGTCGGTTCTCCTAAAGTCGTATGGGCGAGAGAGATTGAGGGTAAGGAATAAAATATCGTCAAAGGGGAACGCAAATGGCGGGGAGGCGACTGTGCGTTCACTGAGTGGCGGGGTCTCAATCGAGCCGCTCGCAATCCAGATAGAAGACAAAGTAGGTCGGAGAAGGAGGAAATCTAGAATCCCGAGGGCAAAAAACCTATAGAAAAAGCTCTCAACGCCGTTCGTTTGCGAGGTTTGGGCGCAGCGGAGGCGTTTCCGGCAAGGGGACGAAAAAGGAAACAGGCAGGATGTAAAGGGTCCAAAATCCGACAGCGAACAAGACGCCGTCGCCGAGATCAAAACCGGAAAAGGAAAGAAAACGCGGCCCACCCCCATCTCTGTAGGGTCCAGGAGAAGGACCGGCCTCTGAGCCACTACCGCTTTGCAAAGCAAAAAAACGGCGCAAAAAGGACGTAAAGCGCCCTCGACGCTTGCAGGACTCGTTCTACTATGGACAACTTCCTCGAGTCTCAGAATACGATACGAGGAAAAACGCCTTGAATGCTGGAATCGACTACAAAACTGCTTGTAAGGAAGAAGGATCTGTGGAAGTCAGGGGTCGTGCGCTTCAGCTTGTCATAAGGCAATGGGGTTGTAATTCTCACCCAAAAAGCTCTCCGAAGTCACAGAAACTTATCTGAAAGAAGGTGGAAACACTGTAGTTAAATTGTCCGGCCCTGAGGAGTAGACCTCGGGGGACATCCATTACGTAGATCCGTATGGGGTTTTTGAAGACTCCAAGGGGGGTGTGTTAAGGGGACGCTGGGGAAAGAAAAGAGGTCGGCTCACACGCGCTAGGGGATTCCCTGTGTTCAAGACGGAGATTCGGGCCTTCACAATCGACCGGAATCTCGACAGAGGGGAATCAACCTAACAGGGAGCGTATCCAGAAACGTCACGCAAAGGAAAGGGCTCGCGCATTTCCACGCGCATGCTAAATTCTACCGGCGAACGCGCGTAATGATATCTACTTCTAAGAAAAGGAAAGTCCGCGACGGGGGCCCGGAATTTGGGATGCCTGGAAAAGAGGGACACGATTTAGGGTAGCTCAGCATCTCGAAAGAAAGGGACTTCGCTCTGTAAGCTCAAAACAAGCTTGGAGAGCCTAAAAGTGGGAGAAAACCCGAACGAGCCTGCCACACTACATTTAAGGCGCCAGGAAGTTGAGGGAGAACGTCGCTCGCAACTCTCCAAAACAACAGCGTGACCCCATTCAACCTGGGGGTTTGGTAATATCAGGCACAGAGCAAATCGCTCTGCATTCGTTCATGCCCGAGCAAGTTCTCATCGCGAAGGGGGATCGCGACGACGCGGAAATCGTCCGAAGGCCCATACGTACCCGCAGCTCACCTATACGCTCGGCCCCAGAAAAAAAAGACCAGGGGAGACAACGTTTTAAGAGGGAAAAAATTTCATAAGGCGTCCGCCGACCTGGCGCCGCGAAAAAGTGCTCGGTCGTTACAAGTGAGGGAAAACGCAGGCACAAAGCCCGCGCAAACGCCTTCGGGGCCGTGTCGATCGTCACCTCCCGATGCTTACCAGTCTCATAGTACTCGAGATCAAAAAAGGTCGAGGGGGGCCGCGGACAGAAAACGAAATAAGCGCCGTTCAAATTACGTACCTCTCTCTAGGTCTTTTATCTAAAGAGGAAAGCTTTATGCAAGGAAACCTAGCATAAGCTAAAAAGTCTCCTCGGGACGTCTCGTTCAAACTGATCTCATGTCGTCAGGAGAGGGCAAGGCTCAGATAGGCACTCCTAGATAAATCAAGGGAAATATAAAAAACGCATTCGGTTCCTCAGCAAGAGAGCCTATCTCCTCTACTGAGACCTTAAAAAATAAAGGTCCTTAAAGATGAATAATACACGAGAAGCTCACGGGTCCCATTGGGCGGCTCCTCCACCGTGTCTCAGCTTCTTCAAATAGACGCGGTACGTTGGGACTCATCCAAAGGAGGGGCCCAGACGCGGCAAAAAAGCCGTACGGCATACCACTTAAACGCATCTTCCTCACTCGGGGCTCAGAAAAAACTCATAAAGACAGGTTTTTTGGGAGGAGATCTCTGTATGGAAGAAGTCTAATCAGGCCCTTACCGGCGGAGGGACTTCCATTCCGGAAATGAGTTCGGTCTTGCTCCAACATGCGTCGAGGAGGCGGATAGAAACTCAATAAAATCCAAGGCGGGGGAGAAAGATCGAAACGCTCCTCCGTTGGGTGTCGTCAACTGGCTCTTCAAGTCTGCTCTGCAAAAAAATGGCAACATCAGCGAGGGGAAATCAATATTCGAGGGGGAAAAAACCACAGAGTGGAGCGGTCGTGAGGGACGCTAGCATCCTTAGGAGACTCGAGCTCTTGCCGTACTCTCTTGGAGGCAAAGGACTCGCAGGGAAAGAGAGGACGCAAAAAAACCTCTGGACGAACTCGCCGTGAGATCGACTATCTCTATCAACTTCTCAGCAACAGGTCTCGTCTGGTAATGAAGGGGACAGGCGGTACTCCTCGGGGGGAGAAAAAAAACGTCCAAAAGTGCGGACTCTAGCCAGCCATCGAAAGCCATCTTCGGCGTCTGAGACACGTTTAGCCTCTTCGCAT
>Ga0179591_1164096_pt1 | contig 15064 bp, 14 predicted proteins | sample CZOMad2_1_08_16f_FD_182891 | JGI IMG/M metagenome (GOLD analysis project Ga0179591, IMG submission 182891) | Vadose zone soil fungal communities from Angelo Coast Range Reserve, California, USA - CZOMad2_1_08_16fungal (PacBio error correction) | ecosystem: Environmental > Terrestrial > Soil >...
AAGAAATCCTCACCAGAGTGAGAGGAGGAAGTTCAAACTAATCGGACGACGGCTGTAAACGGCCTAGTAAGGTGTTATATAAGGGGGGACACACGTGCGGACATACTCGACGGCGGAGCCAAAGGTCCGTGAAAGACGGACCCCTCGGGGACAAACGTACATAGGGACTACTGATCACGAGGGGGGGAAAGAGAGGTATACCCTACCTGTAGGAACGTGAACCGACAACCTCTAAAAAGCCGACCACTGGAAGCAGCGAGAAAAGTGAACAATTCAGAGAAGGAGTGTCTAAAAATACTGGTGAACGCCAGATAAAAAGAAAGGCGCTGTCATGGACAAAAGAAGCCGAAAACGCCAGTCCGGACTTACTACAGATAAGAACGAATAGACTTACAAACGGCGAAAAAAGTCGGCCGCGAACAACGACACTCTCACGGAACAACAAACAGGGGGTCTCAATGGGGGAAGATAAGAAAAGGTGTGAACGATTACGTGCGAGACGGAAAGAACCGACGCGCGCCTTAACTGTGGAACATTACTAGAATGGACGCGCGACAACGGGGGCACGGAGACCAAAGAGAAACAAGGCAGTCCATCCGGATGCTGCGGCGTCAGAAATGAACTTCCGACTCATAGTCGATGCGTCAAGACGCTGTTCCTGGCCTGGAAAAAACCAGGGGGGGGCCGACGCCGCATTAACAAGTTGCTTCTCTAAAGCTGAAGGGGGAGCAGAGATGTCGACCAGCGGTCGTGCCTGGCAAGGACGGTCCAAAAAGGGGATGCTGACTACGATCGGCACGCAACTACCGTCGGGGACTAAGCCTTGCCGAAGAGTTAAATCCTCAGAGAACGAGGAAAGAAAGAGTCACCCACGGGGTACTGCAAACTAGCCCGACTGGCAAGGAAATTTTAATCGGGATCCAGGAAATTCCTCAATAAGGGGGAAATCAGACCTTCTGGGGGGAACTGGAAGGAACGTCATAAAGACGGTAAGGATACCGCGAACCCGTGAAAGAAGAAGGTTCTATACCGAGGGAACCAGCTCAACGCAGGCACACGATCTTTCGTTCGGGGATCTGCGACAGTGAGTGCGGGGCCATCCATTATGGTTGACGTTCAGAAAGAAAAACTTTTCATTTCAATGGGATGCGCACAACTACCCGGTATAAACTGTGACTAGGAAATCAAAAGATGTTTTGTCCGCCCGGCCAAAAGGTGAAATTTCGGGTGCTGATTACAAGATCTTAGAGGAGGGACAAAGGTGCACTCAGAATTCAAACTTTTCCACGCCAGTGTCACTCTGAAAATACGCGGGAGGGAGAAGGTACGCGACCAAAGAAAGCGCTCTTCCGAGGAGGGGAGGGGGGAATACTGGCCCAGATTAAACAAACTCGATGGCAGATGCGGGAAAGGAAAACGGGATTTGTGTGAGGCGGCGGACAGGGATCCTAGACGGTGCGGGCAAGTGGAACTCCAGCTGTCACCGAAAGCAAAACCGCCGTGGGGGATGGAGACTCAGGAGCTTAGGGGTCAGCTAGGAACGCTCGGAAGGAGCGTCATCACATCCCGGGGTGTGGGGGCCGCTCGAAAGGAGATCAAACTTCAGGCTCAGGGATCAAAACCTAGCATGGCCGAGAGCGCTTGGTGGCGGGAAAAGGCGGCTCGCACAGAGGGAAGAAACCTGCAGAGCAGTGGACAAAAAAAAGCGGAAGAATTACTCAAGAAGGAAACCGAGGATCATATCGAAGTGGCCGGTCAAAAACTCCTAGAAACGGGAAGGAACTTCCACTTAAGGGGAGATGTGTGCACTACAAGGAACCCTGAAGTGTGAGGCTGAACCAGGAGAGTGCCGAAGAGTACGGGGAAACGGCAATTGTCTCAACTGTAAGGGAGGCGAAAAAAGCAGGAATCAGTGCAAGGACACTGGTAAAGCCGGACGGGGCTTGAGGAATAGAGGAAGCACTGGTCAAGAGAGAGGTCGAATTGACCAAAGGCTGACTCCAGTACCGGAGAACTTTCCCGCGGACCTGCTACCGGGGAGGGAAATAGCGAACTACCGGCTCCGACATCCATGGTAAAAAAGAAGGGGCCCAACTGTCCACATTGAATGTGTCTAAGACATGTCGGCCCGACCAACCCGTGAGCTAGAAAGGCAGATGTGGGGAAGGCTAAGTAAAGCTCAGAGGGTCAAGGAGAAAAGATCGCGTCCTGGGTAAGAAGCACCTCTCCATACCAATTCTTAAAAAAACTGCTATTCACGGTCGCCCTTCCCAAGAAACCATTGGAAAAAGAGGGAAAGGGTTATTTGACAAGGAAGAAGCAGGGAAGAAAGAAAAAGGGATGGATTTGAAAAGTCGTGGCCCAGAAAAAGAAACCATCTAGGCCGTTACTTCTTGCACTTGACATAACCAGGCAGTGTAGGAGCGCAAATGCTCAAGGATAGAAGTTGCTTAACAAGCGCTTTTTCTTCCTATTAGAAGGGAACAGAAGATAGGAAGAACAAGATCCGGGACAACGAAAAGGCTCCAAAATGATCTCGACCAAAAACTCCTTATCGGTCTCAACCAGGGGACAAAGGGGGAGGGATGCGAGAATGGAGTCGCCAGTGACACTAAAAGAAATCGGTAGGGAGAGGAAAAGGGGCGGATCCATCCCGTGCAGCTGCAGTTCCATCCACAGCCCGGCGGCCGAGTAGCCGTGAAAAGAAAAGTGACTCACGGGTTCGAAGGTGCTCGAAGGGGGGAGGGGAACACAGACGGCTGGGAAGTTACTGGGTCACGTCGGGTATGGCCTTTGAACACGCGAAAACGGAGAAAAGAAGTTCGGGAACTTGTCCAGGAAGGGGGGCAAAGGAAAGAGCAGTGGACGATTTGGGAGAAAAGAAAGGAAAAAAAAATGTCCTGTACGGGCCCATGTCGGGGGGTGAAAGATCGTCTGATAGAAGGAAGTCGCTTAGCCGCTTCCGTTACTCCGAGTCATAGGGGGAAAAAACTGGGATCGGCCCAGGCCTCTCCGAGCAACGGACAAAGAAAAAAGAAATCCTGCCAAGGTCTGCAGGGAATTGGGGGAGAACGTGGTGGGGAGAGAGGGTGGCATGAGTCCCTCCAAAAAAAGAACGGGAGACGAAACTTGAGTGGGACAGAGGCAGGAACAGAGTGGAAACAGGCCGGAGCCGTTCCTTCATCTTTGTCAGTAGGGAAAAACACCGCCTCTGCCGAAAAAGTTGGGCCGGGAAGTCCGAGCTCACGCTCGAAGCGAAACCAGTTACTATCCAGAGAAGAGCGGACTTAGGGAAGGACGGACTCCACTCTGACTTGCTGAGGAACGCTCGTTGACGAGTCTGTCCAGGTGCTCCTAATGCATGGAAACGTGTATGCCTTCCAAACTCTACGTGGAGGGAAGAAACTCAGGACGCCGAAAGTCGGCAGGGATCGAAGTTCTGGGCTAGGCAGCACGAGGACGACTTGGGGGAGAAAAACCAAGATTCAATTTAAGAAAAACGAACCGTTACAGCGGAAAAAATCTGCTCAGAGTCGGCAGCGTGAGGGAAAAAATGCGAGACATCCCGCGCGGCCAGCTCGCTCGTCCTCCGGCCTTCACGAGGAGAGGGAGGACACGGCAATCGCGGCCACGTGCCGGAATGGGGGGGGACAAGCCGGGGGAGCCCTTAAAAAATGCATCATCTCGGGAAAGGACCCGGTACAAAAAGAGAAGTCCAAATGCGGTGAGGAAAAAAAGCGTGTGATCGACCCGCGGGCAGGAAACAAACTCATACACCGAAAAAACGTCCTCGAAGATAGAAAAAAAACAGGTCCGTCCCTGATGGACAGCAGCAAATAGGAGGGGGGCTGATTTCAACGAAGGTCGAGGTGGTAGAACTTGCGGGGGGGGGACTTCATCTCGCACCCATCATCAAAAAATATTGACGGGTAAAAGCTCTTGACGAGGAAAAGCGGCCCCTCACGGTCGCGCCGAGAGGAAAAAGAATCTCCTTGGTAAAAAACTCGAACTGTCAACATCAAAAAAAAGCATGGGCTCTTGGGGAAGCTCCGGAAAGGGCGGTCGTCAAGCAGTCCGACGTGAGAGTTCTGTCCCCTGCTTCTAGGAACCGAAAACAGGCGTGCCAGCACACGGTTAGGGAGGGAGGAACTCTTTCGTAGTCCACGACCAAATGGCCCTAAAGTTCGGACCGCCATGGACCATGGACGTAAAAAGAGCAAAGAGGAAAGCACGTTCTGCATGAACGAAAAAACATTGCTGTTGGGACGGTCTCAGAGAAAACCACCCCGGCCAGGCCCATGCTGCGAACAAAGAAAGGTTAGGAGTAAGAGACCACATAAAGGGGACTCTCTCTAATGCTAATCAAAGTTCAAAAGGACGTTCCCGGTGTCTGTTGCGCGGAAACCGTAGCTTACTTCCCTGAGCGCTGCCGGTTGGTACAAAGGGAAAGCCTACAGAGCTCAAGAAAATCCAAAATATATGGAATTTAGGGAGGGGAAGGCATAGAACCTTCGAGCTCTTAGAATGGCATTGGGCAAGGTCTTTCGAAAAGCTGCGGGAAACAAGGGGGGGTCTGTTTCAGAGGCTCTGGCGTCAGGTTACTTTGAGGAAGGAGGGGAGGCAATATGTTGGCCAGGAAAAAGCCTCAGGCGTCGTATGAAGGGTCGTGAAAAAGCCCCATGCCCTACGCCTTTTGTTCCTTTTATCGCCTACGCCGTGTTCGGGCGGGAGCGGGGGCAGTCGGCTCATTGCCTCAAGGGTAGCGGGTGGGAGAGCTATCACCCTAATTCGGATAAAGATGAGTGCAGGCGGGAAGACAGGTGTCGCAGTTTGTCAGAAACGAAAAAGAGGAACTCTACAGCACGGAGAGAGTCCGAAGCCGGGGGAAATCCGCTAAAGGATGGCGAAGAGCGTATGGTGAGGTTGAAAAGACTTCACAAACTCTGAGAGGCACAGGGACGAGGAGGAGGGAATACGTCTCTAAAAACAAGGTAGTCGGAAAAAAGAAAAGAAAAAACCTCGCGCTGAGGACAAGGGAAACAAAGAAGCGCATTTCCTGCCAAGGGGCGGCCGAGGCAAAAGGCGGAGGGAAAAGGAACGTAACTAGCGTAGGGGCAACACACAACCCCCCGACGCGTTGCGCTGGAAAAGCGCGACCAGGGGAAAGGGGCCTCGTCCCTTTGAAGCGGGGGGAAGCCTAGTGGATAGAGGGAGCGGGCGCCTTTGTTAACTGAGAATGAAGGGGGAAAGCATACTCCGAAAATTCAGAGGGTAAGACTTGAAAAGGAGAGGACAATTTGAAAACACTTCCGCAAGAGCTAAGAAACTCTTTGGCCTGGTGTCCAAAAGCGACGGGGAAGAGGATGAAGACAGGAAACTAAATCCATCCGTTACACCGAAAGGGAAAAAGCTATGTCCCAAAACCTACAGGTCAGGTCACAGCCACCAGCCCGCTTCGGAGGGAGGGGGGGAAGAGCCGCAAAATGCATTGGTCCCGACAAAAAAAAGGAGGGAGGGGATTAAGGCGAGAAGACTGGGCCCCAAATAAGAAAGCGTAAGGGCAAGCAGGGGAGGAAGGGCACAGCCCGGTCCCTCTGACAGGAACCAGAAGGGTCCCTGAGCGAGAAACGGGAATGCACCTTAAGGAGACAGACAGGAGTCGTGGCGGATGGGGCCAAGGAGGGAAGGGTTGTGGACCAACGGCATTTGAACGGCGCCAAAAGGTCCCAAAAAGTGGGTCTGGGCTCGTCGGACATCCAAAGGGAGAAAGATCTTTCTGCACCGCGTTCGTCCTCAAAGGGAAAAACAATGCACTTGATTGGTGGCGTCGGAAAAAGAGCAGAAAGAAGCCGTGCTGGAGTACAAGAGCCTGACCGGCAGGTAATCCCGTATCAGACAGAGACCTCACCTCTAGCCCCCACTCTTGCGGTCAGAGCAAGAAAGCGCAGCAGGAGGAGCTGGTCCAACCCCAGAGCTCAGCAGCGAGCTGAACAAAAGACGTAAAAGGGCTAAGAAGATGAGGGGGCTCTAATAGGGCAAACGACGGCTCGTGCGACCCTCACGCATGAATTAATGCGGGGGCTCTGCTAAGGACAAAAAAAAAAGACAAAGAGCGACCCCGGAGTTTGGCAAAAGGAAGATGCGAAATCATTTCGTGCAAAAGGGGGACAGAAAGCGAGGGGTCCGAGGGCTGAGAACATCACGGCTTCGCAGCCTCTGGCCGGCGCCGAAAAGTGGTGGGCAGCCACACATTCTTTTGACTATCCGCTGGTTAACAGTGGGGGATTAACTAGAGAGGAATAAGGTTGCAATCCCCGGTGCGGTCACCAGACAAATAAGGGCGTTACATCGTGCTGGCAGAGAGCCGCGGATCGAAGAGGTAACGTGCACAAAGGACGGCAAAAGGCGGGTGTGACCTCGACCTGCAGCGCGCAGGGCCCTCGCAGAGGAGGAACAGAGAAACGTCAGTGTGTGGAGGCGAAGAAATATCAGGTAGCCCGGACTTGGGGGAGGGGGAACGGGACAGACGAGCTTCTCCGCCCTCCCCAGACTAAGAGGATCTGGCAGAAGGGAATCCATCTTCGGTGGAGGAGACAAACTCGCTAGGGCGGTGCAGGACTCAAAAACGGAACACGCGGAGAGCCTTCCGTTCCATATCAACAGGGCGGCAGAAAGGGCCAAAAATTCGAGAGCACTTGGGAAAGCTCGTTTGGTACCGGCAAGAAAAAAAGCGCACGATCTGCTCTCCGGAAACTGAGCCGAAGAGTTGAGACGAAGGGGCTCGACAGGAAACATAAGGGACCCTAGGAGGGCAACTGCGGTGCCGACTCCCAGGGAACAAGAACGGCCAGTAACCCCGGCCTTGGCAGCCAAGGGTGCACTCAGCGGGAAGGAAGAAAGGTAGCTGGGGAAAAGGGAGCGGAAGGGACACATGGTCATGGGCACCCCTGGCGGTGGGGGGGGGGGTCGAAACACACAAACAGGAAGCTTCGGGGTACCCTGTTGTCCGAGTTTCCGGCTGACAAAACGGGGCAGACCGCGGACTTGACAGAGAGAAGGGAGAACGAACAGGGGCAAGCTAGGAGAATCGATCTACCAGCTGTAAACGAAAGGGGGGAAAGGAAGCCCGTTCCGAACTGAATTCTTTTCGCCAAAATGTACTAAAAGCAGGGGGGTAAGAGCCTCCAGGGGAAAAACCCGACTCAGAACGGCCCTTTTATCTGTAGGAAGTCCAAGCCGCAAGAAGGAAAGGGAAAAACGAATCTACGGGGGGGGGTCTAGGAGAGACAGATCCAGACAGTGAAAAAGCGTAACACTTCTTCATAGGAAGGCGCCGCGAAGAGTCTTAAAGGCGACACCTAGTAGTGACAGCTGCCAAAGGGAAAGACAGAAAAAGATACGACCTGGTAATTTTTTCGCTGGCCAGGTGACCATGCGAGAAGACGGACCAGTACAGTCAGTGACGTTTAGCCAGACAGGAATCGTCAAGTAGCAGAAAGGGGCTACGCCGCTGACCAAGGGAGAGTTGTCGTAAAGCGGAAAAAAAAAAGAGGCTTAATAAAAGCGAGAGATAGTAAAGAAAAAGGTGCAAAAAAGGCGAGCCAATGCAGAGAAAGGCTGAGCCTAGCAGGAGATTCTTCGTCAACGGAAGGTGTTCTGGAGAGTCCGCGCATGGATTCGAGCAGGAAAAGAAAAGAGATTGAGTTCCATGCTTGCTTAGTACGAACAATGACTTAAAGGGGAAAGTCGCCCTAGAATAGTTCAGCCGGAATATGGCAACGGGGGCCGACGGGGTTGCACGGTCTGCCAGGTGCTCGAAGGGTTAAAAAGAAGGCTTAGGGAAAAAGGGGCCACGAAAAAGGGAAGGGGGCCTTGGGGCCACCCGAGACAACTCGGGGCCTGGTCTTGGAAGGCCCGGTTAAAAACGAAGAAGAAAATGCCGGCGCTGGCCTAGTGTGGCGAAAAAAAGAGCGGGCGGGGAAAGTGCCTTGCGGAAAGCGGCTGTCAGCGAGGGGTAGAACAGGCCGCTTGAAGTCAGCGACCGAAGAGGAGAAAGCCTCCTGGGTCAATTACTCTCTGCAAGGAAATAGGAAGAGAGGCAACGAGAGAACAGCAGACGTTCACAAAATTTCGTCCAACTTTCTCGAAGCAAAGGGGGGGGAGGTAAGCCCACCTAAAGGGGGGACTAGGTCAGAAAAAAGACCTGCGTAAGAGAAGCCAATTGGGTCTCTTACCGCTTCATTGCAACGAAGGGGAGAAAAGCGCGGAAGGACCTGAACTCTGGGGAAAAAAGGTCTGGACATTCTTCCCAGACCGAGGGCAGGTGTCCTCGATGGAACAACTCTAGCAAAATCGTACCCCTGGATATCACGTCTCATAGACTTGAGGGGAGACTCCTCCGGATACCACCTGCTCGGGAAATTCGCGAAAAAACTCTGATGGTTTTCTTACTGAAAAGGGGGAAGCTGGAAACACCATGGCGAGCTTCCTGTGATGAAAAGAGGACAAAGCGTAGGTGCGGAGACCTACCGCGAACACGGGGCTTGTAACTACGAGGAGGACGATAGAAGGTGTATGTTGGTGAGAAGGGATAGGACCCTCCTCCACTTCTGGAGAAAAAAGAGCAGGGAGGGCCCTCCTAACCAGCAAACGACTTTCATCTTGGAAAAACCAAATGAGATCTTAGCAGACGTCCTTAAAGCAAATCTCGCCGCGCTCGCCGGGCAAAGGGGGAATCCATAGGGAAAATCGCTTCAAGATCCTTACAAAGGAGGGGGACAAGGAGGTTTGGAGAAATATGCGATGGCAGAAGCATGGGATGGGGACCGCGGAAACATCTCATGAAGAAACCCATAAGCCCCTTAACGACTGAATAGCGAAAGACTGGCAAACAACAGTCGTGGGAGGGCGTAAAAAAGAAAGTGAGTCCCGGAGGGAAATACCGCTGAAGAGCGCTCTTAGCAGGAGAAAGTAAGAGCCAGGAATAACGTACGATCGCGATTACACTAATCCGACCGAGAGGGGGAAAGGAGGAGGAGGTGTCCGTCATACTCGAACAGAAATGCTAGGGAGAACTCAGGACTCGAGGAGGACAGACCATCAGCATTCTATTTAACGAGGTCTACGAGGGGAATTGTGGTACAAAAAAAAAAAATCCAGCTTAGAGGCAGGAGCGCTTAAAAAAGGGGGGGACTCGGGGGAGGAGAAGGATTGGTTGTAGAGGAGGGGAGTAAATCGAAGGAGGGGGGTTACCAAAGGATTCTCTACAAAGGAAAGCCGGGGCGTGCGTGCCTAGGTATGCCTCCTCCCCAGCAACAGGTAAAAGGACCCTAAACAGAGGTGAGTCCTGCGGGCGGTCACTCGAGCACTTGCTTCAAAAAAGGAACGCCTAAGGCCTCACCGTTGATGTGACGGGGAGGAGCTATCCCAACAAAAACCGAAAAACAAAAAAAAACAGCGTACCATCGCTCTTGGCGGGCGACGCAAGTCGGGCAGAAGGCTGACTCGCGCTAAATAGATAAGAATCGAAGATAGGCTGTTCTCGGGGCCCCCTAAGTACGAAAATGCGGACGGGGGGACCTTTCCGGCGCCGGAGGGCAGAGAACCGCCTTCCGAAAAAGAGATTACATGTAGCGGTTAGGGAGAGGGGAAACGGCGAGACACGGGTGTCAGGTTCCTGCGTGGGAGTTCTAGCTGGGATGCGGGTCGATCCTGGCTTGTTTAAGGGTAAAGGAGGTGAGGAGTCGGATTCATTAAGGGATGCAGGGAATTAGGAGGGGGGGGTGCCAGGAAGATCCGGAAGGCGAGGGGGAGTACTTGTGAGGCACCGTATTAACCAGATGACCAGATGCGGTCCGTGACTATAGGAAAGACCATAGGGGGGTAGAGAAGGGCGGGGGGCTAGGGCGGAGGGGCGCAGTTCCATCACGGATCATCACAGATATCAACCGCGTATGACATAGTAAGAGGGGGAGAGGGAAAGGATTGTACATCTCTTTCAAAGGAAGCATCTCGGACCTCGAACTCCTAGGGGAGTAAAAGGGGAAAGGGGAAAGCCGGGTGTTCCTCTTTTAAAAAAAAATAACCCATTCTTGAAAAAAAAACGATTGCGAGAGGGGGGAAAGGAAGGATGCATCCCTTCTAGAAGCGATGCGGACTCGGAGAGATAGAAAAAAAACAGGTAGGAAGCAAATATAGGGGAAAAGAAAGGCCCAAACTCTGCCTAAATGGCGGCACTACCTGTAACATCTCGGATAACGGCCGTATAAAAGAACCGTGTCGGAGTGCCGTAGGAAAAAAGAGGAATTAAAGGACAAAGGAGGGACGGGGGTCCAGCGGACGATACTGGCAAATGCGAACCAGGAGGGGAACTTACCTATTCTACGGTGAAAGGGATCGCGTCGGACGCCAAATTGGACGGCGGGACTCCTGCCAGCTCCGAAAGAAAAAAGCAGTTCAGGGATCATGGCAGGCGAGGGCTGCGGCTCCTAAAAAGTGGGGAGAAATGCGATAGACTAAATTATGACTAATTGTTCCTGTGCCACCTCAGAATCCGAAAGAAAAAGGGAGTACTTATACATTCAAATACTGAAAGGGAAACGACCATCCCGGAAACAGCACGGACTCTTCCCCGTGACAAACTAACTTAAAGCCGACATCTCGACGGTGCAACCCGCCTAATATGGAAGAAGGGGCAGGCAGCAGGGGCAGAGGCCTTCTCTGAAAGACTGGAAAAAAAAAAAAATGACCAGAGAAGGAGTGCGGGACTCGCCCAGAAGGACGGGAGAGACAACCTCAGGAAAGAAAAGGAGTACAAGAAGCGCCTAACTGAGGGCGGGAAGAAAAAGAGTCGAGACTTGACCCCCAAAAAAGGACGGGACGGGGGGCCTGTGGGTTTCCTCTCGAAAAAAAACACAGTTACTTCTAGGGGGGAGGGAAAAAATAACGGTCTCGAGCTTGCTCGACAAACGGCGGGAAGGGCCCTAGGGTGAAGCTGACGGGCGTATGCAGAAAAGCCCACCGCCGCCTGCGCCGAAAGGGAAGTGTCTCAGTCCGAGTTATCCCTAACCTACTATAATAGACAGAAGAACACCCGGATTTCTCGGAAAAGACAAAAGGAAATCGAGCGCTATCTTCAGGTCAGTATGAAAAAATAGAAAGTTCTCACCGAGCGCGCAAAACATGATAATTTCACTCATATTGGAAATACTACCGTTGCGAGTCCTGGTAGGGGCAGGGTCTCAAGCCGCACGGGGGGGGGAGCTGGTCCTCAGGAAAAACATCGCCACAGATCGACAAAGAATGAGAGGTAAGTGGGGCGCCTAGCTCTATCGCCTACTGGACATCAAATTGCTGGGAATTAGAGACGTTTATAGTGGGGACAGGTCTGAAAGACATCCGCTGGAGCGTAAAGAGAGAAGAAGACCACGAATTGTGGGGAAGAAAAAAAAGGCTACGCTTGGGACCTCTTAGAAAGAAGGGCTATATAGTTACGACCGGTTGTCAATCCAAGGTGCAAAAAGGTTTAACAAGCCTTTTGAACGAGAGGGGAAAAAAAACAGCGCTGTACCATTAAAAACCGGCCAAGGAAAAGCAGCGCTTTGCTTCAAGAGGGACTGGACTCTCTGAGAAAAAGAACAAATGATTGTGCACTACAGAAGGAGGGGGAAGCTTCGAACTCGAGGAGCCCATAAGAAAAAGGAAAAGGACGAAGAGACAACGTCACAAGCACCTGCCGATAGTCGGACTCAAATTCAAAAATGCTTCTGTGAAACTTCGCGGGAGAGAAAAAATCCTCGCGTGGACGAAAACAAGAAAGAACTGAGACCTTGACTTCGAGAAAAAAGAGAACGTTCAAGCAAAAACTACGAGGCGCAAAGGCCCGCCGTTTTGATCCGTAGGACGAGGCTGCCACACTCTCTTCGCTTCTCGCCAGGGGAAGAAACGTACTCTTCTGCGCAGGGAAAGAGGGGACGGACACCACCGGGAAAACTAGAGGAAGGGAAAGTGGCCCGAATACAAAGACAACAAAAAGGCCTTCTTCCCACAGGGGAAGAAATTATTACTGCCATCTGTCCGCAAGAAGGGGGAGGATAACAACCGCTCCTCATCTGGACAGGGGAAGGACAAAAAAAGAAGGGGTACACAACTTGACGTTGCTGATATCCCTCCCAGAAAAGTCCAAGGAAGGACGTTGCAGGGGGCAGTTCCTTTCTGGATAGGAGAGAAAAACAGCATCCCCTTGACCTGATGCGAAATACTAAGCGGAGACGCGAACTCATGGATACGCGAGATCGCCAGATGCGGGCACTGAACCCAGCCAAGGCACTAGGCACTGACGCAGAAGGGCTGCGAAAATGGGACAGCGGCGGCCTGTTTCGGCTTACTAAAGGACTTAAGACACCCGATGAGTCCCGTTCCGCGGTGGAAGCAATCCGCCTTTGAGAATGACGAGCAAAGAAGAAGATGTAAGATGGCAAGACCCCGGGAGGAAAAGAAAGGGACAGCGGAAGCTTATCCTTTTCCTCGGAGGGATCAAAGGCAAGGGGCGTCCCCTCGCCTTAGTGGACTCCAAAGAGGGGGAAAGGGTGGCCAAGGGGGATCTAAAGAACCAGGGGGGAGTTGATGAGAGTGCCGAAAAGAACAGGATGCACATCCGCCCCCATGACCGAAAATTTACCGATCAGGCCTTGAAAAAAATAAGCGTCCAGTGGTCTCGGAAGGATTAAGATCTTTTCTGAAATCGATCTAAAAAAACGGAAGAGGTAGAAAAGAAAAATAGGAGGGAACCAAAGACCGGGAACCCGGCGACCCAAAACTGGTAACGAAAAAAATAAAGAAAAGGCCTGGCGTCTCACAAAGGGAAGCAGGTATGGTCTGCTATCATGAGTAGGAAAATAAAGGGGAACGGAGCAAATCACAGTGTAAGGGTTCTTCAAATGTGCGGCGGGTCCATCACCTAACCGGGTCTGAAAGTCACACTAAACGCCGGGACGAAAGGCGGAACTATTTCCAATCCTGGCCAGTATGAGAGGACGGGCACATTTCTGGAGGCAGGGGGGAGAGGCCATGGAAAAACGTAACATTCGGGATCCGGCCATCACCCGTCTGGGGGGGGAGGGGGGCAAAAAAAAACGGCGACTCACGGGCTTGTGACGAAAATATCATGTAAAACCAGCCGAAAACTGCCTCGCTGGTAACGGGGGCTACCAAAGTCGGCTGTTCGGCAGGATGGGAAAGGTAGTGGGGACAGCTCGGAGACAGAGGGACAGGCTCTTAGCACACGGGGAGAAAAGGTCGGCGATCGCCTCCGGGCCAGGGAAATGGAGAAAAGCCAGGAAAAAAAAAAATCCCCGGACAGCCAAGTGCCGGACAAGGAGCCGAGGGGAGCTCATGCAGCGGGGTTGGCGATCAGCAACATCCAGTGGCAAATTCCGAGTAGGACCCCAAAAATGAGTGACGCGAGGGGATCCGGAACAATGGTCGAAGGAAAAAAGGCTCATTGGCTCCAAGGTCCGGAAAAGAAAATCAAGGTTGGCTCCGTTAGGCGGTTCACCTGGGGAAAAAGCCTAAGGTCTCCTCGTGGGGTGGGAAGCGGGAAAAAAGCGCGCCCCACCCACGTCTTCGGGGAAGAAAAGCAGAACCTCGCAAGCTCGGGAGCAGGGCGAGCCAACAAGGGAGACACCATCGTGTGGAACGGCCCGCGAGGTTAGGGAGTTAAGGCGTTCGGTGAATACCGGCCGTTAGGAAAAAGGGAAGGGAGGTGAGCGCGTAAACACAAGCGCGTTCTGGGCTAAGCAACGACGAGGACCGACGATCTGGAAAGGACAAAATGATTGGGCGGTTCGAAATAAGCTGGTGGAGAAAAAAACGAAACTGCGGGATCATGAGAGACAATTTAAGCACCATCCTCCCACCAAAAGCATCATCGTTACCATCCACTGAACTCTAGAGCGAGCCAGGTAAGAAAAGCTGAGCGGCAAGAATAGAGGATAAACGGGCGGTCACAAAACGGCCATAGAGTCCCGGAAAGGGAAAAAAAAAAAGGCATATTGTCCACCGGGAGCCATCCGGGGGCACCCAAAATCGTCACATGGCGCCTCTCGGGTACGCAAGAAAAGGTGAACAGCCGATCGGACACCACTGGGCGAAAAAAAAAAAGGGAATCAATCTTGGGTCAAGAACAAATAAAAGCGCGGGGCAGAAAATACCGCGGTAACAGGCCTATGTGCGGTCATCGAACCGACCTCCTCTTTCCGCATCACGGGGGAAAGAGAACAAGCTGTCCACGAAAGAATACCTAGGGGAGGGAGCGGGTCGGGGTCTTCAGCTGAGAACAGACCTCGGAGTTGAGCGAACCCAGAAGGGGACGGTACAGTTCTGCCAGAGAAGGGGGCACAGTACTGGGCCTCTCTGGAGGAGAGAGGGACCTTCGCGAAGAAAAGAATACGAAGGCGTCGCTAGAATGGGATAGGGGCCGCAGCAGTGTGGGGGGGGGGGAGGGGGGGGTGGCGATAAATTTAAGAGGTCGAATTTCTTTATCACAATTAGGAGAGCACTAGGAAAGAATGGTGTCTTACGTGCAAGAGCGGACAAGAACCTACCTGGGTGCGACCCGCATGTCAGGTAAAAAGAGGTCGCGCGAAGAAAAAACTGCAGCATAATCTACCTCTGATAAGAAAATATGGGAAGTGCGGAGACTAGCCACCAAAAGAAGCCAGTCCAAAGCGAACGATCCAAAGAACTCTTCGTCAGCCGGAAGGGGAGGGTCTGAAAAAACTGTAGTAGCGCTCGTAAAGAGATCAAGTCTGGCCTTCAGGGAGACGCGGTTTGGGAGCTTCCCCAGGAAAAAGGTTCCCTGATGCTCGTCAAAAAAAAGGGAGGCAAAGAAGGGACAGAGCACCTCAATTCCCTCGACACTTCAAAGAGGACCAATTGTAGGAAAATGTGGAGTCAGAGGTAAGAAACTCTGCGGATGGATTTAGCGGATGTTGCGCGGATACGAGGGTAGAACGGCTGTGCAACAGGAGTTGTACCCTGCGAGGTTCATTCTGTATCAGGAAAA
>Ga0179591_1282203_pt1 | contig 15064 bp, 18 predicted proteins | sample CZOMad2_1_08_16f_FD_182891 | JGI IMG/M metagenome (GOLD analysis project Ga0179591, IMG submission 182891) | Vadose zone soil fungal communities from Angelo Coast Range Reserve, California, USA - CZOMad2_1_08_16fungal (PacBio error correction) | ecosystem: Environmental > Terrestrial > Soil >...
CTGCAGGGGAAAAGTCCCCAACGAACGAAACGGCGCTGGCCGTTCTTTCTTGCAGGAGGTAGGGATCGCGCGCACCGACAACCCTAGGCCGAGGAGGTGGGCGGCATGAGCTGGAGCGAGGATTCGCACGCCGCCGGGGGGGGGGGGGGGGGGGGCAAAGGAAGAGCTAAGAATCAAACAGTCGCGTTAACAATGGCGTTTACCCCTACAATGGGGGTAGCCGCTGATCATAGGTCGTATAGAGGAATCCGAACATCGGACACGCACGGAGAAAAGGTCAAACAGATGGGGGGGGGGGGGGGGGTGGAGAGATGAACAAAAACAGCAGCCAGCCGGAGGGGAACGCCAAACTGACTAGCAACATTCTTCTTGCTATATTATTTTATGCGGCCTTTTAAAACTTTGTTTAGAGGACGTACCCCTCCTGAGCCGTGCTCACCCGTCACCCCGCAAGACAGTAAAGCGGAAAATCACTTCAACCCACGGTTCTTCAGTAAAACTGAGGAGGGCGAAAGCGTCGGGGCCCGTCCAAAGCACTTCCAGGGTTCGGACGCTGTCAATCGGGTTTGCCCGAGAACTAAAGAAAGAGGGCGACCGGCGCAAAAAACCAACCGACGGCCCGTGACTGAGCAACAGTTAGTGTCGCTGCTCGTATGGCCTTGCACCCTGGCGTCAAGTCGGGACAGGGCCGCTGGGCACGACGTCGCCGATACCCCAAGTGTACTCGGAATTCAAGGCCGTCAAGAGGACGAAATGGGAAACGCAAAGAGCTAGGGACGGGTCGATGGGCGGGGGGTTCGCAGAGGCGGCTGGCGAACACCGGAACCTGGAGATACGACATCAGAAGATACGACGACTCGAACGCGATGTAAGCTTGACAGAGGAGAAACCAGTCAACGCGACAAGGAAAAGAAGAAGCCGACAGGGATGAGAACGCTATTGAAACGGCGATTGAGAGGGCCAAGCCGAAACGCAAGACTTCGCAAAGAGAAAGGACACGGTCAGGAGGACGGCTAAAACGAAAAAAGTATGCGAGACGCTTTGTGGTCTGCAACCACCCGCCAAAAATCTACGCGAGATTGGGGATTCACCATGTCCTGTCGCGGCCGTAGGTCCCTTTGAGGCAAAAAACGTCCGTGGAGGATCGCCGCGCGGCTCTAGGGGCGGCTCAGGAGGCGGGAAAAGGGTAGCGAAAGACGGCCGGTACGGGAGGGATAAAGAGGACAGCGACGTAGTTCGAATAAGGTAGTAGTTGTCGGGAGTGCAGAAAAATGGTTGTAAAATAGTGAGACGGTTAGAGGTCACACCCCTCGCTTTCTAAAGCAGAACCATGAACCACCTTCGATCAGAGATGGCAGAAAAAACAGTCTAATTTCTCCTCCCAAAGCAGCGAAGCTCGCTTATGGAAGGGAGTAGAATCCCCAGACAAGTCCAACCATTTTTAAGCGCGAAAAGGAAATAGAGTGTTTTGAAACGTCACCAGAGGAGAAAAAATTATTTCAATCTCCAACAGTCGGCGAAGGGGGGAAGCCGTGGTATGCCGGGGGACTTATCTGCACGAAAAAACCCCCGAGAACATATAAGTCTTTGGGGATCCGCTCCGTGATCAGGATCGCTGACCCACAGGCGAGAAACGGTCTCGTGGAACACCATAGGCAGTGGTGGCCGACGCCGAAGGGGGGGTAAGTTCAACGCGTTCGACGCGCGAAGAGAGGTCAGCCTAGAGCATCCGCAGATCGATGAGCTAGTGACTACTGGGTGGGGGCCCAGTCCCGTCAGGGGAAGGGTGGGGGGGGAGACACGGTCCCAGCCGCGCGGAGTGGGGCGAGGCTAGCCCAGCATGGCCCCCTGGCTCGCCCAATAAAAAAACGGCGACCTCGCACGGTTCGGATAAAGAAGGAGCGCATCGGGAGGGGCGATTGCCCCATAGGAGTGTAGCCTTTGGCACATCCTGAGAAGCGCAATCACGGGCAAGCCGCGACGGGCAGGGCGGACCATCGACGATCGTGAGCCGGCGCTACAAACACCTCTGGAATCACCCGAAGAAAGAGCTGGAGGGGGGATCGGCCGCGGTCGTCGACGCTCCAAGCAGGCCCAAGGTCGGCTTTCAAAAACGAAAGACAAACCAAGGTGGTGGTGAGATCAACGGGGGAAAAAAACCTTCATCGAGCAATAGGGGAAAGTTTTTCCATGTCGCCGAAGTGATTAGCCACCTAAACAGCAAACGAGACAGTCAAGAAAGCTTACATGCATTTGCCTCCAAATCGGCAGAGCCCCCTCAAGGAAAGGACGGGACTCCTTCAGATCCACGGACCAAACCCGTTTTCCAAAAGGGGTCTGGCCAAGCAAACCAACGAGGTAAGGCAGCGGGCGGGAGGTTAGAAAAGTCGGAGGAAAAGATGATCATGCTCACCGACAAACACCTTACCCTCTGCGGCCGCGTGGGGGGAACCAGGGTTTGGAGGGGAAAGGTTCAAAGGAGTCAACTCTCAACCGGGGCAGAAATGAGGCCAATGCGATGTAAGAGGGGAATTGAAGATTGAAGTGGCGAAGGTAGGTGAAGGGGGGGGCTAAATACGGGAGAAACCAGGGGACGAGAACTCGTGGACCGATGGAACGCGGGGGACGCGGTGTGACTGACCTATAACTCCATTATCCTTCTGGTTTGGCTAGGGGGGGCGATGCACGCAACCTTGTAAAAGACGATAGAAGGCGACGATAACCCACCCCGACCGCTCGTTGTCGGTGGCCGCGAGGGACAAGGAGAGGTTTGGGGGGCTGTAAGACAGGATCAGCAAGTTGCGCTACGCGTCGAGGCCTCGGCGGCGCGTTACCGGTACTTTGCAGCCGGAGGGAAAGCCAGTCTCATCAAGGGGGACCGCCCCCGGATGCGTAGCGGAAAAATCGCGAGAACCCGAGAAAACTGGAGGTGAGGCGGAGCCAGGGCAGGGACATTGGCGAGCGAGGGTCGAAGCGACTAGGAATACCGGGGCTAACCAGATCCTGCGCAAGAAGATCCAGAAAGTAACTGGGATCACTACAGCCTATCTGTTGGGGAATCGAATGAACGCGGTGGCCGACCATCGCGAACCTTCCTGAATGCAGTTGCGGAGGAATAGAACGCCGGGCAACGAACCGTCGCCATATCCTGATTCGGAGCGGTCATGATAAACAAACGGACATAGCAATTTTCCTCGTAGGGGAGGGCGGTTCTTGGTGCCTCCATAAATAGGCGACCACACTTGAACTGGCCGGCCCGAACTAGTGGGAGATTGATTGAAGTGTCCAAGACCCGACGATCAACACTCTACAACCGTTGACGATCCCGCATTGTAAGGGTGGCTCCGACCAGTGCAGCAGAAGGGGCGGATGAGATGCGTCCGGAGAAATGGGGCCAGCCCGTGAAAAGTTGCCACAAACGAACAGTCGTATTCGACCGGAATGTCGAGGCTTCCTTAATGAAGCAAAGGCACAAAAAAACCCGGGGCTCATCATTTTACAACGTCATCTTCTTAAAATCGGAAGGTGAACACCACCGGCTCTATACTACAACGCTAAAAAGGAGATAGAGGGGAGAATACGGAGCGTCTAGCGGTCCCCTTCTCAACCTTCCTGCACGAGAACCTGTACCCTTCCTCCTGAGAAACCCGGATTCTTCGCCGCGCCAGGCTATAAATCTCCAATTGTACCCTACAAGGGGCATAATCCTCAGGCGCCCGGGACCGGATAACAGGGGGGATCGAGGCTAGGGGGGGAGGTGGATGACGGACACCCAGGGCGGATCTCGGCGAGTAAATCAAAAAAAAAGCGTAAAAGACTTGCGAGTAATCGCTACGACCGTCGGTGGCTTGGCCTCTCTTGCCCTTCTCCAGAAAAGGTGTCAGGATCCGTTCTCGACCTAAGCCAGGGTAAAAACTCGGGCGGGCCGACTCGATTGAATAAGGCCTTCATCAAGGGATAATCGAGTTCGGCCGTCATCATCTCGTCCGATATATCATCCTCGTGTTCGCCTCAGAAGCCGCTCATTGGGATAACCAAAACCTCTCGGCCCCGACTGGATTTTTGAAACTCTTCCTGCGTTTTTTCAGGGGGGGTCCTTTCTGGCGATTCGAGGACGAACGGCATCCAGTATAGGAGACTACCACCAGAAAAACGCACTTCAGGGGGCCACGTACTGTTTAGAGAAAATAACGGAGGGGCACCGCATCACTGTTGGCGTCGAACGGAAAAAAAAGGGAACGACCCCCGGCGAAAGATGAGCAAGGAACTCAAAGGCACACCCGACGACGGCCGGAGTAACGCACGGTTAGACCCTCCCGAGGCAGGACGACATCGACGCGAAGCACCGTGGGCACGTCGGCCTCCCCGGAGGGTAGGGGGGATCGACACGGAAAGCCGGAAAGGGGGAACGTCAAGATAACAAGCCTGGGATACAAACTCCTCCACCCAGGTCGCGGGATATCAGATCTTGGAAAGGGGCGACCCTATCAAACTTGGCCCGGCTGTGGGATACGAAAACCGGGGACTTTCTCCCGCAAGGGAGTGCCTTCAGCATTTTCGGATTAGAGGAAGAAAGCAAAGCACGCTCTCACGGAAGAGGGTATCCCCAGGTTTGGGGACGGCCACCTTCCTGGGGAGGGCGATGTATCGGCCGCGGCTCGGATAGGTCCGGGAGCACCCAGTCAATCCGGAAACGCGTCCAGCGCACGAAATCCGCTAAAAAACGGAGACCGGTCCCGAGGGGGGGGGGACGAAGGGGGCCGAGTCGAAACGTGGGCGCCATTTAAACTATCAAAAAAAAAAGGAGGGGTGGAACAGAGAGATCTCCAAAGAAAAGTAGAGACCCCGCGATGGGACGGGGGCCGTCTTCCGCGAGCCCGGGTTCGCGCAGGGGAGGCCACAAGACTCATGCAAGGCCGGAAAGGTTGGCAGATCTTACGAGGAAGATCAAACGTCCGCCGGAAAGAAGATCAGAACATTATCAAACAGCGGTGGAACCCCGAATCGTGGGGAGGAGCTCGGTGTGATTCGGAGTATAACGCTAAAATCAGGAGACGCCTGAGGAGCTTGCAGAGAAAACTGGGTAACATTCTTCTCGAAAAAAGGACTGATAGTGTCAGCAGACGATCTGCCTAGACAGTCGATCCTGGGCTTTAAACCGGGGGGGGAGGTTACTCCATTGCGTGGGGTAAACTGATACCCCTCCGGCCCTGGCCCGTCACCAACTCGTCCGAAAAGGGATCACCGGTGCGGTCGGTCGCAGGGGCGTCGTGAAGGGCCCGGGCTCCAAAGGCGCTTACCCATGGACGCTGTCCGGCGGTGGCCCTCTTGAGTCTTCCGGCTCGAGCGACCGGTCCAGTAAGCCGGGAAAAAGGCACTTGGTTCCCGGTATGGCCTGGTCCAGAAAGGAGCTGCAAGGGGGGAGGAACCTAAAGACTGAGAAGGGGAAGTCTAACCCACCCGGATTCGTTCCCTCAGAAGGAAGCCTGGGAGGGAGGGGGAAAGAAAAAAGCAGAAGATTTATAAATGACGTCGATGAGGCGCGGCCTGGCCATGCCCATAAGATTCGCAGGCGAACCCGCACGACCTGGAGAATCGAAGAAATGACGACAAAGAGGAGCGGATTACGCGGATGAACGCCAAAGATTAAACAAAAGTACCGCGTAGAAGACGCGGGCCGGGAGAAGAACCGGATCGGAACCGAGAGGAGGGCAAGAAGGTAAAGCTACAGCCGAGAGTTCGTCGACCGCGATTCGAGGCAAGGGCTGTTTACGCTTAAAACAGATACGTCCCTCAAGCAAAAGGGAAAGTACGTCCAAGACCTCCAATCCTGCCTAAAGCATTGGCATGGGGGAAGGCCGGGGCGTCGGAAGGGTGGAGGGCCAGGCGGGGCCGCCGCCTTGTTGCGATTAAAGACGGCGGGCGAAGCACCAGGGAAAGGGGTGCGCTCGGGTTGTCGCGGGATCAGGGGACCGAGAGGCGTTTCTCCAACGAATGGGAGTTCGTAGCGAGCGCGGGGTAACAACACAGGCAGGCATATAAGAAAAAAACGAAAAGGGAAGGTTGGGAAAAATTACCCGGGTGAGTGCCACTGGACGCAATGCGATTAAGAATGAGGGAGACGGCCCGTCCAAATCATGACGCGTGAGTCTGGCCGAAAGGGCTAAAAGGGGCTCCCCCCATTGACGCGGCAGCAAAAGCATGGAATAAAAAAGAAACTGTGAAAAGAACCGTGTCTCTCAACTAGGCTGGAGACCGGTAGAGTGTTTGATAGGACCGAGGGGCTGACTTATCACCAACACCGCGTCGGGCGCGAAGTTTCAAAGGTGTAGCTACCGGTCGGAGGCACAAACGAAACCGCCGAAAGAAAGGAAAAATTGCATATCTCGGCGTTTGGGAACTGAGGTTAATCAGGATATTACCCAATCAAGCGGTTTCGCGTGGAAAAAAAACGGCAGTGGGTCGGGAGAAGAAAGGGGGTAAGGGCGAAACCGATGCCACCGCGAAGGAGAGAGGTGGCATAAAGAGATTCGGAACCCACCCGCTCTGGTAGAGCCAGTCAAGCGTCGGATCTCGTGGGGCCATGGAGAGGGGGGAAGCCGCTGTCACCAGATACCGAGTTTGCGTCGAAGACAAGGGTAGCCCTTTCCCCCGACAGCCACCGACCGACCTGTTCATCGGGGATACGCTCCGGGAGGCGAGTGCCCAGGGGCGAAGCTTGTAGCGACAACAAGCGGGAACGGGCCCGAAAAACCTAGACCCGGACGGGCAGTGACTAAAGACGGTCGTGAGCAACGGGTCTTGCTCCTGGCGCGGGGGCAACCCCCTCGAATGAAAACAGCGCCGAAGATACTAAAAGCGTCTAGGGCTGGTCGCAAGTGGAAAAAGACGAATTGCTGGCGCAGCCCAACACATGGCAGCAAGCCGCCCAGAGCAAAAAGGAGAATGTGGAGGTGTTGTAAAAGAACGCCCTTCCGTACCAGGAAAGAGTTTTCCATGTCACCGTGAAGTGATTATCACACCTCCAGCGCACACGGATCCTTTCAATTCAACTTCCGAATTTGAAGGGAAATACGCCAGACAAAGTCGGAACGCGAATTGAGCCTCCCTTTGAATGGAGAAGAACGGTTCAAAACGGGGGTCGGTTGCCGCCCAGAGGTAAGGCTGGGAACTAATGAAAAATCGAGGAAAAGGATCTCAAAAAAAACGGAGGGAGGAAAGAAGGAAGGAAAGGAAAACATAACCCTCGTCGTGGCCACACCTGGGAAAACGGTGTACGTCATGTTCCAAGGAAGTACCGTATCGCGTGAACGACAAGGGGGATCTGCCCCGGGGGGGGAGTGGAGAGGTGAATTGACAGGGACGCCGTGTGCATGTGGGCCTAATCACACCGGAAGGAGAAAAAAATGAACAAGCGAAACTAGGGGAACGGGGTACCACCCTTGAGGTGTGGGGAAGGGAGGATATATGTCACAATATAAGGAAGTTTTTGGAGGCACGACCGCCCCATGTGCCTGAGAGAAGAGGATGGCGACCGACACCCGAAAGGACGATCCCCGCAGCCGACTCCGTCTTCTCGTCACAGGCATGTTCAGGCGATAGGGTTGGGAGGCAGGAGCAAGACAACGCAGGGGCCACGATGTCTGGAAGCCAGCCTCGGCGGAGAGAAAACAGGGGCATTGCATGCGTCCTGTGAAAAAACAAAGGGGGGGGGGGGGGGGGGGGGGGGGGGGGGGGTGGGGGGGGCGCTACCAGCTCTTGAACTGGGGCAATCGCCCAAGAAACTGATATTAATAGGGCGAAGCCCACAAGCGGTCGCGGCCGCTGAGGTGGGGAAAGGGCGGGGCAATACATGGGCGATGCGAGGGACGTCCAACGGTAGACGACGAGCTGTGACCGGCTACCCAGATCTGGACCGAAAAGGAGAAAACGAATGGGCATACTACCAGAGAAAATGTTTTGGGTTAAGATCTGAATCTCTTCGTGAAGACTCTATCATCTGGCGCGGGTCGAACTAGTGCTCTTAAAGAAGACATGGCAAAAAAAAGGCCCGCCAGCGGCACGAGACGCGGAGGGTCGCAAAGATGATTAACGCGAGGGGACGACTTGCGGAAAACAATTTCCAAGAGGGGGGAGGGCGTAGTGGTGCCGTCCAAGGCTTACGGCAACTACAGGAACCGAGGGGATTGAAATATTGGGGGATCAAACCCAAAACAGTCAAGAGCAGTCCCCCGTTAGCCTTACTGGTTTGACCGAAGTCCAGGCTCTTCAAGCAGCCTGCGCGAGAGGGCGAGGGGGGAGGGCGAAGGGGGTGGCCAGCCTGAGGGGGTGCCAACCACCGCTCGTGCAATGATTGCGACGGGCCGGAGGCAATGGTCCCTCTCTATTAATAGCGAGGCGGAGGAGTGCACAAGACCGTGCTCTGAAAGAGAATTTTACAACTCATTTTCTTTTCTATGCTGCGGAATGTTTACCCGCTCGAGGCAAAAACCAAAAAAGAGACATGAAATGGAAGTCCTAGGTAGGCTCCCCGTCCGCCGACAAAAAAGCCTCCGTACCTCAAGCCTTTTGAGCGCCCCTTGGGATGCGTCGCCGCAAATAGATCGTAAAAAAAAAATCGGCGGCCCTCGAAAAAAAAGAAAGCCGCCCCAAAAACCCTCCGGAAAATGACCATCTGCCCAAGATCGAGCATGGAGGGAGGACGTGAAACAACAGAGGGAGGTCGAGGCGGAAGTCGCGGGTAACCGTGGGAGTAAGCGGGAAGAGAATCGTCGTCGGCTGGCCCTCTTCTTGACTTCGCGGCCCGTTTTCAACCGTCTCTCATCCTGTGGCAAGAGGAGCGCGTGACGTCATAAGGTCTATCTCGAGTCGTCGTCATCAAACCTATGTCGATATCATCATAAGGTAAAAGACTGGGGGTTTGCTGCCTCGAAGAGCAGCCGATGGCAATGGAGAGCAGGCGTCGAAAGGGCTCCCGACTTGCGACTCTTCCTGGCGTGTCGTAGAATTTCTCCGCCGGCTTGAAATGACAGGAAGGATCCGGGGGAGCGGACCCGAAAGGGCCCCCCGTCATGGTGCCCGAGGAATGCCAGCCTCATGGGAGGTTGCCAGAAGGCCGCGAACACATGTTGGCTCCAACAGTGGTCACGGAAGAGAGGTGGGGGAAGACCCCGGTCGCAGAACCTGGTAAGCCAAATCACGGAAACCGCTCGCCGGCTGTAAAAGGAGTACGGGCCCTCCTCCCTGACGCGTCCAGGATCCCCTCAAAGCGAACGCGAATAGTCGGGAGGACGCACCTTCTGGTGGGGGGTTTTATCGACGAAGAGGGGGAAGGAGATACCCCAACTCGAATCAGGAGGCTAACCTCAAGGGTCAGCCTATGTGATCAGTCCGATGGCGACCCGGTCCGGGCTGGCCAGCTTTTTTCTAGATCGCTAAACACCTGTTTGAACAGTGGCCGAGCCTTCAGAGGCTAGGGCAGGTTGCGGAGACAAAAGAAAGAGAACGCGTCTCCCCCATCGATTCGGACACCGCTTGGAGTGAACGCGAGTGGGGAAGTCTTCCTGTGGCGCGAAAAAAAGGGATGCCAGTCGGGAAGCAGAGCCAAAACCGGCGATCGGCCTCATGAGGCGCGGAGCAGCGCGAACCAATCGCGGTGGAGGGGCCTGAAACTCGGGCCTTCGAGGAGAGGGGGATCTCTCTCACAAAACAGGAGGGAAGAGGGGATCCCAAGGGGAAAAACAAATACTCAAGAGAGGCGCCGCAGGGGGGGGGCGGGACAAGTGACGTCTCGCGCCGGTGCGCTCACAAGGGAAGAAGGCAGGCCGGTCGCCGGGGTAGGCAGGACTATCATAGGCGGCCGAATCCGCCGCAAAAAGCGCAGACGTCGCGTTCAGACCTACGTACCCCTGAGTATCGAGGGGGGGAATACCATGTAAAAAGAGTTAGATATTTCTCAGCAAAAATAAGGAGGATCCAATTATCACGCCAGGTCGTATCGGCCCGAAAACAAGACTGGCCATCAAGGAACGGGATAGTTCGCGCACCTGATCTGAGTATCGGCAACAGTCGACCTGGACTGGGAAACCGGAGTAGTGAGGCAAGCCCCGCTGAGGGGGGGGGGGGGGGGGGGGGGGGGCGTTGGGTGATGGGTTCCAGGCTTTGTCAGTAACCACCAAGTCACCCCTCAGACTCATAAAAAAACTTCTGCCCAAAGGGCTTCAGCCGGGCCATGAGATCTGGACGGCCCTGAAATCATCCTTAGGGGCCCGTCCGGAAGAGGTGCGGCTTTCCTTACCTGTGGAAGGGGGAACTCGTTAGATTCCGCGAGCGAGGGAGCATAACAAGCCCCGTGACCACGGGGAACATATTGTCTGCGGCAGTATGGTGAAAACCCCCAGGCTGCAGAAGAAAGGGCACGGCTTATGGTACGTCTCCGCCACACGTATGCCGTGGGCTAATTCAAGGCGCGGATAAGAAATCAGGAAAGGGCCTCAAATAAGCAGGATGAGATGGAGAAAACGGCTCCTTGGGGTTCTCCACATCCGAGCGTGCCGGGCGGGGCACCCGCTACGACTGATGATGATATCGACGAAGAAAAAAATGAAAAAAAAAAAAAAGAACGGGAAAGAGTCCGGATGACTAAAAAAGGACTTCGAGTCCTCAAGGAGAGCGGGCTCTGACATGAGGAAACTCTGAACCGGAGATAAAAGGGGCAAGAATAGGCAACCTACCGCCGGACGAGACGGAGGGCGATTACGAGGCCACCAGAGGTTACGCGGTAACGAGACTAAGTGCAGCCGCCAGATCAGTGGCACGTTCCTCCCATCCAAGAAGCTCAGATCTGCAGGGGCAGACCGGTCCCGGGACGAAAAAAGCGCGGGCAGGAGCCGCGGTGCGAGCCCGGAAAGAAGTGTGCGATTAGAACGAACGGAATAAACAGGCCGTACTGCAGGGGGGGTTACTGAGAAGGGGTAATCGAGGAACCTCACCGCCATCTCCGAATGGTCGTGGGAGGCCTGGCGGTCATGCGAGGAGTGTAAAATGGACGTATGAGGAACGAGCTCGCATTAGCGGTCCAAAATGCCGACGGACCATCATGAATCGGCGGAGGGGGGATTCTGCACGATCGGAAAGCTGGAACCCATTAGAAAAGAACCGCGAAAAAACGCGCAAGGCTTGGAGGCTCAATGAACCGTAGTTCAAACAGCTCTCAAGGTCCGCTGCCTGAGACGTGACGGTGGGGTTTGATCGGAAAAGAAGCTGACAAAGGAAGCCATCCAAGATGCACACTAAAGTGCAGGGCTGAAGCGGGGGGACGACCAGACGCCGACCGGAAAGGGATTTATGCCGCAGTAGGGGTTTCTCATGATCCTCTCCGCGGTTTAACAGGATCTTGGCTTGAAAAAATCCATACGCGGTTCATTCGAACGGAGGGGGAAAAGCCGCGAGTAGGGTAAGGTTCGCGCGCGTTGAGAAAAAAGCGCCGATGAGGTCACGAAGCTGAAGGGATGCAGAAAAAAGGGGTAGGTCTGGGGGGGGGGGAGGCCAAGGAAATTATAGGTGACCAGAGGGTTACGGCCCAGAGATAATTAGTCAGCGCCTCTCCCCATGTGTAAAAAAAAAACTGGCTCGGAAAACCAAGGGGACTCGACCTCCGTGGGTCATCGGAAGAGGGGGGAGGCTCACCTCCGGGACGTGCGGGAAACCGTGGCGAAGAGCTTGTAGCAACAGTGGCAAAAAACCCCGCCGGGAAGAACGGTCACCTAGCCTCGCCAGTGGCTTTTCATCATCGGGTGGAGCAACGGCGTGTAAGAAACCTTGACGTTCGAAAACGATCGCAAACATCTCGTCCAAAACGAAGCGACTACTGAGCGTCCAGGATCGGCAGAACGGGGCGTCAAGGGAGCCAACAGGGTGGCGGCTACGCCAGATATAATGAGGTTGAATCACGCGATCACAAACGCCCCCTTCATCACGAGTTAATAGGGGCCAGAGTCGCGTACCTCCTAGTGAATAAAGCGAACTCCTTTCTGGGCCTGCTACTCTACCGCTCGGGCAGAGCCCAAAAACGGACGCGATTCGGGGCAACATGAGTCCACGGCGACTCAACCGGGGGTCCGTTGGGGCCACGCAAAGAGGATGGGCCGAAAGAGGGGACTCTACAACACAACTAGGAAAAGATAGAGAACCTGCCCAGGTCCAAAGGCCCTTTTAGTGCATGCCAACCGACCCGCAGTGGAACCATGGTTTGAGGGAAGGAGAAATGAGCCTTAAGCAAAAGCTCTGGTGTAGAGGAAATGCGGCCCGAGGGAAGCTTGAAGTGAAAAAAAGTTCGCGCCCGTGTGAGCTGGAGGTAGGGCGAATCACTACCGACCTGAAAGAACTCGGGGAACCCCAAGTGATGGTGGGGTTGGATTACCTATCAAAAATCAAAGGCTGTGGTTTACTAACGTGCACGACGCCCCTGTTGGGCCTGCGAGAAGGAATTGGTCCAAAACGGGCGGAAACTCCAATGCGCCTTCCTCTAAAATGTCTTCCTGGATGGGTGGATACCGCATTTTCATAAAGAGGTGGTACCCCACAGGAAACAACGCCGTGGCTCAAAAATCGTCGATGGAACCATGAGGAGGCGCGAGTGAACGGCCCCGGAGGCAGAGTGCAGGTGGTGGCCAAAGTCTAAGAAACTTCATTGGCAAGGAGAACGGGTGAGGAAGCTCTTAATCCGATTAAAGAGGTGGGGAAGTCGCCGCGGGTGTCGGGGGGAGGCCATGGGCGCTAAGAAAAGGGCGAATGCGAGCGACCCAACTCGCTAACGACGCGCTCACAGACCAGCTCCGGCCCGAGATCAGACCCGGGTGGTTCAAAGGAAAATAGTCCCTAAGGTTGCAGGTGCATCGATCTGAGAAGACGGGAAAAAAAAAAAGCCGGAAACTCTAAGAGGGGCGCGTCGAACGGGCGGAACCCTCGTCAGCGAAGGCCCCCTGCACAAGCAGCGTCCGGTATGGAAGTGTGCGACAAGAAAAAGAATTAACAAAAGCAGAAATCAATCCTAGGCTTGGTTTCTGGACGGGGCACGAAAACGGCCTACCCGTGAATGGCGTCGCCCGACGGAAGGGGGAAGAGGTGACAATGCAGAAACTCGGGGAAGAATAAACAAAAAAACACGAGGCCTAGTGAGCGAACGCTTGCAAACCGGAGGGCGCCTCAGCGGCGAGCGGACAGATGCTTGGGGGGGAGCGGTAAATGGGCCCACTTGAGAATCTGAAAGAAACATCCTCGTTCATGAGGAACGGCAGCCGGATTATCGAAGAGAAAAGTGGCACTCTATCACGGTTCATTTAAAATACTTGACGAATTGTTTACCAAAAGATCGGCCTAAAAAAACAGAGGGGATGCGGCGAAAATAAGGCTCGCGGTATCATGCGCCCCGACCGGAAAGACAAAAACAACGCCGCCGTAAATCCCCGCCGGAAAGGTTGATGCGCCTCGAAAAGAGAATCTCACAGGCGGGAGGGGAACGAACCGCCTGGCAAAAAGGAACCTCGCCAGGAAGCCCGGGACGGTGACCGGCCCAATCGAAGAGAGGGGAGAGGGGGGACGTAGGAGGATCTCGGCCGAGGAAAAAGGAAGTCTCTGGGCCGAACCGACCTGGAATAAAGAAGCGTCGACGACATCGGTAGGCTGTGCTCAGGCCTGTACCGGAGGCGCGCAAAAAACGGAAGAGAGGATGCCTGCTGGAAACTTGTCGCGTCAAACGCAAAAGGGGGTTGGCATCCTGGAGGGGTACCGGGGGCGTTCGATTCGTCGGTAAATCTCGGAGGGACGGGTTCATAAGGTGTTGAGTCGGAGCCGCTGGGAGAGGGACGGGGGCGCTCCGCTCCGACTGCTTCTTTGAGGACTCGGAGTTGTCGTCTCCGTCCTCCGGCGGAAGGGAAGAAAAAGGGTGGGTATAAACTTACAGGCCCAAGCCTCCAGGTAAGACTCATTGCCAGCCTCAAGTTAGGAGGCACAGGCCCCATATACCATCCGGCGACAAGATTACCGTCCCCGCGAGGGGTTGGATAAAAACGGTCGGCAGAGGGCCCGGAAAAAAAATCAATCACGAGGTACCAAAAAGAAAGAGCGACACTCGGAAAAAAAGGTAACGAGGTCAGGACGCCCCCTCTCAGCGACGCGGCTGAGACACCGTGGATCGAGAGAGGGCAAGTCCCTTAGGGGAAGGGTGACACGGAGCCGGGATGGAAACTCAGATAACCCCACGGGGGAAAAAGCCGGGTTGCGTAAGCTACTCCGGCACCCAGGATCGAAGGGGGTGCAACTATGGATAATAGAGCTTTGCGCAGCGGGTGAGGAGATAAAAAGGTGAACAGTTTCTGAAAAGAGGATTGCCTTCAGGCGATTTCGGATTTTTAGCGAGAGAAACTCAAGATCAGCGGGACCTCAAAAGACGTAAATCACATAAGGTTGGATAACGGATGGAATGACACGGAGAATGTCGTACTTGGATGATCACGCGGCATCGATCATATAGCCGCACAGGCGAAAGGCCGGATCGGGGGTGAGAAGGCGACTACAGGTCCCGAAAACGGCCGGTAGCGCGCGGTAATCGATAACTTCAGCACGAACTTGTAGACTCAAAACCACAACGGAGGGTAGGAAGAAGATACTAAGTACCTAAAAAATAAGAACGCAGGCGCCGCATGGACCCGGCTTCCGCGACCGTAGGTGTCGCGCTGAGCACTCGACGCCATATGCCGGATCAAGGCTAATCGACCTTCGGCCGGCATCCGAAAAGATCGTGTAGACACATTCCGCGGTAACCTCCTAGCGGTGGAGAACTCGATTAGGGGAAGAAGGGCTGATCTACAAGGGGTCAGATCCGACGGAGCAACTTTCAGAAACTGTAAAAAGGGTGCTCGATCTCGACTCCGGGACGCAAGGGGCCGGGATAGGGTCGAAAGCGATTAGCCAAAACGTCGATCTCGAACCGAGTAGGGGCTGCAACCCGGATTTTCCGGGTATCGACGTTCCCAACCGCTCCGTGTCGGGCAAACCTTCACCC
>Ga0179591_1323611_pt1 | contig 15064 bp, 32 predicted proteins | sample CZOMad2_1_08_16f_FD_182891 | JGI IMG/M metagenome (GOLD analysis project Ga0179591, IMG submission 182891) | Vadose zone soil fungal communities from Angelo Coast Range Reserve, California, USA - CZOMad2_1_08_16fungal (PacBio error correction) | ecosystem: Environmental > Terrestrial > Soil >...
GAGAGAGTGGGGGGGGGTGGGGGGGGCTTATCTATCCTTTGTTTAGTTTTCCGAAGCTTGGTCATCTTGTTCAGGGAAACAAACAACGGTGCTTGGTGGGTCTGGGACTTGGGGGTCTAGGTTTCAGGAGAATATTTAAAGTTCGATTTAGGAGAAGAGGAAGGAAATTAACCCTCATCTAAGTTCCATCGTCCGGTCTGATCACGATAGTCGCCGCCGTTGGGAACAGGAAAGTGGCCGCATGGATAGAAGGAAGTCACAACATACCGACTGTGCTCTCATCGTCTAACGTCTTGCTTCATGGGAATAACAGCAAAAAATAGGGGTTGAAGTTACTGGTTGGGAGGGACCAAGAGAAGAGGGCAAGGCTGTATTCAGTTATGCCAGACACCGAAACCGTGATGTAGGCAAGCCGCGTCGGAAAAAGAAGCGGTCTAGGGGGATATAGTAGCCAGGAGCCACACTAAAGAAGGCAAAAAACGAGTCCGTGTAGGAGAGAGGTGCAAATGAGGCTTTAAGTAGACAATAGCAGAAATCAGTTAGACAGCTTCGGAAGGGTTTAATCAACTAGGGCCTGAGAAGGAGGGAAAGACATGAAAAGAGGGGAGGGTGCAACTGGATAAGCAAAAGTCGAGAGAAGCAACGCGAGAGGAAAAGAAGGGAGTGATTAAGGGCAAAATCCAGAGGAAACTTTGGCGCCGGTCGGAGAGGGAACTCTATCACGACACTTTAAGGGAGGAAGGGGGGGAAGGAAGACTGAGGGAGAGAACCACACTGGTATGGGTTTAAGGTTCGAATATCTCTCATAAAAAAAAAAAAAAAAAAAGAAAAAAAAAAAAAAAACAACACGATGAAAATACTAGGGATTTCTTAAAGAGAGTGGAAAGAAACCTCAAAAGAACGTGGGGGAGAAAAAGAACACCCTAAACCCGAAAAAACTGAATTGATGCCAGTTGAAGAGGGGAAGGCGAACACCGTCTTAGGGAAAGACGGCAAAGGGCATCTCAAGAGTCGGGAAAAAAGAAGTGGGACACAACTTAGGGTCCAAAAATAAAGAGCTGGTTACAAGCATCAAAGAGGACAGGGAAAAGCAGGCGGGGGTTGAAGAAAAAAGATGAGAGGCTGATTGCATAGAGAGAAAACCACTTCGACGAAAGCATGGACCACTCTCTATCCGAAGGGAGGGGGAGGGGGGTCAAAACTCAACAGGGGTGGGGGCTCACTGGGAGTTCCCCATGAAAAAATGCCGCGAAAGGGGGAAGGAAGAGGTTAGGAATCTAAGAGAGCAAGCACAAAGGCGGGGTTGTGGAATCAGCCATTTCTCCAATAGTCGAAAAATAGAAAGAGGGGGGGGGGAGAGAAAAAGAAAACCCAGGGGAAAAGCAACCCTTTCACAAAGGGGGGAAGGGGCGGGGCTGGGTATTGACCATGGAAGAGAGATGGGTATACTGAAGGAAATTACCCACGAGGAGGGGAGTGGGGGAGGGAAAGAAAGGGAAGGGGGGTGGGGGGAGACTAAAGTGAAAATGAATCAAAGGCACAGGGAAATTAGAAAGGGGGGGGAAGGGAGGGGTCCTCGTCCTTGGCAAAATATTAGGGGGGGAAGGGGGGGGTCTTGACACAACCAGACCCTCCAATAACACCATAAAAACCGAAAAAAAATCGCGGGGGGTGGGGGGGGTATGTCTGGGAAGAAGTGGAAAGCTTACGATATGAAAGGAAAACAGGGGTCGGAGAAAAAGGAGAACGAAGGAATGGAACGAAAAAACCGTTTCCAGAAAATCCGACATAGATTAAGGCGTTATTGGGGAAGGGGGGAAACAAAATATCCTTCCTAAAAGAATGACGAGCCCCGGGAAGGAGGGAACTTCCGAAAAAAGTCCCCTCTAAAAACTATCCACACTTAACGGGAGAAGAGAAAAGTAGGGGAGAGAAGACCTCCTCCTGAAAAGAAAGATTAAGTATACATGAGCCTGGAGAGGGGGGAAGAAGAAGGTTCAAGAGAAAAGCACACGGGATTTTGTAGTGGTCAGCGGTAAAATTTGGAAAGGGGGGGGACCAACGAGGAACGTTGGATGAAAATGGGGGAGGAGGATATGGGAGGTACCACAGGGAAGAAACTCCATAAATAGCAAGACAGATAGAGGAAGAGGAAATTAGAGAAAGGAAGAGAAGGGTGGTGAGGGAAAAAGAAAAAATTTTTGAAAAGGAGGGAAAATACAAAAGCAGTTCGGTCTAGAGCCCGTTGTGAGTCCAAAAAAAAGGGAGAGGAAACCTCAGAGAGGGGTCCAATCAGGGGATTAAAAAGACTGACTCAAGGAAAAAAAGGGGGTCAATAAGGCCATTAGAGGAAATAAGAAAGAAGGAGAGAAGGACCAGGGAACATTATCAGAGAAAGATGCAGAAAAGAAATAAAGGATCTGGGTGCGACCCAATATAAAAAATTTTTGGCCTCAAGCACCGAGACTCCCAAACGAGCCAATAAAGGGGAGGAGGAAACTATAGAGGGCAACAAACAGGTCAGATCTATTGCACAAAAATCAGGGTAGGGAGTTCTGCAGGGGTAAGAACCCTAACGGGAATACATCAACAAAAAAAATCAGGACGGAGGGAAAAAAGGGGATGCGACCAACCTTCAAAAAAAAGGGGTAAAATGAATAACCTCATCGAAGGGCAGGGAGTCAAGTAAAGTTGTGAGGGACTGGGAATCGTAGGGGGGATATTCGAGTTCCGAAGAGCCGAGAACTAAAAGGAGGGGAAGAAAAAAACATGTTTAGTGCTAAGGGTGGCTATCTTCTGGTCCAATGAACGATAGGTCGCAAAGTAATGGGGACTACGGGGATTCAGGAAAGATCCTATATCAATCTCAATAGTGAGGGAGGAACAAAAGGGGGAAAAAATATCCTCAGGAAAAAAAGGGGATAGTTGGAAGTAACAGCTGGGCGGTGTAATTGAGGGTTAAAGAACAAGATGGCAAGAATCCAGGAAGGGAACCTCGAGGAAAAAGGAGGGAAGTTCATGGGGTGCAAACTGTCCCCGACAGTTCAAAGAAGCAGGACGAGGGGGGGGAAACAAACCTCCCCGACTAGGGGGGAATACAGAAAAGCAATCAAGGGGTGGGTTCAGGTTCGGGTCAGGCAGGAATTGAGTAACTTAGGAAGGGGAAATGCGAAGGGAAAGAAGCAATGAACCCTCAACTTTCTATAAGGGACGGGGGGGTAATCTGGGAAAACAGGGGAGGAATCCGGAGGACTCCAAGGTCGCTCTGGAGGAAAGGAAAAGAAATAGGGGGACAGCCTCGACAGAGGACAGAAAGTATGACGTAAAACTATCACCGTGGGCTTGGTAAAGGGGGGAGGAAAGAGTATCCAGACGGTGACGGGGGGACGAGACCGTGACCCAAACGACCAACCATGCAAAATTCATCGACGACGGGGAACTAACAATCAACCAGCTTCGATAAGAGAGAGAAAAGACACAAAAGGAAAGGAAAGAGTAGAGTCTAAGATTTGTTTGTCTATATTGGGGAGTTGAAGGGGAAAGGAGGAAAGGGGGACTTTTGTTGTTTTGAGCGTTTTTGTGTACAAAGAGAGACACAAACCACACCCACATCTCAGGACCTAAATGAAGGAATAAGAGAAAAGAGCAAATGTGGCTCAAGAGGGGGTGTATCAACTCCATGATGCCTAGGCAGGGATGGAGGGAAAAAAAAAGACGTGATGAAGGGCAAATCCTCAACGGCGAACGTTAATCCTTATAGCCAAAGTGGGTCACACGGAGAAATAAAAAGGGGGGTCGTGCTGGGGAATCAGTAACTTTAGTAATAGGGAAAAAATCAAAAAAGAAGGAACAAACCATTATGTCTCATTAGGGCAGGAAAGAGGTTTGATGCACCGTAAAGCGCAAAGGAGAGAAGGGGAAGCAACAGAGAGGGAAAAAAGAAGAAGAAGGGGACGCTTAGATTTCTTCTAGAGAGAAAAAAAAGAACTAGGGGGGGGGGGAAAAAAGCATTTCGTTAAATCTAAAAGGGGTATGCACCACGTCAGGCAGGAATCAAAGAAAGAAGGGGTTGGGGTACTTAGAAAGAGGGCATTGGGACCTTCAATTACCCAGAGGACTCCGAGTTAGACATGAGGGAGAAAAGGGAAGACCAGGGGGGACTTAGGTTGAGATAGGGATAGTGGTCTTGCTATCGGCTCTGGGAGGGTCTAAAAATTGTGTCTGAAGAGCTCGTGACCCCTCCCGTGCCGGCTCTCGGCGGAAGAAAGCTGTGGTCTCAGAAGGGGGGGGAGGGAAAGAAGAGATTCAAAGACTCCATGACACAAACCCAGAGGAGCAACTAAGGTGAAAGAAGGAGGCATGACTCGTATGCAGTAAGACGTGACAACAAGGAAGAGGGAGTACACGGAAGAGAAAAACCCAAGGACCTCCAGAGAGGAGTCGGGGCAAACCGGGAATCTAGTATCCAGTACCTGGCTTTTGAACTTGGGAAGCAGGAGGAAATAAGGGAAACCTGGTCCTTTTTCGCCCCCTTTATTGAGAAAGGACGGGAGGGCGCAAGCTCACGTCCTGAGCTATTTGGGTTCTGACAAACTTAAGGGAGACGTTTTTGACCGCTGGAAGACGTCATAGCGAAGCGGGGGCTTGAGGGGAAAGGGATGGGAACGTGCAGAGTTGGTCGGAAAAACAAAAAAAGGGAGGGAGAGGTGATTGACATCAATTGAGGTTAACGGCCAACTTTTAACCATGCAGAATGGGATGTCCTCAAGGGGAGAGGGGAAAAGGTCGTACGGGAAAAAAAGAGGGTGATTCTCGAACAATTCGGAGAGGGGAGAAGAGGGGTAGAAGAGTTGGCAGAAATGAAAGGGTTAAGAGCATGACATCCAAGGGGGGCAGCTTACCACCAAAACAAATGGGGGGGATTGGAAAATACTAAAGGAACAAATAAGGTCAGTGGGCTTCCCTGTTCAAACATCTTCTAATACAAAAGAATGAGAGACTGACAAAGCACATGAGGGTTCTGGCGGTTCCGCCGGAAAGATAGGAAAAGGGAAGGGAGGGCTGAGACAGAGATGGCGCCTTTGATGGCCAACTGGTCATTCGTGGGACAGGTTTGAACGCCGGAAAAAGTACTTCAGGTGAAAAGAAGAGAAAAAAAAAAGGTACTTATTTGTCACAGTCACGGGGTGGCTCGGAGGGAAGCGGGTCAGGGGGGGGAGAGAAGAAATGGGTTTTGTCTTGCAAGGAGGCCTGAAAAAAGAGGGGATGTTGCATCCATCCCAAAAACGGGGTACAAAGTTGAGGGAGGAGGGGGGGGGGTGTGGAGGGCACTCCAAAATAGTGGGGGCAAAGGGGGGAGAAGGGGGGGGACTCGCGAATGCCTCTCCACTTTGGGGGGACTTCGGCTTGTGAGGAGGAGAAAGAAGAAAAGGTGCAAACCCCTCCGGGACGTTCCATCCATCGGAAAAGAAGTGAGATGAAGAATCAAAAAATACCGGGCTTATTGAGTGAAATCAGGCTTTAGGGGAAAAAAAAAAGAAAAGGTGGATAACACAATTTTTTATTAGAAGAAGGGTGGGGTGAACGACCATAAAGGTCGCTTCTTTGCCGGAGAACGTAGGAAACAAAAAATCGGGGGGGGAGACCGGAGGGAGAAAAAAATTCGATAGCGCTTGAGAAAAAAACAGGAAAGGGGGGAGGGAGGGGGGGAACATTTACAGTCCTTATCCACACTCCTGGGATTCGCAAAAGTGCGAGGGGAAAGGGCTTCGCGAGGGGGGGGTCTTAGGGAAAATCTGCAAATCGATTTATGCGCCCTAATCACGAAGGGGGGACGAGAGGGGGGAGCTTTAGGGGACGGAAAATTTACAAGAATGAAAATCTCTGTGGGTAAGGTGTTAGGGGGGGGAAAGAGTAAGACCTGTCCAAAATGAAACTCGATCTACAGGACTGAGGTTAGGAAAAAATCAAGGGGAAAGGAGCCTGGAGAGAACGTACTGCACTAAGAAACTAGCTATCGTCAGGGGGGATCCATGGAACAGTTGCGTAAAAGGGAGAGAGATAGAGAGAAAAACGAAGCATCATCTCGAAAACAATCACAAGAGACAAGAAAGAAAAGAGGGGGAAGGAGGAGGGGGGGAGGTAAAGTAGGATTGACGGGACTAGCCATTTTGGACAAAAAATAAAAAGAGAGGGGACCCAATAAGGGAGACTGTAGTGAGGAGGCAGGGCAGACAGGAGGACCCCAACGGGGGGAAGAGGAAGGGGAAGGAAAAGGTGACTGCTTCTCTCAAGCGCATTGACGTTAAAAGGACGTTGTTGAATCAAAGGGTATGTGAGCAGGTCCACTACAACTGGGAAGATGGGGGAGGGACCAAGGAAAACTCGACTGAAAAAAGTGCGATGGAAGAGGACAATAAACTCGACGAGGATGCCAAGGGAAAAGATGCGGAGGGTTCGACAAGCTCCCTTGGCTACTCAACATGGCAAAAAATAATCAAGGAGCCGAGAACCCGGTCCGCCTCGTAAAGGGAGCGGGGGGATTGGTGGGGTCTACAGGTCCCATAAGCAGCGATATGGTCGAAAAAAAAAAAGGATCACAGGGGGGCAAATGTAAGGGGAGCGGGTTCTGGGAGGCCAAGGGGTAATAGGTTAGCGAAGTAAGCAGGAACCGTGTGACCGAAGGGAAGGTGTGTCTATAAGTCCAGGCATTAATGCTGTACCAGATTTTAAAGGAGATTGAGAAGAAAAAGGGGTTACGGTATTTATTAAGATTGTGGGTGTCCGGGGGCCGGGAAAAAAAACGTTTACGTTAGGCCGTTTTGCTGCACAACCATCAAGCACATCCAAACCAAACAGCAAAAGAAAGGGGGGTTGTGGTTTAAGGCAAAAAAAGGACGTCGGAGAAGGAAAGGTCGTCCGAACAAGAGGGAAGAAAACATAAAAGGGGGAGAGGAGGGAGCGAACGAGGGACCTTTACCCATAACTTGATATGGAGGTAGGGAAATGGGCGGGGGGGAGAGCCCTCAATCAGAAGGGAGAAGGAAAGGCGTCAACGAAAAAAAAGTAAAAGCCTTTCAAGTCCAATCTCGAGACGGAATGAATAGCAAGAGGGGGACCGCGTACCTACTCCGAGGGGGGAATTAAAAAGAAAGTGTGTAAATTGGAGAAAACGTGGGGTCGCTCCTATTAGTAGGGGGCAATGAAAAGAACATAAAGGGGGGGAAATGAGGTCCACGGAGGGGGTACTGGGTGTGAGCATGAAACGGGGAAAAAATAGCATGAGGTGACCGAGAAGGAAAATGAACCCAAAGGAGGCAACTACTCAATAATATCTACCATTTAGGGGATAAGACAGAGGGAGGAGGACTTACGGTCATCCGGGGGTCAGGAAAAAGAAAGAGAAATTTCACTTGTCACCTAACGAAAAGGACTCAGTCGGGGGGGAAACGCGGGTTGCTGCCGCCACCCCCTTTTAGTTGGAAACAGCAACAGAAAGAGAAAAAGTAAACAGCAGTGTGATCCGCGGAACGGACGGGCTAAAGAGAAGAAACGTAGGACATTAAAGGGGGCAAATCCTAGAGTAGAAGACCAGAGCGCGCATAGGGAAAGAAGAACATTCCAATATGGCTAAGCTAATCCCATATATATAATGGGGGGGGGGAACAAGAAAGGGTAAAATCGACCGACTTCGCCAAAGGGGGAAAAAGACCAGAAAAGGGAGAAGAAGGAGCTATCCGGCAACAAACATCGATTAGAAGCAGGTAAATCAGGGGAAGGCAGGGGTCAAAAAACGAGCAAAAAATAACCTTGCACCGCCTGATAAAAGGACATGAGGAGGACATAGCAAACTTCGTCCGAAATGACATAATAGACTGCATAGGGGGGAGCGTCACATGGGGTGTGCCAGGGAAAGATGCATGGAAGGAAGACCTCACCAACTTCTTTCCACCAGAAAGGTTATGATGTGTAGGGGGAACCTTCGGAGGCTCCTGAAAATATGGAGTCGGTCGGTGCTTCAACGGAGAATCTGAAAAGTGAGCGGGGAAAAGGGCAGGGTAAAAAAAAGGGGAATGGTCCTCACAAACTATAGTAACATCGTAGCCTGATGTTCTCCTGTCGGGGGACGAAACACAAGCCTCAATAAACATGGGAGCAGAGTTGAATTCTCTTGAAAATTGCCTCTCCCGGGAAAGATGACAAAGTTTGGAGGATTAGAAAAAACAATCGAATCAGCATCCGCCCAGGAATTCCTGTTTTAGTGGTTAATGCAATAATGATGTGCCTCAAACCTAAAAAAGGGTAAGAGTAAGTAGGAAAAGCGGGGGCCTCTGTTGACAAATTGTAATTTAAGACCTTCTCTCATCGCGGGAAACGAAGGCGAATGGACCTGCATCAAGGCCAAGAAAAAAAGGAAAGAAGGGGAGAGGCTTCTTTCTTACCACTGAAAGGGTAGCACTGGAGTGTTACGGTCGGACACGGAAAAGTCGTTCACGGGTAGTACGCTAGCCGGGGAAAAAAAGGAAAAAACAGGAAGGGAGAAAGGACTCCTCTAAACCTAGGAGTCCACCGACGAGGTAAAGACATCGAGAAAAAACAAAAGGCGAAAAATAGAGGATCGCGCAAGTCTTCTGGGGTAGGGGGGGTGCTTTAAGGTAGGAGCTCCCTCCGGTTTGTGGCTGTTTGTGCTGCGGGATCTGTAAAGAATGAAGGAAAGAATGACGACGAACTGGCTACCCGATATTATCGGAGGAAAAGGGGTCAAGGGAGGCGGAGGCAAAGGGTATTTCTTTCTCAAGTGAGTGAATGCTCCTCTTCACAGAGGGGGGAGGGCCTAATCCCAACATGGGGAAAAGGACCCAAGGAAGAAGGAATCGCAGTTGTCATGGAGGAGGAAATCAGGACGGGTTATACAACAAGCAGTTAACCAACATTCTTGGGAGATGATTTTTGGCTTCCAGGCAGAGGAAAGAAAGAGAGCGGAGGGAAATTCCACAAACATCATGAACATAAGCGTTAGGGGCGCCTCTGCATCTGGGTCTCAAGGGGAGAAAAAGTCGGGGAGAAAGAGGCAGGGACGGAAAGAATAAGGTTTTTCTAGGATAGGGGGACATTTTGAAATGGACAAGAGAAATTCCGCGCGAACAGGGCCTAAATCCGGCGACCGGAAGTTATCTTGGGGGCTTCAAATCCTGCGGAGGAAAAGAAAGAGATACAGCGAGCTCACATGGACTGGGGTTGTCGCTACTTGGAGGGAGGAAGTAAAGAAGAATCCTGACGATGCGAGAACTAAGGAAGGGCAGCTACGGGATTCCGGTCGAGATTCTTGCCCGTCAGATAGGGGTTGTGCGCGTATGAGATGTCCCTGGGTCATTCGATGTGTGCAGGGCCTGATCGACGGGGAAGGGGGAAGCAGGGAACGCTCAATGAAGAGTCATCAAGGAGTTGGGGTGTGGCCGGTATGCTTACTAGAAAAGTGGGAATGGAGGGGGCATGTGTTTAAAAGGGGCGAGGTGATGGGTTTCTCGGGGGGACGGATGGGGTGGGGGTCGGCCACGGAGCAGTGAAGGGAAGGGGGAGGCGACGGTGCAGAGGGGGAAGGTGATGAAAGAACAATGGGAGAGGCGTGACAGGGAAGTCGGAAGGCTGGGGTGGTGTTTAAGAGAACAGCAGAGAGGGGTAACGAAGAGACACGTAAGTGAGGGTGAATGGGGGGGGGTGTGGTGTTAAAACTGTAGCCGGAAGAAAATCGGGGACCGAAGGGGACGTTAGGAAAGCGTCCGGAATGCCGGCAGGGATGGGAGGGGGTACTGGAATAAGGGCGGGGGGGCAGGAAGGATAGTCGGAAGGGCGTCGAGTTTAGGAGAGGGTGGAGGTGAAATAGGCAAGGGGGAGGACATGTGAGAAGGAGAAGAAGGGAGGGGGGGGCGGAAAGAAGAGAATGGAGAAGGGTCGGAGATGAAGAGGAGGGGGTTGGGGGGGGGGTGGACGGAGTTTGAGGGAAGAGGGTGGGGGTGGGGGGAGTAGGAGCGGGACCGGGAGGAGGGAGGGTTTGGTAGAGGGAGGAGAGGGAGAGGGAGAAGAGGGTCGAAGGAAGGAGGGGGGATCTAGAGTAGTAGAGGACAGAGGGGTCGATAGTTGGGGGGACATGAGGGGAGGGAAGAGAAGGGATGTGGGGAGAAGGAAACCGTTGAGAGGCGAGTTGGGAGAGCGAAAGAGAGGCATGGAGGGGTGAAGGGGCGGGACACGGAGGGGGAAGGGTGGGTGTCAGAAAAGGGGGTGGGCGGGGGGGAGCGGTTGGGGGGTGGAGTCGGGGATTGGAGGAGAAGAAGGGAAGGTGGCAGGTTGGGGCGTGAACGGGAGTGTGGGGGAGTGGGGGGGGCTGAGGGGGTTGAGCCGGAGGGGAGGGATTAGGTGGGGGGGCGGGGGCGAAGTAGATTAATGAGTGAAAAGTAAGGAAAGGGTGAGGAGGTAAGAAAGGGGATGGTCGAGGTGGGGACGGGGTGGAAGAGCGGGGCGGAAGAGTGGGGGGGAGGAGTGAGTGGCGGTAGGCGGGCGGATAAAGGGAGAAGGTGATATGTGCGGAGGTGATGGGCTTGGAGGGGGGGAAGAGGGGGAGGCTCGGGGGTAGTGAGCCGCCGGGGGGGGCGAAGTGGGGGAGGAGTTGGAGTTTGGGTGTGAGAGTTAAGCTATGGCGAGAAAAGAGCGTGAACTGTAGGGGAGGGGGGGGCAGGGGGGAGAAAGCGGGAGGAGGGGTCGAAGGGGGGGGGGGAGGGGGGGAATGAGGAGTGGGAGGGGTGGGGGGGGGAGTGGCGGGGGCTGTTGGGGGGGAGGGGGGATGGACGGAGAGAGGAGGGGGAGGCAAGTGATAGGAGGGTGGGAGACAGGAAAAGAGAGGGGGAGAAGAGGGGGGGGTGACGAGTAGGCGGGGGAGAGGAGCGGGTGGGGGGGGGGCGATGGGGGAAAGGTGAGGGAGGATGGGGGGAGGGGGAGGGGGGAAGGTGGGTGGAAGGGAAGGGAGGAGAGGTGAGGGGGATAGGGGGGAGGAAGAAGGGGAAATCTTGGGATTTACTGAAGTTGAAATATGGGGGACGAGGGGGTCGGGGGGGAGATGGGGGGAGGAGGGGGTAAGGCGAGAGGGGAAGGAAAGGTAGAAAGGTGTTGGTGGGAGTTGGGAGAGTGGGAGTAGGAGAAAGGATAGTGTTGGGGTGGTGTTACAAGGCGGTAGGTAGGGGGGCGGAGGGGGGGGGTGGTCCGAAGGTGAGGGGTGGAGAAGGGGAGGGGTAGAGTATGGGGGATGGGAAGTAGGAAAAGATGGCGGAGGGGGAACTGTGGGGGGAGAGATAGGAGGGGTGGGTAGGAGGTGGAAAGGTAAGCGGTGGGAGGGTCGGGGGTGGGGGAGAAGTGGGGTAGGGGAGACGGGGGTGGGAGGAGAGGGGGTGGGGGTGAGGGAGGGAAGTGACGAGGGGGGCGAGAGGGGGTTGGGGGAGGGGGCGGGGAGGGGGGATTGTGGGGGAGGGGATGGAGGTAATGAAGGGAGGGGAGGGGAGGGGGGGGGGAGGGGGGGAGCAGGGGGGAGAGTGGTGGTGATGAGGGGGGAGGTGATGGGGGGCATAGAAGGGATATAAGGGGAGAGGGGGGAACGTTGAAAGTAGAGGTGTGGAGTGGGGCTAAGTGATGGGAGAGCGGGGGGGGGGGAAGAAAGAGTGTTGGGCGGGGGGGGAGGGGGAAGGGGGGGGGGACGGCGTGGGGGGGGTGAGGGTGTAGAGGGGGGGAGGAAAAGGAAGTGATTTTAGAGTGGGAGGGGGGGGAAAGGCAGCAAGAGGGAAAAGTGGAAAAAGGGGCTGGGGTGCAGGGGAGGGAGGCAGTAGGGGAGGGGAGGGGGGTGTGGGGGAGGGGGGTGTTGCGATGGGGAAAGTGGGATAAGGGGGGGGGGGGGAAGTGGAGTTGGGATGGGTAGGGGGGGGGTGGAGGGTTAGAGGGGGGTTGGGGAGGGGGTGTATGGAAGTAGAGGTAAGGGGGGCAAGAGTGTGGTAGTGGGTGAATTTGTAATAGAAGGGGGAGGGGAGGGGTGGGGAGGGATGAAGGAGGAGGGAAGTGGCGACGGGGGGGTGACGAGGGGGGGGGGGGGGTGGAGGGCCGGTGGGAGTGAGGGGGGGGGTAGGATGTGTTGGCGAAGGGGCGGGTTAGGGTTTGGGCGGAGAGCTAAGGGGGAAGGGGTGGAGGGGGGGTGGAGTGGGGAGAGTGGGGAGGAGGGAATAGGTTGGAAGGAGGGGAGGTGGGAAGGTGGAGGTTAGGTGGGAAGGGAATTGGGGGGACGAGGGGGGGGGGGGGTAGTGAAGGTGTGGGGGTGGGGGGTGGATAGGGAGGGGGAGGGGGAGGATGGCGGCAGGCGGTGGAGGAAACAACAGGGACGAGGGGTGAGGGCGAGGGGGGAGGGGAAAGGGCGGGGGTGGCGTGGGGGGGGATAGGAGGAAGGGGGGGGGGGGGGTGTGGGTGGGGAGGTGAGGGGGACGGGCTGAAAAGGGGAGAGCGGAGTTAGGGGGGAGTGGGAGAGAAGAAAAGCGGGGGGGGGGATGGGGGAGTGGGGTCGGAGAGTAGGAAAGGGGGAATGGGGGCGGGAGGTGGGGGGCAGGGGGTTGGGTGTGAGAGACGGGCGAGGAGGGAAGGGAGGGGGGGGGGGGGGGAGAAGGGGGGTGGGAAGGGGGAAGGGTGGGGGAGAGAAGGGGAGGTGGAAGGGGAGGGGGGGGGGCTAGGTAGGGGAGAGGGGTGGGGGGCCGGGAAGAAGCAAACACACACAAATGGGGGGGGGTGGAGTTGGGGTAGGGAAAGGCGAGGGAGGAGAGGTATGGGGTAGTTGGAAGGGGTGGGGAGGAGGGGTGGGGCAAGAATGGGTGAGAGGGGGGTATCGGATGGGCAGAGGGGGGGGGTAAAGAGAGAGGAGGCGATGAAGGGGGGGGGGGCGGGGGGGGGGGAGGGGGGGTGAGGGGGTTTGCGGAGAAGGGTGGGAGGGGGGGAAGGTCGGGAGGAGTAAGTAAATAGGACAGGAGAGGAGGGGGGTGGAGAAATTGGATGTAAGGGGAGGGAAAGAGGGGGGGGATATGGGGGGGAGGACTGGAGAGGGAGGATGGTGTGGGGAGGAGTGAAGAGGACGGTGGAGGAGGGGGAGGGCGGTAAAGGCAAGAGGGGGTGGAGAGATGGGGAGAGGTGAGGAAGGGTGGGGGTGGGGGGTGGCCGTGGTTGGGCGAGAGGGAGGAAGAAGTGGGGAGGTTAGGAAAAAAAATGGAGGGATAGGTGGAGGGGGGCAGAAGGGGGAGGGAGCAATTGAGATTGGGTTGGGTATTTGGTTGGGCGGAAGGGGGGGGGGGGTCGCGTAGGGGGTTGAATGGAGGTAGGAAGAGGTGGGAAGCGGAGGTGTGGCACAGGGTGAGGGGGAGGGAGGCGTGATAAGGAGGGGGGGTGTGGGTGCGGGAAGGGGGGACGGAGGGGGTGCTGGGGGAACCCGTTCAAGTGTTGGGGATTACTAATCTCTCTTTGGGCGGTGTCTATGCAGGGGAGGGCTCTACTCTTGGGTATAGGGGGGACTAGGGGGGGGGGGGTGGTAGAAACCCTGGGGGTGGGAGTGAGGGACCTTTTACTTTCAGGAAGGAGAACACTGAGGGTCTTGTGATTGGAACGGGCTGTTTTTCGTAAAGAAATGAAAGTAAGAAACTGGGGGGGAAGGGAGGGGAAGAGGGTTAAAACCGCAGGTTTGCATCCCAATTCTCTTACTTTAGAGACTGGGTTTGATTCTGGAGGGAAAGGATTGGGGGAGAAAGGTCGGACTGTGATAAAATTGGCATCACATCTTCAAGATCAAAAAATTCAAAAGTAAAGGTTAAAGGAATCAAAAAGGACAAATTTGAAAGGGGTCTAGAAGGGGGGGACAAAGGGAACAGAACAGCAGTATTACCATAATAGAGGCACAGGATCTGGAGCAGGGCTTTCGGACAGATCCGGGGCGGATTACCGGTGAGGGGGCCTCTGGAACAGGGACGGAGCCGGACGGGGGAGAAAGAGGATTTTGGGGTTAAATCCTGCAAAACATAAGGACGGAAAGCAAAAATGTCAGGGATTTGGAACGGGGACCGTCTTTCTATCGCGAACCGAGTGCAGAGTGATCGATCGTGGGGGGGACCGGAGGAAAGAAAAAAAAGGGGGGAGGACTTGTTGAAAACCTTCTTTGAGGGAGGGGGGGGAGGGGGGGGAGGGGGGAAAAAGGAAAAATGCATCCTAATATGTCAATGTCCGGGGCACTCTCGAATGGAAGAGAAGGAGGGGCAAGGGTAAAGAGATGAAGTTACTTTCTCACGGGGAAAAAAAACCAAACGACTGGTAAATAGTCACTGTAGCCAAGCCGACACCCAAAAAAACGTCGCTAGGGGTAGAAGTTGCTGGAGATGCTTCGAAAAAACATTTTGGGGAACCGGGGAAAGCGGGGATGGTGTGAGGGGGGGGGGGGGGGGGGGGGGCCATATTACGGGGGAGGATGGGAACGGATAAAGAACAGACACAAATCTATCTTCGTGGAAAATAAGGAAGATTATAAAAAGGAAAGGGGGGGCGGAGGGTTATTCATTATAGTCGAAGAATGTTTATCCACAAGATGGATCGGGGTTCCGGGGCGGGTATGGTACAAGGGAGAGAAGGGGGGGGGAGGGTCTTAGAAGATCAGTCCTTTTTAAAAAGCTTCAAGACGGAAAAAAAAGGGACTAGGGAAGAGTTGGTCTCTTGGAGTGACCGGGGGGGGGGAAATAAAAAAACATAAGCAAAGAGGGCTTTTACTTTGTGGGGAAGAAAAATCAAGGGGCCAAGGGGGGAGGGGACAGCGGAACGCTGAAGCAGGGGACCCTAAGTGCACACAATCAAAGAAGTGGAGAACTGTCGAAAGGGGAAAAAGGAAAGAAGAAGAAGGAATCATTCATTGGGGGCAAGATCCAAAGCGACTTCCTACACCCTGATGAGGAACAACAAGATATCGCACGAAGGAAGAGAACGGGGGAGGGGAAAAGCGAAAAGAGCGAAG
>Ga0179591_1287760_pt1 | contig 15063 bp, 14 predicted proteins | sample CZOMad2_1_08_16f_FD_182891 | JGI IMG/M metagenome (GOLD analysis project Ga0179591, IMG submission 182891) | Vadose zone soil fungal communities from Angelo Coast Range Reserve, California, USA - CZOMad2_1_08_16fungal (PacBio error correction) | ecosystem: Environmental > Terrestrial > Soil >...
CCTGGGGTGTGATCAAACTAACGAAGGGGAGGAATGAGAAAGATTGACCAAAAGGGGGGTTCGACATCAAAGAATTTTTCAAAACACCATCACGGAAACACGAAACCTCGTCTCTGACCGCGGAGGACCAACTGTTTGGGGATTCTCAACAAATAGGGAAAGAAAAAGGAAAAAGAAAATGAACGGGGGAGGAAGAGTAAGTCAGAAGGTTCCAAAGACCGCCTTTCCGAGCTCCTCCTCTCATAAAAGAGGATCGTAGTAATATAAAAGAGAGAAGGGAAACTGGGGGGAAGAACCGATGAAGAAAGGGGAGAAGGGGGGAAGTCCAGAATGCTTCTTCGGGAAAAGAGGCTGCATTCGAAATGCTCCCCGTGGGGCCGGTGCTCGGGGGGAGGGGTTCTCAAAAAAAAAAAACACAACCTGAAGAGGAGAATTACAAAGGCCGAAAAATGAAAATGTACCACGCCAAGAAACTCTCCGACGACCCAGCACGACCATGCTCGAGTCAACGTATCGGGCCCCAGAAGGAAAAAAAAAAGGGGGGGGGGGGGATGGATCCCATCACTTCCGAGTTCATCAAACAACCACGCGAGCACGGGAATCTTGTGGGAAAAGAATTTCAAAGGGGGGGGGGGGGGTCCAGACGAGTACCATTGGCATCCAGATTTCACCTGGGAAAAAACATCCTGTCATAAAAGGGGACGTTGCGGATCAGAGAAATTCCAACTGGAACGGGAAGTGGTTGGGAGGCTTCCGAGAAAGCGGCTAAAAAATCAACAGGACGGATAGACTCCAAAGACTCCTTCTACAAGAAAACCTCTTAATCGACTCTTATATCAGCACCCGGTGGAAGGAAGTGCCATAGAACGCCGGGACAGAAGAAGGGGTTACACGAAGATTGAAAGACGGTCGTGGCGGCGGCCCGTCAAGGGGGGACGAGGCCTGTTTGCAGGATTGCGTCAGTTGGTTGACTACGAGATTCGATGATATCCGAAGGGGGGGAAAATTCTGAAAAGCAAGGGGGAAGGGAGGGATCGCAAATCCATCAGGAGATTCGGTTGATCGACTAATCAGTCGCGACAACGCCCCTGGTGAGACGTAAGAGGAAACTATCGACGGGAAGGCGATGCGCAAGAGATCGAAAGACGGCGAGCAGACCCACGGAAAGTGGTCCTCTAGCGGTGGATGACGTCAAATTACCGACATGTCCCCAGCCCCAAGACTTTCCCAAGGGACCCGCAACGCAATCAAAGGCAGAGCAAAAAAGAGGACCAAGCCCTCGTCCTCCAAACCCATCCAAACCTGCTTATATACAGAGGAGAAGACCCATAAACAAGAGGAACATGGGAAACAACAGGGACGACGTCATCGGAAATACCGGCGCCACTCCGTGGGGCCTATCGAGCGGGATCGTGCGTAGAACAAATCACCGGTTCAGGGAAGAGGGTCCGCCTTCACGACCCACTCACGAGACGACCCAAAAAGGACACTCCACCAGTGGATGCCACCGGGGGACCATGTGAAATCTTTCCCGAAGGGGGGAGCAACAGGGGACGGAAGGAATAGGAAAGACGACCTCCGAGCGTTTTGGGGGTTCTCGACTGAGGGGTGGCCAGACCGAAAAGGGACAGCCAGGGTCAAGAGAGAGGCGGGGGACGCCCGTACTGAAAAACGGGATGAGAACTCCGCGCTCGGGCCCGCAAGAAGGGTCTCAGGAGGGGTCACCCAATGAGGACTTTAAAAATACGAGTTTACTAAAGGGAGCTCGTGGACGGGTGCACGCGCCGTTGTCTTACGACGACCGGGGCGGGGCTAAAGGGGGGGGGAACGGACGCGCTTGGTGTCGTGGGTCCTTTGTAAAAACGAGAGATGGGGGGAAGGGGCCATTGCTTCGGTAATAATCTATAGCTACACTCAAGGCCTCGGCGGGAACGCGCAAAGGAGACGCTTAGCCGTACAGGGGGTGGTTGGAAAGACCCAAACAAGAAAGGGAAAGACTGGGGGAATGGCATACGTCGTAACGGCGTGGGCGCCACCCCTTGCATGGGTGGAAATGGGGCGCACGGCCGGGGGAGGGGAGCAGCAGCATGACGGCCGTCGCTTCATCATAGGCAAAAGCAATAAGCTTCGGGGACCTCCCGCCGCCCCCGGACACGTTTTTCGTCCGCACGGGGGGAAGCGCTCGTTGGCAACGCCACAGAAAGAAAACCCAGAAGGTGGGATCAAGGGATCCAACTCTATATCAGGGGGGGGAACTCGTCCTCAAAACCCCTCCGACGACTCCCTTTGAACCAACTGACGGATGACGGCCTGCCTCTCCTCGAAAAAAAGGGAAGTAGGAAAGATCAAGAGACACAACAAATTAAAAAGGGAGAAAAATGACGGGAAAATAAACGTTCGAGTAGCGGCGGGGGACCATGTTCCCCAAGGGCCTTGCACAGCCCGTCGCCATGAGACCGAGCAAAAGTATAATAAGAGTGAAGAACTAGCGGAGAACGACCAGGGTAGAAGAGCGATTTCCCAAAAGAAGAAACGTGACGGGGTCGGCGGGACTAACCACATCTGCTTGCCAGATGCAGCTGAGAACCGATAATTACGTAGTCCTATCAAGGCGGGACACAGAAACCAAGGAGGGGAAGGACAGTTCGCCACCCAGAACACCCATAAGGGTTCTCACAACCTTAAAAAGGGAAGGGACCTAGGCCCATTTCAAACAGATTGAACGAGGGAGGTTCGGGGTTTCGAAATGACCCCAAGGAGGCGAGAAGCGAAGCGGTCGGCAAGCACGAGCGCTGGAGGTAGCGCTCTATCCTCCCGCACGCCCCGCAATCGCTAAGAGGGGAAAAAACAAGAAACAGGGCGAAGTAACCCAGTTAATAACTCGAAACTGCGAGAAGAAACGGGCGCGTGCACCAACGGACCGAGGCCGAACGGGCCTGTGAAGGAGATGAAATCGGTGCGGGACCCAAGCGGAAAAGGAGAAGGAGGGCGAAGAGCGGGGATCATCCACAAAAAAGGAAAAAGAGAAGTCCGCTCGGCGAGTGACCACCTCAAAGAGAAAGAAGAAAAGCAGGGGGCAAGACGGGGAAATGGTCCCAAACGATCATCTAAAACTGCGAGTATCGCTTGCCGTCCGAAAGAAGTTTTGGGATGACGACAAACAGGACATAGGGGTTGAATCAGGCACTGACGACCTTTTTAGTGTCCGGTTGGCTTACCTCGAAGATAAAGTGGGAAGACCGAAAACGTGGAAAAAATTGAGAAACGCACTATCGTTCAGAAGCGGGAGGCCTCCTTGCAAGTAGTGGCCCGCCGGGACGATTGCGCAAAAACCCGGGGGTTTTGGGCCCCCAATCTTCGGGCACAATTGGGGGAGGATCTCAGGCACGAATCCTTTAACATTGTGCTGGCCTGCGAGAGGGCAATGGTTTCCTCGGTACAGAAAAAAGTTCTTAGGGGAAAAAGGAGGCGCCTGGGACGCCTCCCCTGTGGAAAATCTTCGTAAGATGGGAGTCTCAGAAAACCGGGGACGCTTCGAGTACCACTTCTCAAGGGAGCTCGACGATGCCGATCTTCCTTTGAATGGTCCGCCTTCCAGAGAAGGGGGATCGGCACAATACCTAAGAAAAGGGCAGTGTCGCTAGACTGAAAGTGGACCCCGCGTACCGAAGCTCAAGAAATTGGACGAGAAGACCTCACCAGAAAAAGGAAACGCAAAGGGCTGTCCCTGTGAAATGAATCGTAGGCTCGGGCAAATCTCTTCAACGCAGCAAAACCTAAAATACAACTGCAAAACAGCAGTCCTCGGTGACGGCCAAGCAAAGCCACGCGTAGCTTCAGAGCTGTGCAACAGTACAAAAATGGGGGGGAAGGATCGAAGGAAAACCTGACCCTGCAAGGCCCCACGCTATTGAGATTATACGAGTCGATTTCAAGAGGTTGAAGGAGGTAGCGCGGAACGGGAGTGTCTCCCGTCTATCAACGGGCGGTAGAGGGGGAGGGACCAGGAGGTTTCATAGAAAAGCCAACTAGAGGGGACCCGTTCGTTAACTCGCTTGCGCCCTTAATGATTCTGGAAAAAGGGACTAGGGGAACTCCCTGAGCCCACTTTACGTCGATTACCTGGACAGAAAAGCCCCCGATAACACATCAGAACAACGGCCTCGCCAGTTGTGTGAGTGAAGGAAAAAGAAGGTCTGTCAACCACATCACCATTCACCCGTTTCCTGAAAGCGGCTGGTCCAGAGACGTTGAAGTCCGGAGGCGTGGGGTCTCGGGGGGACCAGTCTTGGGGGGGGAACGGGGGCAGGTAACAAAAAAACGGGTTTAACTCTGGTCGGACCATACAAGGGGGGTAACAAGAGACGCCCTAACGGAAAAAGGGGGGAGGGGATGTGCCCTCGTATACAACCATAACTAAAACCACGCTGCCAAAAAAGGGGAGCATTTTCAAAAAGAAATGCCAGACGAGGAGGGGCAGGGAAGCTCAACCGCGGTTTGAAAAAAGAAGGAGGGCTCAAGTGTTCGGCTACAAGCGTCGTGAGACTGAAAAGAAAGCGCTCACAGAACGAAGCGGAGGCTCGAAAGCAGCGGAGCCCTGGGACCGATAGGAAAGTGGGCAAAACACCGGCCACAAGGAACAAGGGTGGTTTGAGAAAGAAATGTCGAAAGGAATCACGCGGGAAAGCAGAAAGGGGGTCGTGCCCATACCTGGATGGGAGAAATAAAAACTGTACAGGGAAACAAAGTCAAGGGAAAAGTAAAAAAAATGCCAATCTGTCAACGAGAAAAAAAAAAAAAAAAAATCAACAAAGTGAGACTCAGAAAAACAGGGGAAAAGGAGGAAGGGAGAGAGAAGAGAATCAGTGGTTATCTTCCCAAAAAAGACTGTAATGCCCTTCTAAAGGAACTTCAGTGAGCAGGTGACGACGCTATTTCAAGCCCCCAAAAGAAAAAGAAAAAAGAAGTGGACCTGACCAGGATTGAAAGTTCTGTCGCTTCTCAACGGAACTTGCACTCCTGAGCGGTAAAGGGTGCGGCACTACGTAAGCAAAGAATCAAGGCAGGAGGGTTTCGATAGACTCCCCTACGAAGAAGCCCACGTATCGATCAGAAGGGGTTAACACGACAGAACACGATGAGAGCCCCTCCCTCATACCGCCGGGAGGGTGCGGCGTGGGAAACACGAAAAGAGGGGTTCAATCGATCAAACTGCCTTCAATCGTTTGTCACCGGGTTCTCAGGGTTTTGGAAGAGGGACATCCAAAAACCTCCGAAAGTCGAAAAACCTGTTTACAGCTTGTATGGGCCGAAGAGGGGGGACACAGGGGTTGGAACCAGGCCAAGGACATCTCCGCGAACCCCTCAAACGGCCATGCTACGAACTGAAAACGGATAACGTTCGGCCAAATCAAGACCGCGGCAACGGCTACTTGTGATGAAGCGGGGGCGTCATAAAGACCACCACTCTAAACCCCTGCGAGCTGGGGGGGGGAAAAGGGGTAAAGGAAGGAACGAGTACCTTGTCACACTATTGAACACACCTACCGGCACCGCTAACGCCGTTCATCAAGTAAAAACCAGGGCGAGACTGATTAAAACGGGGACGATTGGCAAATCAGATGAAACGCGGGACTTACTACAATCACCTGCCCAAAAGCCTCGACAAAAGAAAGGACACTAAAAACTGGGGCTCCGAGTCAAACCAGGGGGGGGAAAATCGGAAAGAACATCAGAAGCAACTGGGCATTATTTATGTACGTATCTCCTTGGACGCATAAGGGGGGACGAGCACGAGCTCCTTTAAAGAACTTCCGTTTGCGCCGCGAGGCCGAGAAAAACGAAGGAAGGAGGAGTTTGCATTTGATGCTTCAAGGTGAGACGTTGACGATACGAGAGGAAGATGAGATCCCGATTTGCACAGGGCTGCCCAAAACTAGAGGGGGGGGGGGGGAAAAATTTCGAAAAGGAAGAGAAGAAGAAAGGGGAAGATACTAATTCAATAAAGAAGACACAACGGACCTTTGGCCCGTAAGGGGGATACAAAAGTCGGTTCAAAGGGTCATCCGCAGGCTCTTCATCTAAAGATCCACGGCACTAATTTGGCGGTAATCGGATGTGATGCGCAAGTGCCCAGGGGACAAGCCAATCATCTGGAGAACGCATCATCGCCACTAGGCGGGATCGAACCTATAAACACCGAAGAGCGGGGCCGTCCGGAAAAAAGCATGACTCACAGAAAAAAAAAAAAGAGACGTACGCATTCCAGGACTCATCAATGTACAAAAAAAAGTTGTCGCCAGCCTGGGGGAAACGGTGCAGAAAATCGTTCGAAAGACGAAAACCCTGGCACTTCCAGGGGGAGCCGATCTTCAGAACAACGATCTTCTGCGAAAATGCCAGGGGAAAACGTGAGACTGTAGCAGTGAGAAAACAGGAGGGAGAACTTACCACCCCTGGAAAAACTGCCAAACATGGGGGCACCGTCCATTCTAACGACGTTCCGCAGTGCGGAAAAATCCAAAAAGCTCGGTGGCTCTATCGCAAGCTCTCCCTTGGGCTGGCGAGAAAAGCATGGCCATAAAAAGAGTCAAAAAAAGGGGTAGGGGGGGACATGGTCTTGCTTATCGCGGTTTCTGGGGTAGAACTCGCCCCGACACCGAGCGGGGATGAGACACCCTCCTATCTGGACCCGCCCTTCGTCTCCGGGGAAGGGAGGGGAAAGCGCGGTCAAACGGTACGGCCTGGGTCAGGCTCGGGACTGAACGCGCCCATTTCGAAAAAGGCCGAGCTGGGACTCTAGGAGGGCAGGGGGGGTCGTGGGGGGTGAAATTTTTTGTACGGAGCGAAGGCCTTTGCTTAGGGCGGATCCTCGAGCTTACCACGCCAGCAAAGCACTCCCTGAACCGAGAGACCGCACCCGCAAACGTCCGGGGGTGCATCGCAACAAAAACCCACCTACTTACCGTTCAAGCTGATGGCATGGAAATTACGGCGACCCCGGGCCGTGGAGAAAACTGATGGGTGTCAAGGGTTGCACGGCACAACCAGGGGGGGGGGGAGGGCCACGCATTCCTCAGCTAAGTTCAGGGCTTTCAGCACTCTGCAAAAGACACAGAAGGCTTGTAGGTGGGGTTAAACCTGGGTACAAGGGGAAACGTTAAAGGGTCCTGTACACCTCGGGGCCATCGGGAAACGTTTTGCTCATCCGTGCGCCGGGGGTTCTAGAGGGGGCCCAGGGGAAAAGTAAAAGAGGGGTGCCTCCAAGGGTGTAACCGGTTTCCCCAGAAAGACGACGAAAAGTGGCAACAACCTGTACGATGGAACAGCCCAAACTAATGAAACAAGGGCGGAAGAGAGAGACAAACAAAAAAAAAAAACGGAGGAATAAGAAAGAGAGAGATCTCTTAAGGCACCCTTCGAGTAGAAGCCGCTGGAGGAGGGGAGTGCTTGACCAAAGGGGGAAAAGGGGTCGTAAGAGGGCACCGGAAGAAAAGAATGATGGGGAAGGGGGGGCAGGAAGTTAGAGGAAAGAACTTCGAAAGACGTGGCTCAAAAGAGCGATGGGGCAAGTTGGCGACGAACAGGAAGGCTGGAAAAACGAAGCTCAAGAAGGGCATATGCCAGACGGAGGAAAGAATCAGGTAAAAGAGCAATGCCGTGCCAACCAGCCCCCGCCGAAAGTTAGCAGACCACCGCGAACAAATGCCCATGGGGAAAAACACGAAGGCCCAAGAATCATGCCATGCCACGGATTATGGGGGAGGGTAGGAGGTACAAACGAGCGAAAAGAGGGGCAAGGCAGGAGCGGGTCTGTGGGTTATCTCTCGGTAAGAAGCACAAAAACGTCCCAGGAAGTCCAGTGGAAAAAGAACGAACACTCTCGAAAAAACTTCCAGGAAAACAGCTCGGACGTCTAGTATAAACGAGGGACTTGCCACAAAAAGATACCGAAAAGACGGAACCAAAATATTTAAATTGAAACTGATGCCCCGCAGGGGGGAGACCATCCTTTCTGAGAAGCGATAAGGAATGGACATCAGGACGGTCCGTAGGAAAGGACCCCGATCGAGAAAATCCAGACAGGAGACGTCACCGGGTAATTGTGTCCAAGCCGAAAAAAAAAAAAAGAAAAAACCGAGGGGAGGAAAGGGAGCTTGCAAAGTAGAATCAACAACCGTCAAGTGGGGACCGCCACTGCGAAGGGTTAAAAGGCAAAAAGGGGGGGGTCAAGGTGAGACCAAGGGGTTTGCCTGGAAAGGGTTGGTTCCGGAGTTCCGAGCTCGTGGCGACGCACGTACCCCGAACGGAAAACCCTGACACGGCGGGGTTGGCGTAAAAGGAAAAGACTTACCAGCGAGCTCAAGGGGGGCTAAAAAGGGAAGTTAAATGCCGTGGATGAGAGGAGCGAAACGTTTTGGTGGCAACACTTCTCCAAATCGTGTACAAGGGGAATGGGATTACAGCCGAAAAAAAAAAATCGAAGCAGTGTTTGTGCAGCCAGCCACTCGAGCCTCAAAACAATAGGGGCTAAAAAGGGGAAAAGGATTCGACAGGGCAAAGCCTGCTGTGAAGGGACAGTCGGTCACGTGGGAAACGGGCACACCGAAAGAGGGAAAGAAAGGGGACAGAAGGGGGGTGATCTCTCCTGCCAGAAGGACTATTGCGGGGGGTACGTCGAGACAAAAATCTTCAATCCGGGGCTACGCGCCAAGGGGCCGTGGGACACGAAACTGACTTCAGGAAGAAAAGAAAGAGTCCTAGAAGAGGGGGCAGATCGACCGGAAGGGCGCCGAACGCGGTGTAAGGCCCAAATCGTATCTGGAAAGGCGGAATCTCGTAAGTCGAGAGCACCTGACGCATCAACTGCCAAAATTCTAGGGGTTACGAAAGAGCCAGAACAGGTAAGCACTCACGAGCGATGGGGGGGGGTGGGGGGTTTTTGGTGCCTCGTACAACCGGAAAGGGCCAACAAGGACTACTGCAAGCAATTGCAAGAAACGCGAAGGCCGCTTGGATAAGAATGAGATGTTCACGTGACTCGTTATCCTCAGGTTTGAAAAAAAAAAGGTGCGTCGACCTGGAAAAAGTGGAGACGGCCGGCGGGAAACCATCAGGAAGACCAACAGAAGTTACAGGGGGGGGAATGGGGACATCTGAACAAGGGTACGTTATTGACGGTTTCTCGTGACCTCGGGGCTTAAAGTAACTCGTAGTGAAAACAAACCCAGACGACCACAAAAAGCGCCGGGCACTCGCAGTTTGTAGTGACGCCCAAAAAGGACTGGAATCAATCCCACCAGCACACGCAAAGGAAACGTGCACGGAGGGCTGCCGACGAGACGTTGAGGGCGAGAAATTCCTTGCTCGGGTCGCCGGAGGAGCGTCAGGGGAGGGGGGTGGAAACGGTGCCACGCGGGAAAAAAAAAAGGTTGGTAACACCAGAGACCTTTCGGGCAGGTTGGAGATGGCCCTCGTACACACCAATACCGAGAAAGCTGGACAAAGAGGAGGCAGAGCGATTCAAAAAGAAAAGGGGAAGCGGGGTGGCCCCGCCAAAAGCCTCAATCAACCCGAGTTTGTCAAAAGAAGGCAGGGGCACAAAAGCGTGTTCAGGTTTACAAAGAGGGCGGGTGATTCTGTGCGGAGAGAGAGTCAAGAGCGATAGCCCGGAAGGCCACTTGAAATGCCGAGGAAAGGAAGTGGCCGCCCAAGGACAAAATAAAAGTAAAAGGCATGTGATCAAAAAAAAGAATGGGGGTCTACCTTTGGAAAAAGTTTTTAATCAAGTACGAGGAGTGCTCCGTGAAGGGGAGCAAATATCTGTCGCCCAGCTCACAAATTCGTGAAACGCTGAATAACAAAACTTATAATAGTCACACGCAAACTTGAGGAAGTGAGAGAGAGAAGTCCTGGGGTTTTGATCTCGCGCGAATCAGGCTCGAACTTCAAGGGGGGGGACAAAAAAAAACGAATGGACTAAAAACAACACGGAGCCCACTAAAACCGCGGGTCTTTTCTTAACGAGAGTTCACGTTCTCCAGCCTGCAACATCGAACTAGTCAGAAAAAAAAGGGAGGGAAAAAAATCGGATAGGGGGAAGTTCAAGGGAGGAAGCGTTTGAGGGAGACGCCTCTCCAAAATCACGAGCGCGAATCGAATCACGACGCTGGATCCTTGAGAAAGAACCCGATGAAGAACTGGAGACATTAGCGTGTTAAACTGAGGCTAAATCTCTGGGAGGAATCAGATGCACCCTGACTACTCACGGGGGGCAGCCTTTTCCTCAGTATTGGTGAGTCAAGGGCCTCCAGACACCTGAAAAAAAAAACAGAGTTGGGGGGAAAGACTTGTATGAAAAAAAAGGGTGCCCCGTGGAAGACACGAAAAAAAACAAAAGACACGGGAACCAAGCACGACATGCTAATCAACAGTCTTCCACGTCGCCAAGAGAAGGACAAGGGACCGTGCCTTGTTGAATAATCCTTCTGCTGCAGCACTACACCACCGATAAGGGGGGGAGGATTTGGATCGGCCAAGTAACGGAGGAGAAGAGGGGATGGGGGGGGAGAACCAAAAGGGGGAAAAAAGAAACAGGTCATCACGTGGGAAGGGCGAGCGCCTAAACCGAAAACGGGGGACCAAGTTGTCTTTCTTCGATGACCGCAGCAAAACTACATCAACAAAAAAGGAGGAGACGAAATCAAGGGACGCCGGCGAAAACCAGCCTTTGTACAAGGAAGAAAAGACCAGCCTCCTCAGGGACCGGTGCAGGAGGGATGAAGCGCCGTTCGCATGGTAGGGGGGGGGGGGGGGAGAGGAGAGGGGGGGAAGCAACAGGGGGGGGCAGCGCGCAAAAAAAAAAAGGGGGACCGTCAAAAGATTACTAAAAAGGGGAGGTTGATTCAAGCAGGTCTCGTTGACAGATTCCACCCGCATGAGAAGACCCCTATTGCAAGGCAACGACCGCCGAAAAAGGTAGAAGCGAAAAGAGCTATCTTCGGGAGAGGGACTAATTTCCAAGTAGGAGGACACTCCCAGGAGCGGGTAAGCAACGGCGACGGGATCTCGGAAATCCTACGTCATCCGAAAATGCTCAGCATCGGGAAAAAAGGGAGGGGGTGGGGGGGAGACGGAAGCTCGGGGAAATGAACTTTCCCAATGAATACGCTTTTGAAAAAAGCCCCGCATCTTTTACAGCGCCCGCATCATCTAATTGCGCCGACCGGAGAGAAAACCACGGGAGGACCTAAGAAACCCTCAAAAAACAATCACCTAGAAACATAAAGAAAACACCCGCGGCGCCCGCCATCCCAAGCAGGCCAGGGAACTAAGGGGGGAAAGAGAAAAGGAAATTGAAAAAGGTTTTAGAAGAGATCCGCTTCAGACCTTGTGCACACTCCGTTGCCGGGAGCTCTCAGCCCGTAAAAGGAGGTCCGAGACTGCCTCTGAGGAAAGGGGCTCGTTTTGAGCACGTTACAACACGATCCGAAAAGAACTACCACGGGGCCAAGGGGAGGAAAAAACAATTCAAAACATCGTTCCAAAGTTCTTCTCCACCACTGCGGTAAAAATGACGCCAAGAAACCCGGAAGAGTTTTTTCAAGGATCGGGCCATAAACCGAAACGTCCCACCCAACAGGTCTGGACGGCGGGGGGGGAAACATGGTGAGCGCAGGGAACGGAGACTTTAAAAAATACCTGCGCAAAACGCCCCCTTCTGGTCGACTTCCAAATGTACCTGACCATCGCCTCACGGGTGCAGTACCTGGATTTCCATCCGTTAAGGGAGAGGGAGTTTCCTGTCACGTCTAGAGGACTTTTCCTACTGCCTTCATGGTCGACCTTATCCTTCTCTCTTTCGAAGTCCGTCCGACGGGTTCGGTGGTGGGGACAGTTCAAAGAAAAAAAAAAAAAAAAAAAAAAAAAACAATAAAAACGGATGCGTATGGGGCTTGGGGCCTGGGCCGGGGGGGGGGGAGAAGATATATCTACACGGAAGCCTCTCGGCGGGGGGGACGGGCTCTGAGGGAGCCAAAGTTCGCCCCTACTTGGGGGTCCTTCACGCAAACCGACACTATATGAGCAATATGATTAGCATGTCGAATCGGTCAAGGGGGGACTTCGGCGTGGGGGAGGAAAAAAACAAGGGGTGTGTCGCAGGTGCGCCAACGGCGGGGGGCTGGGAAAGAGGGCTTGAAGGTCCTAGAGGGAGGGCAGACACAAAGCCGGCAAGAGACTTACGTGTTCGCCAGCCTCCAACGTTCGTACGCCCTGAGGGGGGAGAACATCCTTGGGAGAGCAACACGTCTATCCTTTGGTATCGGACGAAGGCCGAACTCTATATCATGAATCGGGGGACTGGGAAAAAAAAAGAAAAACGGAAAGGGGGAAGAGGGGGGCCAGGGAAGCAAAACTTGAGAAGGACCATCAACATCCCGCTCCTCGAGGGATGTACGAGATCATATTCTGAAACAGAGAGAGAAAAACTCAGGAAAAAGGGAAATTGACGATTACGGGCCAACCCTCTGGTTCAAGTCAGTTTGCGGCGGGGCGTCTAAAGGAAAAAAACCCAAAAAAGAAAAAGAAAAAAAAAAAGGAAAGGTGGAAAAGATCACGATGAGATAGGACACCGGCCTGGGAAGGGAAGAAAGAGAAGACGTTGGGACAAACTAGCGGGGGGAGGAACCGAGGGCGACGAACGTGACGGGACGGCAGAGACCGGGGAAGCCAGGGGAATTCAGAAAAAACTGAAAGCCTAATCAGTAACTTAGAAAAGGCATGAAGCCCCCCAGTCGTGCGCACAAGGGACAAAAAATGCAAGGTGGGGGACCGACGCCGTCGAGCGTATGCAAAGGGCAAAGAAGCGGAAAAGGGGTTAAGGGGAGGGGTGCGGAAACAGGACGGCCGAAAAAAACGAAAGGAAACGCCGGAGCCGAAAGAGGAGGTGTAGCAGACGAATTATCCAAGGCAGCCCATGCAAAATCAGCCAAGAAGTCAGAAACAAGAACAAATCCAGGACGACTTCACCGGTAGCCCATATAAGCCGTTCGGAAGTAGCAGGGAAAACGTCCCGGAAAGGAAAAACTGGGGACGTACAAAAGATGAAGGTCGCGAAAGCGGGTACACTCGCCGTGAGACCCCGGCAAAGAGAGGGGAAGAAACCGTGTCCGGCGGGAGTACCCACGCACGCTAGATAAAGAGAAAAAGGGGGGGGAAAGGGTCGGGGGAAACGGAGTACGGAGGGAAAACAAAAACGCCAAGGATGATCTTGCCCGGTCGCTAAACTCAGGGGGTCGCCTCACTGGGGAAGGAGCTATTGGCCATGGCCGTGGTTTAACTACCGTTTAGAGGTAGGTGGGAAGCTAGCTGGGGGGCGAACGAGGACTCAAGCCTTCGTCCCCCTGGACGAAGGGGGGTCGTGGCGGGGTGCAAAATCGGCCAAAAACTCGGAACAATAGTGTCCGGGGGAAAGGGTATGTTAACTAAAGGGGCAAACCGGGGGGGGGTGCCCCCATGCGCACTTTGTCCCGTGTAGAAGGGGGAGGGGAGGACGACGCGAGCGTGTGAAGAAAGGGGTGCTGCGAGGCCCAAAAGCCTCCGGGGAGGGGGAACGAGGACAATCGGTGAGGTATGAGCCCTCGGCCAAGCTGGTTGATTTTGGAAAGACTTCTTTACCCACTTGGGGACTTCACCGAAATAGACGAACTGCTCTGACCCCCTCGGGTTCGGAGAAGGGGGAAGGCTCGACGAGGTCCGGACCAGGTTGCGGGAGGAATCGTCTTGGGCAACGAGAAAGCAAAGGAGGACGGGTGGAGGGAAAATGAGCCAAGGTAAGTGTCGGCGAAACATGAACTTTCAAGCGAGGGTACCGAAAGCCTCTAGGAAGCCAGGTGAGAAAAAGACCTTTCCAAAAAAACCCAGGTCCCGAACACCTCTTGTGAAAACGTGTTCAAAAGGGGGAAGTCTCATCGGGAATAGGTAGTCAACGAAGCACGGCATCAAAAATGGAAAAAAAAGCGGGGAAAAGAAGGTGAACAGGGGAACCAGAAGAGTCCAAGGACGTAGCTCAGAGCATATGCTTCGGGTACACCTGGTGAACGAGAGCCAAGGAAAGTTGCAAGAAAAGGAAACAAGTGTGTGGCTTCTCGAGAAACCGGGAGATACGAAGTCGATGTGAGGTTTTTACTGAGGAGGACCGCTGTCGTTTTTTTTGGAATTTGGAGGAGAGAAAAGGTTAGTAAGTGTAGACCGCGGTAGCAGAAGAAAAAATCAAAGGGGTCCGCCCGTTTTAAAATAAAATGAGCGCTCTCCCTGGGAAGTGGGGATGGACGGAGTTCAAGCAAAAAATTTAAAAAAGGGGGGGGCCCCTGCAAGGGGGACTGAGTAAAAGGGGTTAAAGGGACTCAGGGGGCAAGACCACAGCCTCGCAGGACCTCGCGTGGGGTGTCGGATGAACAGAATGGGAATTAAAAACAAAAGCAACCCCAAAACGACCGTGCCGCGGAAAACGGCTGGCCCGAGGACGTGAAAAGACGAGACAGGGGATCTGGGTCGTCAGATCGTCAGTGGGGTATGGCATTTACTTGTGCAAAGCTTCGGCCCATACAGGTGGGGGTTTAAAAGCGAAGTCGGTGGGCCCAGTGGGGGGGACGGGGAGGGAACAATAGTAGAACCAATAAAAACGGCTGCCACGCATTAGCAGGGACGAGGGGGCAGCCCGAGTTGAACGCCAGGGAAACAAAAGTTTTCAATGAGCGGGAAGACCTCATCTGGGGGAAAAAACGGGGAAAAGACAGTGAAGGGTCTCGCCGCGTATATGAGCGGCGAGGATCGAACGGGCCCTTGACGGATACGTTAGATCCCCAGAGGAAGGAGAAGGGAATGTTTTGAGAACAGCGAAACATTAAACTGGTTCAGCCGCGGTCAACAAGACGCGGGGGGAATGCCACGTGATTGGGATAGGGGGGGCGAAACCAGCAACTAAAAAAAGAAGTTTTCTATAATGGCCCAACAGAACGAGAAATAAAAAGGGAAATGAAGGCTCACTGTATAGGAGGCAGG
>Ga0179591_1322965_pt1 | contig 15063 bp, 15 predicted proteins | sample CZOMad2_1_08_16f_FD_182891 | JGI IMG/M metagenome (GOLD analysis project Ga0179591, IMG submission 182891) | Vadose zone soil fungal communities from Angelo Coast Range Reserve, California, USA - CZOMad2_1_08_16fungal (PacBio error correction) | ecosystem: Environmental > Terrestrial > Soil >...
CCTATAAAAAGATCAAGAAACCGAACATTATTACCAAGCGCAGTGCACATTCCTCACTAACTATATAGGGGATGGGACATAGGAGGGATAATAAAGTAACCACTCTGGTTTAGGAGAGAATGCAAAGCAACAAGAAGCATCACGGGAATCACCGGAGAGGGAAAGACGGCCCCGTAAGAAAATAAAGGAAGAACGGAAGCAGCACGAAACAAGGAGGCGTCTGCATGAGGCCACACACATAAAAGCCCAACCGCACACTGTATCGGAAGGATCAGACACCCAAACAGGATCAGACGCCCGCAGCTTTTTTGCAAAAAGAAATCACGGGGAAAATTGCGTGACGGGACTCGAAGTAAGGGGATGGCCGGCCGCAAACGGGATTGAGGGGAATCACCATACGCAAGAACAGAAAGCAACTCACATGGCTGCAAAAAGTCAAGGTGAGCGATGCGAAGCCGGGGGGGAACAGACTGCGCGCATAATCTCAGGCAGATCACCAAGCAGTGCATAGTAAGGAGCTACAAAGGGGAACGTATTGGATTAGCTGCACGAAAATGCACCAATTATTTACATGTTGGCGGGGTCCACAATTTCATCCGAAAGAGAAAATGGCAATTAAAAATTAAATAGAGTATACATCCAGACGAATAAAGAACCTTCAGAAAAAAGACTGCAGCTACTCGACAGTAGAGAAGCCAGCCAAACAAGCCCTGGGGGAGAAAGAAAAAGAGTATCACAGCCCGTCCCGGGGTTGGCGAAAGATGAATAAGATGAATGACTATTCCTCTCGGGGTCGGGAACAGGGATGCATGATCTTCAATTAGAACTGAAAAGAAAAGACTTACCCATATGGAAGAATGCGAGGGGCCGCATGCCCCGATGGGACCAACGGAGGAACCCAAGGTGGATAGAAAGCTCAGATCAAACCTTGACTAAAAAAAAAGCGGTCATAAGGAATCTGCAGTCAAGAAGAAAGATGAGGGAAAATCGGAGGACTGAGCGTGAATAGGCGACAGAAAAAACGGGAAACGAGAAAAACCCAGGTAGGAAAGGGAAAGACCAGGTAGACGCCGATGAATTCCTGTCCGCACATGGCTAAAAAAAGGGGGGGGGGGGTAACAAGGGCGTTGTTGGGCCGCGAAGTAGAGGTCGTGACACACCATACGGTGAAATCAAGTTAAGAAAAAAGACGCGGTCAGCACGGAGATATTCGACCTTGTGCCGGGGTGAAGGGGGTCCAGATGACCGAGCCGTGAGGGGGAGACCCGGAAAGAGGGATGGGGTTGCACGGGAGACATCCCGAGGACACGACTTTTAATTCTCCCCTGGGAAAAGGGAAACCCCGCGAAAATAAAAACTCTTCCCGGGAGCCGCGGGTCATAGATCTCATCGGGAAGGGGGGGGGGATTAGTAAACAAGATAAACTCGAAGGGAAGAGATTTCAGAGGATTGGAGATATAAAATCTTAAAATCACAGAATCTGATTCAAAAAGTCCGATGGTCGGCATCAATCAGAAGGGCGGTCGTGTACAATTGGTAGTTTAATCTGGGGAGTTTGGACTAGCTCGCCTCACAAACTTAGTAGCGTTGTAGTCCGGCCGAAATGAGGGGACGAGATTCGCAAAAAAAACAAACACGGAGGTAGTACACGATAGAAAAGGGACATTTCGGGACACCCGCATCAAACGTCCCAAACCGGCAAGTGGCGCGGGAGGGCAGTCTTAAAAGACGCGTCACAACTCTTTATAATTGACGGGGGATGACATAAAGGTAGAGCGGGAAATATTGCGAACCCTAGCGGGGGAAAAATAGAACCTGAATGAAGAGGTCTTGTCGCCGGATCATCCCTTCGATAATGGTACTAGATTAGGGACAAAACGAAAGGGAAAAGGCAATCGGGCGTCGGGCTCCACCAGAAAGCATCCAAAAACGGCAAACTAGGTCGCGCATGACATCCAGAAGGAGGCAAGGAAAAAACGACTATCTCTGAGGCAACGCAAATTCACAAACTGAGGATAGAGGTTAAACTCTGAGGAGTGCGCCAATCTCAGAAACCTATTCTAAACAGTACCTACATGCGTCGCACTACCACCAGGGACAAGCCATGGGAGTCAAAACAGTAAGCGGCCATCGCGACAGACTATTCGTCCGGGCAAACGCGGCTGATTGAAGGATGGCCCAGTCGGCGAAGAACGGGCTAGGCAGGCCGTCATCAGATCCTTCTGCCACTAGAGGGAGACGGACTTGTGGGTGCTACGGGGGAAAGGCCGCAAAGCAAAGGTGGAGGGTCTAATCGGCAGCCACCCAAGCCTCATCGGACACGATCGGGTACGGTCAGTCACGCTTTAAACCGTAACGTAAAAACGCAGCTCGCAACGGGTTTGAGGACAGGAAGAATGGCACGTTTTTTGCTTCATCGAATAAAGGCATTTCCGAGGCTTGTGCTCAAGTCTTTTTCCACGAAAGGGGCTTGCGAGAGAGTGAACCTGCCTGCGTCTGGACGGTAGGGGACCCGGTAAGGGGGGGACGGCGGGGAACAGCAGACCTCCCCTGGGAAGGGGTACGGCCAAAAATCCGAAGGTAACTGACCCTCGAAACAAAGATTCAGGAGAAAGAGAGAGGATTGGGATCAACGGCAGGAACGTGGGCAACAAGGCCTCTTACAGAAGCGTGTGGAAGCCAGAAAAGAAAATCCTAGGCTCAGGGCGAGAGCAGAGAAAATGTAAGAGATGACAGCGGCGACCGACGAGCCCTTGCTAAGAAACGTGGGGCTTCGCTGGGCCCTAAGGAAAGTGCTGTCGTCATTAACCCTAAAACGGATTGTGCCGGAAGGTGCCCAAATCACAATTCATCGGCGTGTTCTCCGGGCCAAAACGGTGGAAGGTGGGGAGAAATGCACTGAACTCAGCGAGAAGAAAAGGCGTAACAAGGGTTGGCTTCTAACGCTACGCAAACTGCCGATGCCCAGGGTTGGGGAGCTGAAACGGGCGGTCGCGGGCGGGATGAGGGGAAGGCGAACTCCACGTCAAGGGCGAAAAAAGCTGAACTTACACAAGAAAAGTCTTGAAAGTGTCTCGGTCAAGGGGGAGGAACCTGACTAAAAAAATTGGGGGGCCCTGAATGGGAAAGTAAAGTGAAGCCACGAACCCGCGGAATACGCTGCAACCAAAACAGACATGGGAATGACGTCAAGAAACAAAATCCTATCAACGGGCGATCGTGCCCTGAAAAAGTCAAACCTGGAGAAGCGGTCAACGGCAAGATCGCCACTAAGGCGAATGAAAACCGAAGAGAAGAAAGGGGGCGGGGGAAGGGGGTCAGGAAAACTATTGATAAGGCCGGCAAAAGAGGTAGAAAAAACAGAGGGGAGGGGGGGGGGGGAGCGGGTGAAGATAGGTATCCCGACCTTCGGAAAGGAAAAAGGGGGGAAAGGCCAGGGGAATCCTCTGAGAAAAACGAAACAGGAAAAGTTAAAATGGGGCAGACAAAAGTTGGGTTGCTAAAAAGGGCCCTAGATGAGTAGCTCCTATTCTAAAAGTGCCTTCGATCATTTCACCTGCGATGAAAAAAAATAAAAAAAACATGGGGAGAAGAAGGAAAACGCGAAGGGGGGGATCTGTGTGCTACGGGAGGGGAGGAGGAAGGAAAGAGAAACGTGACTCAGCTTTTTTTACCGACGGGACAGCCCCCGCCCTCCAGTACGGCGGCGCTCGTGCGGTTAAGGTAGGGAGGTAGCGAAAAACAACCCCCCCAACCAGCCTAGCGCCTGGTCAGAGTCAGAAAGGAACGGGCAAAAAAATCAAGACTAAAAAAACAAAGGAAGGGAGAGTAAAATAAGAAAAGGTGCTCAAACGGACCCTACCCGGGGCCAATCGATGCGGAGAGCGGCGCTGGAAATGACAAGAACCCCAACACAACGCGAAAAAGCAAAGACCCGTGTAGCCGGTGCAAGGTGAAGGGAAAGGAAAAGCTCGTCCAGGCTAGGAGGAAAGGCTCACTCCGCGAAGCCCATCGTGTCAAAATTCACGAATTGATCAGGGGACAAAAAGGAAGTAAGGTGAGGCTCGCCGCAGAAAAATGGGGTCAAAAAAAGTAGAGCTAAGAGCAGAGAGAGGGGCGGCCTGCGACACTCAGACTAAAAAAACACCAAAAACAAAAAACATTGTAAGGTTGGAATGGTCCTTCCGCAATGAGGGGGGGGACAAGTAGACATTCCGCAATGAACAATGACAACTGCCCGGGGGGGGGGGGAGAAGTCTACAGTCTTCCACCGAACGGTCTCTGAACAAAATCGGGCGGGCGGTCCAGACCTCTAAAGACCCGCCCCCCTCTAACTCGCCAAGGGCACTTTGAGGAAAAAGGCGAAAATCAAGAATTGGGCGAAGAATGACTGGAGCACGCGACCGGAAGGGACAACTTCTCTCTATAAATAAATGCGAGGGGGGTCGCACTGACACAGGTATTCTCACGTTTTTGGGGGAATGTGGGTCAAAACCACACGAACCAAAAACCAAAGAAGCAAGGAAGAAAACCAGGAAGTCAAGGCAAGAATTCGAAGTCTTGCGCGAACAAAAAAACAGCGGGGTGTCTCTTATGAAGACGAGCAGAGCCTCGTTCCCTGCAGAAAAAAATCGCCGCACCCTGGAAAGGAATCACTCGGGGCATCAACAACCCGCGGTCGCCCGCGGCTCGCCAAAGACTACTTCATATGCGTAAATAAGGAAGTCTCACTGCTAAAATGCAGGAGAACAGGGGGGGGAATGCCCGGCCGCAATGCACGAAACGGGAGAATCACGAGAGGAACCGAGAATTATCACACCCGTGCCACGCACGGAACCTGCAGGAGTGTGAGCCCGCCGGGGAAGGAGGAGGAAATCCCTCCCCGATGCTCATTTCAAAGATTCTGCTGAGAGTAGACTTCCAGGCGAAGTAAGGAGTGAGACAAGGTATTTTGCTCACGGCCTCTGCTGTGAGGGAAAAAACCCAGGTCAACTCGAGAGCACTTTCGAACGGTACCATTTGCACTAGATTGAAGGCGAATGGAAGATGATAACCGGCAGCACCCCGCCAGACGCAAACGGGGAAACCATTTCGACGGATCGGGCCATCCAGAACCAAGCAGAAAGAAGTAGCAATCCTCCGGGAAGTGAGGGAAAAGTTTGGAAGGACGGACTAGAAAATGCGGTGCAGGTCCAGAAACAATCGCTGCCCGAGGGGATCTGGGAAAAGCCCGTCCTTGAAAAAAAGACCTCCTATCGTTGGGGGATGGAGAGACGCGGGGCCCAAATAAACCTGTCGCGGGGAAGTCATTTGAAGTAGGAAAAAAAAAAAAGAAAGCCGGAGAAAGCCGACTGAAAGGATCAGAACAAGGCCAACTCAGAGCCCGAGCAGAGTCAGAAGAGGCAACCCCCAGCAGAGAAGGTGCCAGACTCACCGGGGTGGAGCGCGGGATAGGAAGTCGAAACAGAACAGGCGAACGGGTGCTAAGGGAAGGGTAAGATGGGGCGAAGAAAGTTCTTTAATGAGACAACGGGGGGGCCAAATATCCGCGGCTGGGGGTCCCAAGAGACGAGGAAAAATGTTGAAATGGGGGGGGGTCCTGAATAGAATATCTGACCCTGGAGGAAATTGATCGCCCTAAAGTGCACGAAGGTGTTCATTAGCTCTTGCACCACAGACACCCGACGGCGCCGCGATAGAGACCCAAACCAAGAATGTCGCGGCAGTGGGCCATCAAAAAAAAAAAAGCGCATTACGAGGATGTCGAGCTTTGTCAAGGTAGCCCGCGTAGGGGGAGCCTGAAAACCGGAAACTAAGCAAAGAAGACGAAAAAACTATTTACAGTGGTGTGAGGGTTAAGCACAATTACGGCTGTCAAAACGGGAGCACGTTGGAGGTGGGCGTTCGAAAAAGTCTGAAACGGGATAACACACGGGAGGAGTAGTAATAATAAGAGCCAAATCGGGTGCGGGAAAAAACCGGGCCTCGTATCCAACCAGTGCAGGTAATCCCGGAGAAACATCCCCACAATACCAAGTGGGACTGCGACGTATTATCCGAATATCCTGACTGCCAGGCCTGGAGGGGACAAGCTTGAAAATCAGAAGTGCGGCGGTAGGGGTTTTTCCCAAGGAACGCGAGGGGAATGTCTCTTTGCAGAAAGAACGACGGAGAAAGCACAAAGTGTCAAGACTGGGGTGGCCCGCTTCATCCATCAATGCTGCCCAGGTACTCGGACTCGGCGATAGGGGAGTTGCAAAACAGGGTTCCGAGAGGATTGGTGCCGCCAAAAACAGTGATCGTAACCACGCGCATGGGGCAGACTGTGAAAATCATACAGTCGCGGATCGTAAAACCGCACAAATTTCTCAGGAAAGGGGGCTCATCGGCGATCACTCGCCGTCCGTGAATTGGCGCGGCTCGAATCAAGGCGTTGTCTCCTTAACAAATTCCGCTCCGCGACGCCCTGAAGAAGAACCTTCTCCTCAAGAGAAAAACAGGTGTGAAACGGTTAGGGGAACAACAAGGGAAGTAGAGGAAGAAACGGCGAATCGACCGACAGCGACACCGAGTCAGGGGGGGGCAAATAAGTGGAAACGATCCGACAGAAGCTAGGGGCCGGGGGTGGAAAATAAAAGAACGGAAGGCAATTTGAAGCAGTTCTTTCCGCTCAACTGGTCCCGGAGGCTGGATAAGCTTTTATCCCGGGGAGGCAAGAGTTGCAAGGCCGGGGCTAGCTCCGTCATTAGTAAAGTAACGTCCCTAGAGGTTGTGTAACGACCCAAAAACCAATAAAAGCGGGACTTACAATGGGAATCGGAAGGACAGAGGCAGTCGCCTCGTGAACCGTATAATTCCACGGTGGGCCAGAAACTAAGGGATATGGAAGCGACCCGATATAAAGCTAAGATCGCGAGGGAGCGGCTGGGTGAAAAGGTACATGGAACGGAGCTGGGAAATAGGCAGATGCTTCGGTAGCATGCTCGGGGAAGGGTGGCCGAGTGGGGGGGAGGGGATCCCCACGTACAAACGGTACAACCGCAACGGCACGAGGATTGGGCAGGTGCAACGGGAAAAATAGTCGCTCTGAGGGCGGAACCATTGTCGCCCTGCGAATAAGAGGCAGATGGAGAATGAGGACTAAAGAAAAACCCCTGCAAGGAAAGAGCAACTTCTAAAGGACTTTGCTCCGGAAAACCTCGCCCCCAGCTGGAAGGAACAGCTGCCCCTTGAGCGGGGGGGGGACCTTCAAACCACATGTCGCGGGGCCGTCGGGCTGGTGCACCGTACAACGGCCAAGCAATGCGCGCCCACGAAAACATCAGGTCGCCGGGATCAGAGCGGCGTAAACGGGGCCTCATGGAAATCGTCAATCGGGGCATTTCGTAAAACTAAACTGTCGCATTCAAAAAGTCAGGGTCAGGAGCGGTCTGTGGGGGCGGCATGATGAAGGAGCTTACCAAGCAAGGGTGGGGGGGGGTTTTGTGGGGGGGGGGTGTTGGGGTGTTGGTGGGGGGGGGTGTGTGTGTTGTGGGGTGGGGGGGGGGGGGGGGGTTTTAATAACTAACGGCGGGCCGTACAGTGCCCGCGGCGGGAAAAACTTAAGCGCAACCGTGATAGGGGGACCCTCCTTTGGGGGCGCAAAGGAAAAGCTGTCAAGCCGGCCAGTTGAGGCACAAGGGGGTGGAAAGCAGCGGCCGAACCGCACGTGCCTTAGATCCAGCGCGAAAGAGAGGAGACGGCTCGGAACAAATGGCAGAAAGAATCAGCGAGTGTGAAATAAATGAAGTAGTGGCAGGGCCGCCCTGGACATCGTTGGCATCGAGAGGGGGGGCCGCAAAACCGGCCTGGGAAGCACGAGTTTGAGGGAGGTAGGGAGCGGGGGCCGCCAAAAAGGAAAACCGAAAAAATCGGACGAAAAAATCGCAAAAGATACCTCTCAACAACAACAGAGGGAGAATCTACCTCGGGGACGAAGGACGTCCTTGCCCGGACAAAAAAAAATGGGAGAAATGACACGGCGCTGGGGGGGGATCTGGCAAGAACTACAAAAAGCATCCTAAACCCGCGACAAGAACCAAGAAAAGGGGGGTTGTTTGGGGGAGGGGGAAAAAAACTCGAAAGGTGCAGGGCGGAGGGGAAAAACGGCACCACTCCTCCTCGCAACCAAGGGATTTTGGTAAAAAAAACACCCTTAAGGAGAAGTCTCGCAGGGAACATATAGGGAAAATAAGAAACGAGATACGCAACTCAAAAATGGACCCGACGTCTATGAACCGGAACGAGGAGGGGCGCGCAATCCGCACCTCCAAACAACATGTTCGTTTGAGGAGACGGCAAATGGCGGGACGAAAGGAAGTCGGCTGGCGCGCACGGAGGGAGAAGGGCCGAGGCGCCGACGAGCTCCCTAAGGGTCAGTCTAAACTCGTGGAACGGGAGACTCAAGCTCCCGGACAAAAAGAGACGCCCCAACGTAAGCTAATTGAGGGGGCACATAGGCGACGATGCAAGGCACAGAAAAACCGATTGCACCCTCAAGGGGATCAATAACCTTTGGAAAAAAGAGGAAGATTCTAGAAACGGTAAAAAAACTCGTAGGAAATGGAAATCCACCAGGAAACAAAACAAAGAAATAAAAACCTAGAAAAGAAACTTATGGACATAAAGCCGATTTGGAGAACCTTATCCAATAGATCCTAAAAAAAAAGCGTACGCATTGCTCGAGGTGGCAAACCGTGACTTTCAATCTTTCAAATCAAGAAAGAAAAAAACCAGCCGGGGACAAGTCAGGCAAAGCTTCTCGAAAAGAGTCCAGTTTTAAAAAGAACCGTAAAAAACAAATCATCAGGCACAGGCCGAGAACCACCGAAGACTGGGTTCCGGCGAACCCAAACCATAGTGTCATACACGACATAAGGCCGCCGAAAGCATACGACCCAAGGAAGAATTATTGGCGAAGGTCCACCCTTACACCCACGCAATTATAAACTTGAGATGTCATAGATCCCGGAGCTACAACTTCCACCCCGCCCTCAGCGTATGGGGGAACGGGACCCTTTCTATAAAACACCGCTCATCGGGGGCACATGCCTCTGTGGCAGTTTTCCAAGGAGAAGAAACAAACAAGTCGGAAAACGCTTTATGGTCTCCTTCCATAAAGAAGGAAGGGAGAAAAGGGCGAAAGGATCAAACAGCGGGCTATAAAAGGCAGCACAAGACGCATCAAGGGGAAAAAGAGAAAAACGCGCTTGCTTAAAAAAAAAAAAGTTAGCGATGAAATTTACCAACGGGTGACCCAAGCTAAAACAGGAGACAAGTCATGCGAAAGGTGGTGGAGAAGAAGATCTACCGTACAAGTAACGACTTGTTCGGAAGGGGTAGTAGAGGGGAGATTACACAGATAGCCACAAAGACCTTGGGGGGTCAGGTGAGGGCCGAATATCTCCACACGGTAAGGAAAAAATACCCGTCCTAGAATTGGATGGGCGGCCAAGGAATGGATCGGATGAGTACCAAATCGCCGCGCGTTCGAAGAAAAGTATAACGACCGTCAGGAAGGCCTCCAGTACGCCTATAGGGCCGATGGAAGAAACGTCCACTTCATAACAGTGCATGAAAGGGTTCAAAGACATGGAAAGCGAAGGGAGGCCCTTGTAGGAGCTAGGAACAAGAGAAATGTCACGAGGGAAAAAAAACCCAAGGAAGTACATGTTACGGGGTCAAGTAACTCACTAATGACAAACGGACCGACAAGGTCCTTTGTGTGGTATTGAACGGCTCTCAGTATACAGAGCAGCCGGACTTTTTGGAAATGAGAAACGGGCAAAAAATCACACTAAACGACGGGATCTGACCGGCGATCAGAGATTCCCAGAACGAAGAGCGCGCCGGGCCGGGCAGTAATTACAAACGCCGACTGAGAAAAGAAGAAGGAAAGTGTATAGCATTAGGACACAGGAGGCCTGCTTTGACCCAAAGCCTCAAAGTCAACGGAACCCATAACCGATCCCAAACAAGTTTCTGGGGTCAAAAAAAAAAGCTGTTGAAGAGTAAGAAAAACCCCTCGTACGGGGATGACGGGGGGACAGTACACATCTACGAGAAATGATCCTCAACGGAGGGGGAAAGGCAACTGATTGTCGGAAACGGCTCAGACGCACCACAAGCCCCGTCGTCAAACATCCACTAAACGCAGCAAGAGCGGCGTTCAACGGTCTGTATCGATCAAAGGGGGGGGGAACGCGCCCGGTCAGAGAAAGCGTCGACAAGAACCGTCAAAACGTTCACTGAAGGCAGCCAAAAAAAAAAAAATTAGCTACTGGCTGGGCGAAAAGGAGGAAAGGATGCCCGTTAAGTCGGGTCAAACCTAGATGAAAACGAACTTCAGGCACTGGATGCTCGACGGACACAACACAATTACGGACCAAACCTATCTCGGCAGCTCAGAAGAGAAAGGAAACCACCTCGCTTTACCCCCGAAGGGCGATATCTTCGAATCCGGGGGAAGAATAGAACCTAGCAACCGGAACAATTATTCAGAAAAAAAAAACCACGGTCAACATGTTCGGTGCAAATAGGCATACGGCCCCTTGAGGGCGGAGTCAGACTGTCGACCAAAAAGGGTCACCATAGGCCCTGTCGACCGCCGAAAAAAAAAAGCCTCATAAGGAAGTGTGCACGCGATCCAATCCGGTACCGTGTGGTTGCTAACAAGGGGGAATTCTGGGGACGACCATGGACTGGGGGCGATTTCGACACACACGAAAATCGGCAAAGAAAGTCAGGGTTACTCGTCAAATGGAAAGGGGGACCAGACGAGAGAGTAACGCCGAGGTGGGGTTCTAAACAAAAGGATTGTTTTTCAAGCCCTAAAACGCCGTGACCTTGGAGGAAAGAGGCTTGTGACGCCGGAAAGTGGGTCGCCGCCGGGCTATAAAGCGGTCGTGCGGATGTCCGACCCAGAGCTGGATACCGGGCCTTCCTCTAGATGTGAAAGTGGAAACGCCCCACGAGTGGGCTCTCGAAGCCGGAAAGCCGCCAAAAAACAGATCATTTCCTCAGGAGGGCATAAAAGGGGGAACTTCACGGAGGTAATCGCCGGATACAGATTACGCTCGGTAGCGGAAAGAGAATCTGAACTCTAAAAGCAGAAGACAGACTCAGGACGGATAAAAAAAGCCGCAGGCTGCAATGTAGCAGCATTACGGCCGGGGGAAGCGTACCCAGGGGCAGGCGGGACAACGACGTCACCGGAAACCAAAGAAAACAGTGTACATAGAAAGGGATGGGTTGTCTCAAGGGCCAATGACGTGCGACTGTTGAATGACTAATGCGCCAAGAAAAAAAGGCAGGGACACCTCCGGGTTTGGGCTTCACCCTCGAACGGAAAGGCCGTCCCGGGGTCTGGGAGGCAATACACAAGGGAAAGTCGCTAGAGGGTTTTCGCAGAAGGAGAAAACTCCTGAAGAATGTTACGAGCAAAACCTGTCATTTCCTCGGTGGCCCGCAAAACTGAATTGGGCCTCATTTGTCCCACCCTCCCAAAAAAAAAACGGCCTCTCAAGGTCATCACGGGAAATCGACCCTGTCTCGAAAGAAGGGCGAAGGCGGCCCTGAAAAATTGGGTGCAGTAGAATATGGCAGGTTCCCCAAAAAATGCATTAAGCAAGAGGGCTTGCGGGGTGCGCGTACTCTGGGGCGGGCCGCCCAATTCTGATAAGCTGGGAAACGGCTAAACTATTATAGACCAGCGGAAAAAAAAAAACGGAGTTCGCCTGCGGCCGGGCCCCGGAGGGGACCTGAAAAGAGACCTTGCCCGGAAGGAAGGGTAGATTCCAACGTGCCGGATGTGGGGACAGGAAAGTGGTGGGTTGGAGGAGGAGCGACCAAAAAAAGCCGCGACTCTAGCAGTACACTCGCACGGAAGAAAGAAAAAAAAAATTGAAGAAGAGTGGGTCACAGGAGAAACAGTACTGAAGAAGTGGCGGAAGGTGGTGAATATGCCGAGGGGGAGACTGGAATCGCAGTGAGAAATAGAGGCAAAAAGATTTCAAAAGAAAAAATACCCCGAGGAAAAGAAAAGTCCTCTGAGAGTGTGGGGGGGGGGGGGGGGGAGGGGGGGGGGAGGGGGGGAGAGGGAGAAAGGGGGGGGATGGTGAGGGGGGTGGGGGGGGGAGGGGGGGGGAGGTGGGGGGGGGGGGGGGGGGGAGAAGGGGCCTTAACGTGGGGTTGGACACCGCGGCCGCCTGCTAGCAAGGGAAAAAGTGCAAAGCCATGGATAGGGGCGGACGAGCCAATCTTCTCGCACACAAAAACAGAGAAAGATAGAGGACTATGCTCGCTAAGGGCCACCAGACGGTCCAAAATGTTAAACAAAAAAGCGTCCGGAGGAGACAGGGCGGAGCCCGGGACCCTTCGAAAAAAGCATACCAATCGGACAGCACACCCCAAACTGATCGGGGGGGAACTGTCGAAAAAACAGACTACGAAGAGGGCAGGGGGGCCGACATCCGACTCGGCAAGATCAAACTTTCCGAAGAAAGAAAAAAAAAGGAGAAGAGCCTTTTGACGCGAGACAAGCCTACCCGAGGAGAACTCAGGCAAGGATGCTACAGTATCGAGGAGGGATAGGGAGCCTCAAGGTCCAAAATGGTGCGCATTGTGAAACGTAAAAAAAGTTAATTCTGAGACTGAAAAGGGAGGGCCTAAATGTAACGGTAGGGTGAGGCCCGTGGATTTTCTAGATCAGGATCGACAGCTCAAAAAGACCGCCGGGAAGGCACGATTCTCGAAACATAAGCTTGTACACTCCGGAGGTCCAACGGCACCCACGTGCGGCAAGGGACTCCCACTCCATCTGTGGCTTTACTGGATGAGAAACATATTCATGCTGAAAAAAGGGAACGATCGCTGAGAACACCGAAACAATTGAATTTCCACTCACCGTCTCTAGCGAAAAAAGGCATTACGGGGGCCGGTCTAAAAAAAACCGCTTGGACAAAGGAAAGGTTCAAAATACCGCTAACCACACGGACCATAAACAAACGAAACATCCCGATCTAGGTTAGAGGCAACCCAGCTTGGGGGAGACGGGGGGGAATCATCGCAAAAACCAGGAGACAGAAACGTGTAAAAAACTCTCAGAAAACCAAAAGAAAATAACGAAAAGGTCGTAGAGTTCTCAGCAATCAAAGCCTACAAAAGAGACCTCTCTCGAGATAAGATAATCCTGGCAAAAAACTGTCCATAAAAACCAAGATCATTCGAAACCGAAGAAGGAACGACAGGTGGACCTTCAAAAAATACCGAAGGGGTATTAAGCCAATGAACTTGATAATCCTAAAGACACGACCCTGCAAAGCCCTTCGGAAAGCAACCGATGTTGGAAGGGTCCGAAATGGCTACGAGGAAAAGAAGACGACGGAAGATGAATGAGGATATCTGCGAAAAAAGAAAAAAAAAAACGGAATTGGTCCAATTAGAGGGTTATTGACTCGACAAAGGGTTTAGAAAAAATGAGCATGGCAAGAAGCTCACATGATAATTAGATCGAAAGATGCGAAACGACCGGGCCGGAGAGACACAAAATCCACCCCTAAATTAAGAAAAGAATGGGAAAGGCTCCCTGAGCCCCCGGAATAAGAAGTCGGGAGACCATAAATGGGAACAAAACCGCGTCTATGGTAATGATACTAACAGCGCGAGCAGAAAAGAGGTAGGACTCCGGGAGAAAAAGTGGGAAGAAAACAGCTTGCCCAAAAAGAAGCTTGAGCCCGAACGAAAGACCTGGGCGAAAAGCACAGGCATGGGAGCAGGTACAAACGTGGGACAACTGAAAATAAAATCAAGGGGGGGATTTTTTGGGATGGAACTGGGGGGGGCAGGCACGGAATTGGCGCACGAAAGGGTCTGAGCAGGAAAGTGAGTGTAGCAAAAAAGAAGACCGGTCATGAAAAATCGCGGGAACGGATACGATAAGGCGCAAAGAGCCCGAGAGGGGAACTAAACCGAAGGGGGGACTAGCCTGAGAGGATAAAATACCTTGAAAATAAGACCTTTCGGAAGAAGAATCTTAATTTAAAACCTTGGCTAAAGATTAATCTCCCTAATTATAGGGAATCCATGGATAAGACACCTATCAAGCGAATTTTGGCCAAGAACAATGAGTAAAGTTGGTTCGGTGATAAACAATCAATTACAGAAAAAAAAAAGGCGCACTTGTCAGAAAAAGGGAAATTAATCTCACAGCCACGAAATTCACCTGGGTGCACAGAAAGCGCTGGACAACGACAGAACTCAGGGAGGGGCCCCAGCAATCAAAAAACATCACGCAACACCGGGCTGAGTAAGAATTACGAACGCCGCCTACGCCGGGGCACATGGGGGGGGGAGAGAATCATTCTCTCCAAGAAGAATCCAACAATATCCAGATCAACAAAAAATTCGACACGTAAGGTACGTGGGAGGACTTGAAAAATCCGAGGGGGGAGGGATGAAGGTGGGGCCCCGGTTTTGCCGAAAAATGCACGAGCTCCAATGACGAAAAAAAAAAGCGAAACTGGGATAAAATAAAGCGTAGAGGTCGTAGAAAGGAATCCAAGTCTGGCAAATGAAAAAAAAAGTCAGGGAGAAAAAATCGCCTCAACTAAAAAGGACGGGATACCTCTGAGAGCATGGGTTAGCTATTAGCTTGCGACAAGCAATCCCGCCGCCTATAGTACCAGGCGGAGAGGGGAGAGGTAAGGCCGTGACGCCCGAAAAGGCGCACGGCAGTATCCTGGCGACCTATCAGGAAGCGGGAAACGGAAAGGGGGGGGAACCATTGAACCTGAAAGAACAAACTTCGAAAAAAGGGATGCAACGCAGGATTCCGCATAAAAGTTCGAAAAAAGAGCACAAGCTTAAGCTCCGTCTACAAACCACAAATTTCTAAGAAGACGGCGTTTAAAACGATCCGTCGAATCCTGATAGACGGGGGGGACTAGACCAGGGAGGGGCGCTACAGAAGTTGAACCAAAGGGACAAATGTTTCAAAAAAAAAACACACACTAGTGAAAACATAAA
>Ga0179591_1336294_pt1 | contig 15062 bp, 23 predicted proteins | sample CZOMad2_1_08_16f_FD_182891 | JGI IMG/M metagenome (GOLD analysis project Ga0179591, IMG submission 182891) | Vadose zone soil fungal communities from Angelo Coast Range Reserve, California, USA - CZOMad2_1_08_16fungal (PacBio error correction) | ecosystem: Environmental > Terrestrial > Soil >...
TCTTAAAAGGGTCAGGGGAAAAAAAAACCGCCGAATCTTCGACATAAAAAGCCTCCGAGAAAAGATCAGTTGTGGCCCAGTCTCACAAAGGGGGGAAATGAAAAAGTTAGGGGGTCCATCCCGAAGGGAAGGAGGACAGTTAAGGAATTGTCCTTTCTCAGCGGTAAGGCCAGCGCTTATCCAAAGTCAAAGGAACCTTAAACAAGGAAGCGAGGAGGGTCAGGGGGGTCCTTGAACTAACCAGAACGGTCCAAAAAAGAGGACTATCTGCGTCAAAAGGACATACGTAAAAAGGAGTAAAAAGGGAGGGCGTCAAGGGAAGGAAACTTGGCGGGGAGCGGCGATCGAAAGCCCCGCCTAAAAAAGGTCATTGCTCTGAGAGTGCTGTACTAGAAGGATATGAGAGGGAATCATAAGGGCGAGGTCTCGAATGGAGGAGGTATTGCCCGAAGTAAATAAAAATCAAAAAGTGGAACCCTTCAATCATCTGGAACCGAAAAAAGATATCAAAGAAGAGAAAAATGGGTGGGTGTTGGGAAGGGAGCTTTCGGCGCGGCTTGTGGGGCCACGGGATGTGGAAACCTCAGGAAGGATCTGAGGGGGGGGTGTACGGAAAATGAAAAGGGAAAAGAGGACGCAAATGGGCGGGCTCGGGCGGTTTGTCTAGAGGAATTCAGGGGGGATAAAAGGAGCACAGCAGGAAAAAAGAAAAGCGGGGAGCAATAGGTTTGAAAAAGAATATGTGAGTAATGGTGGGAGAGTCGCAAGGGGAAGAGGGGTAAAAGTAGAATCCTTTAAAAAATCGGAACACGTGCAGGAGCGAAAAGCCTGAGGACACTGTCATGAGAGGGATTATTATGACCATAAGGACTCAAAGAAGGAGAAAAATTGGAACGAGAAAACCTGGCAAGAAAGCGGGGGGGGGGGGGGGGGAGAGTTTCGTCTGCAACGTATAAACCACACGCGTGTCATAAAACCTTCCAGAAGAAAAAGTTAGAAAAAACCTTCTGTAGAGCGCTGAAGAGCCTGCAGGCGCTACTTGCAGGGACTCTAAAAGACGGGAAAAATCCGAGATCCGCGTCGTCGTCGCAGGGAAAGGCGGAAGGGGACTATAGAGGAACCTTAAGGTTCGCGAGCAAGATAAAAAGGAAAAAAAACACCGATTGAATCAATGTGCACAACTGTCCATTCAGGTGGTCAAGAACACTAGAAGGGAGGCTAGAAATCTATAAAGAAAGACTCAAGGGGACGCGAAATGTAATCCAGAGTCGATGCAAGGGATACGAGGGGGGGAACAACTTTACAAGAGGAGGAGTGCAAGAAAGGGAAAATAAGGGAACACCTGTAAGAGGGGGCAAAACCACGCCCCCCCAACCAAAACCGGGGACTACTGACGAATACGGGCTCGAGGCGCGGAAAGAACGTCGCGGCATGGACCAGCTGATTCTTGGAAAAGACTCGCAAGCCTATGCTTCATGAGGGGAAAAACTGAAAAAAAAAAGACGCCAGGGGGGGGATCATGTGAAGGGAAAAAAAGGACTCCCCGGTGTAAAAGGCGTTGATCAATGAAAAAGACGAAAAATGGACTTCGGGCCCCAGAAACTCAAAAGGAGAACTGATAAAAGAAACCGCCACCAGCGGTAAGAAAAATCCTCGCCGCCGTTCCCTCGCGCCTGACTGAAGAAAAGATGCGATTTAAGGGGGAGGGGGTCAACACTCAAAAAAAGCCGCCGGGCGCAGACGGACCGGGGGATCCGTTCCGCCCTGAAGCTGAGCCGAACAAATAAAAGAAAAGTGGGCGTAAAGAAAGGCCGACCACGCAACCAGGGAAAAAGAAGGCTTCAAAGAAAAGAATAATTGGAGAAATAACCACTGATATGGAGATGCCTTCTTAGAGACAAGAGGAGGGGGAAGCGCACGAACGGGACCCGTTGAATCGGAATGGATTCCCAAAAGAGTGTGTCTGTGGAGGCTCAGCAGGCCGGCAAGAACGTCTCAAGGGAAGGGAGGGGCGGCAACTAGGGTGTAGCGAAGGGATTCTTGGTTCGAAAGGAAACCAAAGGCAAGAGGGCGCGAAAAGGAAGAGGGGAAAGAGGGCTGCTGGCGCGCGGTGTCCCGGAGGAACTTGATAGAGCCGAGAAAGCAGGTTAAAGTAAAAAACGAAATGGAGGAAAAAACGAGCTGGGGATCACCAAAAAAAAACTCCTTGAAGCGGGAGCGTCCGTAGATTCTAACTTTCACACGAACCCAGCATCACCGGGGAGGGAAAAAGGGAACCGCCTAAAAATACTTCGGCGATCTTAAAACGTCGCTGGTACCAGGATCGCCGTTTTGCCGGTCGGGGCAGCGAGAAAGAAATTTCGGTGCGACAAGGGTCGCTCTTGCAAAACGGATGGGAAATCCACAACTCAGCGCCGATGGAAAAAAGGGCTGTAGTACCAGTCGTAAAGCGGAAAAGGGGGACCTAAGAAAAGCGATCCGACGGTTTGAAACCAGGGCGATAAGCCGTTTACGAGAAGAATGCCAACCTTGCCTGGGACCTCCTGCCGGCGAAAAAAAAATCTCTAGGAAAGGAGGGGGGTTGCAATTAGAGAAGGATGCGGAAAAGCAGGAACGGAGTTGACGATATAGTACCATATCGGAAGCGCCCGTCTTGAAAAAAGGGGAGCCGCGAAAAAAAAATCTATAGAAGGGGGGATGACTGGAGCGCTAGTGGCATGGCGGGGCAGGCCAAATCCTCGTTCGCGTGCGCGAAGGGGGGGGGGGAGAGAGGAGGGGAGAAATTTCGATGGTTTTCAGCCAGAGATCATGAAGAAACATGATCGCACGGCTCTTTCGGACTTGAGTTGCCGGATCGGTCGCATCGGGTACGTCTTCTGCACACAGGAGTCCAAAGAAAACTACTTAAAAAAGAGACTCTGGAAGACGATGGGGTCGGCGCAAATAATGCCGAATAGCCGGCATACTATGACAGGGTCAACATTGCGCACATTTCAAAAGAGAGGTTCGAATAAGCAGGTTGAACTTATGCGTGGTGCCTTGCGCATTTTTTACTATTAAGAAGAGAATCAAGCAAACGCCAAACGAGAGAATATGTGCCGCCTTTCACAAGGGGGGGGCACGGCCGCCGAACAAAATCAGGGGGAGGAGAAACAAAAAACGGGGGGGGAAGAACATAAAGAACTCCAAATCGAAAACGTCCATGATCAGGGGCGTGCCACCAAAGGGAAAAGGAGGAAGGTTAAAAAGGAAAAGAATAGAGGGAAATCAAAAGGACATCAGAAAAAGGGGGTCTATAGATAGGGAAGAAGGCAAGCTGAAGAAATGTAGGACCGAGGACAAAAAAAGAAAATCAAAGCCAAGTCAAAGGGTCCTTATGTTTCGATAAGGAAGAAGTTTGGAAAGGGGTAGAAAAACTAGAAAGAAGAAGCAGCTCGGGAATGTAATGCTATCAACGGCTGGGCCTGGGGGTTAAGGGGAGCACAAAAAGAAGATAAACTAGTGGAAGAGCGAGATCAAATCCAGTGAGGGGGGGGAGTCATTGGTCTAATAATGGAACCAAGGGGGGGGAAAAGGGGGAAAAACCCTGAAAAAACCGTTTAGGAAGAGAGGAAAAATTCCAAACGTTCTCCTCCCGTAGGCGACTGTGCCACAACCTGACAGAGGCGGCGAAAGGACTGTGGAGAAGCTGGGACCACCGGGAAAAATGCCAGGCCCCGTGATAACAGAACTACCGGGAAGGGAGATGAAGGGGATTGAGTTTCAGAAGGTGCCGAGAAAGAAGGCTTCGGGCATCCACATTCGGAGGCCGCCCGCCATTCAAAAGAAAAGACGTGACGTTTTTGGAAAATAAAAAGAAAGGGCGGATCCTTTTCACGGCCGGAGCAAGAGTAATTGGCCAATGGCAAAACCGAGCCACTGGAAAGAGCCGGTGTAATCGGAAAGAAAAGATTCAAGAGGGCCGAGGGGGGAAAAAAACGCCAAAGGAAAAACGCTAGGGAGAGGCAAGCCACCTTCCGAGCGGCTTGCATGGCTGACAAGACGAAAGCCAAAGAAAAACCGACGCAATTGTGGACGATCTCACAGCTGTCTACACGTGGATCGGAAGAGGGGCGAAAGCAACTCAAAACCTTAAAAAAAAAAATTGTCGACCGGCCCGGGAAAGTCCGTGCCCAGAAAAGTGGCCCCGGAGAGGGAAAAGTTGGGGAAAAAGGTCTAAGACCTGAAATGGGGGGGGTGGGCTAGATTTCGGCAGCTGCAAGAGGATGTGCATAGAAAAGTTGGGGTGTCTGTGTCGGGAAAGGTGTGAAATCCAGGAAAAGTTTGCGGGAGAGGGAGGTGTTGGGGGTTGACTAGGGCAATGGAGAAAGCGGGAAAAGAAGCAAACTAAAAAAAAGAAACCGCTTATCAAACTCAAGAGCCGAAAGGGGGTTGAAATGGGGGTGCCAAATTTGATTTGTGACCATGAGAGGGAGAAGAATCAGGAAGAAAAAGGAAAATGCCAGGAAAAATTTCAAGGTCCAGGAGACAGCTGCGCGTTTCAATGTCATGCTGGATTCAAAAAAAAGAAGAAGGCTCAAGAAAACCGAATTGAAAAAAACCACCGGAAGGAAGGGTTCGATAAAATGATCGACAAGACGAAACTGCACACATAAGAAGAAGCGCAAGTGGAAGAAACGCAAAAAACTAGAATCGCAGAAAAAAAACTAGGAAAAAACTTGTACCACGAAGAACGAACTACACCGCGATCGACGGGATGTCAATGTACAAGAGGAAGACTAAAAAAGAAAGGGCCTCAAAAAAAAATAGGAAACCGTAGAAGTCGACGGGCACGCAGAATCTGCACGCTCTATATAAAAAAAAAGGAAAAGGAGGATTGGAGAGGGAAGAGAGAACGGAAAAGGGCAATTCCTGTCCGAAAAAACGCACCTTCTAAGGTCATACAATGAATCCGATGGTCGGGGCTTGAGGGATACACAAAGAGGAACATGCGGAGGGGAGGGATGTAATAAAGAAAGCGCATCAGAGTGTGCGTCAGGCAAAACACGACATTGGTGGATCAAGTGCAATCGCTGCGAACTCGTCAGTCGCGAAAAGCTCGAAGGAAACTTAAAAAAGATGACGCAAAAAGCGTTTGAACAAGGGAGCAAAACAGCCGCTCACGAACACGGGTATAAGGGGGAAAATTGTGGAGAGGCGCAAAAAAAAGAGGGAAAATGGGTCAGAGGAGCTACATCAAGGGTAATGGGCCCCTGACGTAGAGAGAGCAGAGGAAGAATCAAGTTTCTGCTCCGCCGCGAAGACGAAAGAGACGTTCCTCACCCAGAAGAAGGAAATCCCGGAAAAGGGGCTGCGGGTCTAACCACAAAACGAAGGTCGGAAAACGAATACAAAAATGGCCGCCAAAAAGTCAGATGCTAGTAGCTCCGGAAAGAAGAGAAAATGAAAAAGGGAGGGGAAGGGAGATTTCCGAAAAGACCCGCTTGAGAGGCGATGGGCAAGCCACCACACACGAGGGAGAGCCTTCTTCGTAGCAAAGAGGCCTATGTGAAACGCACGACCGGGAAGGGGAGCGGGGACGGAAGGAAAAAAGAGGGGATTGGGCGAAAAAAAGGCATTCCTAAAGAGCCGTCTCGACAAAAAGACTACGCTGCGTTGTGAAGGTGGGAATGCCATGACCCCGGGGCGAGGGCAGGAAAAAAAGGAAGGGCGGAAAAAAAAAGATCTAAGGAGAATCTCGGTGAACGCACTTGAATCGCAGAGCGAGGCTGCCTACTGCGCATGGAAAGGATGCGGCAAAAAGAGCTGAAGAAAAAAAGCCTGGAATACACCGCGAAAAGAGATGTCTTCACGGATACCACCAAAGGGGGGGCACTCGCATCACACGTCGTGCTTCGGGGCAAAGAATTGAGGAAGGAACGAATGAGGGGAAAGAACTCAGAGCCAGCCGAGAAAATGATTTCGGAAAGCTGCTGCCCGCGCGCACAACTCGGATTCAGGAAAACCAAAGGGAATCAAAAGGCAACGGAGGACCAGCTCAAAAGGGGGCCGAAAGCCGTAGTGAACCAGTCTGCATCAAAGAGCGGATGGGAAGTAGCAAGCTCGACAAAGGGGGAGACAGGAAGCCGTTGTTACAAAAAATGAATAAAAAAAGTGGAAACATTAGGAAAACGTGGGAAAGGGGAGGGGGCTGGAAGGTCGCGAAGTCTGGCGACTCAAGGAGGGGAAGGGGTTGAAAATTCCACGAGGAAAGAAGGCACTACCAGAAAATGGGATCCGCCGTCGAGGCTAACGAAGATCGTCAGTTGAGTCCAAGGGGGGAAACGCATTGTGCTGGTAAGACATCCGAAATGCGCGGTCCAGAGGGGGGGGGGCGCGTAGGCGCCATATAAGGGAGGGTGTGCAGTTTAAAGGGGGATGATAAAAAAGAGACCTGCGATGGAAGGGGGGGACTTAAAGTTGGGGCAAAAAAAATCTGGTCTGGCAATCTTCGGCACGTGGGAGGCCAGAAACGAAAGGGCCTGGATGGGAAATCGAAGAAAAGAACGGAAGGAAAAAAAAGAATCCGGTAAGAGCGGAGGAATATTCGAAGAGCGGCGAACAAAGGATCGCATGGTCAGTTCCTGGCAGAACACCAAGGAGGACTGATAGAGATTAGAGAGGTTCCAGTATTTCTGTGCTGAGTTTTTCAGAGGTAGAATGAGAAGAGCGACAACGCGACGAAAAAAGTTGAGGAAAAGGGAGCAACGGTGAGGGCGGAAACCGGACCGAAACCGACAAGAAGAAAGCCTAACAGAGGTCTGAAAATACCCCGTCTGAAAAACCTAAGGAAAGGGCAAAAACGGCCTCAAAATTTATGGCGTCCCGAGAAGGTCCCGAATTTGGGAGGAAGTCAAACGGAACCGAACCGGTTCAAGGTCAATGAAAACAGGGGGGATAGGACGGAATTGGGGATCTCCAGAGCTATCCGACTGAGCTTGCCCGAGATCAGCTAAACGGCAGGGGGAGGGGGACGTTGGAAAAAGGTGGCAAACATGGGTCGCGCGAGAGAAGGGGTGGCCGAAAGCTCTTATCAACTTGTCCAAAGAGAGAACCCCAGATAGAGGCTTGGGAAAAGAAGAAACCACACTGGGCAGGTGCTGGACGTCAAAGAACGAGAAATGGCACGGAAAAGGGAGAAAGGAAACGTTACAAAAGACACTTCACTGGAATTCGTGGAACTAAAGTCTTTGTCGGGAATGCCAAAATAGACCCGCCTGGGATGGGAAAGGAAACAACCTAAAAGTTCGCGCGGGGGTGCCGACTTGTCTTCGGACGTCTTGGGGGCCACTGGCGAAGACCTGAGAGGGGAAGAAAAGAAAGCTCAGAAAGGAAAAAAAAAAAACGCTGATTAAAGAAAAAGAGGGCTTGAGGCAAGTCTTAGCAGGGGCCGCCAGAACAACGGGTTGCGCCATAGTAAGCCCTAAGAGGAGGTCTAAAGAAAAATATCATTAAGGGGGTGTCATGGGGGGATGCCAAGGAGAACTAATGAAAAAAGGATTCGGTAAGATGAATTGAAAGGCGCCCAGGGGCCAATTTCTACGTCAAAAAAGAAACTGACCCATTGTGTATCTCGATCGGAGTGGAAATCGGAGTTCCAGGGTGCCCTGGACCAAAAAAACGATGAGAAAAAATTCATAGAGCGCCTTGCGGGGATGCGTCGGTTGCGGCAATGCGAAGGTGGGCCAGCGGCGGCGAAAGAAAAGACCTTCCAAAAGAGAGAGGATGGGCAAAAAAAGGGATCGACCGAGAGAAAGAGGAAGAATACTCCAACCATTGCCAAAACTCGTACCAATTGGAAGGTCCTTGGCCAAAGGTGAACGGGAAAGACTGGAGAAATTTCGAAAATTCCAAAGGGATCAAATGGCGAGTTGGGGGGGGTGGGGAACGAGAGGAGGGCTGGTTAAATTATTATCCGAAAGAGTGTGGGTGGGGGGTGTCGTTTGGTTGGGGGCACGCAAAGTTAAAGGGAAAAATGGTCGGAAAATCCGTTGGAAGGGGTTGTGGCGAATTCAGGGGCGACCCTAGACCTCAAAGGCAAAAGCATCATAAATAGGGAATAACGAAAGAGGCGGAAAGAACGTAAATCTAAAGGGGGAGTTCCGCAGGATCAAGCGGGGATATTCGCAGAGGGCACGTACGAAAATCTAACAACACGTCCATGGGAGGGAGAGGGTCAAAGGGAAAAAAAAGGGGAATGGGGGGTTGTGGTGTGGGGTTGGGTTGTGTGGGACCAAGGCGAAGACAAAGTGAAAAAAAAAAAGGGACTGCCGGAGAAGGGAAGTCTCACTGAGATGTTCGTCTCACCCAATTCGGAGGCGAAAAGGACAAAAAAGTCATCCTAATTCGCAATATTAAGGACAAGACCCAGGGAGCCCGCCTGGGGCGTACAAGCCAAGAGAAAACCGGGGAAACTTCACCAACTTTGGAGGCGGAGAAAAGGGAGGCTACATCCTCGTCGAAAAAAACTTAAAGGGAGAGGAAATTGGAGGGGGGCAGTTTCTGAGAAGCTCAAAAAATTCAGCATGCCATCGACACCTGCATGGGGAAAAAGGGGAAAAAAAAAGAGGAAAAAGTACAGAAGAAGGGGGGTGACGCTTGTTGGCACATTTGCATCTCGTATCAACAAGTCCAGCTCCGAAAAGTCCGAGAAGAAAGGGTCGGCAGAAAATCTATTGGGAGGAGGTTGAAAAAGCTTTTCGGACATCGGCGGAAGGATTTTACAATCAGGGTTTTCAAAACTTCGCGGCAATCAAAAGAACCAGGAAACTAGGAGGATGCGAAATCGGGAGGGCATGAAAAGCTCGGCTTCTTGGACCATGCCGAGTCAAAAAATCGGAGAAGGAGGGTGCATTAAAGAAAAAAACTGGCCAAAAAAAGCGGTGGGAAAGAGTTGCACACTTGTAAGACATCTACGCGGAGGGGGGTACCAGCTTTGCGGGTCAGAATAGCAAAGTTCGGGGCATGGGAAAAAGAAAGGGAAAATGCTCAAAAAGCGAGAAAAAAAAAGACACCGAGGGGCGAAAAGATCCTCGCGAAGGGGGAGAAAAGAAACTTATCGACGGCGCGCCCAAAAGTAATTTCTGGTCGGAAGGCGAACCAAGAAAATGGCGTCAGTCTAAGAAAGGCCTGGAAAAAGAAGGGGGAAAGACCTGAAGCTGAGCCCAAAACATGATTGCGGGGGTCGGAGGAGGAAACGACCCCGCGACAAAACGCCCGCTTCAGTCCAAAGCGCCGTGCTAAAAAAAAAAAAAAAGGCATCTCGAAAAACGGAGCGAGAAGGAGGAGGGCCGAAATGGGAATCAGAAAGAAAGGGAAAGGGTTTCGCGGGGTCGGAAATGTCCTAAAACGACCAGAAAAATCTGGGGAACGGCGAAAGGAAGGAACGAAATACAGTCTCTAGACAGGCGGGGGTAAACCATTCGTGGTAAAGGGACGAATGCCATGACCAGAGTTGATGCCGGGCTCAAAGGAGCATGGAAGGGAAAGGAAACCAAAAGGAGAAAGACGTGGACGCGACTTGGATCAAGAAAGCGATCTGCCCGTCATTGAGCAGGCATTGAAGGGTCCCGAAGAGGGTCGCATCACAAACATCATGAGAAGATACCCCGCGTGGTTCCTGTAAACTGTGCACGAAGGCGTTTGATTCTCTTATCAGATTTGGAAAAGGGTCCTGCCAGAAGTCTTGGGAGGAGAGGTCCCTAAAATGCCGCGAATTGTTTCCCAAGCGCCTGCAACCCCAGATAGAAACTGAGGGAGGAATAAAACCGGGGAAATCTCTGGAAAGGGGTAAATTCCCGCTTCCGCAATTTAGAAAGGAGGGGGGGAAACAAGAGGAAATCAAGGAAATTCTTGTGAAAAAGGGCGCCCTGGGAGCCGGCAGTCGAAAAAAGGGAAGGACGGGGGGGAGGGACAGGGAAAAGGTGGAACGCGAGAAAAATTTCACTGGGGATCCGGCCATAGGACGATGCCATCGTCATATTGGCAAAAAACAATGGAAGCGACAGGAGACTGGACCGTGGAAAGTATCCCCGTAGGAAGAATTGCGGGAAAGACGCACGTAGAAATGTAAGCTCACGAACGGTTGTGTAAGAAGTGAGGGGAAAAAAGGGGAGGCGATATTTGGATGCAGGGTGACAATCGGGGAGGAGGGAGAAGACAGGAGGGAAAGATCAGGTAGAGAAGAGAATGAGTATGGCAGTTTGCCGCGCAAGAGGCGCCATTGTCCGTCAAAGGCCGAAAAAAAGGCAAAGAAGGGTTTGGAAAAAAGGGGGGGTACGTCGGAGGAAGTGGACCAATCAAAAAATTCAGGTGGGGAAGAAGGAATGCGGAAGGAGAAAGAAGACTTTCAAAGAGGGAAATTACATGATAGCCTTACTAGGAGGCGCCAGGAGTGGCGCAAAGGGGAGAACAAAGGGTTCCAAGAAAGATTTACGGGAGGTGCTCGAGAAGGGGACAGTCGAGTGCGGGGAAGGTTTGTGCCCACTGAAGGGAAAAAAAACAACCCGCAGCAAGAAACGTTGAAGGAAGCCCTTAGACGCCGAAAAAAACCTGCATATCAAACCCAACGAGAAAAGTCGTGGAAAAAGGCCGCAACTAAAGACCGGCAAAACCGAGCGGCAATCCAAGAAGGGGGAGCTATATCGAAAAAACAGTTCAGAAGGAGGGGGGCCAACGAAGAAAGGTCGTGCAAGACCGAAAAAAAAGGCAATTGGTCGGAATGGCGGACACCTGAGTAAGGGTGGGAGTATGAGGAAAAAAGGCGAGAAAAATTTTCGGGAAAAACTATCAAAGCCTCAGGGGGGAGAGTTCGCCGCAAGAATTGGTGCAAGCCCGTTCCATGAAAAAAGAACGCTCACAGAAGAGAGAACGGCAGCAGTGAAAAACCTGAGAGCTTGGGACCGAGGGATCACTTTGCCAGTGACACAAAACGTGTACTAGGTAGATTGACTAGCGAGCAGAGACACCAGTGTGATCAGCTAGGCTTTCGGAAATCACTTCAGAATTCGTTGGCGATAAATCGTTTTGCGGGAACGGAAGATCTCCCGCCCATTTATACGGGACAAAACGGGTCGGGGAGAACTGAGAAGAAATCTACAAATGGAGGCCCAGGACCGGCAGGAATCCGTGCCTAAAAAGCGATCAAAAAAAAAAAATATAGATTAGAAAGAAGGTCTTCACAAAGAGACCCATGAATCTTCGATCCACATTCGGACAGAGCGAAACGAGAGGGTTGGGGGAAAAGTCTCAAGAAAAAGGAGGACTTCACACCGGTGAGAAATGCAGGAAACAACGAGGAGTGGCGCAGGGAAGGTATGCAATCGCAAAAAGGGAAATTCGACGGGGCACATGAAAAAAAGGGGATCTCGAAAACCTAGTTCCAAGGAAGGAAGGTGGCCAGTGATCAGCGTATAACATGGCAAGGAAAGAAGAGCCAAGGGGAAAAATCCTGAAGAGGGAACATTAGGGGGGAAAAAAGTCGGCGGCGATGTCCTCGCCCAGGAAAAGATTGCCTAGAGCAACGGGCCAAGCTGTCCTTATTCAGTGAGGATGGAGATAGAAGACAAACAGCTCATTTTTAAGAGTTGTCAACAGGGGGTGGGGGGGGGGGGGGGGGGGCGTTAGGCCCTGGCCGGAAACTTGTCGTCGGTCCCCTCGAAAGGCCTGGAAAATCTAGAGAAGAAGAGGGGAGGATAAGTTCCACAAAAACAGGCCTCCGGTGTGTTTATATGAAGATGGTTGGTGTCGGGGCCGCAATATTGCAATGTGGGAGCAAAGAAGAACTTTCCGTGTTGCTGGAGCGGGGAATTAGGGATGAAAAAATGCTCAAAGTCATCAGCATCCAAGAGATCTGGCTCCAATTAGAACGCGGAGGAGGGGTGTGGAGGGGAAAAATGTGCCACTGCAAAGAGGGGGATCGCATATCAAAGAGCCGACTCTAACCCGGGAAACAGGAGTCTCATCCTGTCGCAGTTGGACACTGACAGATTTAGAAGGCAAGGGAGCTGAGAGAAGAAAAGATACCTGGCCAAAAGAAGACGTTCGAGTCAGAAAAAAACATTTCCCATAAAGGGAGCACAACTGGTCACACGGTATTCAAGGCGAAAAATCGAAAAAGAGGGAGGACAAAAAAAAAAATTCGAAAGGAACCCGGGGGGGGGGGGGAAACTTGTCCCCGTCATAAGTCAAACGAAAACGATCGACTTTGAGAAGGCGGGCTACATCCTCGAGCTCTAAAATCGAGATATAACCGGACGTTGATTGCCCAAGACAGAGCACTAAAAAAGGACACGATCGTGAAAAAATTTGAATTTTGGCATTCAAAAAACAAAGATAAGGGTAAGAGAGACCTGGTCGATCCGACCCGAGTAAGTTCAGGGGAAAATGAAAAAGGGTCTGGAATGGTAGAAATGAAAGAAGAGGATCGTTTAAAAAATTAACCAGAGGGAAGGTATCGAAAAAGTTGGCACGACGAAAAGGTGGATGTTCCGCGGATAATAGGGAGGGAAATCGAAAGGAAGGCATGGAAAAAGGAGGAACAAAAAAAAATCCCTCAGAGAAAAATGGGGAAGCCGCCCGAACACGGTTGATGCTATGCAGCAGCTTTGTGGAAAAAAGACAGAGCCCGCGTGTAAGGAGGAGGAAGGGGCAGAGGATGTAAGGAGCGAGCACAACTGGCTAAAAATCGGCGCGAAGGGTTTCGGCTCCGAAAGTGAACTGAAAAAAGAAAGGTCCGAGCCCATTCACGAAGGAGACTCCAAAGGAAAATGGTAAAGGGGGCAAAAAGCGTCCGGCGACAACTTGCAACAAAAGTCGAGAAAAACTTCTGAAGGGGGAGGAAGAAGTATCAAAACCGCCAAAAATATGGAGAAAATTGTCAGAAGCCCTTTCGGCGCTCCCATTCGGCCGATGGCCGAATAACATCGGAAAAAAAAAAACGGAGGGGAAAAGGAAGAAGATGCAGAACATCTTAAGAGGGAGAAGGACCGGGGTCGAGGGTCGTAAATGTAATTCTCACATTAGGGGGCAAGACTGGCGGCTCAGAGGAGGAACGTAGAGAGAAAGCCTTCGCGAAGGTTGGCGGAAGAGCGAAGCCCAGGAGGGGGGAAATGAATGCAATGGGAAACGATAAAAAGAGGGGGGGGAAAGGGACGCGCCTGTAGGAGTACTGGCTATTAAAAGAGAGGAGTAAGTGCGCAAAAAGTAAGGACGGAGGGATGGGATCGATCTGCCTAGAAAAGAGGCAATGGGGGAAAATAGAGAGGGATACTTCTCCTGCAACTCCGGGAACAAGTCTAGGAATTTCTAACCACAAAAGTAAAGACCGGCGTCTGTTTATATGAGGGGGCCGAAAAAGGGGGTCAAAAAAAGGTCCTTCCAAGGAAGTCGGAGGAAAAACGTCGATCTTGGGAAGTCAAATCGGAAATAGAAAGTGGAAAAGGAAAAAATAGGAAAGAACGAAAGGAATACAGGATGAGAAGTGACTGCACAACTTGCCACCGGATGGACTATGCCATCAATGATTGACGAAACTACGTTAGTGAAAGACAGGCTTTAAAAAGAAGACACCAATATTTGCAACCAAAACTTAAGTTCGAAAAACTCCAAAGGCGAGGGGACCAGGCAGCATTGAAGAGAAGAAAAAAAGGCAACCTTGGGACACAGAAAAGGGCCAAGATTGGACTCGAGTTTCGGGGGGCAAAGACGACGGGACGGAGGGGAAAAAAACAAGTCGAAAAACCTTAGACCGTGCTTTGCCTGACACGGAGAACACTCTGGGATAAAAATATCACTGAGTATCGTAGGGGGGTTTGTAAGGGGGAAAAGGGGTTAACATTGAATCCCGGTCAGACTTTAAAGGAGGAGGAATCAGGGGGGGGAGAGTGAGGGGCATCCCTGTAGATTTTATTTCTGGTGTGGGACTCCACGAGGCCTTCCTTTGCGAACGACCCCTGATCGAAATATCGAATAGGGGAAGGTCCAGGCCTGGCGTATCGTTGGGTACGGCTGAGGGGACAACTTTGTCGGGGGATCCAGAGGAGATTTCAGATGAAGGAACCCGGGAAAGAATCCTTTAGGCTCCCTCCTGGACGTGACATCCTGGGTCACCTGGGGGAATCAGTTTGAGAACTTTCATAAAATGCTTCACGAGGTCCCTGCACAGTGCTCCAATGCGGAAACCTTAAAAAGCATTAAAAAGGGGGGGTGGAAGGAATAAGACAAAGGGGGGGTTCCAGTCTTGGCCGAATTTGAGGGTTTGCCGAGGGAAAATTTGGGCAAAACGAAGAAATCAAAAAAACCCCCCGCCCTAATTGGACGTCCGCACGGACCACCGGGTGTCCTGATTGAATCCACAGCAAAAAGACTCTACCCAAAGGACCCTACGCAACATTCTTCTTGGAAAGATCAATGGCACTACTAAGATCCTGGAAAAAATTCCTAGAGGCCTGAAAGATCTTGAAGGCGATATCGGCGGCACCACCTTAAAAGCTGTGGGGATTAAGGAAAAACGGTTAAGTCAATTACAGACACTCCAGGACCCTGTGGAGATTAGGAACAACAGAGTTGTGTAGGGAGATCCATCCCCTCGAGAAGGGGAGAAAGAGTAAGAATGCAAGGAAAATAACAAAACGTTAGGTGAAGTGCTGGGGTCGGGTCATGAGTGAGAGGGTGCCAAGCCGGAGAAGAATCCTAAGAACTACCCCATGCAGGTGAAACGGTAAGGTGAAAAAGTTCCCGGGGGGGACCTGTCCGTTACTCGGTCACGAAAAAGAGTATATAAAAGTAACGATTGATCGACGAGATCACACATGGGGTCAGGTGGGGGAAAAGGGGCAAAGGGACAAGGACGGGCCGAAAAAGCCTTGGAAAAGGTAGACTTGAAGGCACACTGAAATAGTATCTGTTTGTCGGAAAAACACGTGAAGGACTTCCCAACGAGAGGTAGAGAACTTTCGGGGAGTTAAAAGAGGGAAGAGGAAGGCCAGGGTAGGGAGTAGATGACCAGCAAAAGTAAATCAAGA